>Ga0190271_10002640_pt1 | contig 10962 bp, 10 predicted proteins | sample Popmic356T_FD_133747 | JGI IMG/M metagenome (GOLD analysis project Ga0190271, IMG submission 133747) | Populus adjacent soil microbial communities from riparian zone of Weber River, Utah, USA - 356 T | ecosystem: Environmental > Terrestrial > Soil > Riparian zone | place: USA: Utah | collected...
ACCGGCGACCTGAACATCGGCGTCGTGCGAGACATGGACCACGTCCAGGCCAACACCTACTCGACCAGCCGCAGCGAGGTCAACGGCCACCTGTCGGCCATCAACGTCGATCCGATCTGGTACATGGACGACGTGCCTGGCACCGCAGCGTTCTCGGCGTGCAACACCTTCCCGGCTGTTGCCCACTGGCTGCTGTTCCCGACGGGGACGTTCCTGCGTCTCGACACCGGCGACCTCAACGTCGGCGTCGTGCGAGACATGGACCACGTCCAGGCCAACACCTACTCGGAGTTCTCGGAGACGTTCGAGACTGTCGCCTACATGGGACCGGCTGACGCTGCCCACCTCGTCCGAGGTGTGACCGCGATCAACCTGTTCGGTTCCAGCGGCGCTCCGATCGACCTGACCTAGCGGCCCTTGCGATGGGGTCGGCGGCGCGAGCCGCCGGCCCTCCGCTCAACACCAAGATCGGAGTAACCAAGCATGGCCGCAAGAGACGGAGCGTCCTCTGTCCAGGGGACATGGATCCGAGTCACCCGGCTCACCGAGGGTGGCGACATCGACACCAACCACCCGGTGCTCAACACCAACGGGTACATCACGGCGTCGTTCTCCCCGCAGTTCGAGGAGGGCGACGAGATCAACGAGAAGGCAGCCGATGGCTCGGTCTGCGTGACGTGGAAGGCGGATGACTCGCTCACCCGCCTCGACTTCGCGCTGAGCCTCTGCTCGCCTGACCCGGAGATCGCTGCCACCCTCGCGGGTGGCTGCGTGGTGAAGGACGATGCGGACGAGATCATCGGCTACACCAGCGTCGCCATTGGCGCCACGGTGGGCAACCCGGTGGCGATCGAGATCTGGTCGATCGCCAACATCGACGGCAAGCCTGCCGCCGACAAGCCGTACTGGCACTGGGTGTTCCCGTACGTCAAGGTGCGCTACGACGGTGATCGCGAGTTCACCAACGGGCTGCTCTCCAACGAGTTCAGCGGAAGGGCGCTCGGCAACGAAGCTCTCACCGCTGACGGACTCCAGCCCGGTGAGCCCACCGAGGACTACACGATCTACCGTGAAGCCCTCGTCAACCCGTTCACCTACGTGCGGACGGACAGCCAGCCCGACTCGGAGCCGCTGTTCAGCGGTTCCTACCCGGTGACCGGCTGCGCCATCGAGCCGTTCGTCTAGGACGTCCAGCCCACCCAGCACAGGTCGGGGGTGATGGGATCGACCGCCAGGTCCCATCACCCCCTGACGCTGCTACAGCGCGAGGTAGGTTGAGCAACGCATGGTCGAAGTTGGGCAGTGGGGTCCTGAGCCATTTCTCGACAGGAGTGGTCGACCTCTCACCAGTCTGACCCTCACCGTCTACGAGACAGACGGCACGACACTCGCGGACCTGTACACCGATCAGGACGGCGACACCGCTCTCGCCAACCCGCTTCCGACCGGCGTCGCCACCACGGCCGCCGGCCTCGACGTGCGGGGCAACGGCAACTTCTACGCAGCTCCTGGTTCCTACATCCTCGCTGCGGTGTACCTCGGCGACGAGGTCTACCGCTCACCCGTCACCGTCGGGGTGGACGTGGAGAGCGTCGGCGCTGTCATCTCCGTCAACGGCGAGACGGGCGTTGTGGTGCTCGATGCTGTTGACGTTGGCGCCGATGCGACCGGTACCGCGGCCGGGCTTGTCGCTACGGAAGCTGACGCTCGAGCTGACGCCGACGCGCTGCTCATTCCTTTGACGCAGAAGGCGGCGGCGAACGGTGTCGCCACCCTCGGGGCGGACTCGCTCATCCCGACGAACCAGCTCCCGCCGATCGCCCTGTCGGAGTTCAAGGGGCTCGTCGCTTCTGAGGTGGCGATGACTGCGGTCACCGCTGAGCCGGGTGACTACGTCATCCGCACCGACTTCGACCCGGACCAGTGGTTCGTCCTCACCACGGCGCCTGCGGCCACGGCTGCGAACTGGCTGCCGATCACCGCTGACCAGGCCGTCGACACCGTGAACGGTCAGGTCGGTGTCGTCGTCCTCACGAAGACCGACGTAGGGCTCGGCAACGTCGACAACACCAGCGACGCAGACAAGCCGGTGAGCAGCGCGCAACAGACGGCACTCGACGGCAAGGTCACCGGGTGGCCCATCGACCACACGGGCGCCGCTGCAGCCACGGACGCCATCGTCCTTGACGTCACAGGTGACACACAGAACCGATTTGTGGTCAACCACGACGGCAGCATCGAGTGGGGTTCTGGCGCTGCGGTAGCAGACGTGCTGTTGGCTAGGTCGGCAGCCAATGTCCTGAACCTCACGGGTGCTGCTCACGAGGTTGTTCGTACAGCAGGCACTGACCTCATCTTCCAGTCGAAGCGTGCTGCCGATGCCTCAGCACGGTTCAACATCACTGCTGATGGCTCGATCAAGTGGTTCGATGGTGCTGGTGATCAGCAGTGGTCGATCATCAACACGTCGGGGGCGGTGCTGACCATCCACAACCACTTCTCTGGCCAGGAACGGCCGTCGCTGTCACTCACGCAAAGCGGTACAGGTATTACGGGGATGACAGGCTGGACGTCGAGTAGCCCGTCGTGGTCGATGGCCTTCTCGCAGTCAGCAGGGGTCGGCAACTACATGGACCTGCTCGGCTCGACCTTCGGTGGCTGGCGTGTGATCGCTCCAGGTGCTACCTACCCAGCATTCGTGGCTAAGGGTGCCGCCGCCCAGACCGCCAACCTCCAGGAGTGGCAGACAAGCGCCGCCGCCGTGTTGATGAACGTCGGCCCTGGGGGTCGCATCGCCTGGGATGGCTCTACATCGTCAGGACTGTATGCGTCCTCGGGGAACCTCCGTACCGACGACTTCAACTCGATCTGGGCACAGGCCCTTCGCTACTCAAGCAACCTCAAGATCCAACAGTCGAACGCCACAGATGTAGCGACGTTCAACACGTCTGCTGCCACGGGTGGGCACACGCTGGTCCTCAAGAACGTGGGATCCCAGACCGGCGACTCGCAACGCTGGACTGACTCGTCTAACGCCGTACTCGCCTACGTCACCGCAGGGGGCAACGTCGTCGCCCCACAGGCCATCAACGTCCAGACCGGCACGACCTACACGATCGTGGCTGCTGACATGGCGAAACTTGTCACCTGCGACAATGCCGGTGGCATCACCTTCACCGTCCCCCAGGACTCCGACGCGGTCTACCCGATCGGGCACTTCACCGAGATCATGCAGTTGGGTGCTGGTCAGATCACAGTTGCCGCAGGATCTGGTGCTACTCTGCGAGTGAGTGGGCTGACGGCCAAGGCGCGAGCGCAGTATTCCCGGCTCGGCGTACAGAAGGTAGCTGCCAACACCTGGTCGCTTTACGGCGATCTTGCTGCTTCCTGATGCGTGCCGCACGAGCGACGATAGTTAGGCCCGCCGTGGGTACGTTCTCGCCGCTGTCGATTCCGTGGCAAGACGCGTACTGGGCCAGCGGCCCTGTCTTCCAAGCCCTCGGACTGTCCAACGGTGCGTCCCTCAGCACTTGGCCCACGGAGACTGGCACGGGGGCCGACATGGCTCTGAATGCTGGTACCGCTCCGCTGTACCTAACTCCTGACTCTTCGTTCAACAACCGACCTGGCGTAAGCACCCTGGCTGCCACCGCCTACATGCTCAAGACGGGCGCTTTCACGCTGACCGTTCCGTGGACCGTTGTCGCTATCTCTCGACGGGTCGGCGGCAACTCGTCACCGCACTGGGCTGGGGCGCAGAACACCTCCGCCGCTAACGCTGGCCTGAGCCGTGCGCAGTTCAACGCCTCCACGGGTATTTCCCACACAAACGTCACGGATGTCGGTCACATCAGGGAGGGGCTCTGTAACGGGGCTTCGTCGGCCATCTACACGGACGGCAACCTAGAAGTCACGGGCACCACGTCGAACACGAACACCCAACGCACCGTCTTTGCCCGAGCGAACATCCCGACATCTCCGCTCACGGGTGTCGTCACCTTTGTCGGGTACCTGGACCGTGCGCTGACCACGCAAGAGCGCACCGACCTCGTCGCATGGTCCCAGTCCTTCTACGGCACGCCCTGATGACCCGGTGTACTCGCCCTCACCCACACGCTACGCCCTAAGGAGCTTCCATGGCCGACATCACCACTCCCGCCAACATCCCCACCGGCAAGCGTGCCGCCGTCAAGGCGGTGGTGGAACGGATCGGGCCGCAGATCATCCCCAACCTGTACCCCAAGGAAGCCGATGGGACCACGCCGAAGGCAATCCTGTCTGCGGGGGAGGCCAACGCGGCGTTCGAGCAGATCACCCGCGAGTTCTGGCGCCAGCAGATTGAGGCATACGAGGTCAACGCCGCCGCCGAGGCAGCTCGTGTCGCAGCGGTCGCAGCCAACGCGGGCGACCCGTTCGCTTGATTCGTAGGTCTAGGATTCCGCCATGCCCGTCCTCGATGTCGGCCCGTCCAGCTCGCTCACGGTCGATGCGTGTACCCCGATCTGGTGCTCGGTCGAGTCGCTCATCGCCGCCGAGGAGGACGCCTCGTACGAGGACGCTGAGGAAGCGATCATCGAGGCGACGTGGGTGCTCAACTCGCTCACCCTCCATCGCTTCCACGGCTACGAGTGTCGGATCGACGAGTACCAGTCCCGTCCAGGGCTCTGCCGCATCCGGCTTGCTCGCACGCCAGTCGACGTGGTGCATGAGGTCACCCGTATCGACGGGTGCAGTGGTGAGGAGACAGAAGCCGAGGGCTGGTGCTACATCCCTGGCGGCACCGTGCGTGTGTGCTGCCGCGGCACTGGAGGCTCGTCGACGCTCTACGGGGTGACCTCAGGTACTCCGCTTCTCCCTGGCGTCTGCGGCTGCGACGACGGTGTCATCCGCATCTCCTACCGCACGGCTCCCAACCTCCCGCCCGGTGCAGCGCGCGTCTGCCGGAAGCTCGCCCTCGAGTTCTGGAAGTCGGGCGCCGGGCGTCCGTGCTCGCTCCCCGAGCGGATCACCAGCGTCACTCGGCAGGACGTCACCTGGATCACGCTCGACCCGCTCGACTTCCTCGACAAAGGTTTGACGGGCATCGGTTCCGTCGACCAGTGGATCACCGCCGCCAACCAGCGCGGTGTCGTTGACCTGATCGACCCGCTCGTCAGCCCCCGGCTGCTGACCACCGTGGTTGACGGCTGCACCGAGGACTGCGGCGAGTCCGTCGAGGTCTTCGCCGAGCCGGCTGAGGGTGAAGGGTGACGCCGTACGAGAAGGCGCAGCAGCTCGTCGACGACATCGTGGAGTTCTCCGAGATGAAGTTGCCGAAGTTGCGCTACGCCCAGGTCGGTGCACCCAACGTCATCGCTGATGAGGTGTTCACCGTCGCTGTGAACGCTGTTGACCCGCACGATCAATACGGACCGTTTGAGTGCAACCCCAGCCAGCTCTCCACCTTCCTCGTCATCATCGCCTGGGAGTGCTCATGGACGGGCGAGAACGATGGGCGAGACGATCCCCGCAAGGTGAAGACCGTCTCGCAGAAGCTCGACGACACCGGAACGATGCTCTGGAGCTTCGCCTCCCAGTACCGGGCGTACCTGTCAAAGGAATGGTCCATCACCTATGCGCTCACGGGTGGCGTCGGCATCACAACGATGAGCTTCTCCATCGGCGTTGACTGATGGCCGGCGAGATCGAGTTCGTTCGATACGTCGAGCACAAGCGAGCCTTCAACCGGGTCTTCCGTTCCTGGTCCGGCCCCGTTGGCGTCCGCCTCGCCGACGATACGAACCTGGTCGCCGTCCTGGCCAAGACCACCGCCCCCCGCGACACGGGTGAGCTCGCCGGTGGGCACGAGGTCGACCTACGTCACCATGGTGTGAAGCGCGACCTTGAGGGTCGTGTCGTCGCCGTGCCCAAGCAGGCCATCTTCGTCATCAAGGGCACGAAGCCTCACATCATCAAGGCCAAGACGAAGCCGCTGCTCGTGTTCTTCTGGAAGAAGGTCGGGCACGTCGTGAACTTCAAGTCGGTCAACCACCCTGGGCACCCGGCGCCGAACAACTACCTCGGGCGGGCGCTGGTCCGGGTCATGCGACGCCGCTCCTGATCGTGTTACGCTGCGCGCCTCAGACATGACGTGACTTCCAACCGAAGGAGCGACGTGTCTGTTGGCACCCCACGCAGAGGATCCCGAGCCCATGAGGCCCCGATCCGCAAGCGTGGGGTGCTGCTGTTCACGTCGGCTCTCTGACTCCCAGGAGCAAGCTGACCGATGGCAAAGAAGCGCTTTCAGACCCGCACACCGACCGAGATCCAGACCCTCGAGCTGGAGAACGAGGACACCGGAGCGGTCACCGAGTTCCGCATGGCCCCGGCCATCCCCGGTGACCTGCTGCTCGACTTCCTGGCACAGGCCGACACCGACAGCCCCAAGGACATGGCGAAGGTGGTGCGAGATCTTCTCGACGCTGCCATCGACCCCGTCGACCTGGAGAGGTGGCACGAGTACATCCGTGAGCCAGCCAACAACGTCGACCTCAACAAGCTCAGCGAGATCGCTGGCTGGGCGAGCGAGGTGTTGTCGGGAAACCCTCAGCCGGTGTCCCTGCCGTCTGGCAGTGGCTGATCCACCACTGGCACTGGGCTGATGGGCTGTACATCATCCACCGTGGGACGAGCCTGCGGGAGCTCGACTCACGGTCGCTGTACAGCGTGGCGTACTACATCCTCATGGAGCACTCACGCATCACCCAGGAGGAAGACGAGGCGCAGGATCGCACTCGTGAGCTCCTCGAGGACATGGACACAGAACGCACCACAGGCATGCCGGCGCTCCCGTCGTGGGTGCCTCGGGCAGATCAGTTCGTACAGCAGCGGAGGAGGTGAGTAGCAGGTGGCAGCCGAGGTCGTTGGGACAGCGTTCGTCCGCATCCGCGCGCTGACGCGTGGGTTGAACAAGGACATCGAGAAGGCTGTCTCCAAGGCGATCAAGGATGCCGACTTCTCCAAGGCCAGCGAGGCGTTCGGCAAGTCGTTCTCCGACAACGCGACGAAGGAGATCAACGACGGCCTCAAGGAGAGCATCGAGAAGACCGACATCGACGGGACGCAGGCTGGCGCTCGGATGGGCCGGTCGTTCTCGCAGAGCGCTGCCAAGGAGATCAACGACGGCATCGAGGACACGCTCAAGAAGGCCGACTTCACGGCGACAGACACGGGCGCCGGCACCCGGTTCGGCAAGGAGACGGGCGAGCGCTTCACCTCTGCGCTGGATGGTCACCTCAAGGCGTACAAGAAGCTGAAGCTCGATCCCGGTATCGCCCGCAACACCGCCAAGGACTTCGACGCGCTGTTCACCAAGGAGGAGGACAGTGTCGGCAACACCTTCACACGGGTCTTCTCCAGGGCGTTCGACAAGGCCCTGCCCAACATCAGACGACGGTCGGGGGCGTCCGGGCAGGCAGCGGCCAAGTCCTTCGGTGACCGTCTCGTACGCGGCCTCAAGGTGGGGTTCGCTCGGCTGATACCTCTCCTCACCCCGACCCTTGCCTCGCTCGTCAGCGGCATCACGCAGTACATCGTGGCGCTCGCCGGGCAGATCGGGCTGCTGGTTCAGGCGGCTGCCGGGGGAGCAGTAGCTCTCGGCGCAGCCGGTGCCTCGGTGGGCCTGGCGATCCTTCCACTGGTCGCTGCCTTCAACGTCAAGTCGAAGGAGCTCGATCGCTTCAAGGCGCAGGGTGAGGCGGTCGGGAAGGCGTGGCGGGAGTTCGGGCGATCGACTCAGCGGACGCTGCTGCCCGCTTTGAGTCGGTCGCTCAACATGACCAAGCGGCTCATCCCGGTGTTCTCCCGCTACGGCGCTGCCATCGGGGAGATCGTCGGGCGCAACACCGAGCTGCTCGCGCAGATCGTCACCGGCGAGGAGGGGCAGCGTCGGTTCGCTGAGATCTTTGAGGGATCGACACCGATCGTCGAGGACTTCATGGCGATCGTCATCGACCTCGGCGACATCCTCTCCAACGTGTTCATCGAGGCGTTGCCGGTGGCCCGCCAGTTCGCCTTCTTCCTGCGGATCATGGTCGAGCGGTGGCGAGCCCTCATCCAGGCTGGCTCCGACAACGGCACCCTCGCCGCCACCTTCCAGGATTGGTTTGACAAGGCGAGGCTCGTCTTCGGAGCGCTGGGCGACATCGTCGTTGCCATCGGCAACATCATCTCGATCGGTGGTGAGGGTGCTGTCCCGTTCTTCGATCGCTTCGACACCTTCGCCGCCAACTTCCGTGCCTTCACTGAGAGCGAGGCGGGCGAGAACAAGATCCGGCAGATCTTTGAGGACGCGTACGAGGTGGCGCACTCCTTCAACCTGCTCGTCGTCGACATCATCAAGCGCATCGGTGGCGGCATCTTTGAGGAAGGTGGCAACGAGGGGCTCATCACCTTCTTCGACACCCTGCGCCTCAAGATCGTGCCGCTCATCGACGACGCGCTGCGCCCGCTGATCGAGGAGCTCGGCCCTCAGCTCACCGACTTCTTCGTGGCCTTCTCCGATGTGCTGCTCGCCCTCGGGGAGTCAGGCGCCCTAGAGGCCACTGTCCAGGTGCTCACTCTGTTCGCCGATGCAGTAACGGCGATACTGGAGATCCCTGGCGTCGACAAGATCGCTGGCACCATCCTCGGCATCGCAGGCGCACTCGGAGCCCTCAACCTCATCGGCATCACCGGGTTGGCGTCGAGCATCGGCAGCTTCGTGCTCTCGCTGGCTGGGTTCACCGGGCTGACCGGTGCGACCGGCGTCATCGGAGCGTTCGGCGCAGCCTTCACGGCTGCTGGTGGCGGGCTATCGGCGATCCTCCCTGCCTTGGGCGCAGTGCTCGCCCCCATCGCCGCCGTTGTAGCGGTCATCGCAGCGGTCATCGGTGTCATCGCTCTGCTGATCATCCACTGGGACAAGGTCAAGGAAGCGTTCAACGCCACCACCCGGTTCTTCAAGGACCCCGAAGACCGTCTCATTGCTTTGAGGGAGAACATCGAGGATCTGATCGGCGGGCTCCGAGATCTCGGTGGCCGGGTGCTGGGCATCGTTGGTCGAGCCCTCGCCCGCTTCGGGCGCTTCGTCAAGGAGAAGGTCGAGGACGCCATCGGCGCCACCATCGACTTCCTCACCGAGCTTCCAGGTGCTGCTGCCGACGCGCTCTCTGACCTCGGGGGAGCGGCCGTCGATGCGCTGGCCGGGTTCGGGTCGACGGTCCTTGATGCCATCGGTGAAGGGATCAGCCGACTGCCGGGGCTCCTGCGCGATCTGTTCGTTGGTGCCATGCAAGTGGCGATCACTGCCTTCGTGCTGTCCTTCACCGGCATCCCGCAGTTGCTGTTCGTGGCCGCGCGAGAGTTCGGCCCGAGTATCGGCCGGTTCCTCAACGACGCCTTCATCATCGCCTTCGACTTCCTGGTGAACGAGCTACCCAAGATCGTCGCGGGGGTGGTTGAGTTCTTCCTCGGCATCCCCGGTCGTGTCATCGCTGCCATCGCTCCACTGGGAGCTCGGCTCCTCTCGTTCTTCGGCCGAGCCATCAACTCGTTGGCAAACTGGTTGACCGGTACAGCAGCACCTCGGGTGCTCAAGTTCTTCATCGAATTGCCGGGTCGAGTGATGAGCGTGATCGCTTCGCTGCCCGGCAGACTGCTCCGCTTCTTCTCCGACGCCTTCGATGACCTGCGTGAAGTCGTGGGGAACGGCGTCGACGACATCTTTGAGTTCTTCCGCTCACTGCCGGGGCGGATCATCGGCCTCGGCACGGCCATCTTCCTCGCCGCCAAGAGCCTCGGTGGTGAGATCCTTGACGGCATCCTCGACGGGGTCAACGAGGCGGCAGGTGTCGTCGGCAGCATCCTCAGTGGCCTCAAGGAGGGGCTTGAGGATCTCATCAACGATGCGATCGACGTCATCAACGAGGGCATCCCGAACCGCCTCGGGTTCATCAACATCCCGGACAACCCCATCCCGCACATCAACCTGGCCCAGGGCGGGATCTTCGACAGCGCCACCTTCGCCCAGATCGGTGAGGCCGGCCGTGAAGTCGTCATTCCTTTGACGAAGCCGAAGCGCGCCCTCGAGCTGGTCATCCAGTCCGGGCTCGCCGACGTCCTCGCTCGGGCTCGGGGTGCCACCAGCACCATCCCCGTGCAACGGACCAGCACCGCCGCCTCAGCAGGAGGCCCACCTCTCGTGCAGCACATCTACACGTCCGATCCCGTCCAGGCTGCGAGTGAAGCTGCTCGCCGACACCGCGCCCTCCGTGTGGCGCTCACGCTGCGATGAGCGATCCCCTCGGCCCCCTGGACTACGTGAGCGACGAGGGTGACCTCACGATCAACTTCGTTCCGATGCGTACTCCGGCGTGGTCCATCCTCGACCTCACCCCATTGTGGATGCCAGCCGCCCTTCGGGGAGCGAACCGGATCGTGCCGGGAGCTGCGGGCGTCATCGTCAACCCGAAGCGCAAGACAGAGACTCGCCATGAGCTCGTGCTCGTGATGACCGGTGGAGTGGACATCAGTGGGGTGGCCTATCCGAACCGATGGCATGGGCTCTACACCAACATGGAGTACCTCAAGGCAAACGTGCTCGATCCGCCGACCGGTGTTGGCATCGTGTCCCGCACCGCGGAGCTCACCCTTCCCGACGCCAGCACGCTCACCGCTGAGATCCAGGTCGAGGACTTCCAACCCGTCAACAAGGTGAACGCCATCCACGTCTACACGATGGGGATCGTCATCCCTATGGGGGAGTTCAGTTAGATGGCAAACACCCGCTACCCGACTGGGCTCAAGGCCATCTCCGATGGCGACGTCGACTTCCTCGTCAACACCATCTCGATGCAGATGTACTCCGGTGTCGCTGTGTACAACGCCGCACACGACTTCCTCGACGACATCGCCGGGTCGAAGGCTGGCTCGCCGGTCACCTGC
>Ga0190271_10002641_pt1 | contig 10961 bp, 10 predicted proteins | sample Popmic356T_FD_133747 | JGI IMG/M metagenome (GOLD analysis project Ga0190271, IMG submission 133747) | Populus adjacent soil microbial communities from riparian zone of Weber River, Utah, USA - 356 T | ecosystem: Environmental > Terrestrial > Soil > Riparian zone | place: USA: Utah | collected...
ACCACCACGACCGAGGCATCTGCGACGACGACCGTCACCGCCATCTCGACAACCACCACCACCACCGTCGTCATCCCTCCGCCAGTGGAGGACCCCCTCTACTCGCCTCCGGCGCCGGGCCTCTCCGGTGATCCCTCCGCGATGATGCCGCCCGGCGCCGAGGACGTGACGGTGGCTTCGATCACGGACGGCGACACCCTCGATGTTCGGGCCGATGACGGGTCGATCTTCGAGGTCAGGATCATCGGGACCAATACACCCGAGAGGGGTGAGTGCTTCGCCGACGAGGCGGCCCGGGTTCTCGCTGCGTTGGCACCGCCGGACTCGAGGATTGGCATGACCAGCGATGTGTCCGATATCGACCAGTTCGATCGACTTCTGCGCTACCTGTGGGTCGGGGCCATGTCGATCAACGAGGAGACGGTTCGCCGTGGGGCAGCTCTCTCGAGGAGCTATCCCCCGGACACGGCGATGACCGAACGGTTCGATGCGGCCCAGGCTGCAGCGAAGGAAGCGGAGCTCGGCCTCTGGTCGCCTACGGCGTGCGGGCCACGTGCTGAAGCCACTCTGGGCATCGTCGAGGTCATGTCCGACGCCCCGGGAAACGACAACGAGAATCTCAATGGGGAGTGGGTCGCGATCCGGAACGAGGGAGAAACCTCGGTCGATCTCACCGGCTGGGGCATCAAGGACGAGTCGGCGAGCCACAGGTACGAGTTTCCGGTGTCGTTCACCCTTCTGCCCGGGGAGACGGTCACCGTGCGGACCGGCTGTGGCACCGATTTCGACACCGACCTGTATTGGTGCAACCAGGGATCAGCCGTGTGGAACAACGGCGGCGACACCGCCTTCCTCCTCGATCCCAACGGCAACACCCACGTTGCTTACGCCTATTCGGGGTGATGGCAGCAGGCGACCAAACTGCACCGATGCAGGAGACTGCCTCTGTCCGCAAACGTCTGACAACGGTCTTGTTCGGTGGTGTCGCTCTCGGCTCGACGGCCTACATCGCAGCCGTGACCATCGCCACCCTCGCCGTCGTCGAGATCACCGGATCCGCTGCATTGGCGGGTGTGCCGGGGGCAACGGCCACCCTCGGGACCGCGGTGGGAACCAGCCTCCTGACCCGGGATGTGGCGCGTCGCGGCCGCCGCCCAGGACTGGCTGCGGGTTATGCCGCCGCGGTGGTTGGCAGTGGGTTGAGCATCCTCGGGTTGATCATTGATTCGCTTCCTCTTCTCCTGGTCGGAATGGCGCTCCTCGGTCTCGGAAACGCATCTGGCCACTTGGCACGGTATTCAGCGGCCGAGATGTTCCCTGAGGATCGCAAGGGCCGGGCCCTGGGCACGGTCGTGTGGGCGGGAACCATCGGATCGGTCCTCGGCCCGGCGTTGCTCCAGCCCTCCGGTCGCCTGGCGGTCGACCTCGGACGGTCGGAGCTGGCGGGGGGATTCCTGGTGAGCTTCGTGTTCATGGGCGTCGCCTTGGCCCTCTACCTAGTGGGCCTGCGACCCGACCCGGTCACCCTCGCAATCGATCGACCGGAGCCGACGGACGCACCGCCCGTTGGCTTGGGGCCGGCGTTTCGCCTACCGGTGGTTCGGGTCGCGCTGATCGCGATGACCGCCGGCCAGGTGGTGATGGTGATGATCATGACCTCCACCCCCCTCCACATCCACCATCACGGCTCCGACCTCGGGATCGTCGGTCTGGTGATGAGCGCCCACACTCTGGGCATGTTCGCCTTGTCGCCGCTCACCGGGAGGCTCACCGACCGATGGGGCGGGTATCGGGTGATCATGTGGGGCATGGCCCTTCTCGGGCTCTCGGCGTTGGTAGCGGCCTATGGCCCAACCGACTCCACGACTCTGCTGGTGGTCGTCTTGTTCGCCCTCGGCTATGGCTGGAATCTGGCGTTCGTAGCCGGCAGCTCCATGCTCACGATCGGCGTGGGCAGCGACATCCGGAGCCGTCTTCAGGGAAGGGTCGACTCGCTCACCTGGACCGCAGGAGCATTGGCCAGCGTCTCGTCTGGGGTGATCTATGAGGCCAGCGACTACCGGGCCATCAGCCTGATCGGGCTCGTGTTGCTGGTCGTCCCGGTGGTCATCATGTTCCGTCATCGGGGCGCACCGTTGGCGGTGGGTACCTGAGTCGGGGGAGAATCAAGTCTCGGTTTGGAGCGCCCGCGGCGCATCGGCGCTCGGGTCGAACAAGACCTTGATCTGGGGTGACTCGCCCTTGGCCATCGGGATCAGCCCCACGTCGACGACTTGATTCAGGGGGTAGACCGTCGGTGCCACCTGTGCCCACGCGCCCGGGTCGGCTGCGATCAGGTCAACCGCCCCGGGGAAGTCCTGGGCGAAGACATGGGCCTGGGTACCGATGATCTCCAGCTCGTCGAGGGCGACCTCCCTGAAGTCGACGGCCACGGGCTCTGGCTGGTGACCCACGACCACTACACGGCCACCGTCGGCTACGAGTTGAAGGGCGCGGAGCAACGAGTCGGGACGACCGGTGCATTCGAACACGACGCTCGCCTTGTCATCGTTCAGCAGTTCCGTCAGGCGGGTTGCTGAAACGTCGAGGGTCGATGCCGCGCCGAGACGTGCCGCGATGTCCAGTCTCGCCGGGTCGAGGTCGACGGCTGTCACCGTCGCTCCAGCGCCTGCGGCCGCGTGCACGATGAAGCTGCCGATGCCACCCACCCCCAGGACTGTCACCAGGTCACCCTCGACCACCCGCCCCCGACGGGTGGCATGCACTGCGATGGACATTGGCTGGGTCATCGCGGCGAGGTCCGCCGTGATAGCTGAGTCCGAGAGATTGAAGGTGCACGAGGCGGGGACCACCGCTGATTCCGCCAGGCCACCGTTGGAGTGGAGGCCGACGGTCCAATACTCCCGGCAGAGATTGGTGTGCCCTACGCGACAGGGTTCGCAGACGCCGCAGGAGACGCCTGCCCCGACCGCGACCAGGTCACCTTCGCTGAAGCCGGTGACTCTTTCGCCCACCCCGGTCACCCATCCCGAGAACTCGTGACCTGGAATGGTCGGGCCGGAGTGGCCACTGTGAGGATCAGCGGTGTCGACGGGGTGGAAGCGAGGGCCGTGCACGAACTCACCGACATCGGTGCCACAAATGCCGACCGCGGCGACGCGCAGTTGTAACTCGCCCGGTCCCGGATCCGGGACCGGTAGCTCTTCGAGCCGGACATCGCCCGCCCCGTGATACCTGACTGCCCTCACGTCCGCACCTTTCGACATGGGGATCGTGGTGCATACTGTGCCGCATGTCCACCTCACCTCCAGCCAGGGTCGGGTTCGTGGGTCTGGGTCGAATGGGCTCACGGATCGCGGTCAACCTCGCCAAGGCCGGTCATGAGATGACAGTGTGGAATCGCACCACTTCGGCGGCAGAGGAATGGGCGGGGGAGAACGGCGGCGTAGTGGCCGGGACCCTCTCTGATCTGGCCGGAAGTGAGTTCATCTTCACGATGCTGGCCGATGGCGACGCCCTCGAAGAGGTGTATGCGGACCTCGCCGGAAATCTCGATTCCCACACAGTTGCCATCGATATGGGCACGTCTGGTCCGGAGAGTTTCGAGAGGGCCCGTGCCTTGGTCGAGGAAGGGGGAGCGACCATCGTGGATGCCCCGGTCTCAGGAGCGACGGCGGCCGCCGAGGCGGCGTCGCTGCTGGTGATGGTGGGTGCCTCTGACGAGGTCTACGAACGCGTCGAGCCGATCCTTCAATCGGTGGGCAACCCGATCCAGGTCGGGCCCACAGGGTCCGCCGCTGTGCTCAAGCTGGCCGTCAATTCGGTTCTCTATGGCCTCAATCAAGCCGTAGCCGAGGCGGTGGCCCTGGCCGAGAAGTCGGGAGTGGAGCCGGAGACCACTATCGACATCCTGGCCAAGGGTGCCGCCGGCGCGCCGATGCTCACCTACCGCCGGGAGCAATATCTCCATCCCTACCAGGCTCCGATCACTTTCACGATCGATCTGGCCCGCAAGGACCTGAGCCTCGCCCTGGAGCAGGCCCGGCGCACAGGCGCCCCAACCGGTCAGCTGGAGCGAACGATGGAGCTCATGGAGGCCCTGATCGAACAGGGCTTCGGGTCGCAGGACATGGGGTACGTGGTCGAGGCCAGCCGCCGGGCATGACCCTGGAGTGCTTCAGACTTCCTCACTCAGCATTCGCACTACCTCCGGCTTGACCGTCTTCCCCATCGGGTTGCGGGGCAGCGAATCGGCGAAATGGAACTCCTTGGGCACCTTGTGTGGGGCGAGCCGGTGTTTCATCCAGTCTCTGACTTCTTCGGCCTCGACCGGGCCTGACGCAACCAGCACGGCCACGACCCGCTGACCCCACTCCGGGTCCTCGATCCCGACGACCGCGGCCTCGCTGATCGCCTCGTGGCCGAGCAGGACGTCTTCTATCTCGAGGGCCGACACCTTCTCGCCACCGGTCTTGAGGATGTCGATCGAGGATCGGCCCAGGATCCGGTAGCGCCCCTCCTCGACGATCGCGGTGTCGCCGGTGCGAAACCAGCCATCGGAGGTGAAGGCCGAATCGGTGTCCTCTGGTCGGTCCCAATACTCGACGAAGACGGTGGGTCCCATCACCTGGATCTCACCGGGCTCATGACCAGAGACTTCGGAGCCGTCGTCGTCGCTAACGAGGCGAACCTCGACACCCGGAAGCGGCATGCCGACCGAGCCGGGGATCCGCTCCCCGCGATATGGATTCGACAGCCCCATCCCGATCTCGGTCATCCCGTACCGCTCGAGCAGAGTGTGACCAGACAGCTCACGCCACCGCTCCAGGACCGGTATGGGAAGAGCCGCCGAGCCGGAGACCATGAGCCGCAGGCCGCCAACGCCGTCACGGAACGCGGACTTGGCCTGATCGGTCTTCTCGTCGAGGTGGGCGATGAGCCGGTGATAGATGGTTGGAACCGCCATGTACAACGTGAGGTCGCCGGCGGTGAGGCGTTCGACAACCTGGTCGGCGTTGAACGACGGGTGCATGTCGCACCGTGCCCCGCTCCATAGTGCGCACCCGATGACGTTGACGATGCCGTGGATGTGGTGCAGCGGGAGGGTGAGGAGGATGCCGTCGTCCTGACCCCACTCCCAGGCCTCGACCAGCGAGATGATCTGGGCCTCGATGTTGGCATGGGTGGTGACCACACCTTTCGGCCGGCCCGTGGTCCCGCTGGTGAAGAGGATCATGGCTCGTCGGTCCGGCTCGATCCGAGGCATCGGTATCGGATCCTGGTTCATCTCCTCTACGAGGAGGAATCGAATACCTCTCGCGTCGGCAAGGGGGCGGAGCAGATCGGCGTAACCCGACGAGGCGATGCCGATGATCGGAGTCGTAGTGTCGAGGACGTATTCCAGCTCTGGCGCCGGGTGGGTCAGACAGAGCGGGACGGCCACCCCACCCGCCCGCCAGATGGCCCACTGGACCCAGACGTAATCGAACGATGGCTCGACCATGAACACGATCCGTGCCTCGTCCAGGTCTGTCTTGCCATCGAGGAGCCGGGCTGCGGCCCGTTCCGATCCGTCGAGCAGGTCCGAGTAGGTATGGGTCCCGGCTCCATCGGAGATGGCAACCCGTTCTGGCCATGCCCGGGCTCGGTCGACCAGTGGGAGGGTCATTGCTCCAGGGCAGCGAACAGATCGACAGCGTTGCCATCGTGATCGTGCACCGTGGCATATCGCTGTCCCCATGGTGCGTCGAACGGAGGCAGATGACCGTGGCCCCCGGCCGCGACCAGATCCTCGAACAGCCGATCGACGTCGCCCGTGGTGTCGCAGAGGAAAGCGAGAGCGGTGCGCGGGCCACCTCCCGTAGGCGGCTGCCAGTCGGAGAACGACATGACACTGGCCTCACTGTCGAGCATCACCCGCAGACCCCCCGGTCCCGCCGCTTCGGCATGCACGTCGTCACCCTCGAACTCGAGACCCACCAACCGATAGAAGTCAGTGGCGCGAGCCATGTCGGAGACGATGACACCTATTGCGTCGAGACGTGGCATGCCGGGAGTCTATGGCCGAATCAGGCGGCTGGTGACCAGATGGCGACCTCTCCGGCGGAGACGCGGACCGGATCTCCGCCCTCGACCTTCTGCACCCAGATCCCGGCGTCCTCGAGGCTGTTCCCTCCGGCATAGGCGAAGGCAGAGCCGTCCGGGGCCCAGAGCGAGATGCTCAGCGCGAACTGGTCGAAGTAGGCCAGGTAGTCCCGTGCAAAGAGCCCGGTCGGGCTGAATGGGGCATAGGACTTGGTTTCCTCACCGTCCCACGTGTGCCATTGGAGACGTTCGGTGCCATCGACGGCCCCGACGGTGCTGTAGAGGAGATCCTGGCCGTCAGGGCTCCAGAACCAGGAAATGTTGCTGGCCCGACTGATTTCCTCGAGGTCTCCGTCCGAGGTCGTGACGACGAACAGACGCTCCGCATCGATGATCGGCAGATCGGTCTCTTCGAGACGGGAGAGCTCTTGACTCTCCGGCGAGCCCCGCGACATCACGGCGACCCTGCTGCCGGTCTCGTCGGCGACGAAGGCCATCGGTGCCGCATAGCGCAAGAGCTCTCGCTCGATCCCGCCCTGGCGGTTGGCCAGAGCTAATGCCTCACCGACGTCACGGCCGGTTCCGAGCAGCAGGGACTCGGCCACATGGGCACCGAGCCTGAACTCCCCGGTGGTCGGGACCGTCTCCCGCCCCGAGCCATCGATGGCCAGATACTCGAACCGCCCCGAGACCCGGGCGAGCAGCTCGGTGCCGTTTGGCGCCCAGTCGAAATACACAGGTGCACCCTGATCGATCACCTGGATGTCTTCATCAGGCCCGGCGATGGCGAGAAGGAGGTCTCCCTGGCCCTGGCTCCCGGTCAACGCCAGATGTTCGCCGTCAGGGCTCCACGCGATGTAGACCGCGAGGAGGGGTGACGACCGCTCGTTCACGTTGGCGCCGCCGCTGTCGGCCACCAGCAGATAGGTCTCCTCATTTGACCTTCGTTCGGTCCACGCCACCCTGGATCCGTCCGGTGACCAGGTGGGCTGAGTGCGCTCGATGTCCGGATCGGGCTCGGCCAGGGTCACCGGGTCGGATCCATCGGGACGCATCGTGGTGATCTCGCCCTCTGTCCCCAACACGAGGAGGCGGCCCGGGGACGAGTCTTCGACGACGGAGACGTCTGTGGAGATCGTTCGGGCGTCGGGAAGGGTGTCTCGATCGGGCTCACCCGCGGCTGTGCACGCGGTGAGGAGGACGGCGATGAGGGAGGTCGGTGCAAGAAGGGCTCGCCCGAGCCGGATCGTCACCTTGTCGAGTCTACGACTTGCCCTGCCCGGTTATCCAGGGCGACGCCGACCCGGTCAGATGACCCAGCTTGTCGGGGTTGACCACCGCTCTCACCGCCTGCACTTTGCCCATCGCGATGTCGAGCGACACCACGGCGACAGTCGCCCCATCCCCGCTGTGGACAACGGCGCCCGGCTGGCCATTGACGTCGACCAGAGTCAGAGCCCAACCCTCGCGATCGGCCCGTGGGCTGAACGCGGCGAGAAAGCGGGCCGTCTCGGACATACCGCGGAGCGGCGCTCTCCGAGCCGGCGCCTTTCCGCCGCCATCGCCATAGAGGACAACTTCCTCGGCGAGCATCTCGGCGAGACCCCCGGTGTCGCCCTGTTCCACCGCTGCGAAGAACCTCTCGGCTAGTGCCCAGCGCTTCTCGACCGAGGTCTCGAATCGAGGCTTGCCGTCCTGGACCTTCTGCCGGGCCCGAACGGCCAACTGTCTGCACGCGGCCTCGGTCTTGTCGATGAGCTCGGCGACCTCGTCGAACCCGAACCCGAAAACGTCGCGCAGCAGGAGCACGGCGCGCTCCGCGGGAGTGAGTCTTTCGAGCAGGACAAGAAAGGCCATGGAGAGGCTGTCGGAGAGCTCGGCATGCTCCTGGGGGTCGAGCACGGGATCGGTGACGATCGGCTCGGGCAGCCACTCACCCACATACTGCTCACGACGCACCCGGGCCGAACGCAGATAGTCGATGGCGAGCCTGGTCACCACGGCACAGGCGTAGGCCCGTCTTGATTCGATGGCGGTCCCGTGGAGCTCGGCATCTCGCACCCGAACATATGTCTCCTGGACCAGGTCCTCGGCGTCGCTGACGCTCCCGGTCATCCGGTAGGCGATCGAGAAGAGCAGCGGGCGAAGCGAAACGTCGGTTTCGTCTGTCCTGAGGTCGGGAAGGTCTGCCATGTCCCTGGGACGAGATTGTCCCTGCGATTGTGACAGCCACTGGCTCGATGTCACAGAAACCGCCTCCATCTCGTCCTGGGTGGGAAGACGAAAGGAGACGACATGCGAGTCTTCGTAGCCGGCGCCACCGGCGCCATCGGGCACCGTCTGGTGCCGTTGTTGATCGATTCCGGTCACGAGGTGGTTGGGACCACCCGGACTCCATCCAAGACAGACGGTCTGCGTCTCTCGGGCGCCACCCCGGTGGTGCTCGACGGCAGAGAAGGTGAGGCAGTGCGACGAGCGGTCCTCGAGGCCGAGCCGGAGGTCGTCGTCCACCAGATGACCGCATTGTCGGGCGATCTCGATTTCAGGCGCTTTGCCGAGACTTTCGCCGAGACCAACCGGCTCCGCACCGAGACGACCGACATCATGATCGAAGCCGCGGTCGAGGCCGGAGCCAGGCGATTCATCGCCCAGAGCTTCGCCGGCTGGCCGAACGAGCAGAGCGGGGGACCGGTGAAGACCGAAGAGGACCCGCTGAACACCGACCCTCCGAAGCAGGTGCGAGAGACGCTCGGGGCCATCCTCCACCTCGAGTCCGTCACCACTGGCACGCCAGGGATCGAGGGCTTGGCCCTGCGCTATGGCGGCTTCTATGGCCCTGGCAACGCTCTTGGAAAAGGTGGGGCGATGCTGGAGGCGGTGGTCCAAGGGCAGATGCCGGTCGTCGGCGGCGGATCCGGCATCTGGTCATTCCTGCATATCGACGACGCCGCCCAAGCGACCGCTCTGGCAGTCGACCGGGGCGCACCCGGGATCTACAACATCGTCGATGACGAGCCGGCGGCCGTGTCTGAGTGGCTGCCATACCTGGCCGAGGTCCTCGGGGCCAGGCCACCGCGGCGGGTGCCGGCCTGGCTGGCCCGGCTCATCGTGGGTGAGGCTGGCGTTTCGATGATGACGAAGATCCGCGGCTCTTCCAATGCGAAGGCGAAACGTGAGTTGGGCTGGAAGTTGAAGTACCCGACGTGGCGGACGGGCTTCAAGGAAGGGCTCTGAGCGGCGGGTTGGATAGCCGCGATGCCTGGGCAACCATTGTTTGCGGCCCGTGCCGTGCGGCTTGTCGCCGGCATCGTAGAACGAGTGGCAGTGCCGCTGGCCCGGTCCCGCGGCATCACCGTGAGCGCGGTGACGGGGGTGATGTGCGGCAGCATCCTGTTGGCGGCGGGATTGTTCTCGCTCCTGGCTTGAGCGGCGGCTCAGCCCTTCTTCTTCTTCTTCTTCTTCTTGTCCGATTTCTTCTTGCTGGACTTCTTGTTCTTGAGTTTCTTCTTGTCCTGCTGGTTCTCGTGCTTCTTCTTGTCTTTCTTGGTGACAAGAGTTGGTTCGGTCACAACCGGCGGCGCAGCCGGAACCGACACACGAGAGGCGGCTTCGGCACTTATGAACCGCCCCGTCGCAGGGTCACGAAGTCTTGTCGAGGCCACCAATTCCACCCTTCCTGGTCGGCCACAAGCTACCGCCACCGATGGTCGGGGTCATCGAGATTTCCCGCCGACGACTTCGCGGGCATGGCTGTATCTGCCATGCCCGCGCCGTAATGCTGGTTACCTGACCGTCAGCTACAGCCCGTGGTGTCGCCACAAGTGAGGCAGACGTAGCAACTCCCGTTGCGGATGGTCATGTGACCGCAGTTGGAGCAGACCGGGGCGTCGCCCATGTTCTCCTTCAGTGCCGAGTCGACCATCGCAGCAGATCCGGCGAGCACGGCCTCGGTCGTCTTGACCGCGGTCGCCCCCCTGCCGGCTTCGGCACTGCCCCCTCCAGGGGGAGAAATGGGCCCGTCGAGGAAGGCAACGGCGGCCTTCACCGCCTCGACGTCGTCCTCGGCGACCGCATCGGTGAGGTCGAGCTGGATCCCGGCCTCTACGGCCATCCCCGAGGGGGGCTCGGGAAGCTGCATGTCGCGATCAGGTGGAACCTGGGCGAGCTCGTCCCGCTCCAGGTACTCGACGCCGAGGGCCCGGAACACGTAGTCCACGATCGAGTTGGCCATCTTGATGTTGGTATGGCCCTCGACCATGCCCCTCGGCTCGAACGTCTGGAAGGTGAAGGTGTCGACGAACTCCTCGAGCGGGACTCCGTACTGGAGGCCCTTGGAGACGGCGATGGCGAAACAGGACAGGATCCCCTTCAAAGTTGCCCCCTCCTTGGCCAGATCGATGAAGATCTCGCCCAGCGTCCCGTCCTCGTACTCGCCGGTGCGGAGGAAGACCTTGTGCCCGCCGATCCTCGCCTCCTGGTTGTAACCGTTGCGACGGGAGGGGAGCAGGAAGCGGGGCGGCTTCATCCCCTGGTGGTAGGCCTGAGTCGGTGAGATCCCGGAGGGGAGGTTGCCCCAGTGGATCGCCTTCTCGGTCTCCACTGCAGCGGACAGCGCCGGTGACTCGTCCTCGTTGTCCTCGCCCTCGTCGGAAGTGGAGTTGAGAGGCTGGGCCGCCTTGGAACCGTCGCGGTAGAGAGCCATCGCCTTGAGGCCCCATTCCCAGGACATCCGGTATGACTCCTCGATGTCCTCGACCGTGATCTCGTGGGGCATGTTGATCGTCTTGCTGATCGCTCCCGAGATGAACGGCTGGGCGGCCGCCATCATCTTGATGTGCCCGTAGTGGTGGATGAACCGGGTGCCGTACTTCCCGTTC
>Ga0190271_10002642_pt1 | contig 10960 bp, 11 predicted proteins | sample Popmic356T_FD_133747 | JGI IMG/M metagenome (GOLD analysis project Ga0190271, IMG submission 133747) | Populus adjacent soil microbial communities from riparian zone of Weber River, Utah, USA - 356 T | ecosystem: Environmental > Terrestrial > Soil > Riparian zone | place: USA: Utah | collected...
GAACTGCGCCATGGCGGCGCAAGCCGGCCGACGCTGGAGACCGTCGGCCGTGCGGCTGGAGCCCTGCTCGGCACAGCGGCCGGCGATCTGGAGCCCGATGCGCATTTCACCGATCTCGGTGGAGACTCGTTGTCCGCGTTGACATTCAGCAACCTACTGACCGACATCTTCGGTGTCGAAGTTCCGGTCGGCGTGATCGTCAGCCCGGCGACCGATCTCCGGGCCCTGGCGGCCTACATCGATGCCGAGCGGCAACCCGGCTCCAGCAGGCCCACCTTCGCTTCGGTGCACGGACGTGACGCGACCGAGGTGCATGCCAGCGACCTGACGCTCGACAAGTTCATCGATGCCCAGACGCTGGCCGGCGCCCCGTTTCTGCCCGCCGCGAGCACCGAAGTCCGTACCGTCCTGCTGACCGGCGCAACCGGGTTCCTGGGTCGCTACCTCGCGCTGGACTGGCTGGAGCGGATGGATCTGGTTGACGGCAAGCTGATCTGCCTCGTCCGTGCGAAGGACGATGCCGCGGCCCGGGACCGGCTCGACACGACGTTCGACAGCGGCGATCCGGAATTGCTCAGGCACTACCGCGAATTGGCGGCCGACCATCTCGAGGTGATCGCCGGCGACAAGGGCGAAGCCGATCTCGGGCTCGATCCGCAGACCTGGCGGCGCCTGGCCGACACGGTCGATCTGATCGTCGATCCCGCCGCGTTGGTGAACCACGTGTTGCCCTACAGCCAGCTGTTCGGACCCAACGCGCTCGGCACCGCGGAGTTGATCCGCATCGCGCTCACCACGAAGCTGAAGCCCTTCGTCTACGTGTCGACCATCGGGGTCGGCGCCGGGATCGAGCCGGGAAGCTTTACCGAAGACGGTGACATTCGGGAGATCAGCGCGACCCGCAGGGTCGACGACAGCTACGCGAACGGTTACTCCAACAGCAAGTGGGCCGGCGAAGTGCTGCTGCGAGAGGCTCACGACCTGTGTGGTCTGCCTGTCTCGGTGTTCCGCTGCGACATGATCCTGGCCGACACGACGTACGCCGGCCAACTCAACCTGCCCGACATGTTCACGCGACTGATGCTGAGCCTGGTCGCCACCGGCGTCGCCCCCGACTCGTTCTACGAACTCGACGCGGACGGGCAGCGTCAGCGCGCCCATTATGACGGTCTGCCGGTGGAGTTCATCGCCGATGCGATCTCCACACTCGGCGGGCGCCATGACAGCGAGTCTCCAACGGGGTTCGGGACCTATCACGTGATGAATCCCTACGACGACGGTATCGGCCTCGACGAGTACGTCGACTGGCTCATCGACGCCGGATACCCGGTGCACCGCGTCGGCGACTACGCCGCGTGGTTGCAGCGATTCACCACCGCGATCAACGGCTTGCCGGAGCGGCAGCGCCAGGCATCTCTGCTGCCGCTGTTGCACAACTACCAGCGGCCGGACACCGCAATTCGCGGATCCATCGCGCCGACGGATAGGTTCCGAATTGCGGTGCAGGAAGCAAAGATTGGGCCGGACAAGGACATTCCGCAGGTGACGCCCGAGATCATCGTCAAGTACGTCACCGATCTGCAACTGCTCGGGCTGCTGTGAGATCGTCGCCTGCAGCCTAGGACGACACCCGTTCGACGGCGATGGATCGGACTTCGTCGCCAGACGCGGTGAGCCCGACCACGGAAGAATCCCGGTCGCGACCCCTCGGGTCGACGACCGGGGATTCGCCGTCAATGGGTCAGCGGTGAACCAGTGTGTTGTCGCGACCTCGGCCGCGGAGCCTGTCTCGCCAGCCGCGGCGACGGCCCGGTGCCGTCTCGATCACGCCAGTGGGCTCCTCGCCAACCGGAACAGCCGTGGGCTGCGGACCGGTGAAGGTCGCCGGCTCGTCGGCCGCCATGGGGCGTCGGGCGTATTCGACGTCGCGGACGCTGCGCACCGACAAGCGGCCCAACGCGAGCGCTCCGAGGAACACGACCAGCGCACCGAGGCCGTAGAAGTAGGTCAGCTCAAGCCAGACCCGCTGGGTGTCGGTGCTGGCGACCGGTGCACCGGCGTCACCCAAGCCGAGAGGACCGGCCAAGGCGCGACCCACCACGAACCAGGCACCACCGGCGACGGTCAACCAGCTGCCGAGCATCGCGGTAGCGCGATTACGGGAGGTCAGCAGCAGCAGACCGCCGAGCACGGTGACCACACCGGGCAGCACCTCCAGCCAGCCTCTGGCCTCCGTCCACGCCCACGCCTGGTCCGGTGTGAACGCGAAGTCGAAGTAGGGACCCACGAACGGGATGAGCGCACCCCAGGCGCCGAGCAGTATCAGAAGGAAACCGCTGGCCGCACCGCGGCTGCGGGCAATCCTCATCCGGCCGCCGCGAGGGCGGTCCGGGCGCTCCGATCCGATCATGTCGCCTCCTCTATGGTGCGCATCGAGTACCCGGGGGCGGACCGTCGTAACCGAATTCGGCGCCGGTCATGTCCAGGGACATCGGGCTACAGCGCGAGGCCCACCACCAACAGCGCAACGGCGATCAGCGGGAGAAATCCCTGGGTGACCGCGGCGCGGGCCTTGCCCGGCGCCGCGGCGAGCAACACCACCGCGGCTGCCAGCATCGACCCCACCCCGGCGAACACCAGCGCGACACCCACGGCGGTCGCGCCGCTGAACACCGCCGCCACCCCGATCACCGTGACGATCGCCAGGAACAGGTTGTAGAAGCCTTGATTGAAGGCCAGCAGCTTGGTGGTCTGCGCCTCCTGTTCGGTGGTGCCGAAGACCGCGCGGGTGCGCGGGGAGGTCCAGGTCAGTGACTCCATCACGAAGATGTAGACGTGCAGCAGGGCCGCCAGCGCAGCCACGATCAACCCCGCAGTGACCATCGCGCGCACCCTGCGTCGTCCCCGCTCATTCGAACAGGCCGGCCTGGCCAAGACCGCCGGCCCCGGGCGGCGGTGTCATGCCCAGGTGCGTCCACGCCTGGGCGGTGGCGACGCGCCCGCGGGGGGTGCGGGCGATCATGCCCGCACGCACCAGGAACGGCTCGCACACCTCCTCGACGGTGGTGGCTTCCTCCCCGACCGCCACGGCGAGCGTCGAGACTCCCACCGGACCTCCGCCGAAGCTGCGCGTCAGCGCTGAGAGCACCGCGCGGTCGAGCCGGTCGAGGCCGAGCTCGTCGACGTCGTAGACCGCCAACGCGTACTTGGCGATGTCGCGGGTGATGATGCCGTCGGCACGCACCTCGGCGTAGTCACGGACCCTGCGCAACAAGCGGTTGGCAATGCGCGGTGTGCCCCGGGAGCGGCGGGCGATCTCGACTCCGGCGTCGGTACCCAGCTCGATGCCGAGGATGCCGGCCGAACGGGCCAGCACCCGCTCCAGCTCGGCGGGCTCGTAGAAGTCCATGTGCGCGGTGAAGCCGAACCGGTCACGCAGCGGGCCGGTCAGAGCGCCCGAGCGGGTGGTCGCGCCGACCAGCGTGAACGGCGCCACCTCCAACGGAATCGAGGTGGCGCCAGGGCCTTTGCCGACGATGATGTCGACGCGGAAGTCCTCCATCGCCAGGTAGAGCATCTCCTCGGCGGGCCGGGCGATCCGGTGGATCTCGTCGATGAACAGCACGTCATGCTCGACGAGGTTGGACAGCATCGCTGCCAGATCCCCGGCGCGCTCCAGCGCCGGGCCGGAGGTGACGCGCAGCGATGTACCGAGCTCGGCGGCGATGATCATCGCCAGTGACGTCTTACCCAGACCCGGTGGCCCGGACAGCAGGATGTGGTCCGGGGTGCCACCCCGGTTCTTGGCTCCCTCGAGCACCAGCTGGAGCTGCTCGCGGACGCGGGGCTGACCGATGAACTCGCCCAGCGACCGGGGCCGCAGGGTGGCATCGACGTCGCCCTCTCCCACGGTCAGCGCCGGCGTGACCTCGCGCTCTTCGTCGTCCGGGTCGTCGACGTCGTCGAACCGGCCCATCACTTCCTGCCCAGCATCGACAGCGCGGCCCGCAGCGCGCTCGACTGGTTGGCGCCGGGGTCGTCCGCGAGCACCTTGTCGGTGGCGTCCTCGGCCTGCTTGACGGCGAACCCGAGCCCGACGAGCGCGTCGACGACAGGCCCGCGCACACTGTGGCCGCCGGCTGAGGTGAAGCCCGTCGAGGCCGGCACCCCCACCTTGTCCCGCAACGTCAGCACCAGCAGCTCGGCGGTCTTTTTGCCCACCTTGGGAATTCGGGTCAACGCGGTGACGTCGCCGTCGCCGATCGCCCGTCTCAGCGTCGGGCCGTCGTACATCGCCAGCGCCCCGAGTGCGATGCTCGGCCCGATTCCGGACACCCCGATGAGCGTGAGGAACAGGTTGCGGGCATCGGTGTCGGCGAACCCGTACAGCGTCATCGAGTCCTCGCGCACGATCATCGCGGTGATCAGCCGGGCCTCGGCACCGCGACGCAGGGTAGCCAGCGTCGCGGGGGTGGCCATCACCTTGTAGCCGACGCCGGCCGCCTCGATGACCGCGTGGTCGAGGGCGATGTCGAGGACCTCACCGCGGACGGCGGCGATCACGTCGCGCTCCGCGACATCCAGCCCGGGGTCGCCTTCGCCGCTTTCAGGGTGGCCTGGTACTTGCGCCGCTGCTCGGCCGCCATGGCCTCCGCCTCCGCCATCCGGGCGATCATCGGGGCCCGCCAACAATGGCAGATCGCCAGCGCGAGGGCGTCGGCGGCGTCAGCGGGTGTCGGTTTCTGTTGCAGGGTAAGGATTCTCGTGACCATCTCGGTGACCTGTGCTTTGCCCGCGCGGCCGTTGCCGGTGACGGCGGCCTTGACCTCGCTGGGGGTGTGGAAGTGGACGTCGATGTCGCGCCGGGCCGCGGCCAGCGCGATCACACCGGCGGCCTGGGCAGTGCCCATCGCGGTGGACGCGTTCTGGTGAGCGAACACCCGCTCGATCGCGATGACCTCGGGCTGGTGGGTGTCCATCCAGTGTTCGACGGTGTCGCTGATGGTGAGGAGTCGGTGCGCCAGGGGATGGTCGGCCGGGGTGCGCACGACGTCGACGTCGAGGGCGATGACCTGACGGCCCTTGCCGCTCTCGATCACCGACAGCCCACATCTCGTCAGGCCGGGGTCGACACCCATCACCCGCACGCCAACCCCTTCGTCAGAACATTTGTTCGAGAGCTTAACTGCTGCCGCCGACGACTACTGACAGGGACACGCGGCCGGTTCAGATCGTTTGGCGGGCGGTCCGAGTGAACCGGCGAACCTCGATCCTGTGGATTCGCTGTAGACCAAGGTGCCCGATGCAAGACTTGCGACCACGACACACTCTCGGCCGGGAGCCTTCGATGCGACTGCACGACTACTTCGATTTCCACGCCCGCGAGCAACCGGCCGCCTGCTTTGCCGTGTTCGAAGATCGCACGCTGACCTGGGGCGAAGCTCAGCGTGAAGTACACCGCATGGCACATGCGTTGGTGCGCTCGGGTGTCGCGCCCGGTGATCGAGTGGCGATCCTGGCGACGAACTGCATCGAGTATGTGCTGTTCTATTACGCCGCGGCCAAGACGGGAGCCGTGCCGGTACCGCTGAACTACCGGCTCGCCGTACCCGAATGGCAGGTGATCCTCGAGGATGCCTCGTCGACGTTCCTGTTCGCGCGCGGCGACCTGGTCGGGGCTGTCGCAGCGTTGCAGGCCGAGCTTCCGGACATTCGCACCTGGGTCGCCCTGGACCACCCCGCCCCCGACGGCTGGCTGAGTTTCGACGACTGGCTGGGCGATGCGCCGGATTCAGCGCCCCAGCACGTCGCACACGCAGATGACGACGTCTACCAGATGTACACCAGCGGGACCACCGGCCGACCCAAAGGCGCGGTGCTCACCCACGCCGCGGTCTGCGCCAACGCTCATCAGCTCAACACGATCGTGCGAGCAGGGCCCACCGACCGGTTCCTGATCGTGGCACCCATGTATCACGCGGCCGCCGCCATCAACGTGTTCGGCGTCGTCAACCAGGGAGGCACCCTGGTGATCATGGCCGACTTCGAGCCTTCGGCGGTTGTCCACGCGCTGAGCGAACAACGGATCACCGCAACGGTGTTGGTACCGGCCATGATTCAGGCTTGCCTGGTGATGGTTCCGGAAGTCGCCGCGCTGACGTATGAGTACCTTCGGTATATCGGCTACGGCGGCTCGCCGATCGCCGCCGGGACGCTGCGGCACGCTATCGAGGTGTTCGGGTGCGAGTTCGCCCAGGGCTATGGGATGACCGAGATCACCGCCGTCGCTACCGCCTTGACACCCAAAGACCATCATCGCGCGCTGACCGAAAGCCCAGACCTGCTGCTCTCCGCCGGTCGGCCGCTTCCCGGAACCGACGTGCGGGTAATCGACGCCGACGACCGGGAGGTGCCGGTCGGCGAGATCGGCGAGATCCTGGTGCGCGGCCCGCAACTGATGCGGGGCTACTGGAACATGCCCGAGGCGACCGAGAAGACCCTGAACGGCGGGTGGATGCACACCGGTGACGCGGGCAGGGTGGACGCCGAAGGCTTTCTGTTCGTCCAGGATCGCGTCAAGGACATGATCATCTCCGGCGCCGAGAACATCTACCCACGCGAGGTGGAGAACGCCCTGTTCGAACACCACGCGATCGCCGACGTCGCCGTGATCGGCGTTCCCGACGACCGCTGGGGCGAGACCGTCAAGGCGATTGTCGTGTTGCGCGACGGGCACGACGCCTACGCCGCAGAACTCATCGAGTTCTGCCGTGCGCGCCTTGCCGGGTTCAAATGCCCACACTCGGTGGACTTCGTCGACGAGTTGCCACGCAACCCCAGTGGCAAAGTGCTCAAAAAGGATCTACGCCAGCCCTACTGGGAGGGACGCACCCGCCGAGTGGGCTGAAACCGGGTGACGTGACAGTTCGATGCCGCGGTACTGCGGTGCCAACGTGCGCCCCGCCGCCAGTAGCGGTTCGGTGCTGCGCAACGCCCGGGCGAGCAGAAATCCGCCCTCGAGGGCGCTGATGAGCGCCAGCGTGACGTCGCGCGCACGAGGGCCGTCGAGACCCCTGGCGGCGAAGTACCGCGTGCCGCCGTCGATCCACCCGTCGAAGATCTCCTGCACGGTCTGCCGGAGTTCTTCGACGGTGTCGGCGACCTCCGCGCTGACGCTGGCGACGGGACACATGTTGGCGAATCCGGTCGCCGCCATGTCCTCGGCGGCCTGAGTGAACACCCCGTCGACCGCCGCGCCGAGGTCGGTGTATTCGTCGACGATCGTGGGGATGAGCAGGCCGTACGCAGCGCCCGCGTTGACCAGCGCCTCGCGCGCGATCTGCACCTTGCCGCCGCGGAAGTGGTGGTACAGCGAGCCGATCGGCGCGCCCGAGGCCTCGGCGATGTCCTTCATGCCCACACCGGCATAACCCTTGTGCCGCATCAGCTCGGCGGCCGCCGTCAGGATCGATTCCCTGGTGGACCTTGCCATGATCGCCTCCTGCTGTCACGCTAGAGCATACGTTCTAGAACGATCATTCTAACAGGAGGCAGTATGCAATCGGTCGACGTCACCGCGGGCACCATCGAGTACCGCGAGGAGGGCGACCCCGCCAGGGCGCCCGTGGTCCTTCTGCACGGCCTGTTGATGAACGATGCGCAGTGGGACCTGGCGCTCCCGGGGTTGCCCTCGGGTTTCCGCTATCTGCTTCCGGTGCTACCGATGGGTGGGCACCGCGTGCCGATGCGCGACGACGCCGACCTCACCCTGCCCGGCATGATCGACATCGTCGGAGATTTTCTGGACGCGCTCGACCTGACCGACGTCGCCCTGGTCGTCACCGACTGGGGTGGCCCGCTGTTCCTCACCGACATCGGCCGCGACAAGCGGGTGTCCCGGCTCGTGATCTGCCCGTCCGAAGCCTTCGACAACTTCCCGCCCGGCTTTCCCGGCAAGGTCGCGTGGCTGGCAAGCCGCACGACCGGCACGGTGTGGCTCGCGATGCGCCAGCTCAAGATCGGATGGCTTCGCCGGCAACGGCTGATGTTCGGGATGATGTCGAAAAAGCCTGTCCCGCAGAACATCGTGAACAAGTGGGTGGCGGCGGGACTGGCCGACAAGGCGGTCCGACGCGATCTCGTCAAGTACTGCCGGACCAGATTCGACGCCGACGACCTGATCCGGGCGACCAACCGGCTCAACGAGTTCGACCAGCCCGCGCTGGTGCTGTGGAGCGACAACCCGGTGATGCCGGCCGACCACGGACGCCGACTGGCCGAGCTGCTACCCCAGGGGCGGCTCCAGATCATCGACGACGCCTATGTCCTGGTGATGCTCGACCAGCCCGAGCGCACCGCACAGGCGATCGGCGCGTTCCTGGCCGATGACCGATCGGTCGGCTCCAGCGAGTCGTCGTGAGCCGGGTGTGCGAGTTCCCGCCCACGACACCCCGAGCCACTTGGCCGACAAGCGCGCACGTGTCCACGAGATACTGAACGCAACGTTTCGTCCCGACCGCCGGAGGTACGCCGATGACACAACCCACCGGCACCGATCCCGTGCCCCTCCGCGCAGGCCGTCCGCGCAGTGAGCAATCACGATCGGCGGTGCTACGCGCGACGTCGGACCTGATGCAGGAGGTCGGGCTGCGTGCGATGACGACCGACGAGATCGCCGGACGCAGTGGCGTGAGCAAAGCGACCATCTACAAGTGGTGGCCGAACAAGTACGCCGTCGCCGTCGACGCCTTCCTATCGGCGATGCATTCGGAATCCGGTGACCCTGACACCGGATCGGCGGAGACGGACTTCCGCGTCGCGCTTCGCGGGATCATGAAGTTCTACCGCAGCCCCAGCGGTCCCATATTCGCCCAGCTGATCGGCGAGGCGCAGTCCGACCCTGCAGTTGCCACCGAGCTGGGCACTCACCTCATGCAGGCTCGGCGCGAGGTTGGCCGCAGGATATGGGACCGCGGCGTGGCACGCGGAGAGCTGCGGCCCGAGATCGACCGGGAGATCGCAGTCGATCTCATCTTCGGACCGGCGATGTATCGGCTGCTGGCCACCCATGCGCCACTGGATGACGCGACTGCCGATGCCGTCGTCGACGCCGCGATGCGGGGCCTGGTCACTGGGTGACGGGCATCACACGCCGGTCGGGGATGCGTCCGGCCCCCTGAGGTGCTGTTCCTTACGAAACTGAACGTTCAGTTTCGGAATGAGGAGAGCGTTATGAAAATCTACCGTTTGGTCATCGCACCGTTGCTCGCAGCCGGAGCGACTGCCGCAATCGCCGCGGCTCCCATCGCCGCAGCGGCCGGCCAATCACACCAGAACTGCACGTATTCGGGTGACGGCACCAGCCTGTGCGCCTCATCGGGTAATGCGCAGATCGTGGCGACGCCGTCCGATAGGTCCTACCAGTCGTGGGACTACTACCCCTACGGCGGCAATCTCATCGTTCTGGGAGGACACCAACACCACGGACGGTAGCCACCGCCGGCTCGCGTGTCAGTCCTCGTCGAGGACGGCGGCGACGTCGTCGGGAATGTCGACGTTGGAGTAGACATTCTGGACGTCGTCGCTGTCCTCGAGCGCATCGACGAGCTTGAGGACCTTCCGGGCACCGTCGAGATCGACGGGCACGGACACCGAGGGCTGAAAGCCTGCCTCGGCCGAGTCGTAGTCGATGCCGGCATCCTGCAACGCAGTGCGCACCGCAACCAGATCGGTTGGCTCACAGATGATCTCGAAGCTGTCGCCGAGGTCGCTGACGTCCTCGGCACCGGCTTCGAGCACCGCGGTGAGCACGTCGTCCTCGGCGAGACCGTTCTTCTCCAGCGTGATCACGCCCTTGCGGGAGAACAGGTAGGCCACCGAACCCGGGTCGGCCATGTTGCCGCCGTTGCGGGTCATCGCGACGCGGACCTCGCCGGCCGCGCGGTTGCGGTTGTCCGTCAGACATTCGATGAGAACGGCGACACCGTTGGGGCCGTAGCCCTCGTACATGATTGTCTGCCAGTCGGCCCCGCCGGCCTCTTCACCGGCGCCGCGCTTGCGGGCGCGCTCGATGTTGTCGTTGGGTACCGACGTCCTCTTGGCCTTTTGAATGGCGTCGTAGAGCGTCGGGTTGCCGGCCGGGTCACCACCACCCGTTCGCGCGGCGACCTCGATGTTCTTGATCAGCCTCGCGAACTCCTTGCCGCGGCGCGCGTCCTTGACGGCCTTCTGGTGCTTGGTGGTGGCCCACTTGGAATGGCCGCTCATGCAGCTACTACCTCGCTTACGTTCATCCGATCGCAACCCGACGAGTCTACGTGGGCGGCGCAGGTGCCACCGTCACACCGTCGCCGAGATGGCGCCCTGAATGTAGCGCTGGAGGTTCGGGGCGACCGCGCCGACGATCTCGTCGTCACTCATCGACGCGATGGGCTCGATCTTCCACACGTAGCGCATCATCGCCAGGCCCATGATCTGGGACGAGACGAGGCCGCTGCGCATCGACCGGTCGCGTTCGTCGACGCCGAGATGGGAGACGCCCATCAGGCTGCGTTCGACGATCAGGCGCAGCTTCTCGCGAGTCGACTCCTCATGTGCGGCGGTCTGCAACACCGCGCGCAATACCGGGCCCACCTCGTCGTCCGCCCAGGCGGCGAGCATCGTGCGCAGAAGCGCGCCGCCCAGCTCGTCCACCGGCGTCGTCCAGGTCTTGGCCACGCTTTCCAGCCACTTCTGCGGTGGTGCCGTCGCGGCATCGAGCAACCGCTCCTTGGACCCGAAATAGTGGTAGACCAGCGCGGGATCGACATCGGCGCCGCGCGCGACGGCACGCATCGTGGTTCCCGCCCATCCAGTATCGGCGAAGGCCCGGCGGGCCGCGGTGAGGATCTGCGCGGCCAGTACGCCACGTTCGTCACGTGGACCCGGAGTTGTCGACTTCCTCGGCACGAGTTTCATCCTA
>Ga0190271_10002643_pt1 | contig 10956 bp, 9 predicted proteins | sample Popmic356T_FD_133747 | JGI IMG/M metagenome (GOLD analysis project Ga0190271, IMG submission 133747) | Populus adjacent soil microbial communities from riparian zone of Weber River, Utah, USA - 356 T | ecosystem: Environmental > Terrestrial > Soil > Riparian zone | place: USA: Utah | collected...
GGCCTTGGTCAGCTCGGCGAGCGCGGGCTTGAGCGGTCCGGTGACCGGGATGTCCGCGTGCCGCAGCTTCCCGATCTCGGCCGCGTCGATGTCGAAGTGGATGACCTTCGCCCCGGGCGCGAACGCCGCGAGCTTGCCGGTGACGCGGTCGTCGAAGCGTGCGCCGACAGCGACGATCAGGTCGGCCTTGTTCAGGCCCCAGTTCGCCCACTTCGAGCCGTGCATGCCGGGCGGGCCGTAGCAGAGCGGGTGGGACTCGGGGAACGCGCTCTTCGCCATCAGCGTCGTGATCACCGGGATGCCGCCGGTCTCGGCGAGCTCGAGCAGCTCGTCAGTGGCCTCGCCATTGACCACGCCGCCCCCGACGTAGAGGACAGGTCGGGAGGCGGAGAGCAGGGCCCTCGCCGCCTCGCGAACCTGTCGTGGGTGGACACTGGCAGGTGGTCTCCACCCTGGGAGATCGACTTGATGGGGGTACGTGAAGTCGATCTCCGCCTCCTGCACGTCCTTGGCGACGTCCACGAGGACCGGGCCGGATCGCCCGGTTCGGGCGATGTGGAAGGCCGCCTTGATGACATGCGGGAGTTCCTCGACGTCCTGAACGAGCCACGAGTGCTTGACGATCGGGAGCGTGATGCCGGTCGCATCCGTCTCCTGGAAGGCGTCGGTGCCGATCAGGCTCGTGCGCACCTGGCCTGTGATGCAGACGAGCGGCGTGGAGTCCATCCATGCGTCGGCGATGGGGGTGACGAGGTTGGTGACGCCGGGGCCCGACGTCGCCATGGCGACGCCGACCCTGCCGGACGCACGGGCGTAGCCCTCCGCCATGTGCCCGGCGCCCTGCTCGTGGCGGGCGAGGACGTGGCGGACTGTCGAGCCGCGCGCGAACGCGTCGTAGAGCGGGAGGATGGCACCGCCCGGAATGCCGAAGGCGACGTCGACCCCCTCGGCCTCGAGGCAGCGGAGGATCGCGTCGGAGCCGAGCATCTTCATGCGGCCGCCCCCGCGAACTCGGTGTCCCGGCGCGCTCCGGGCAGCGACGCGAGCAGGGTCTCCATGAACTCCCTCGTCGTCGCGCCCTCGCCCGACGAGAGCATGTCCGGAGTGCGGACGCCGGTCTCGAGCGTGTCCACGACGGCCCGCTCGAGCGTGCGGGCCGCGCTGCGCTCGCCCAGCCCTTCGCCAAGCATGAGCGCTGCCGCGAGGAGCATTGCGCTCGGGTTGGCGACGCCCTGGCCGGCGATCTCGAGCGCCGAGCCGTGCGTCGGGCCGAACATGCCCTTGCCGTCGGGGCCGACCCGGCCGGACGCGACCATCCTCGTGCCCTCGTGGGCGAACGCGGCGGTGCTCGCGACCGCCTCGGCGAACGGCTGCTCGCTGGCGATGACGTCGAAGCCGGAGGGGTCGCGCAGGAGTCCGGTCACGACGGCCTCGAAGGGCTGCCTGTCGACGAGCACGCCCTCCCAGCGCTCGCCGGCCGCCGCGAGCGCGGCGTGCCAGCTCGGGCTCGAGCCGACCGCGGTCAAGCGGGCGCGCCGGCTGAACGCCAGCCGGAAGGCCCTGTCGGCGGCCAGCTGGGCCGCGTCGTCGAGGAGCGGGCTGACCACAGCCAGCTCGCTGCCCTGCGAACAGACGCGCGTGATCCGCCAGCGCAGGTCGAGCTCGGCCTTGACGACCTCGAGCGCGGGCTCGCGCGTCGCCGCCACCAGCATCGCGTCGCACTCGGCGCACGCCGCCCGCGTCACCGCGGGGAGCGGGTGGCCGAAGCGGCGCAGCGCGTCGCCGCCGAAGGGGACATGCACCTCGTCCACCTGGAAGCCGTGCATGCCGGACACGACGGCGAGCGCTCGACTCGCCTCGGCCGTCACCTCCGGCCCGATGCCGTCGCCAGAGAGACAGGCGACGGTGTAGCGCTTCTTCCTCATCGCACGCTCACCTCCTCGAACACATCGCCGAGGGTCACGTGCTTCCGTGTATCGGCAAGTTGCTTGAAACGGGCAAACGCCTCGTTGACCTGGTTCCGGTCGAGCTTGATGCCGGCCCCGTCGCAGGCCCGCGCGAAGGCGTGCCGGCCGGAGTGCTTCCCGAGCGGCAGCGACATGACGAGGCCGAGCTCGGTCGGGTCCATGATCTGGTACGTCTGGGCGTCCTTGAGCATGCCGTCCTGGTGGATGCCGGCCTCGTGGGCGAACGCGCTCGCGCCGACGATGGCCTTGTTCTTCTGCACGCGGTAGCCGGTCAGCTCCTCCACGAGCCGCGAGCTGCGCCCGATCTCGCCGATATTGATGTCCGTGTGGGCCTCGAAGGCGCCGTGGCGGACGCGCAGGGCCATGACGACCTCCTCGAGCGCCGCGTTGCCCGCGCGCTCGCCGAGCCCGTTGATCGTCGCCTCGACCTGGGTCGCGCCCGCCTTGATGCCGGCGAGCGTGTTGGCGACGGCGAGGCCGAGGTCGTCGTGGCAGTGGACGGAGAGCTCGACGCCCTCCAGCTCGGGGCAGAGAGCCCGGATCTCGGCGATGAACTCGGCGTACTCGCCGGGGAGGCAATAGCCGACCGTGTCCGGCAGGTTGATCGTCGTTGCGCCGGCCCGAACGGCCTCGGCGCACACCCGCGCCGCGAACTCGGGCTCGGAGCGCGTGGCGTCCTCGCACGAGAACTCGACCTCGTCGGCGAGGCTACGGGCGTAACCCACGGACCAGCGGGCCTGCTCGACGACCTCCTCCGGCTCGAGGCGGAGCTTGCGCTCCATGTGGATGGGGCTGGTGGCGAGAAAGACGTGGATGCGGGAACGGCGGGCGCCCGCAAGGGCCTCCGCCGCGGCGTCGATGTCCTCCTTGCGCGTTCGCGCGAGGGAGGCGACCGTTGGGCGCTCGATTGCGGCGGCGACAGCCCTGACGCCTTCGAAGTCTCCCGGCGAGGAGACCGCGAACCCAGCCTCGACGATGTCGACTCCGAGCCGCTCGAGCTGTTCCGCGATCTCCACCTTCTCGTCCGGCGACAGTGCGATGCCCGGCGACTGCTCGCCGTCGCGCAAGGTCGTGTCGAAGATCGTGATTCTGCGGCTCACTGTTCATCCTCTCTGCCTCCAGCTGGAGGCGCATTGCTCCTGTGATTCGGTCGGCGTATGCGCCCTGTGCGGCGCGTGGTCGCGTCCTCCCCCTAGAGGGGGAGAATGGCGATGAGGATGACCACGAGGACGAGCGCGAGCGCCCGGACGGAGCCGGTGGCGCTAGGCGATGTGATCTCGTTCCTCGACAAGCTGCGTTGAAGTGTGCGGACCGCGGGGTGTGCTTGTCAAGCCCCCAACGGCGTGAATCCGAGCAGCAGGTTGCGGAGAGGCCGCTTCCCGCTTAGCCTCGCACGCGTGAGCAACATGCACTTCGACGCGGTCGTCGTCGGCTCCGGCTTCGGCGGCTCGGTGCTCGCATACCGGCTGGCCGAGGCGGGGAAGTCCGTCTGCGTGCTCGAGCGCGGCAAGCCGTACCCGCCCGGCTCCTTCCCGCGCGGGCCGCACGAGCTGGCCAAGGCGTTCTGGGATCCCAGCGAAGGGCTCTACGGGATGTTCAACGTCTGGTCGTTCAAGGGGATCGGCGCGCTCGTCTCGAGCGGGCTCGGGGGCGGCTCGCTCATCTACGCGAACGTGCTCCTCCGCAAGCCCGAGAAGTGGTTCGTCAAGGAGGACCTGGCGAAGGGCGGCTACGAGCACTGGCCGGTGACTCGGGCCGACCTCGACCCGCACTACGAGGCCGCGTTGGACATGCTCGGCGGTGCGGAGTACCCGTTCGAGGCGACCACGCCGAAGACGCAGGCCTTCCGGGCCGCCGGCGAGAAGCTCGAGAGGGAGTTCATCCTGCCGAAGCTTGCAGTGACCTTCGCCGACGGGAGCGACCCGCCCGCGGTCGGCGTCCCCATCCACGAGGAGCACCCGAACCTGCACGGCGTGCCGCGCTACACCTGCCGGCTCGTCGGCGAGTGCGACATCGGCTGCAACCTCGGGGCGAAGAACACGCTCGACCTTAATTACCTCTCCGAGGCGAAGCGACTCGGCGCCGAGATCTGGACGCGCCGCGAGGTACGCTCGCTCGCCCCCAGGGAGGGCGGTGGCTACGCCGTCCGCTACGTCGAGCACGACGTGGGCGACGAGGGCCGGAAGATCAAGACGAGCGACCCGAAGGTGCGCCCCGAGCGGGAGCTGACCTGCGACCGTCTCGTCCTGGCCGCCGGGACGCTCGGCTCGACGTACCTCCTCCTCAGGAGCCGGGCCGACTTCCCCGGGCTCAGCCCGGGCCTCGGCACGCGCTTCGGCGGCAACGGCGACCTGCTCACGTTCGCGCTCGGCGCCGGCCGGCCGCTCGACGCGCACGTCGGCCCGGTGATCACGAGCGCCCTGCACGTCCCGGACGAGCTCGACGGCGGCGAGGGCCGCGGCTTTTATGTGGAGGACGCCGGGTACCCGGAGTTCGTCAGCTGGCTGGTGCAGGCGACCCAGGGGCCCGGGTCGTTCTGGCACTTCCGCCGCACGGCCGCGCGGCTCGTCCTCGGCCTCCTGCGGCGCGAGCCCGAGGTCGACCTCTCGGCGGAAGTCTCGGAGCTCCTCTCGAAGACGCGGGTCTCGACCGGCTCGCTCCCGCTCCTCGGCATGGGCCGCGACATCCCGGACGGGAACATGAAGCTGACCGACAAAGGCAGGCTCCAGGTGGACTGGCGCAAAGGCAAGTCTGGGCCGTTCTTCGACCGCCTGGGGGACTTCGGGAAGGAGATCGCGGGAGCGCTCGGGGCGAAGTTCGAGCGCAACCCGACCTGGTACCTCGGCCGCCTGGTCACGGTGCACCCGCTCGGCGGCTGTCCCATGGGACGGAACGCCGACGAGGGCGTCGTCGACTCCTACGGGGAGGTCTTCGGCTACCCGGGCTTCACGATTGCCGACGGCTCCGTCATGCCCGGCCCGGTGGGGCCGAACCCGTCGCTGACGATTGCAGCGCTGGCCGACCGCTTCGCGCTCAAGGCCAACGGCGAGGCCTGAGCCTCGGTAGGAGCTAGCGGTAGCGCCTGACGAGGGCGCGTGCGCCGGCGGCAAAGATGAGCGCGCCGAAGGCGAGCGCCATCAGCTCGCCGATCACGTGAGCGGCGTCGGGCGATTCGGTGCGGTCCAGGATTCCGCTCGCGACGATCGCTCCTCCCCAGAGGACCCCGACCGAGCCGAGGATGGTCGCGCGCACGGTGCGTTCATCGGCTTGCAGCGGCGCAGTCTTGAGAGCGGATGTTGTCTCGGCGGCGGCGAAGCCGCGCAGGCCGAGGCGAGGAGGGAGGGAGCGGCTGTGCCGCCGGTCACTCCATACTGCCGGCGTGACCGGGGAGCAGGGGAAGGACGGCAAGCCGATCCTCACGCTCGCCTCCGAGGCGGAGTGGGAGGCCTGGCTCGACGCCGAGCACGCGACCTCCGACGGCGTCTGGCTCAAGTTCGCCAAGAAGGGCTCGGGCGTGGAGACGGTGGTCTACGCCGAGGCCCTCGACGTCGCGCTCTGCTACGGCTGGATCGACAGCCAGGTCGCCCGGCTCGACGAGCGTTTCTACTTGCAGAAGTTCACGCCGCGCCGGGCGCGCAGCAAGTGGTCGCAGATCAACCGCGAGAAGATCGAGGCTCTGACGAAGGAGGGCCGGATGAAGCCAGCCGGGCTCGAGCAGGTTGAGCTCGCGAAGTCCGACGGCCGCTGGGAGGCCGCCTACGCGTCGCCCGCCACCGTCGAGATGCCGGACGACCTGCAGGCGGCGCTCGACGCGAGCCCCAAGGCGGCAGAGTTCTGGGCCGGGCTGAACAAGTCGAACCGCTTCGCGATCCTCTACCAGCTCCAGGACGCAAAGAAGCCGGAGACGCGCGCGCGCCGGCTGGAGAAGTTTTTGGGGATGCTGGAGCGCGGCGAGAAGCTGTACTGAGGCGTAGACTCGGAGCCTCCGCCACCAAGGAGGCAACGATGACTTCGTTGATCGCAGACGAGGCGCTGGCGTCCCTCGAAGACTTCGCCGGCGAGCTGCTCCGCCCCGGTGACGACGGCTACGACGAGGCGCGACGCGGCTACAACGGGCTGATCGACAGGAGTCCGGCCCTGATCGCGCGCTGCCGCGGCGAGGCCGACATCGCTGCCGCCGTCGGCTTCGCCGGTGAGGCCGGCCTCGACGTCTCGATCCGGGGCGGCGGCCACAGCGTCGCCGGACGGTGCCTCGTCGACGACGGGATCGTGATCGACCTCTCGGCGCTGAAGGGGATCTTCATCGACCCGGAGGCCCGTGTCGCGCGCGTCCAGCCCGGGGTGAGCTGGGGCGAGCTGAACCGCGACACGCAGCTTCACGGCCTGGCGGTCACCGGCGGCCTGATCTCGACGACGGGAGTCTCCGGGCTCACCCTCGGGGGCGGCCTCGGCTGGCTCATGCCGAGGTACGGCCTGGCGACCGACAACCTCCTCTCGGCGCGGGTCGTTACCGCCGACGGCCGGACGCTGACGGCCAGCGAGAGCGAGAACGCCGACCTCTTCTGGGGACTGCGCGGCGGCGGCGGGAGCTTCGGCGTCGTCTCGTCCTTCGAGTTCCAGCTCCATCCGGTCGGGCCTCTGATCACTGGCGGGCTCGTCGCGCACCCCATCGACGCCGCCGAGGAGTTCCTCCGCTTCTACCGCGACTTCGCGGCGGGCTCCTCCGACGACCTCATGACGTTCGCGGTCCTGGCGCACGCGCCGGACGGCTCGGGTGCGAAGCTCGCGGTCTGCATCGCCTGCCACGTCGGCGAGCCGGACCAGGCGGAGGAGGACATCCGGCCGCTTCGCGAGTTCGGCACGCCCGCGGTGGTCGAGCTCGGGCCGATGCCCTACACCGTCCTGAACTCGATGCTCGACGATGGCTACCCGACCGGCAGCCTCAACTACTGGAAGTCAGGCTTCCTCTCCGAGTTCTCGGACGCCGTGATCGGTGAGGCGCTGCAGCGCTTCGCCGTGTGTCCGTCGCCGATGACTTCGGTGCTGTTCGAGCACTTCCACGGAGCCGTGACGCGCGTTCCCGTCGAGGAGACGGCGGTTCCCCATCGGGAGCCCGGGTACAACTACGCCATCACGTCGGTCTGGACCGACCCGGCCTCTACCGACGAGAACGTCGAGTGGACGCGCGAGGCGTTCGAGGCGATGGAGCCGTTCATGACCGGGCGGAGATACGTCAACTACCTCGCGGACGACGACGTCGGGGAAGAGCCTGCGCAGGCCGCGTTCGGGACGAACTTCGCGCGGCTGGCCGAGGTCAAGGCCGCCTACGACCCGGCGAACCTTTTCCGCCAGGGTGCGAACGTGGCCCCCGGCTAGAGTCGAGCTCCGTGCCCGCTCAGGCTCGCGTCGGCCCGGTCGGGCGCGTCGCCGTGAAGCAGAACTGGGTGCAGGAGAAGAAGAACTCGCCCCGGGCGTCGAGCGCCCGCTGATCGTCCGCCCAGGCTATCGCGTCGGCCGCGCTGCCGCGCTCGGCGACAAACTCCTCGAACAGCGGGAAGATCGCCCCGACGTACGCGTCCGGCACGAGCTCCGTCGTCGCGAAGACGTGGCCCTCGGCGGCGACGTCCTCGAAGCCGGCGAAGCGAAGTCGCCCCGCGAGTGTGCGCGGCAGCGCCGGATGGGCGAGATGCTCGTCCCAGGCGTGTAGCGCCCGCTCCATGGCGGCGGCGTCCGTCGAGTGCCAGGACACCGTCGTCCAGTCCACGTCCCACACGACAACGCGACCGCCCGGTCGCACGGCCCGGTGCATCTCCGCGAGCGCGCGGTCGGGGTCGGGCACGTATTCAAGGACCTGCACGCACAAGGCGGCGTCGAAGCTGCCGTCCTCGACCGGGAGCGACGTCGCATCGGCCTCGTGGAAGGTCACGTTCGCGTGTCCCTCGACGCGGTGCGCGGCGACCGCGAGCATCTGCGGACTGTTGTCGACGCCGACGATTGCCCCGCGCTCGCCGACCTCGGCGAGCAGCTCCTTCGCGTAGAAACCGGGGCCGCAACCGATGTCGAGGATTTGCTCTCCCGTCGATGCGCCGAGCGCATCGCGGACCAGGTGCCGACGCCGGAGGATGTCGCGCGTGCGGTAGGCGGACTCCAGTCGGTCAGCAAGGGCCTGGTCGAAGACCAGTCCGCCCATCAGGGCTTGACGCGCGGCCGGAAGAAGATCCGGGTCTTCCCGCTGTCGCGGAGAGCTCCGGCGGCCTTCACCTCGTCCCGCCACCCGGGATGCGGCAGCTCGAGCTCCGGCCGCTTGTCCCCGACGAGATCCTTGCCGTGCTTTGCGAGCGCGATCTCGGCCATCAGGTAGCCGTGGTTCTCGAGGATGGCGATCTCGCCCGGCGAGAAGATGTCCAGGTCGATCCGCACGGGCGCGATGAAGTCGCGGATAAGCGGGTATGAGTAGGCGTCCGGCTCGGGCTTCAGCTCGTAGCTCGCCGGCCGTGATGCGATACCCCAGTAGGCGCCCTTCATCGTCTCCTCGATGAAGTTCGCCACGAGCCAGCGCTTGCGCACCTCGGTCGCCTGCTCGAGGAGGATGACGCCCTGGCGGAGCGCGCTCCAGAGCCAGCCGACGTCGGGGTCGGGCTTGAAAGACGGCGCCGCGTCGGAGACCAGGATCGTCTCGTGGTCGCGCCAGACCGGCTCGAGGCCGAGGTTGTCGAACATGCCGCCGTCGGAAAGGTCGATCTCGCGGACGAGCCGGTCGCGGTCCGGCTCCGCGTACGAGCCGCCGGCGAGCTCGTCCGGCTCCCAGGTCGTGTGCACGACCCCGAACGCTCCCGGCACGCAGGACGAAGCGGCCACTGCCTGCGCGAGCGTCCACTCGCCGAGGGGCGCATGACCGGCCGGCCCGCTCCCCACCTGGCGCGTGCCCGTGTCGAAGACCCACTGGTCCCGGAAGCGCATGTCGCTGGCGAGGAAGACGAAGCGCGGCTTCTCGGGGAGATCGGCGAGCTTCCCCGGGGCCGGTCCCTGGGCATAGGCCGCGGAGAGCGCCTCGCTCTGCGCGCCCGGGGTGAGCCAGTTGCGCGGGTGGAGCCGCGCCAAGGCCGCGCCGGTGCGGATGTCGGTGCCGACGAAGGCCCGCATCGGCCGCGCGACGCCCTCATCGAAGCCGGCGACCGGCTTGCCCGGCTCGCGCTCCGCGCGCGTGAGCCAGGTCGCGAGCTGCGCGGCCATGATGCTTCCGCCCGAGACCGACGTGAACGAGTCGATCGTCGCCAGCACCCCGAGCTCGTTCAGCCGCCGCAGTGCGCCCAGGTGGAAGAGCGCGGCCCGGTAGCCGCCGCCCGACATGCACAGTGCCGTGCCCTCCCGCTTCTTGTCGGGGAGGTAGGTCGAGACGCCGTGCGCGGTGGCTTCGCTCATGACGGGGTGTAGACGGACATGATCTCCTCGATCATCGCCTCGCGCGAGGCGAAGCGCCGCTCGTCGTAGCACCCGACCGGGTGCTCGAGCACGTTGTACAGGCACTTGTTGCAGTACGTGCACGGCCTCGGCGGCAGGTCGTGGCCGGCGCGGAAGAGCTCGACGAGGTCGTTGTTGGCGACGAGGCCGCGGGCGATCGAGACCGCGTCGCAGTCCCCGCGGGCCAGAGCGCCCGCGATCAGCGAGGCCTGCTGGAACCCGCCGGTGACGATCACCGGAATGGCCACCGCCTGCTTCACGGCGCGCGCGTCCGGCAGCGAGCGCCCCGGCACGTCGGCGGGATCGCGCTCCCAGCGCTTCTGCATCACGCGGTTCGCGGGCCAGAGCCGGAACATGAGGTAGTTGCGGAACGTGCTCTTGCCGCTCGAGAGCATGATGTCGTAGCTGCGGACCATGTCCTCGATCGCGAACTCGCCGGCCGGGTTCTCCGGGTGCGGGAACGTGCTGCCCGAGGAGACGTGGATCGCGTCGGTGCCGGCCGCCTCGAGCCAGCGGCAAACCTGCACCGAGTCCTCGATCGTGTTCCCCTTGCCGAGCCAGGGGAGGAACGCGTTCGCGTGCTCGGTCGTCGAGATCTTGACCTGCAGGTGGAAGTCGTGGCCGACCTCGGCGCGGATGGCCTCGACCGTCTCGAGCAGCAGCCGCGCCCGGTTCTCCAGCGGGCCGCCGTACTCGTCCTCGCGGTCATTGATCGCGGAGGAGAGGAACTGCGTGAAGAGGTAGCCGTTGGCCCCGTGGATCTCGACGCCGTCGAGCCCGGCCTCGCGAGCGCGCCGCGCTCCGGCGGCGAACGACTGCTTGATCGCCTCCAGGTCGGCCCGGGTCGCACGTTCGGCCTCGAAGCCGTGCAGCGGGTCGGGCTTGCTCGTCGAGGAGAGACCCTTGCCGAAGGCAAGCGTGGGCACGTCGCGCTGTCGGCCTGCGTGCGCGAGCTGGACGATGTAGCGGCAGTCGTGCTCGTGCACCCGCTCGGCGAGCTCACGCCAGAAGGGAAGGCGCTCGTCGGTCTCGATCCCGGCGAAGCTCGGGACGATCTTGCCGCGTTCGTCCACGGCGGTCCACGAGGAGATGATCGCGCCGACGCCGCCGCGGGCGAACTTCAGCTCCCAGTTGATGCGGGTGTGCGTGCCGCCGCCGTCGTAGTCGTCGAGCCGGCCCGCGATGTTCGAACGGAAGATCCGGTTCTTCACCTCGAGGTTTCGGAACCGGAGCGGCTCGAAGATCGCCTCGACGCTCATGCGACGTCGGCCGTTTCGTACACCCGCAGCGCCTCCTGCATCATCTGCTCGCGGGAGTCGAAGCGCGCTTCCTCGTAGCAAGCCAATGGGTGCTCGATGAACGAGAACAGGCACTTGTTGCAGTAAGTGCACGGCTTCGGGGCGCGGTCGAGGCCGGCTTCGAAGTGACGGACGAGGTCGGGGTTGGCGACCAGCGGGCGCGCGATCGTGACGCCGTCGCAGTCGCCGCGCTCGATCGCGCCGGCGATCACGGAGGCGGTCTGGAAGCC
>Ga0190271_10002644_pt1 | contig 10956 bp, 7 predicted proteins | sample Popmic356T_FD_133747 | JGI IMG/M metagenome (GOLD analysis project Ga0190271, IMG submission 133747) | Populus adjacent soil microbial communities from riparian zone of Weber River, Utah, USA - 356 T | ecosystem: Environmental > Terrestrial > Soil > Riparian zone | place: USA: Utah | collected...
GTCGATCTCCGCTTCAAATCGCACTGCGCCGCAGTGGCACGAGCCGTGGGATGTCTTGAGCACTGGTTCTCCCTCGTCGTGGCAGAATCCCGTCCGAAAACGTTCCGATTAATTATGGGTCTGGGGTCGCTGATAAGTATGGATTTCGTTCCGGGCGGAGAGCTGTCGCGCCGAATTCGGGAAGGAGATGTCTCCGCCGAAAGCGAGCTCATTCGCCAATTCGAGCCCGGCCTTCGGGTGCTGCTGCGGCGTCGGACCGGCGGCGACTATGGCCTGCTGCAGGACCTCGTCCAGGAAACCCTGTTAGTTGTAATCCAGCGCCTACGCGGCGCCGGGATCGAAGATCCCCAGAAACTGGCCGCCTTCGCGGCGCAAACCGCAAGAAATCTCGCAATCGCGTCACTGCGCAAGGCTGAGCGACAGAGGACAGATGTGAACAGCGATGCGACGGAACGGAATGCCGATCCGACGCAGCACGTGGATGGCATTGCGGCGGACCTCGAGTCCGCCCTCGCGGTCCGGGCGTTGTTGCGCGAATTGCCGCAAGCCCGGGATCGCCTGATGCTCAAACGCTTTTACCTCGACGATCATGACAAAGAGATCATTTGTCAGGAGATGGATCTGACCGAAGCGGCATTCAACCAGGCTCTGAGTCGCGCTCGAAAGCGATTCCGGCAGATTCTCGAGGAACGCGGCTTCTCCAAGCGCGACCTCCTGAGCTCTGGGCCATGAACCAGGAGCACATCGAACGATTCGTGGCGGGCCGCCTGGACGAAGCCGAAGCCGAGGCCTTCGAGGAGTATTGCCTCGCGAATCCCGAATTCGCGCGCCAGGTCGAATACGAGCAGCGCCTGAAGGCCGGCATGGCCCAGGTAGCGCGCGGCTCGACCGCGGAGTTCGTGCGGTCTAACAACCACCCGCTGCGATGGAACATCGCCGCGGCGGCCGGAATCCTGCTCAGCCTCTTCTCGCTGTACTACTTGTGGAGCCTCGTGCCACAGCCCGTCAAGCCGCTCATGGCCGCCGTCACCACCGACGAGCAGCGCGAAGGCGCCACACTGCGACTTGCACTGGTGCGCGGCAGCGAGGCTGCACCGGCGCTGCAGAAGGGAATGACGCGCGTCGAGATCGTCGGGCTCTTCGACCTCGGCTTCCACTACAGCATCGCTCTCGATCGACTCGATGAAAACAAGAAGATCGACACCATCGCGACCCTGTACAGCCTTCATCCCACCTCGCCGGTCACTCTCGAAGTGATGGTCGACAGCGATCGACTTCGACCTGGCAATTACTCACTTCGCGTACGCAGACAGGCTTCCGACGAAGAGCCTCTCGATTTCGGCTTTGTGAAATTTTGACCCCGGTGTCATAGCGACGGCGGGTAGCGGCGGCGCAGCCTGCGCGCCAACGGCTTCTCGATGAGATAAGTGCTGATCACGGACATCACGAGCAGTCCGATGACGGCAAACCAGAACGAGAGGCCCGGAACCTGCGGCGCGGCCATCACCATTCCAAATCCGAGCGCCATGAACAGGTTCTGCCAGATGAAGATGGAGAACGAGAGCTGGCCCAGGAAGTTCATGCCCGGCAGTGAGAAAAGGCGTGCCAGGAGGCCGCGACCCAGCGCCAGGTCGTAGAGCACCATCATGTACAGCGGCATCAGCGCGCCATGTCGCAGGATGAATCGCCACGCCCGGTCGTGCGGATCCATGACACTGATTGCGATCACCGCGGCCAGAGCCAGATCACCGAACGACAACCACGGTTTCGATTTCTCGCGCCAGGCCGTCTCGAATCGGCTGATCCCGAAGACGCGCGACATCAACATGCCCGCTGCGAAGTGCGCCACCCAGAACAACGGCGTCGAGCCGATGAAGATCTGCCAGTTCTGCCGGCCTTCCGCACCGTCTGGAAAAAACTGCAGGAAAACGAGAGTGGGCACCAGTGAGATCAGCGGGCTCGCGACCAACAGGGCGATTTGCTGCGACCGCGATAGCCTGGCGAGCACGCGCATCAGCCAGGGCATAAGAAGATAGAGGAACACCACCGCCGACAGCGCCCAGGTGGGCCAGCTCCAGATCGGCACCAGCGGCGCCGCCCACGCCTGGGTCAGCGTGGCCGTCGCGACCGCGCTCGCCACAGCCAGCGGCACTGGCGGCGCGTTCGGGCCCGTGAAGGACGAGAACAGCAGGATCGTGATCCCGAGGGCGATCAGGTGCGCGGGATAGATACGGGTGAAGCGTTGCCACCAGAAGCGCTGGCGGGTTGTCGACAGCTCACCACCGGGCGTCCAGTACAGGTACGCCAGGATGAACCCCGACAGCAGGAAGAAAAAACTGGTGGATACATAACCATGCGCCAGCAGGTTGATGAGCCAGGGCGGGAAGCTGTCCATCGTGGAGTACGCGTTCGCGAACGGGCCTTCGCCACGCGGTGACTCGAAACGAATGCCCCACACGTGGTGGAGGAAGATGTGGAAAACAGCGAAGAAGCGGATGCCGTTGAGGGCAGTGAGCGTTGGCGCGGCGTCGGCGTCGCCAGGCGGCGTGGTGTTCAATCAGGACCTCCCCTATCCGATTGCACTTTATACACACAAGCCTCGGGATGGTTGCGCTTGTCTGACACCACGGGACGCCATGCGCTGATGGGGCCGACTGCGCGCCATCCCTACCATCGCCTCCCTGAACAAATGAACCCACGATGGAGGCATCCCCATGACGACAGCATCCGGCCATACCCAGGTGATTCGCGCCAAGAAAGTGATTGGCACCAGCGTCAAGAATTCCGCCGGTGAGAAGATCGGCCAGGTCGAGGACATCGTGCTCGACAAGCTGTCTAACAATATCGTCTATGCGGTAGTCGGCTTCGGCGGCTTCCTCGGCATGAACGAAAAGTACCATCCGGTTCCGTGGTCAGCGCTCGACTATGTGGAGAGCGAGGACAGCTACGTGGTGCCGTTCACCAAGGATGAGCTGAAGGCCGCGCCGGCGGACTCGCTCGAGAAGCTGACGCGTGGCGACGGCGCCGCTGCGTACAGCGCCAGCGCGAAGTCGTACTACAAGGTTTCCTGATCCCGCAGTTCTACGCGAGGCCCCTCGGTTACCCGATTCCTCCCAGTCGGCGCCGGGCGGGCCTCGCACCCATTCTTCATTCCGAATAGAACGCGTGCGCCCAGGCAGTCATGCGGCGGTGCGCGTGCTCGCGTGCGCTCAAACCCGCCTTGGGCGCCAACCAGGCGCGTTGCGTTTCGCTCAACGCCTGCGAAGCCCGCATACCCCCGATATACAGCCGATAGAAACTGGCGGCGAATTCGCTGGCGTACATGTCTTCCACGGGCCACAGCGTCGCAATGACGCCCCGTGAACCGGCGCGCAGAAATGCGCGCTGCAATCCGGGCAATCCTTCGGCGAAGCGTGATGGCCCCACCGCGGTTTCGCAGGCGCCCAGGAATACAAGATCCGCGTCGCCGCGCCATTCCTGTACCTGTCCGGCGGTCAGGTAGGTAGGGCTCCCGGTCGCGTCCAGCGCCGGGAGCAGCAGCAGCGCAGCCAGTGGTTGACGCGGATCAGCAAGTCCGTGGGTTGCGAAATGAACTACGTCGACACCATCCTGCCATGCCTTCTTGAGGTTGCCTGCACTGCCTTCGGCGCCGATCAGCAGCTTTACCTGGGCTGAGGAATCGCGGCGCTGAAAGAGCGCCGCGATGGCATGCGCCTCCGCGTTGGCGGCATGTAATGCCGGAAACACCTGGGAGACTTCGTTGGCGTTCGCGCCTGCCTGGTTTGCCAGCGCAAGGAAACCAAGAGCGCGCGCCTGCTTCGGGCGGGGCCGGGCACGCGCGTCGAACAGCGAACCAATCATCTCGATCGACCAGCGTTCCGCCAGGCGCTGCGCGGGCTCCTTCGAGGAGCGCAACCCGGCGAACGGAATCCTGGCAATACGTCCCTCGGCGACGATCTCCAGTGTGGTTGCATCGCCACCGAGCGCGTCGACCGGCAACAGTACGGTAGATAGATGCGCGAGAATCGCCTCGAGCTGCTGTGGATCGCGCGCGCGAATCGCACCCGCCAATGTCGACAGGTCGCGGGTAATGGCCGCGGGCGTGGCCGCAAGCACGGTCGCACGAATTCCCGATGCATCGCGCACCCAGAGATATGCGTGATCCGTTTCGAGCGCATACGAGAGTTGCGTGATTCCCGGGGGCATTACCGGCCACGGCGCGTCGACCGTCGGCGAGCCGCCGATCGTCTTCGCGTCGCGCGCTGTCGTCGCAAGCAACCCGTCGACTTCCGCGCGCAGCTTGGCGATGTCGAGCTGAAGCAAGTCCACTTCACGCGTTGCGTCCGCGCTGCGGTCCGCCAGGGCGGCGATGCGGATGCGTTTCCCGGCCATCCTGGCGAGAAGCTCATCGACGCGAGCCTGGGTGTCGGCGTCCAGCGTGGAGACGCGAGCCGCATCGAAGTTGATCGCGCGCGCCCACTCGAGCGTGCGCAGTGCGTTTTCCTCCGACGCGTTGACGGTGCGCAGAGTGCCGGGCCCGCGACGCGCGACGTCGCGCATCAGCAGGTCCACGTAGCCGCGGAAGACCTGCTGTTCGTGCGACGCGGTCGACGCCTGCAACTCCGGATTGTTGATCGTGTTGCGGTATTTGAAGATGAGATCGATTGCCCGCTCATATTCCGCCCGGGCGCTGAAGATATCCGCACGGGCGCCGTGCGACTGTGCCAACAGTCGGCGGGCTGCAATTTCCAGCTCGGGATTGGCGCGGAGAATTGCCACGCGCAACGCGCCCTGGGCCAGGGTCGTGGCTTCGCCGATCGCCGCGGGTGTCCGAGGCCGCTGGCTGAGCAGCGCTTCGGCAAGCGCGAGCTGTACTCGTTCTCGTTTGAGGAAACCCTGATTGCCGACCGGTATCGCCAGTGCTTCCCGGCACGTCGCGACGGCAAGCTTATGGTTGGAGGCGGCTGCATGGTCGAGCGCAAGCTCCAGCAATACGCTCACCCTCAGGTCAGGAAGTGTCGACAGGGAAAGAGCCTCGCGATGGAGCCGCAATGCGCCCGGAATGTCGCCCGTGGCGCGCGCAAGATTGCCGTTTGCGTTCAGACTTGCGATCAGGCCATGCGAATCTTCCAGCGTCCGGTACAGCTTCAGGGCTTCGACGTTGAGCGTCATCGCCTGAGCCATGTCTCCCCGCACTGAATAGGCATTCCCAAGACCATTCAGTGCACGCGCTTCGAACAGCCGCAACCTGTGTTCCCGCGTGAGCTCCAACAACTCGAGCAGGCGCTCGATCGCACGATCGACATTTCCGGTTATGGCATCGGCGAGGCCCGCGTTGTAGAGCGCCGCCATGCGTGAACCAAGGGACGCAAGTTCATCCAGCTCGGCGATCACGAGTTCGAATTTCTGTGTGGCCGCCTGGTAGTCACCTGCTGCGAAATCGAGCACTGCGAGGTTTTGCAGCATCATGCGGCGCCCACCACGGTTTCCAATCGCCTCGTAAGCGGACAACGCGGACTGAAAATTCGCCCGGGCATCGGAAAAATCTGAAACGTTGTAGCCGTGAATGCCGAGAAACTGAATGGAGTAGGCGCGTTCGAATGCGCTGAGCACAGGATCGACGCTGAGGGCAGTCAGCAACTTCTTCGCCTCGCGCGCAGCTTCTTCGGCGCTGGGATTCCTTGCCGTGCTCTCAGTCGATATGTCGAGCAGCGTGGATGCTTCGAAAATGCGTGCGCGAGCGGCATTTCGCACAGCGCCCAGCCTCTCGAACCCCTGTGCGGCACGGCGCGCATCCGCGACTGAGGTTGTGAGGTTGATGACCTGACGATTGTTGAGCTGGGCACGGACCATCCGCCCCCATGCGGCAAACGTCGGGTCGCCATCCGCAGATTCGAAATGAGCCAGCGCGACGTCGATGTTTCTGATCGCGGGCTCGAGCCAGTTTTCCGCGGAGATGCTGGTGCTGGTCGCGGCGGACCAGGCACGAAACGCGGCGAGTCGCGCACCCGACGGTGAGCCGGCGTCGATTTCGCCGTCGAAGCGCAGGATTCTGAGTTTTCCCTTGCCGGGACGTTCGAATTCGCGTGAGCTTTCGATCTCCACCGTCACGCGCGTACCGGGCGGCGCGTCGAGTGTTGCAATCTCGATACCTCCGACATACATACTGGAATTGACTTCGACTCTCCCGGCTTCGATTTCAGGTCCGCCGCGATGCGACAGGCGTACTTTGAGATCGATGTCGTCTTCCTCGAAGATGACGACGAACGTCGCTTTCCCATCCACGTTGAATTCGCGACGCGCGACATCGCGCCGCTCGACGCGTTCCAGCCTCACTACCTCATCGAAGATGAGTACGCCGCCGGCCTGCTCACGCTGCCCGGAAGAACATGCCGCGAGAATGGTCGCGCAGAAAGCAGCGAGCCAGACTCTGCCTGCTCTTGTTGTTGTTCGCGCTTTCCCCATCCGCCTGCCACCCGTTCTGGACAGCAGAGGATAGAGTAGTTGGCGCGTGCGGTCGCTATCTCTCCACCAGATAGGCGATGCGTGACAGGCGCCGCTCGTGCGTCAGCCGATGCACGGCAGCCAGAAATTTCTGCACGCCCTCATATCGTTCGCCACCTTCGATCTGCAACAGATCCTCGCGAAAGCGCTGGCGCGCTTCGAGCCAGCGACGCGAGACCAGCGCTGCGTTTTCGGTGACGTCCAGCTGGCGTACGAGCCGCAGGCCTGCCTCGGCGATGAGCTCTTCGTTGAGCCCGCGCGGCGTGAACACGAACAGGCCTATCGAGCTGCGCTGGGCCAGATCATCATTGGTTACCGGACCGGTGATCACTACGGGATCGGTGAATACCGCGCGACCGCCAGGCTTGAGAACGCGCCGCCATTCGCGCAAGGTTTCGAGCCGGTCTGGAAAGTGATTCATCGAGTCGATACACAGCAACGCGTCGAAACTGTCATCGATGAACGGCAGCGGCATCGTGGCGTCCGCCACCATGAACTTCGTGCGACCACCCGCACTGTGTCCGCAGGCTGCTTCCAGGGCTGTGGCGACGCCGTTGGGATTCACATCCACACCCGTAACGCGGCAGCCGGTCTTGTCTGCCAGGTACAGCGCCGGACCGCCCGATCCACTCGCGACTTCCAGCGCATGCGAGGCGGGACCCAGGAGCAGCCACCCGATGAAACGCTTGTATTCATCCGTCGTGACCCAGCTGCTCTGGCCGATGTATTCACCGAATGTGGCTGCACGCACCGACGCCAGCACCTGTTCGGTGAAATTCGCGTAGGTGTTGTAGAAGAGATCGATATTCGCTGACAACGCCGCTCTCCCTCAGGCTGATCGACTAGCTACCGGTACGGGCTTACCCCCTCGGCCGGAAAAGGGCAGCAGGCCCGGCACGCGGCTCTTGTACTCCGCGTATTCCGGGTGCGCGGCGATGAGGTCGCGCTCTTCGAGCCGCAGGCCGACCAGGATGTAGGCCGTCGACAGGATGGCAAACACCAGGTGCGCCAGGGTCATCGTGGGTGTCGCCCAGATGATCAGGAGCCAGGCCACATAGATAGGATGGCGCACCTGTCGGTACAGCCACGGCGTCTTGAAAGTGAGCGGCGCGCAGGGTTTGCCAACCAGCTGCAGCCACACCTGCCGCAGGCCGAAGAGATCGAAGTGATTGATGAGGAACGTCGAGTACAGCAGCAACGCCCAGCCAGCGGCATAGACGATGTACATCGCATCCACTCCCGCGGACGCAGTGATGTCCCAGATCACTCCACCCATGGGCTGCCAGAACCAGAACAGCGCGATCAGCGCGAGACTCGAGAACAGCACGTACGTGCTGCGTTCCGCGGGCTCAGGAACGATGCGCGTCCACCATCGTTTGAACGCCGGCCGCGCCATCACGCTGTGCTGCACGGCGAAAAGGCCCAGCAGCCCGAGATTCACCATGAGCGCCGTGCCGAGACCAACGTCGCGCGGCGAGTCGATGGACTTCGGCACCCAGAGATTCCCGATGAACCCGACGGCGTAGAGAAACGTCGCAAAGAAGATCGCGTAACACGCAAGGCCGTAGGCAAAGATGGCGAATCGTTTCATGGGAATACCCTCTGATGTCACAGACGACGCCGCACGGCCTTCGTGGGCGCTTGTTTCGCCGGTTTCTATGTGACAAAAGCGTATCCGCGGCGCGGCTCCCGAATCCCGGGAGAACGCCGGGATTTCGCCGGGATTTCATGCCAGCCCAGATCACATTCGGAAGCTTTCGCTTCGAACCCGCCACCGCGCGCCTCTGGCAGGACGGTGCCGAGGTCAAGCTGACTCGCAAGGCGGCGCTGGTGCTCGGCGCACTGCTGGAACGGCCCGGCGCGCCGGTTTCCAAGCAGGAGTTGTTCGCGAGCGTCTGGCGCGGGACGGTGGTTAGTGACGACGCGCTGGTCACGTGCATCCAGGAATTGCGCCGCGCGCTGGGCGATGATTCGAAGCACCCCGTCTATATCGAGACCCGCCACCGCCTGGGATACCGATTCGTCGCGCCCATCGATGAGCAGCGCGAATCGCCGCCACCCATCGCCGGCACGCCGCTGAAGGCAGGGGCCGCCATCGCCGTACTGCCGTTTTCCGACATGAGCCCCGCGCGCGACCAGGACTATCTATGCGAGGGGCTCGCTGAAGAGTTGATCGACGCGCTCACCCACATCGACGGGCTGCGCGTGGCGGCGCGTACGTCTTCGTTCCAGTTTCGCGGCGCGCACGATCTGCGCGAGGTGGGTCGCAGGCTCGGAGTCGGCAGCTTGCTCGAGGGCAGCGTGCGCAAGGCCGGCGATCGTCTGCGCGTCACAGTCCAGCTCATCGACGTCACCACGGGATATCACCAGTGGTCGGAGAAATTCGAGGGGGACGCGGGCGACGTGTTCGCCATGCAGGATGAGATCGCGGAAAAGGTCGCGACGCTGCTGCGCGGCGGAGAGTTGTCGCAGCGCGAACGCCGTGCCGTGCACCGCCAGCCCACCGCTATCGAAACCTACGAATGTTTCCTGCGTGGTCGCCAGCGCATGCACGCCATGCAGCAGCCGCAGATGGACGAAGCGCGAGCCCTGTATCAACGCGCCATCGAGCTCGACGCGGAATACGCCCCTGCCTGGGCGGGCATGGCCATGCTTCACGCCCTTCTCTATGAATGGTGGGGATCTGCGCCTGCGGACCTGGCCGAAGCGGATCGCGCCAGCCGCGTTGCCATGGAGCTTGCGCCGGAGCTCGCCGACGCGCACCTCGCGCGTGGCTACACGCTGTCGAACCTTCGTCGATATGAAGAAGCCAACCGGCACTTCGAAGCGGCGGCGCGCATCAATCCGAACCTGTTCGACGCCTACTACTATTACGGCCGCGCGGCGTTCGCCGCCGGTGACATCGAGAAATCCATCGAGCTGTGGCGCAAGGCCGGTGATATTCGTCGCGAGGATTTTGAAAGCCCCCTGCTGGCGGCCCAGTCGATGCGCAAGTTGGGGCGGCTCGAAGAATCGCGCGACGTGAATCGCGAAGCGGTGCGGCGCGCCGAAAAACTCCTGGAACTCAATCCTTCGAATGGCCGCGTGTTGTCGTTCGGCGCCGGGGCACTACACGACGACGGCCAGTCCGAGCGCGCGCTGGAATGGGCGCGGCGCGCCGAAGCGCTATATCCGGACGACATGGGCGTCATCATCAACGGCGCCCTCTTGCGGGCGCGCAATGGCCTTTCGGAAGAAGCGCTCGACCTGCTCGATCGCATGTTCGGCAAGGGCTGGGGCAAGAAGGACTGGGTGGAGAACGACCCGGACTACGACAGCCTGCGCTCCGAACCACGCTTCATCGCGATGATGGCCAAGCTCAAGTAGCCGATCAGAATGGCCCCTGCACCTGCGACGGTGCGTACCACGAGGTCGACCACACCTTCCCATCGCGCACGTAGTACACCGTGTCGCCGTGAATGAAGGAGCGGGACGAGCTCGCGAAACGCTCGTAGTCGTTGGCGGCCGGGGGCGTCACCACGCCTGCGGCCTGTAAAGAGGCGCTGCCGGCAGTTTGTTTGCCCAGGATTTCGAACTGGTGCAGCGATGACTGCGGATAGATGGCGGCGCCGTTTGGTACCCGCGGCGTAACCGTCGCCGGAATCGCGAAGCGATCGACCGCCTCCGCCGGAAGCCAGGTGAAGGCATGCCGGTCCCACATGGCTTCCGAGTGGGAGCTCAGCCCGTCCAGCACGATACGTCCGCGGGACTGTGGATGCTCGATTTGCGACACATCGAACAGCTCCAGCGTGGCAAGGCCCGCGTCACCTCCCAACCCTAACAACAGGTTCTGCGTCACCGGGTGCAGGAATTCGTTGAAGCCCGGAATTTCGAGCGTCCCGGCGATACGAGGGTCCGCCGGGTTGGAGAGATCGAGCACGTACAGCGGGTCGATCCGACGGAAGGTGACCGCATAGGCGCGTTCTCCGGCGAAGCGCACGCCGAAGAGGCTCTCGCTGGGTTTGCCGATTTCCTCCGGGCGTGCGTTGTTGGGCAGGGTCGACACCACTTCGAGCGCGGTTTCGCCAGCCTTCGGGCCCACCACGAACAGGCGATGATCCTCCCAGTCGGTCGGATCGTTGGTCGGTTCCGTGGTGACGACGCGCAGCATTCCCTGGTGTTCGCTCATGCGGAAGTCGCGCTGTCCGCCCATCCATAACATGCCCGGCACTTCCACCGAGCCCACGTAGTCCGGCGCGGTTTCCGTGAGCGCGAACTTGTGTATGCGCGTGAACGTGGCATTCGAGGCATTTGCAAACCGGGGCTGCGACACATAGAGCGCCGAAGTCGATGCGTAGACGCCGTTGGCCATTTCGTTGTAACAGACGCTGGCGAAATCGCCCGGGTTCTGCATCGAGAACGACGTGATGGTGGTCAGGATCGGATAAGCGTGATGATCCGGCCCATTGGTGA
>Ga0190271_10002645_pt1 | contig 10955 bp, 10 predicted proteins | sample Popmic356T_FD_133747 | JGI IMG/M metagenome (GOLD analysis project Ga0190271, IMG submission 133747) | Populus adjacent soil microbial communities from riparian zone of Weber River, Utah, USA - 356 T | ecosystem: Environmental > Terrestrial > Soil > Riparian zone | place: USA: Utah | collected...
CCCCCTGTCGAGGCTGAAGACACCCTGCGCGTTGCGCTCGACCGTCAGGCGGTCCTGCAGGTCCGCCGCCGTGGCGCGCAGCTCATCCTCGAAGCCGTCCGTGATGCGCTGCACGGCGAGCGCGCCGATGACGGTCGCGAACAGGCTCAGGATCACGAAGGTGAGCGCCGCGGTGACGATCGCGACCTTGGCCTTGATCGGCAGCCGCGTCCTCACGGATCCTCCCTCAGCACGTAGCCGGCACCGCGCATCGTGTGCAGGACGCGCGGCTCACCGCCCTCCTCGAGCTTGCGTCGCAGGTTCGAGATGAAGACGTCGACGGTGTTCGTCTCGGCGAACGGGTGGTAGCCCCAGACCTCGTCGAGCAGCGTCTGGCGCGACACGACGATGCGCGCGTTGCGCATCAGGTACTCGAGCAGCTCGAACTCGCGGGCGGTCAGATCGAGCTTGCGCTCGGCGCGGACAACCTCGCGCGTGTCCGGGTTGAGGCGCAGGTCGCCGACGACGACGTAGGCGCTGCCCCGCGGCGGCCGGCGGCGCAACAGCGCGCGCATGCGCGCGAGCAGCTCGTCGCGCTCGAATGGCTTGACCAGGTAGTCGTCGGCGCCCGAGTCGAGGCCCTCCACGCGCGCGTCGACCGCGTCGCGTGCGGTGAGGATGAGGATCGGGACGTCGCCATCCGCGCGCAGCCGCCGGCACACCTCGACGCCGTCGAGCTTGGGGAGCCCGAGGTCGAGCACGACGGCGTCCGGCTCGAACAGCCCGGCCGCGTCGAGCGCGGCCTCGCCGTCCCCGGCGATGCGGACCTCGTAGCCCTCTTTGTCCAGGGAGCGACGGAGGACGCCCGCGATATCCACGTCGTCCTCGATCACCAGGACCCTGGGGCGTCCGCTCATCAGACCCCATGGTAGGGAGGGTGAGGGCCGCCTCCGTCGAATTCACGGTGGATGGCGAGCCGCCGCAGCAAGCGACGCCGTGCGCACAAGGCCTGGTGGCCCCAGCTCGACCTGCCGCACCTGGAACAGCGTCACTGGGATCTGCTGGGCCTCGCGATGGTGGCCTTCGCCGCCTTCTTCGCGTGCATCTTCTACCTCGACTGGGCGGGCGGCGAGGTGGGGGAGGCGCTCGCCGACGCACTCCGCTTCCTCTTCGGGGCGGTCGCCTACGCAGCCCCGGTGGCGCTGCTGGCCGCGGGCGCCGTGCTCATCATGCGCCCGGCGCTGCCGAGCACCCACCCGTTCAAGACCGGCGCCCTCTGCCTGGCTGCGGCGCTCACACTCGGCTTCGCCGCCGGCTCGCTCGGCCTCGGCCCTGGGGAAACCCCGCGCGACGGCTTCCTCGACAGCGCCTATCTCGAGCGTCACGGCGGCCTCTCCGGCGAGTCGCTCTATTGGGCCTCGAGCGAGCTCTTCTCGGACGCCGGCTCTCACATCCTGTTCGTGTTCCTGCTGATCGCAGGGGTGCTGCTGTTGACGGGCGCCTCGATCGCGAGCCTCGTGAGCGGCACGCGCGTGCTCGCCACGGGCACCGGCGAGCGCATGCGGCGCACCGCCAACACGCTCAACCTGCCGACCGATCCCTTGCCGCCGATCACGATGCGGCGCGGCCGCGAGCCCGACGCCGAGCCGCTCGAGCCGCCTGAGCCCGAGGACCGCGAGCCTGTCGTGCGCGCCACGCACGTGGAGGCGCCGGCGCTCGACGGGGCGGACCGCTACCCCGACCTCTACGAGGAGGAGGACGAGGACGACACGATCGCGGCGCCGCAGCCCGAGCAGGAGCACGTGGCCGAGCTCGAGCCGCCGCCGGCGCCCGCTGCGGACGAGGACGAGCCCGAGCTCGTCGACGAGCCCCAGCCGGAGCCGGAGCTCACCCCGATGGGCAAGCGCCGTTCCCCGGTCACGGAGTCCGAGGACCTCGACTACCGGATGCCGAAGGTCGGGTTCCTCAAGCGCTCGAACGGCTCCCAGAAGGTCGACACCAAGGGCATCGAACGGACCGGCGCCATGCTCACCCAGGCGCTCGGCCACTTCAACGTCGAGGCGCGAGTGATCGGCACCGTGAGCGGCCCGCACGTCACGCGCTACGAGCTGCGGCTGGCGCCCGGGATCAAGATGTCGAAGGTCGCGCAGCTGAAGGACGACATCGCCTACGCGCTGGCGGCCGAGCAGGTGCGCATCCTGGCGCCCATCCCGGGCAAGACGGCGGTCGGCGTCGAGGTCCCGAACCGCGTGCGCAAGATGGTTCACCTGGGCGACGTCTTCCAGGACGCGCCGCGTGGCTGGTCGCCGCTGTCGGTCTGGCTCGGCAAGGACATCGCCGGCAAGGCGATCGGCACCGACCTCGCCAAACAGCCGCACATCCTGATCGCCGGCACCACCGGCTCGGGTAAGTCCGGCTGCGTCAACGCGATGCTGTCGAGCGTGCTGCTGCGCTCCTCACCGAACGAGGTCCGCATGGTGCTCGTCGACCCGAAGCGCGTCGAGCTGAACCACTACGAGGGCATCCCGCACCTGCTCACGCCGGTCGTAACGAGCCCTCGCCTGGCGGCGAACGTGCTGGGCAACCTGATCAAGGAAATGGAGGAGCGCTACGGCGTGATGAGCCGCACCAAGACGCGCAACCTCGTCGAGCTGAACCGCGTGCGCGTGAAGCAGGGCGAGGCGCCGCTTCCGTACATCCTCTGCGTGATCGACGAGCTCGCCGACCTGATGATGGTCGCCCCCGCCGACGTCGAGGACTCGATCATCCGGCTGGCGCAGAAGTCGCGCGCCGTCGGCATCCACCTCGTGCTCGCGACCCAGCGTCCGAGCGCGGACGTGATCACCGGCATGATCAAGGCGAACGTCCCCGCCCGCATCGCGTTCGCCGTCTCCTCCCAGACCGACTCGCGCGTGATCCTCGACCAGAACGGGGCGGAGTCCCTGCTCGGCCAGGGCGACATGCTGTTCCGCCCCTCAGGCGAGTCGCGCTCCGCGCGCATCCAGGGCGCCTTCATCGCCGAGGAGGAGATCGAGAAGCTGACCGACCACTGGCGCCGCCAGGGCGAGCCCGAGCTGCAGGAGGAGCTGCTCGAGGCCGTCGAGCCGGAGGAGGAGGAGGGCGCCGCCGAGGGCGACTTCGACCCCGACCAGGATGACCTGCTCGGCGACGCGATCGCGACGGTCGTGCAGATGGGGACCGCCTCGACGTCGATGCTGCAGAGGCGCCTGCGCGTCGGCTACACGCGCGCGGGGAGGCTGATCGACATGTTGGAGCGGCGCGGCGTTATCTCCGGTTACGAGGGCTCCAAGGCGCGCCAGGTACTGATCACCGAGGCCGATCTGCCCAGGGTGCTCGAGAATCTCGGCGAGGCCACGGTGGCCGCTTCCGCCGAGGAGTAGCGCCCCGCGCCGATCCATCACACTACGCGCCGCATGGCAACGATTGGTGACACGTTGCGGGAGGCGCGGATGCGTCAGCGCCTCGATATCGCCGACGTCGAGGGGAGCACCAAGATCCGCGCGAAGTACCTGCGCGCGCTGGAGAACGAGGAGTTCGGGATGCTGCCCGGCCCGACGTTCGTCAAGACCTTCCTGCGCACCTACGCGGAGGCGCTCGGCCTCGATCCGCACCTGCTGGTCGAGGAGTACCGCGCCCACTACGAGGCGGGCGACGAGGTCGAGCACATCCAGTCGCTCGGCCCGCCCAACCTTGCGCGCGACCGGCGCCGTCGCGGCCCGCGGTTCGGCCCGGGCGCGCTGCTCCTGCTGGTTGTGGTGGCCGTCGTAGGCGCCCTGGTCGCGATCGGGCTGCTGGCGGACGGGGGGGACGACGGCGGAGAGGTGGCCTCCGAGACGACACCGCGTACGGACACGACCGACCGGCCGCGCCAGCAGCCGGAGCGGCGCCGGCCCAGGCGGGTGGTGCTGAGGATCACCCCACTGACGCCGACCTATGTGTGCGTCGATCGCGGCAGCGGCACGCCCGTGCTGTTCGAGAACACGATCGACGCTCCGCAGACGTTCAGGGGGAAGACCGTGCGCGTCAACCTCGGCAAGACGGACGTCCAGATCCGGAAGAACGGCAGGCCCGTGCAGGTCGACACCGGCCCCGACCCGGTCGGCTTCGAGTTCACGGTCCGCGGCCGGCGGCCATTGCCCCTCGGCGAGCGGCCCTGCGCGTGAGCGCCCGCGCCGGCATCGTCGTGACAGGCACCGAGGTGCTGAGCGGCCGCGTGCAGGACCGCAACGGCCCCTGGCTCTCCGACCGGCTGCTCGAGCTGGGCGTGGAGCTCGCCCACATCACGATCTGCGGCGATCGCCCCGAGGACATCGAGGCGCAGCTGCGCTTCATGGCGGACCAGGGTGTCGACCTGATCCTCACGAGCGGCGGACTCGGTCCGACCGCCGACGACATGACCGTCGATGTGGTGGCGCGCTTCAGCGGCCGCGAGCTCCTGCTCGACGAGGAGCTCGAGCAGCGCATCTACGCGATCCTCGAGCCGCTCATGAAGCGCTTCCGGCACTGGGACCCGGAGGCGATGAGGGCCGCCAACCGCAAGCAGGCGCTGATCCCCGAGGGCGCGACGGTGATCGACCCGGTCGGCACCGCTCCCGGCGTGATCGTGCCCGGCGACCCGGTGGTCGTCGTGCTGCCCGGGCCGCCGCGCGAGCTTCAGCCGATGTGGCGCGTGGCGGTCGAGAGCGAGCCCGTGCAAGGCGCGATCGCGGCCCGGACCGCGTACGACCAGTCCACCGTGCGCATGTTCGGTCTCCCCGAGTCGGGCCTCGCCGAGACACTGCGCGAGGCCGAGCGCGAGGTGGACGGCTTCGAGCAGCTCGAGATCACGACCTGCCTGCGGCGCGGCGAGATCGAGATGGTCACCCGCTACGAGCCCGACGCGGAGGCGGCCTACGCGAGTCTGATGGCGCTCGTCCGCGAGCGCCATCCACGCGAGATCTTCTCCGAGGACGGCTCGCGCATCGACGATCTGGTGGCGGAGCTGCTTGCGGGTCGCCGGCTCGCCACCGCCGAGTCCTGCACCGCCGGCCTGCTGGCCGCGCGGCTCACCGACCGGCCGGGCTCCTCGGCGTACGTGGACGGCGGCGTGGTGGCCTATGCGAACGAGGCGAAGACCGAGCTGCTCGGCGTCGATCCGGCGCTGATCGAGGCGCATGGCGCCGTGTCCGAGGAGGTGGCGGAGGCGATGGCGGCCGGCGCCCTCGAGCGCTTCGGGGCAGACACCGCGATCTCGATCACGGGCATCGCGGGACCCGACGGCGGAAGTGAGGAGAAGCCCGTGGGGACCGTCGTCTGGAGCGTTCAGCGGACGGACGGTGACGCGCTCACCCGCCGTGCGCTCCTGCCCGGTGATCGCAGCGACATCCGCGAGCGCGCCACCACCGTCGCGATGCACCTGCTGCGGCGCGCTCTCACGGGCGTGGAGGACGGCCTCCTCTGAGCGGCCCGCGGGCGCGCATGTTCGTCGCGCTCGACCTCCCGGCGGGAGCGCGGGAGGAGCTGGCCGGCTGGCGTGACGACCTGGTCGAGGGGCGCCGCGACCTTCGCCCGGTCCGAGCGGAGGCGCTGCACGTGACGCTCGTGTTCCTCGGCTGGCAGGACGAGGCGGCCGCCCACGCGATCGCCGAGGCCAGCTTCGGCGCGCGCCCGGCGGCTGTCGCGCCGCTCCTGACGCCGAGCGGCGTGCGGGCGCTGCCGCCGCGCGACCCGCGCCTGTTCGCGCTCGACCTCGAGGATGAGGACGGGCGCGCGGCCGCGTTGCAGGCGGCGGTGTCGGACGCGCTCGAGGCCGGGCGCTGGTACACGCCCGAGAAGCGGCCGTTCTGGGCGCACATCACCCTGGCGCGCGTCAAGCGCGGCGAGCGGCGCGTACCGCCGCTCGAGGGCAGGCCACCGCCGGCCACGCCCTTCACGGGGGCGGAGCTCACCCTCTACCGCTCGACGCTGCGCCCCCAGGGCGCGCTCTACGAGCGGCTCGCGGGGGCGCCGGCCGCTAGCGTCCAGCGTCAGTGAGCGCGCTGTACGAGAGGGCCGTGCGGCCACTGCTGTTCCGGCTCGAGCCGGAGCGGGCGCACGAGCTCGCGCTGAGGACGTCCGCGCTCGCCGGCCGCGCCGCACCGGTCCGGGGGCTTGCGCGCCGCGCCTTCGCCGGCGGCGACGCCGGGCTCGCTGTCGAGCTCGGGGGGCTCTCGTTCAGGAACCCGCTCGGGCTGGCCGCCGGCTTCGACAAGAACGGGCGGGCCCTGCCCCTGCTCGCCGAGCTCGGCTTCGGCCACCTGGAGATGGGCTCCGTGTCGGCCCAGCCCTCCGACGGCAACCCGCGCCCGCGCCTCTTCCGGCTGCCGGAGGACGACGCCATCGTGGTCAGCTACGGGGTTCCCAACGACGGCGCCGAGGCGGTGGCGGCGCGGCTCGACGGGAGCCGGCTGCCGGTCCCGCTCGGCGTGAACCTCGTCAAGACGAACGACCCGCGGCTGCCCGCGGCGGAGCCCGGCGTGTACGAGGACTACGTCCGATCGTTCGCGCTGCTGCAGGACCGCGCCGACTACGTGGCGCTGAATATGAGCTGCCCCAACTCGCCCGGCGACCGCGACTTCTTCGACGAGCTGCCACGCGTCGAGCGACTGCTCAGCGCACTCGCGGGGGAGAAGCCGCGCGTCCCGGTGATCCTCAAGCTCAAGCCGACGACAGACGCGGGCGTGCTGCGAGAGACCGTCGCGATCGCAGACGACTTCCCGTTCGTGGCGGGCTTCGCGATCAACCTCCCGGCCGGCAAGCCGGACGTGCTGCGGCTGAGCGCGCCGCGCGAGCGGCTCGACGGCATGCCCGGCGCGGTCGGCGGCCGTCCGGTCGAGGGCTTCGTCAACGAGGTGCTGCGGCTGCTCTACGGGATCACCGGCGGCGGCGGGCGCTACGGGCTGATCGCAGCCGGCGGCATCTTCACGGCCGAGGACGCCTACCGGAAGATCCGGCTGGGGGCGTCGCTCGTGCAGCTCTACACGGCCCTCGTCTATCGCGGCCCCGGGATCGTGAAGGAGGTCCTGGGCGGGCTCCGGCCACTGCTCGAGCGCGACGGGGCCAGGCGGGTGGCGGACATCGTCGGCGCGGACGCGGGCTAGTGCCCTCGATCCCGCTCCCCGATCCTGCCCTGGCTGACGCCGAGGTGCGCCTGCGGCCCTGGGCGCTCGGCGACGTCCCCGCGGTCACGGCCGCCTGCCAGGACCCGGAGATCTCGCGCTGGACCGTCGTGCCGGATGAGTACACGGACCAGCACGCCACCGAGTTCATCGCGACCCGCGAGGCGGATCGTCTGGCCGGCAGGGAGCTGGCGCTGGCGATCGTGGACCACGACGACGCCCTGCTCGGCGCGATCGGCATGTCGAACTTCGACTGGCACGACCACAGGGGCGAGATCGGCTATTGGATGGCCCGGGAGACGCGCGGGCGCGGCTTCGGCACGCGCGGCGTGCGGCTGCTCTCGCGCTGGGCGATCGATGCCCTGGCCCTCGAGCGCGTCGAGTTGCTGGCGAACCCGGCCAACGAGGCCTCCCAGCGGCTGGCCGAGCGCGCCGGTTTCACGCGCGAGGGCCTGCTGCGCCGCTACCGCACCCGGCACGGCGTGCGCGAGGACCTCGTCATGTTCTCGCTGCTGCCCGAGGACCTGTGAAGCGCCTGCACCCGGCCGCCGAGCAGGGCTTCGCGCGCGCGGCGGGGGAGTACCGGCGCGGGCGACCCGGATACCCAGCGGAGGCGATCGAGCACCTGGCCGAGCGGCTGCGGCTCCGGCCGGGGCAAACCGTCGTCGACCTGGCGGCGGGAACTGGTGCCCTGACGCGTCCGCTCCTGGACCTCGGCTGCGAGGTCATCGCCGTGGAGCCCGTCGCCGAGATGCGCGCCGAGCTGCCGGCCGAGGCACGGGCCGTGGACGGCACGGCGGAGCGCATGCCGCTGCCGGACGGCGTGGCCGACGCCGTGACCGTTGCCCAGGCCTTCCACTGGTTCGACGGCGACGCCGCGCTCGCCGAGATCCAGCGCGTATTGCGCCCGGACGGAGGGCTCGCCCTCATCTGGAACAAGCGTGTGCTCGAAGATCCGGTCAACCAGGCGGTCGAGGAGCTCGTGGCGCCCTACCGCGCGAGCACTCCCACGCATCGCGGCGGCTGGCGCGGCGCCTTCGAGCGAACCACGCTGTTCGGCCCGCTCGAGCAGCGCACGTTCACGTACGAGCACGTCCAGGACGCCGACGGGCTGGGCGACCGGGTCGCCTCGATCAGCTTCATCGCGTCGCTGCCGCCCCACGAGCACGAGCGAGTCGTGGCCGCCGCGCGCGAGCTCGCCGCCGACGGCCCTGTGACCATCCCCTACAGGACCGAGGTGTTCGTATGCGACAGGCGCGCCTGACGCCGGGAGCGGCCAAGGTCGCACTCACCCGCGAGGATGGGCACGGGGCCGGGTCCCCGGTCGTTTTCCGCGACTCGGTGGCCGCGCCGGCCGCCGAGCGGCCGACCGGGCCGCATCTGGACCAAGGCTTCCGGCGCCTTAAATCTCCTTGTGAGCAAGCACTGCCGCGTTTCGCGCAAAGCGCAAACGCGCCGCCGGAGTGTTCCCTCGCATGGAAAGCGAAAGTGGAGCCCACCACCGGCACGGCTGTCGCTCCTCGCGAAGCAGGAGACCGAAGTAGCACGACTGGATAGCGGATCTGGGTCATGGGACAGAGCACCCACGCTGACCCCGCCCTGGCAGGGCTGCTCGTCACCGTCACTAGTGGTGTTGACTTCGGCGGCGCCTGGCTACAGGATTGGCGGCACCTGCGAGCAGTTGGGGGTCGATGGACACCTTGATTTGTGGGTCGGAGGCGGCCGAGCCGACATCGCGGTGTCGGGGTCGGATCGGGCTAAGCCCACGAAAGCGCGACGCCCGGGGTGGTCGCGCTCTCGCTCACCGATCAACTTACGGTCAGCAGCGAGCGGTCCTCAGGTGGCCGGATGGCGACGACGGCGGGTCACAGGAGGCACCACCCATGCCATCCGACGAGCTAACGGTCGCCTCGGACAGCTTGCCGACGCGAGTGCGGATCCGCGCTGCCGGGCACCAGTCGACGGACGTTCACCTCTTCCACCACCGCGCACGTGAAGGGAGCCTAGCTTTGCCTGTGTACACAGTTGCAGAGTATGTGCAGAGGTTCAATGAAATTGAGGCTTATCTGGAGGAGACGCTAAAGAGAATCGAGACGACCTACGATGACTGTTTTGAAGGTTGCAACGTCGCTTTCCCCCCGCCGGATACAAGCGTCGAGCGGCAACGATGCGTCGACGGGTGTGAGAAGACCAGACGAGATGGCGAATTCGCGGCGCGCACGGCTGCCTTAGAAGCGCATAACGAACTCGACGACGAAGCTCGGTACACAGGTCTCATCCCATTGCCCGATGTGATGATCATCATCGATCGAGACCTGACGTACCTGCTTCGCGACATCAAAAAGGAATCTCCTTGGAACAACGCTGCGGTCGTGCCGGTTGACTCGTTGTTTGGCCTCAAGGAGGCGCTCAGGGCCGATCGCGTTGTTCGGTCGCTGCTGCTTGTTACCTACGTCGAGGGCGGCGAGATCAGCATCGGGTTTGAGCTCGTCTCACTCGCCTACCTTAGGCAGCTCTCACCGTTGATGAGAGTCAACACATACCTCGAGTTGCGGGGCCCGACTGATGGCCTAGGACCAGGCGCAACCGAGGTTCAGCTGTTTCGTGAGGCTTTGGGAGCCGAGGAGTCTGGCGCGCGCTACCAGTTCGGTGGGGTCTCGCTCAAGGTTTCGGTGGATGGGTCTGACAAGAACACCCGTGAGCTCTCAAGCCGCGACCCTTTAAGTCCGTATCGTCATTTCGTGACGGTGGTCGGAAAGAGCACTGAGCCTGTGAGGCTCGTGGCCTCGATCGACGGGGTCGTAACAGACGAGATCAAACGCGCCTTGACGTGGAACGCGACCGGAGGGCGAATCAAGCCCCTGAAGAACAACCGGCTGAAAGCAACGATCAGCCGGACGGATCCAAAACGGGTGGTCGTGCGCGTGAGAGTCAAGGGGACAGTGGCCCGGACGATCATCGTGTGGGTCGTCTGGTGTGACCTCGCGGCGATCAGCACAGGCACTTCGCCGATTGACGGGCAGCCGCTCGGCCTACAAGGTGGCAGACGGGATCGGAGTAAGCAGTACTGGCCGGAGGCACGCATCGACTGGATCGCGAAGATCTATCCGGCCTCGATCATCACCGATGCAGACCGTCCATTTTTCAAAGGCGACCCAGTGATGGTCACGTTTCCTACGACGTCTGTTGAGTCCCCTGCCTGGGAAGTAGTGGGGCAGAAGCGATTTAAGGTCGAGCGGCGTGAAGGCGCGAAGGGTCGGCTAAAGCGCATAATCGAGCGCCAGTGGTTCTCGGCTGAAAAGATTGCGGAGACGATCACCAACCCGTACGAAACCGGACTCCCCTTTGGCGCGAACGTCAGATGGAAGCGTATCTTCTTTGACGGGAAGAGCTTCAGCGGGAATGGACCGAATGGCAGCGTCGAACGCCAACGGATGCACGGCCGTGCTTTTGTGCGGGTTGAGCTCGACGGTGACTGGCTTCGGTGCTCCAAGTACTACTACTGGCGCTGGCATTACTTCGCGCAGGTTCTCCCCTTGCCGCCGCCCGCCCTGACCCAGAAGAGACTGTGGGCCTCCGAACCTCGCAAGACCGATCTGCTCGACCTGCGTGCCCCCGACAGCGATCTTTGAGACGTAGGTTGCTAGCGAACGCACCTGTCGCGGACCGCACAGCGCGCGTCGCCAGCCGCGTTGGGGACGCGACGAGCGCATCGCCTCGAGCGCCACCCGGACGCCCTCCTAGGAACCGCGCCATCGCGTCGGCCGTTTCAAAGAACGTCGTGTCGAGTGGCGGGCGGGTATGCCGCATGCGTTCAGC
>Ga0190271_10002647_pt1 | contig 10952 bp, 12 predicted proteins | sample Popmic356T_FD_133747 | JGI IMG/M metagenome (GOLD analysis project Ga0190271, IMG submission 133747) | Populus adjacent soil microbial communities from riparian zone of Weber River, Utah, USA - 356 T | ecosystem: Environmental > Terrestrial > Soil > Riparian zone | place: USA: Utah | collected...
AGGGCTGCTGACCCAGTCGAACATGATCGCCGTCTCCTATGCCGGGGTGGACTGGACCTGCCGCTGGGGCGCCTCCGAGAGACCGCCCCACGTCTCCGCGTCCTGCCAGAGGAGCGTCGACAGATAGAGCGCGACGTCTTCCGCGGGATAGGCGCCGCCGATCGTGGCTGCCGCCGCGAGCAGTTGCTCCTTGGTGGGCGACGGCGTCTCGTCCTCGGCGATCACGCCATCCTTGTGTGCGATGCCGAGCGCGCTCAGGAAACTTCCCATCATCGGGCGCTGATGCGCCAGGTGATAGGCAATCAGCAGCCGCGCGACCACCATCTCCGAGATCGGCATCGTGCTGAGATAGCGGACCTTCTTCTCGAGGGGCAGCGCCACCACCGACTTCGCGCGGAACTTGAGGCGCTGGGCGATGGAGGCAATCACCTCGGCGTGCTCGAGGCCGGCGTCAGGGTCGCGCCAGAAGGCGTCGGCGGCCAGCCGTTTGCGCTCTTCGGCCAGCGGCTTCCACAACTGCGAGGGGCGCGTGATCTCTGGTGTCATCCGCTCGATACGTTAACATAGCGCGATGCCCAACCTGACCGTCGAAGGCTTCCCCACCGTGACCGTCGCTGCCGGTTCGCGCCTCGTCAACGCCATCGAAGACGCCGGCGTGGACATCCTGCACGCCTGCGGCGGAAACGCCCGGTGCACCACTTGCCGGGTGGAGTTCATCAGCGGTGAGCCCAGCCGCATGACCCGGGCCGAGCGAACCAGGATGGACGAGAAGGGCCTCACAGGCGTGCGCCTGTCCTGTCAAATCACGTGCGACGCCGACATAACGGTGCGCGCCAACAGCCGCCTGGCGGGAAGTGGAAGGCCCGACGCGGGCCGGCGTCCGGATGCGGACATTCAACCGCCGCCCGACTGGATCTGACCGGGCCCGGCGCCCAGGCGTCGGCCCCTAGTCGATCGACACCTTCCGGAGCAGGGCGAAGTCCGACAGCATCTGCCCGGCGCCAAGCACGACCGACGACAGCGGATCTTCGGCGACGGCCACCGGGAGACCGGTTTCCTTGCGCAGGCGCTCATCCATGTTGTGCAGCATCGCGCCTCCCCCGCTCAACACGATGCCGCGGTCGTAGACGTCCGACGAGAGCTCCGGCGGAATCCGCTCCAGCGCGTCCCTGACGGCCTGCACGATGAGCCGGATCGGCTCGCTGAGCGCCTCGCGCACCTGGCCGTCGTGCATCGTGACCGTGGTCGGCCGGCCCTCCAGCAGGTGGCGGCCCTTGACCTCCATCTCACGGCGCTCGACGAGCGGAGCCGCCGAGCCGAGCTCGATCTTGATCCGCTCGGCCGTGCGCTCGCCGATCAGCAGGTCGTGCTCGCGCCGCACGTAGGTGATGATGGCCTCGTCCATGGCGTTGCCCGCCACGCGGACCGAGCGGCTGTAGACGATCCCGGCCAGGGAGATCACGGCGATGTCGGTGGTGCCGCCGCCGATGTCGACGATCATGCTGCCCGACGCCTCGGTGATCGGCAGGCCCGCGCCGATGGCCGCGGCCATGCCTTCCTCGATGAGATGAACCTCGCTGGCCTTGGCGCGGTAGGCGCTTTCCTTCACGGCCCGCCGTTCGACCTGGGTGATCTCCGACGGCACGCCAATCACGACGCGCGGCCGGACGAAGCTGCGGCGGCGATGCACCTTCTTGATGAAGTAGCCGAGCATCTTCTCCGCCGCATCGAAGTCCGCGATGACGCCGTCACGCATCGGGCGGATGGCAGTGATGTTGCCCGGCGTGCGGCCCAGCATCTCCTTGGCTTCGCTGCCGACGGCCTCGATCTGGTCGCTCACCGTGTTGACGGCAACGATCGACGGCTCGTTGAGGACGATGCCCTGCCCGCGGGCGAAGACGCAGGTGTTCGCCGTGCCGAGATCGATCGCCAGGTCGTTCGAGAAAAAGGACAATGCACCCAGGAGCACGCCAGACCTCCTACCGCCAAAGGGCGGCCAGTATACAGGTGGTGAGACAGGTGCAAGGAGCGTTCCTACTCGTGCCCGACCCTGCGGACCCTGGCGCATCGCGAAAATGCTTGAGATTGCACGCCCTTGCGACTCGTCGGGTCCACCGGCCGTCGGCGTATTGACGCAGCCAGTGTCGGCGGGCTGACGCCACCATGTCGGTCCTGCCCCGGCTCCGGGCGGAGCCGGAACAGCTCAGGCGTCGCTCTTCTTGGGCCGCTGATTGGACGCCAGGATGCGCTTTCGGAGGCGAATGGTCTTGGGCGTCACCTCCACCAGTTCGTCGTCGTTGATGAACTCGACGGCCTGCTCGAGGCTCAGGCGCCGCGGCGGAATCAGCCGGATCGCTTCGTCGGCGCTGGACGCACGCATGTTCGTCTGCTTCTTTTCCTTGGTGACGTTCACGTCCATGTCGTTGGTACGTGCGTTCTCGCCGATCACCATTCCCTCATAGACGGTGACGCCAGGCTCGATGACGATTTCGCCCCGCTCCTGCAGGTTGTAGATCGCATACGCCGTGGCCACACCCGAGCGGTCGGCCACGAGCGCGCCGGTGGCCCGGGCGGGGATGCCGCCGTGCCAGGGCTCCCAGCCGGCGAACAGGTGGTTCATGATGCCGGTGCCTTTCGTGTCCGTGAGGAACTGGGATCGAAATCCGATCAGGCCGCGCGTCGGGATCCGGAACTCCAGGCGTACCCGGCCGCTGCCGTGATTCACCATTTTCGTGGGCACCCCCCGACGGGTCCCGGCCATCGCCATGACGACGCCCTGGAAGTCCTCCGGCACGTCGATCACCAGATCCTCCACCGGCTCCATCCGGACCCCGTCCACTTCTTTCGTGACGATGTCGGGCCGCGACACCTGCAGTTCGAATCCCTCCCGCCGCATCATCTCGATCAGGATCGACAACTGCAGCTCTCCTCGGCCGACGACACGAATCTGCTCCGGGGTCTCGGTGTCCTCGATCCGCAGCGACACGTTGCCGAGGAGTTCCTTCGCCAGACGGTCCCGGATGTTGCGTGACGTCACGTACTGGCCGTCGCGGCCCGCCATGGGTGACGTGTTCACGCCGAAGATCATCGAGACGGTCGGTTCGTCGATGGCAATCGGCGGAATGGCCACCGGCTGATCGAGACTGCAGATCGCCTCGCCAATGGTGATGCCTTCGATGCCGGCCACGCACACGATGTCGCCGGCAGTGGCTTGAGTGACCTCCGCCCGCTTCAGCCCGTCGAACGAGAAGAGCTTGGTGACCTTGGTGCGCTCGATCGACCCGTCCAGCTTCATCACGGCAACCGGGTCGTTGAGCTTGACGGTTCCGTTGAAGATCCGTCCGATCGCGATGCGGCCCAGGTAGTCGCTCGAATCGAGGTTCGCGACCAGGATCTGCAGCGGCGCCGCGGCATCGCCGCGGGGCGGGGGCACGTGCGCCACCACCGCGTCAAAGAGCGGTCGAAGGTCTTCGCCGCGGACACCCAACTCCGTGGACGAGTAGCCCTCGCGGGCGTTGGTGAAGAGGACCGGGAAATCGATCTGATCCTCGTCGGCGTCGAGGTCGATGAAGAGGTCGTAGACCTCGTTCAACACTTCCTTGGCCCGGGCATCCGGCCGGTCGATCTTGTTCAGGACGACGATCGGCGGAAGGCCACGCTCGAGCGCCTTGCGCAGGACGAAGCGCGTCTGCGGCAACGGCCCCTCCGAGGCGTCCACGAGCAGCATCACCCCGTCCACCATCGACAGCGTCCGCTCCACTTCCCCGCCGAAGTCGGCGTGGCCCGGCGTGTCCACGATGTTGATCAGGACATCCCCGTAGTGCACGGCCAGATTCTTGGCCATGATGGTGATGCCGCGCTCGCGTTCCAGGTCGATGTTGTCCATCACCCGGTCGGCCACCTGTTGATTGGCCCGGAAGGCGCCCCCCTGCCGCAGAAGCGCGTCGACCAGCGTGGTCTTGCCGTGATCGACGTGGGCAATGATGGCGACGTTACGCCGGAGAGGGTTGGCAACCTGCGCGGTCTTCGAGGATGGAGACATCCGATCAGTATACCTGTCGGGTACTCGCGCTCTCCGAAACGGCCATTACGCCAGCAAAGCGCGGGGTCGTTACACTTGGGCGTGCGCTCGATCAGCCTGTTCGGCCTCGCCTGCCTTCTGATCTCCCAGGTGCCGCTCGGCAGCCAGCCTCGGGGTCTGACCGCGCCTGTCGTGGTGCCGCTGGCCCCTACCCAACCCGGAGGCGTGCAGCGCCTGCGCGTGACGGCGCCTGGCGAGGTCAGCCTCCTCGCGGTCACGCTATTCGAGGCGCCGGTACCTCTTGGCCGGGTCGATGCGGGCACGTGGGAGGGCCTGCTGGGCGTGGACGTCGAGCGTGCCGCGGGCGAATATCCCCTCACCGTCACGGCAACCGGAGCCGATGGGCGGTCTGCGACGAGTACGACGCTGGTGGTGGTTCGCGCGCGGCGGTTCTCGACGCGGCGGCTCACGGTGGACAACCGCTTCATTGAGCCGACCGCGGCCGATGCAGCCAGAATGCGGGACGATGCCGCACGCCTCGGCGAGGTCCTCGCGGGCGTTTCTGATCGCCACTGGGCCGGGCCGTTCGTGCCGCCGGTACGCGGGACGGCGACGAGCAACTTCGGCACCCGGAGTGTCTTCAACGGTCAGCCTCGAGCCCCGCATGCCGGGATCGACTATCGCGGGGCCATCGGCACGCCGATCGTCGCGCCCAACGCCGGACGGGTCGTGCTGGCGGAGCACCTCTTCCTGACGGGCAACACGGTGGTCCTCGACCACGGTCTCGGGCTCTTCTCGATCTTCGCCCACCTGTCCCGCATGGACGTCGGCGTGGGTCAAGCCGTCGTGGCCTCAGGGCCCATCGGGCTCGTCGGCGCCACCGGACGGGTCACCGGACCTCACCTGCACTGGAGTGTTCGCCTGGCCGGGGCTCGCGTCGACCCGGCGCTGCTGCTGCAGGCACTCGCCAACTAGCAGCGTTCGCGGTGCGCTATCATCGATCCGGGGGAACGAAAATCGATGCCGCTCTTCGAGTACGCCTGCCAGGCCTGCGAGCACCAGTTTGAAGTGCTGGTCAGGAACGGCGCTGCGCCCACCTGCCCGGCCTGCCAGAGCGCCGCTCTGGAGCGCCGCCAGTCCGTCTTCGCCGCCCGCAGCGCAGCCGGCGCGTCGTCGGTGTCGCAGGTTGCGGTGGGCGGCGGATGCGGTCACTGCGGCGACCCCCGGGGCCCCGGCGCCTGCTCGATGAACTGATCGCTCTCTAGCCGCCGCAGGACTCGGCGGCCATTTGCAGGGACGTCACGCTGAGCCGCCCCGTGGGTCCGTCCGTATACACCAGCCCGCGCGCCTCCATCTTGTGTCCGATGTGCGCCTCGGGCTTGAACGGCACGACGCTCAGCAGGCGGAACGTGCGAGTCCCCAGGGCCCGGTTTGCGGCGGATGCCAGCGCTTGCGGCGTCGCGGCTTCCTCTCGCGTCGAAACGGGATCGGTGCTTCGCGTCAACATCCACGCGTTGTCGGCACCCCGCGCGAGGCAACCGACGGCCTGCACCAGGGAGAAGTTCTGGACGACGGCCTGCTCACCCTTCTTCAGGATCTGGACCGTGGCCAGGTCCTCGCTGGCCAGCCTCAGATCGCCGGGGCCAGCCGGATAGCCGTTGGTCTGGAGGATATAGGTGACGACGTCGAGCTTGGCCTGATCGTCGAGGATCGTCCCGAAGCTTGGGGGCATCGTGTCCCGAATCTTCAGGAAGAGCCGATCGATGGGCTCGTTGCCGAACGTGGTGTAGAACCGGTCGCCTTTCAATGCTGGCGCCGTCGTTCCAGCCAGGTCGGCGCCGTGGCAGCGCAGACAGGCCGTGGTGAACACCTCGCGCCCCCGGGTCGCCTGCGCCTCCGAATACACTCCCTGCCAGATGCGGGGCTCGGCCGACTGGGCGCCCAGCCGCACGACCACGATCACCAGGGCCAGGGCCGCCAGTGCGGCTGCACTCACGCCGCGTCGCGCCACAACGGAAAACATGCGGGCATAGTATAGATCCGGCGGCCCCGCCGACCGACATGGCGAACCTCGAAGACTCGGAAGGTCTCCTCCGGCTGACAGCCTTCATCGTCCTTTCTGTCGGCCTGATTGGTGTGGAGGCGTGGCGGCCCCGCCGCCTGGACGCGAACCGGCGTGGGCGCTGGCCCCTCAACCTGTCGCTGGCGGTGACCAACGCGATCGTCGTTCGCCTCATCGCACCGGCGTCCGGGGTCACCTTTGCGTTGTGGGCAGAGGGCCGCGGAATCGGGGCGACCCGTCTGTTCGAGCTGCCCGCGGCGATCGAGTTCGCGGGCTCGGTGCTGGCACTCGACCTCCTGGTCTACGCGCAGCATCGGCTCTTCCACGCGGTGCCGGCCTTGTGGTCGCTCCATCGCCTCCATCACACCGACCGGACCATGGACATCTCGACCGGCGTGCGGTTTCATCCGGCGGAGATCGCGATTTCTACCGTGTACAAGGGTGTGTGGATCGTCGCCCTCGGGGTGTCTCCTGCCGCGACGGTGGCGTTCGAGCTCCTCTTGAGCCTGGGCTCCCTCTTCTCGCACGCGAACATCCGTCTCGGCCCCGACCGGTTGTGGCAGGCCGTCGTCGTCACGCCGGACATGCACCGCGTGCACCACTCGACAGACGTGCTGGAGCAGAACACCAATTTCGGGTTCAGCCTCTCCTGCTGGGACCGCGCCTGCGGCACCTACCGGGCTCGGCCTGCGGGCCACCATGAAACCATGCCTCTCGGCGTCGTGGACTGACGCCCCGCCGGCGCGGACAGGCAACGCGATATGCTCGTCCCCATGATAGGTCCTCATCGTTCCGGCCTCCGCGGTGCGGCTGCCGTGTGCACGCTCGCCATGGCCGTCGGCTGCAGCGGGTCGTCTCCATCCAGCGAACTCGCCGCCGTGCAAGGCTGGACCCTGACGCCCGCGGCGGGTTCGGTCGACACCGGGCCGGCCAGCATGGGGCCCTATCTCACGTCGTCGCCACGGGGCGTCGTTCTCAGCTGGCTCGAGATGCGCGACGCCAGCGCGACGCTGCGATTTGCCGAGCGCGCGGCCGACGGCCGCTGGACGCCGCCACAGTCTGTTTCCTCCGGCACGGACTGGTTCGTCAGCGAAGTGGACGTCCCGTCCGTGCTGCGCCTGGCGGATGGGTCGCTCGTCGCGCAGTGGCTGAAGGCCGTGGACCTGGCGACCGAAGCCTACGACGTGCGCCTGGCCACCTCGCGGGACGACGGACGCACCTGGTCCGCCCCGTTCGCGCCCCACCACGACGGCACCAGCACGCAGCACGGCTTCGTCTCGATGTTCGAGTGGCCGTCGGCCCAGGGAGGTGGCCTTGGGATGGTGTGGCTGGACGGCCGCGCGATGGCGCCGGCGCCCAAGGGGCCGGGCTCGGACGAGATGGGTCTCTACATGGCGCGATTCGACGCGTCGGGGAAGCAGGCCGAGGAGGCTTCCCTGAACGCGCGCGTGTGCGAGTGCTGTCCGACCAGCGTCGCACTGTCGGCAAGCGGCCCCGTCGTGGCCTTCCGAGACCGGGGCCCCGACGAGGTCCGCGACATCCACGTGATGCGGTTCGACGCGTCGGGGTGGGCGCCGCCGACCGCCGTGCATGCTGACGGGTGGAAGCTCGACTCGTGCCCAGTGAACGGGCCGGCGGTGGCGGCCAGCGGAAACCGCGTCGCGGTGGCCTGGTGGTCGGCGCCCGGTGACGACGGGCACGCCTTTGTCGCGTTCTCGGCCGACGGGGGGCGAACCTTCGGCCAGGCAATCCGGGTGGACGACGTCGCCTCGCTGGGACACGTCGGGGTCGTGCTGCTGGACGACGGATCGGCCATCGTGACGTGGATCGAGTTTGGCGACGACGGCGCACGCCTGCGCGCCCGGCGGGTAGGGGCCTCCGGTTCGAAATCAGCCGCGCAGCAACTAGCCGGCGGAAACGGGCGGTATGTGAGCGGGATCCCGCGCGTCGCCCGCGCCGGCAGCACGCTGGTGTTTGCGTGGACCGAAAGTCGCGGTGAAGAGCCAGGAGCGGCGCAGCAGGTGGTCACGGCCACCGCTCCCCTGCTCCCCGCGGGCCAGTGAGGTTTCGAGCGCGAAGCTGAGCTTCCTGGTCGGCTGTCAGCCGGTGATTCGTGGCGAGCCGTGGCTAGTGGGCGCCGAGCACGGCGTCCCAACCCGAAACACGGGGGCTGGGCGGCCTCTCGCGCTGTGTTCGGGCCGTGCTGGACCTGGGCGCGCTGCACGCCCCCGTCGCGATCACCGTCAACGCCTCCCGCAAGGACCCTTCCGCCGGATCACCGAGCTGGGCGTCGAAGTCGTCCTGGGCGGCACACGTCGGGGGCAAGCCGTCGAAGAAGTCGCCCTCGCCGTTCGCATTGCGGAGTTGGAAGGCCACGGGCGCCAGGATCTTGTCGCAAAACGCAATGGCGTACTGCCCGACCGGCTTCCCGTAGGTGCGGTCTCCCACGATCACCACCGGGATGAACGGCCGCAGGGCGTTGATCACGAGCTCGCTGGCCGAGGCCGAGGCCTCCGTCGTGATCACCACCAGACGATCGAGCGCCAAGGCCGCCGGCTGCGCCTCGAACCGTAGAATCCTGTTCCGAGACGCGTTGCGATCGTTGTGGAAGTACTCCGCGAAGACCTGCCCCTCAGTGCGCGTGCCGCCGATCAGGCTTCCGAGAAACTGCGCCACGTCCACCAGCCCTCCGCCGTTATAGCGAAGGTCCAGCACCAGTTCCCTGGCGCCGCCCGCCCGAAGCGCCTCGAAGGATGCGGACAGGGCCTCGAAGGAGGGCTCGACGAAGTTGCGGAAGAACACGTAGCCAACGCGGCGGCCGCCCACGTCGAAGACCGTGGTATGCGACACGGTGGGAATCGTCACGGGACGCTTGGTCATCACAGCCCGAAACCTGTCTCCGCCTCGCAGCACGACCAATGCTCCGGGCACGCCCGCCTCCGCCGGGCCGTACGCGCCACCCAGGGCTCCGGTCGCGAGCAGGTCGTCGACGCTCCGCCCATTGATCTCCACGATGCGATCGCCCCGCAGGAGCCCGGCCTCGTCCGCCGGGCTGGCCGGATAGACCTGAATCACGCGGAGCGCGGAGGCCGAGTCCAGCGTGCTCGAAAACCCGAATCCGGCATACTGGCTCGCTGAAAAGAACGCCTCGGTGGACGCGCGGTCCGCGATGTAGCTGAAGCTGTTGTCGAGCGGGCGAAAGCGAATGGCCTCGAGATACGCTTCCGGCGAGGGGAACTTCGCGGGGTCGAGTGTGGGGACCGAGTTGTACCAGAGGTACAGGTCCGTCATCACATCCCGCACGAACAGGTTCTTTCCGGTGGGCGTGCACGACACACCCGTCTGTGCTGCGCTCGGGCTGGCGATCCAGACAAACGCCGACAGCAAGAGACAGACACGTGCACGACGTGTCATCCCATGGATCCAAATAGAAAAGGGCGGCTGCGCGCTGTCGCGCGCAGCCGCCCGGAATTCGACCACAAGAGTCGCCGGAGCTTAGTCGACGACCTCACCCGGCCGACGGCCCCAACCAAACCCGTCCTTCGGCCGATGGAGCGTGACCATCCGGACGCGGTGATCGGCGGGGTTACGCCCCGGGCTGCCGCTGATGATCACGTGATCACCAGGCTTCAGCGTCTCTCTGGTTACGCCCTGGCCGCCAAGCTGACCAGCGCCGCCCCATTCGACGGCGTAGCGAACCATCGTGCCGTCCTTCTCCTTCACCATGACGTGCACGAAGGAGTGCGGGTTACGGAACAGGAACTGGACCAGATCGCCTTCGATCGTCACGGTCTGATCTTCGAGATATGTGGCCGCGAACGAGTGATGGGCAAACGCGCGCTGGCTGACAATGGCCGCGAGCGCAACTACCAGAACTACCAGATAACGCTTCATACGTTGGTCCTCCCTGACAGAACCTCGGTCCCCGTGTGATTTCGAGTCTAACCGACCCTCTGTACAAGTGCGTCTGAAGACTCCCTGAATTCTTCGTCAGGATCCCACCGTCTCGGGAGCAGCACCGGAATCTGGCAGCCACGCCGGCAACGGACGCAAAAGGATAACCCCAAAAACGTTATTTTCATATTTGTGGAACTACAGTATCATCAGGATATGGCAGGCATTCAACCCGACATGGTGGCGCGCTACGCCGACATGCTGGCCGCGATGGGCGCCGAACCGCGCCTCCGCATCGTTCGACTCCTGCTCACGACTCATCCGACGGGCCTGGCAGCCGGAGACATCGGCACCGAATTGGGCATCGCACCCTCGACCCTTTCCCACCACCTCGATCGCTTGAAGCGTGAGCGCGTGGTGAACGTGCGGCGCGAGGGCACTTTTCTCTGGTACTCGGTCAACACCGAAGCCCTCGAGGGGCTTCTCCAGTTTCTCTACGCCGAGTGCTGCACCCGCACCTCGGTGGTCGCCCCCGCTCGCATCGTCCGCCGTCAGGAGGTCCCATGAGCACCGTGACCGACATCGTTCGCGAAAAGTACGCCGACGCAGCAAGACAGGTATCCAGCGGGAGGGCCGCCACCTGCGGGCCCAATTCCGCCATGGGTTCGTGCTGCGATCCCATCACCAGCAACCTCTACAGCCATGACGAGGCGGCCCAGATCCCTGCTGACGCGCTCCTGGCCTCCCTTGGCTGCGGGAACCCGACGGCGCTCGCCGCGCTGGAGCCAGGACAGACCGTCCTGGACCTGGGCAGCGGGGGCGGCATCGACGTCATCCTCAGTGCGAAGCGTGTCGGCCCCACCGGCAAGGTATACGGACTGGACATGACCGACGAGATGCTGCAGCTGGCCCGGGCCAACGCGGCCTCGGCGCAGACCGGCAACGTCGAGTTCCTGAAAGGACATATCGAGGCCG
>Ga0190271_10002648_pt1 | contig 10951 bp, 13 predicted proteins | sample Popmic356T_FD_133747 | JGI IMG/M metagenome (GOLD analysis project Ga0190271, IMG submission 133747) | Populus adjacent soil microbial communities from riparian zone of Weber River, Utah, USA - 356 T | ecosystem: Environmental > Terrestrial > Soil > Riparian zone | place: USA: Utah | collected...
CGAGGTCGAGATGAAAGACGCATGGGTATGGGACATGTTCCGACCGGCCCGGTTCCTGGAGCACGTCAAGGTCATGACATTCCGCGACGTGAACGTCGAAGAGTTGGAGAAGCAAGAGATCTCGATCTGACCGATCGGGCGGTAGTGGGCGCGGCAGGCGAGCGGATCGCCGCCAGATTCCTAACCGGCCATGGGCTCGATCTCGTCGGCCGCAATCTCAAAGTCGGTCGCGGTGAGCTCGACCTCCTCGCTCTGGATCGGGGACAACGCGTTGTCGTCGAGGTGAGAGCCATCACCTCCGATCGAGACCCCATCGATGCCATCGGCCCTGGCAAGCGACGACGCGTCACACGTCTGGCAGCGGCGGCAGGTGCCTCTCGTGTCGACTTCCTTGGTGTCCGGATCGGGCCTGATGACGTGGTGATTCACTGGGTTCCGGGCTGTGGTTGACTGCCCGGCCATGTCTCTTGGTCACCCCTTCACGTGAACTTCGCCGATCCTGCGATCAAAATCGAGGGCCTGGTCAAGCGTTACAAGTCGACCACAGCGCTCGACGGATTCGATTGCGTGGTGCCCTCGGGAGCGATAACGGGGTTGCTCGGGCCCAACGGGGCGGGCAAGACGACCCTATTTCGCTCTCTCCTGGGTCTCACGAGGACTGACGCCGGGAGCATCGTCGTCCTCGATCAAGAGATCCCACGAGGCCTGGTAGAGGTGACAAAGAAAATCGGCGCCATCATCGAGGAGCCGGGTCTGATCAGGGCACTCACCGGGCGGGTCAACCTCCAAGTGGCGGCCGACCAATTGGGCTTCGGCCACGACCGCATCGATGAGATGCTCGAATTCGTCGGCCTACAGGCCGACGCCGGGCGAAAGATCGACGAGTACTCGAAGGGGATGCGGCAGCGTCTCGCTCTGGGCGCTGCGCTGATCGGAGATCCTCAGCTTCTGCTTCTCGATGAGCCCCTCGACGGTCTCGACCCTGCCGGGCAGATGGCTTTTCGGGCACGTCTTCGTGACATTGCCGATAGCGGCCAGACCGTTGTCGTCTCGAGCCATGACCTGGCGGATATCGAGGCCCTCGCCGACTACGTGGTGGTCCTGAACCACGGGAAGCTGGTCACAGAAGGGCCTTTGGAGGAGATGCTCTCCGGCGGCGCGACGCGGGTTGTCACCGACGGAGCGGCCGCCGCCATGGAAGCCCTGTCGGCAGCCGGAATGGGTGTCAGGCAGGACGGCAGTGGGCTGATGGTCGAGGAGAACGACGGGAGCCGGGTGGTCAGGGTGTTGGCCGCGGCTGGCATCTATCCCAAGGAGGTCAGGCCGGCCCGATCGACCCTGGAGTCGGTGTTCCTCGGCATGACTGGTGAGGAAGACCGGTGAGTCTCCTTCATGCCGAGTATCTGAAGCTGAGCCGCCGCAGGCTCTACTACATGATGGTGGTCATCCTGGCCGCCCTGGTCGGGTTGCTCGCCTTCTTCTTGTTGATCTTCGCCCAGATCGCACCCGACCTGGCCGAAGACGTGCCGCTGCTGAGGAAACCAATCGCCTACATCTTTGGCGCCCAGCAAGTGGCAGGGCAGACGTGGTTCCCGCTGATCCTGGCTGTCGTGATGCTGGGGAGCGAGTTCGGGAGCACGGTATGGGCCACGGCGCTGACCAGGGATCCCCGACGGGTCGGTCAGATCTCGGCCCGCTTCGTGGTCCTGGCCCTCGCTTCGCTGCTCGCGATCACTGCCGGCATCGCAGGTTGGTCGATTGTCACCGCAATTGCAGTACCGGGAGAGGGTGGCCCGAGTGTCGACGAGTGGCTGAACCTGGTGTGGAAGGTCGGACTGATCGAGCTGGCGTGGACCGCCATTGGCCTCGGCGCCGTAGCTCAGCTCCGATCAGTCGGGCCTGCGATCGGCGCCGCCCTTGCCCTGTACTTCATCGACCCGATCCTCGGCCTCTGGGGACCTTGGGAAACCGTGTCCCTGTCGGCGGCCAGCAGCGCCCTTTTCCAGATCGACATCCCCGGCGGGTTCGGTGCATTCGTTCCCGGGACGGACCTGTCCCTGCCTCATGCGGTGACTGTCATGTTGGGCTGGACTGCTCTCGGTCTGTTCCTCACCTGGTGGGGTCTTCACCGTCGCGATGCCTGACCGGGCTCACAATGGTGATCAGCTCCTCTACAGCGGAGAGGACGGGCGCGGACCGCGTGAAAATGCTGAGATGATCCCCATCGAACTGCAGACGAGCCCAACCCCGTCTCCCGGCTTCGGCATACTCCACGTCGTAGGCCGTGCTCAGCCGGAGATAGCCGCAGTTGCGGTCCGACCAACCTTCGGGGACGGGGACTGCCTCGTCGAAGAAGGACCTCGGCACGATTGGCATGTCACTCGACAAGCGTGAGCGGTCTTCCGGTTCGGGTAGCAAGTCGGAGACCGTCGCCTCCGGCCACCATTCGATCCATGGACGGAGTTTCCCGTCGACGACCTGATCGTCGAGCAGTCGTGTCAGCGACGGTGATGTCCGGTGCTCTCCCTGAAGGGGCGGCACCACGGCATCGATGAAGAGCACTTCGGTTGCTCCAAGCCGATGGGCGATCTCGGGGAGAAACACGCCAGCGCCCGAATGGCCGATCACAACTGGCTCCGATCCGAGATCTTCCCCGACCTCGACTGCGGTTTCGACGAGGGCCTCCCAGCGGGGTGGTTGCGCGGTGCTGGCGCTCGTCAAGTCAGGGAGCGCGATCGCATAGCCGGCTTTGGAGGCCACGTCCCCAAAGGGGCGCCAGCATGACGGTCCGAGCAGCGGGCTATGGACGAGCAGGAAGGCTTCGCCTCTCATCGGCACTAGGTCCGAGCGCCGAACCGACGACGCATCTCCTTGTGCCAACAGCCGTGATGCCAGTGCCGGCGTAGGTCGGGTTCGTGGTCGGGCACGACCACCAGATGAAACGTGCCGGGAGGGATGATCGTCGAGCAGCCGGGGCAGACGTACTCCTTGCGCGCCGCATAGGGCTGCACCGGGGAGACGGTCACCCCGAGAAGATCGCCCACGCCAGGACCGCGAAGATCGCCGCGAACGCCACCACCACCGCAACGATGTCAGCGGTGCTCTTTTCGTGATCGCGAAAAGGGTTGAACCCCATGCCTGGAACGGTAACCACGCCCCGCGCTGTCTACCGTCATCGCGGTGACCTGGTTGCATCCCGACGATCGCGGACTGGTGCGCTGGCTCACGATCGACCGTCCCGATCGAAAGAACGCCATCCCGTTCGATGGCTGGCCTGAGCTGCGGATTGCCTTCGACGATTTCGAGGGGTCTGAGCAGCGGGTGCTTGTCGTCACCGGCGCCGGAGGGGAGTTCTGCGCCGGCGCCGACCTGGACCCATCGCGGGTGGATCGGCTCCAATCCGTCGAGGATCGCCACTCGAGGATGAAGGAGGTGGCCGCTGCCGCGATGGCCTTGCACCGGTTGACCAAGCCCGCCCTCGCTGCGGTCGATGGGGTGGCAGTCGGGGCGGGCCTGAACCTCGCCCTCGGATGTGACGTTGTGGTCGCCACCGAGCGCGCCCGATTCTCCGAGATCTTCGTGAGGAGAGGGCTGACCGTTGACTTCGGCGGGTCCTGGCTGCTGCCACGAATCGTCGGCATGCAACGGGCCAAGGACCTGGCGTTGTCGGGGCGGATCGTCGATGCCGATGAGGCGCAGCGGATCGGGCTGGTCACTGAGGTCGTCCCGGTGGATGTCCTCGAAGATCGGGTCACCGAGATCGCCGATGGCTTCCTGGCCGGGGCGCCCGTGGCCCAGATGTTCGCCAAGCAGTCCCTAAACGCCAGCTTCCAGATCGGGCTCGCCGATGCCCTCTCCTGGGAGGGTGAGGCTCAATCCGTCGCCCTCGGCACAGAGGATGCCGCCGAGGGATTGCTCGCCTTTCTCGAGAAGCGGGACCCGGAATGGAAGGGTCGATAGGGGCGATAGAAACTTCTCAAATTTTCTTTCTGTTTGGCTGTTTTTGACCTGTTTCTGTCACACGCGGTTCGTACGTTTGGGCTATGGAACGGGAGGGTTTCTCGAACGATCAGGTGGACCAGGTGTTGGGTCACTTGTTCTCCGGATTGGCAGTCTTCTATGCGGAGATCTGTGAATGGTTGATCGATGCTGATTTGAGCCAGCGGTTTCTGGCGGATGGGGCTCGGACTCTTCCGGAGTGGGTTTCGGCCCGGTTCGGTCTTCGTCATTCGACTGCTGCTCAGTTGGTCCGGGTGGCCCGTCGTCTCCAGGATCTGCCTCGGCTCCGGGAGATGTTCGCGACCGGTGAGTTGAGTCTGGATCAGACCGATGCCATCTCGAAGCTGGTAAGTCCGGAGACCGAGGAGGCGGTGATTGAAGAGTGTTTGGGTTTGTCCAACGCGGCGTTGGATCGTGCCGCGAGACGGGCCAACCCGCCGTCGACGGCCGAGGAGCGGGAGGCGTGGCGGGAGAGGTGGTTGTCGATCCAATACACCCTGGACGGGATCAGAGCTCATATGAATGCTGATCTGCCAGGTGTGGAAATGAGCCTGGTCGAATCTGCGATCCGGGAGCGGGCGGATCGGATGCCACCCAATCCTGATTCGGGGATCTTCGATCCGTATCCGCAGCGGATGGCCGACGGATTAGTCGAACTGTCCACCACGACTGGTGATGAACACGCTTCTGGTCCGACTCAAATCGTGGTCCATGCCGATTTGGACGCTCTCATCGAGAGCTCGGAGACCGGGGTGGCCGAGGTTCAGGGTGGTCCGGTGATCGCCAACGAGACCGCCCGCAGACTCTCCTGTGACCCTCTGGTCGAATGTGCCGTCTACGACCACACCAAAGTGTTGGGGATCGGACGTCGTTCCCGTTTGATCCCGGCCTGGTTGCGTCACCAACTCTGGCATCGTGATGGTGGCTGTCAGTTCCCCGGTTGTGGCACCAGAAACTTCGTTCAGGCCCACCATCGGACCCATTGGGCTGACGGTGGACCCACCGATCTGGACAATCTGATCCTGCTCTGCGGATATCACCACCGGTTCCTCCACGAACACGGATGGGTTATCGAAGACGACGGATGCAGGAAACACGTCTTCCGGAGATCCGACGGTCAGATCTACCCACCAATCCGACCCAGGCTCGACCCCCGACTCCGGGTCCTGGTTGGACAACGAACTTAAGGGCCACCGCCCCCGCACCGTCTCAGTCCTCCCCGATGTCCTCGTTCCACAGTTCAGGCCGGGCTTCGATGAACCCGGTCATCATGTCGACACATCGCTGGTCGTCGACGACGACGACTTCCACCCCGTTGACACGGAGCAAGTCCTCACCGCCGAGAAAGGTTCGATTCTCCCCGATCACGACCCGGGGGATCCCGTAGAGCAGGATCGCCCCAGTGCACATGGGGCACGGGGAGAGAGTGGTGTAGATCGTGGATCGCCGATACTCGGAGGCGACGAGTCGGCCGGCATTCTCCAGGGCATCCATCTCACCGTGGAGGATCGGGCTGCCCTTCTGAACCCGTCGGTTGTGCCCGCGACCCACGATGTGGTCATCGAGGACGAGCGCCGACCCGATTGGGATCCCACCTTCCGCCAGACCGAGCCCGGCCTCGTCGATGGCGGCGTCGAGAAACGGGTCGGGCACGAGCAGATGCTACGTGCCCGACCCCGAAGGTCGAGCAACCGGGGGCTGGCCGGCGGACCCCATTGCACGGGCGGTTGAGCCCGCCATCGCTCCGAATAGATAGCCTTGGCAGGGTGCGATTCGGCCTCAACTTCCCGAATTTCGGACTGTACGCGGAGCCCGGGTTGCTGGTCGACCTTGCGATCGCCGCCGAGGAGGCGGGCTGGGATGGGTTCTTCGTCTGGGATCACATCGTCGTCGATGACGGTATGCCGGTGGCCGATCCGTGGGTGTTGCTCGGGGCGATCGGACAGGCCACGAGCAGAGTGCACATCGGCCCGATGGTGGCCGCCCTGCCCCGGCACCGCCCCTGGGAGGTGGCCCGGCGAGCTGTGACGCTGGATCTGCTGACCGGAGGGCGAATGATCCTGGGTGTCGGTATCGGGTACTGGCCAGAGGTCGAGTTCGGCACCTTTGACGATCCGACCGACGCCAGAGAACGCGCAGACATGCTGGACGAGGCTCTCACCATCATCCAAGCCGTGTGGTCGGGCGAGGCCTTCGACTTCGAAGGGGAGCACTACACGATTGCCGAAAACCGATTCGCCCCTCGGCCACTAGGCAAGATCCCGATCTGGGTGGCCGGGATGTTGCCCAACCTCCGACCCTTGCGTCGTGCGGCACGCTTCGACGGTGTGGTTCCGATGCGGAGCGACGAGCAGCCGCTGGACCCCTCCGATGTGGCGATGATCGCCGGTTACGTCAAGACGCATAGAGAGGGCGATGAGGCTTACGACGTCGTGATCGGTGGGCCGCCCACTGTCGACATCGAGGCTTTCGAGCAGGCGGGTGCCACCTGGATTCTCAGCGGGCCTGACCTGGACGACGAGCCGGTTGAAGAGACGATCGCCTGGCTGCGGAGCGGTCCCCCGCAGCTGGGTTAGGAGGCGGGCAGTGGCTGGCCGGCGGCGAAGGCGTTCAACACCTCGGTCGCCGCAGGATCGTCCCGCACTAGATACGACACCCCGCCCTCTTCTGCGCCGACGACGGGGAGGGTCATTGATTCGGTGACACCGGCAGAGCGCATAGCCCACCCGGTCCCCGCCAGATCGAAGACGGTCAGGCCGGAGTCGGCGGTGAGATGAGAGCCAACGGCGGTCACCACGAGAGGACTGCGGACCAGACCTGAAGGTGACGACGCCGCAGCCATGATCTTGGTCAGAACCTCGCGCTGCCGGGCGGCACGAGCAACATCGCCACCTCCCTGAGCTACCCACTCCCCATCTATCTGTTCCTCGTAACTGCGGGAACGGGCATACGCCAAAGCGGTCGCGCCATCGACTGTTTGCACGCCGGCCCCGATATCCAACCCCGACTTGGCATCACGGGCCGGATAGGGGATGTCGAGCTCGATGCCACCCAATGCGTCGACGATCCCGGCAAAACCTCCAAACTCCACTTCGAGATAGTGGTTCGGCCGTACCCCGGTGGCGTTGGCAACTGTGTCCACGAGGAGATCAGGGCCGCCGAAGGCGTAGGCCGCGTTGACCTTGTTCACTCCCTGGCCAGGTATCTCGACCCTGAGGTCGCGGGGTATCGACAGCAGCTGTCTCCGCCCATCCACCACCTGGGCCAGGATGATGACGTCGGCACGGGCGCCGCTGAAGTCACCGAAGCTCCCTTCCAGGTCGTCGGGAAGATTCTCGCGGCTGTCGCTGCCAACGATGAGATAGACCCCGTCACCCGCTGCCAGCGAGGGCATCGGCCCGGCGTCTTCCATCTGAAAGTCCGCCAGAAAGGTGAGGGCGACCAGGGTTGCAGCTGCGAGAACCAGAAAGATGAGGAGCCGAATCGTCCATCGCTGGCCAGAGCTGTAGCGACGGCGACGGGTATTCGGCGGCGCAGGGCCAGGCGAGGTCCTGGTAGTGGGGTTGTGACTCATACGATCGGCACCAACGTGCCGGGAAGACGGTAAACCTGACCTAACACTTAGTCGCGTACTTCGGCACGCACCCCTTCCAACGACGTCAGGCCTCTCGTAGGTTCGGGCCATGTACGCGGCAGCCACCTCGGTGGCCCTCGTGGGGGGAGAGGCGCGACCAGTCCGAGTCGAAGCCCATGTCGGACGTCAGAGCGAGGCCTTCAAACTCTCCGGTCTCCCCGACACCGCGGTGCGAGAGGCAAAAGACCGTGTTCGAGCCGCGGTCGCCTCCGCCGGAATCCGCTTTCCCAATCGGACGGTCACGGTGAACCTCGCTCCGGCCGACCTTCCCAAGGGAGGGACGGATTATGACCTGCCGATCGCCCTCGGAATCCTTGCCGCCAGCAAGGAGATCCCCCCACTACGCGACGCTGTTGTCGTCGGCGAACTTGCTCTCGACGGTGCTGTCAGAGCGGGATCCCACGCCTTCGGAGCCGGCGTGCTGAGTGCCAGGCAGCAGGTGCCGTGCCTCGTCGCCACGGCCGTCGTCGGTGAGGCGGCATCAATCCCCGGGGCCACCGCCTATGGGGTCGCCAGCCTGGCGGACGCGGTCGACCTTCTCAGGGGAGGTCTGGGGACCGTGGAGCCGGCACGACCAGGTGCTCCAATATCCGAGGAGCGGGCGCCAGACCTCGCCGATATCAGGGGCCAGCCGATGGCGAGGCGGGCACTCGAAGTGGCGGCAGCCGGCGGCCACCACCTGCTCATGCATGGCCCACCCGGATCGGGCAAGACCATGTTGGCGCGGCGGATCATCGGCATCCTCCCACCACTCGAGATCGCAGACGCGGTTGAGACGGCGATGCTTTGGGCTGCAGCGGGCCGGCGCCGCGGCCTGGTCGTCACCCCACCTTTTCGAGCTCCCCATCACACCGCCTCCAAGGCGGCCCTCGTGGGCGGCGGAAGCGGCAATCCGGTCCCAGGCGAGGTGTCGCTATCCCACAGAGGTGTGCTTTTCCTAGATGAGTTGGCCGAGTTTCCTCGCAGTCATCTCGACACGCTCCGCCAGCCGTTGGAGGAGGGTGTCGTATCTGTGGCCCGCCGGGGATCCTCCCTCGATTTCCCGGCTTCGTTTCAGCTCCTGGCTGCGACCAACCCGTGTCCCTGCGGATATTTCGGCGACGGCCGCCGGCCGTGTGACTGTCGCCCGGCAATCCTGGGGCGGTATCGGTCCCGGATCTCCGGCCCACTCGTTGACCGATTCGACCTGATCGTCCGCGTGGGCCGGGTCGAGGCCACCGAGTATTCGGGGCCTAGAGGCGAGGCGAGCGCCTCGGTCGCCCATCGGGTCGGGCAGGCGCGGGCCGCCCAGTTGGAACGAGGGCAGATCAACCGTTATCTCGAAGCAGACGAAGGGCGGGAATCGAAGGCAGCGCGCCATCTGGTGGCCATGGCCGTCGGAAACGCGGTGCTCACCGCCCGAGGTGGTGACCGAGTCCGTAGAGTGGCCCGCACCATTGCCGACCTGGAAGGCGCAGACCAGGTCGAGGAGCACCACATGGCCGAGGCTGTCGGCCTGCGCGGCGAGTGGCGGGATGACTGACCTGCGGGTCACGGCCCCGGACGACCCCGATTACCCCGTGGGCCTGCACGATCTGGAGCATCCACCACCCCTATATGTCCTTGGCGTCACCACGGCCGCCCCAGCCGTTGCGGTCGTGGGCACGAGGAAGTGCACGCGGTATGGCCTCAATCTGGCGGAGGCCTTCGGCCACGCCCTTTCCCGGGCGGGATGGACCACGGTGAGCGGTCTGGCTCGGGGGATCGACGCTGCTGCCCATCGCGGAACTCTCCAGGGTCAGGGAAGGGCGGTGGCGATTCTGGGGTCTGGGGTCGATGTCGTCTACCCGGCCGAGAACACCGATCTCTATCGGTCGATACTGCGGAGAGGCGGGGCCATCATGTCCGAGTACCCACCGGGGACGGGGCCTGACCGCTGGCGCTTTCCGGCGCGGAACCGGATCATTGCCGGCATTTCGTCGGCAGTCGTGGTGGTCGAGGCCGGGGTGAAAGGTGGCGCACTGATCACGGCGCGCCTGGCCGCCGAGATGGGACGTCCGGTCCTGGTGGTCCCTGGTGATGTCGACCGATCCGCCTCGGTCGGGTGCAACCTTCTGATACGCGACGGCGCACACCCGGTCCTCGGAGTGGACGACCTCCTCGCGGAGCTCGAGCTGATCCTCGGCAAGCCGCCCAACCAAACGCCCGTTCTCACGGGCATCATCCCGCCAACAGGTCTCGCCATCGACGATCTCCCCTCGATCTGGGATTGCACTCCCGCCGAGGCCCTTGCCCGTCTCGCCAGGATGGAGATCGCGGGGGAGGCACGCCGCGTAGGCGACGTGGTGCTCCCCAGCTCGGGTTGACACGACCGGGGTTAGCTCCGCCAATAGCATCTGGCCTGTGAGGATCCCTCCGATGCCGGATTGGGCCGTCAGGCCCGTCGACGGATACCTCGATCGCATGCGTGATCAGAGAGAGCTCTCCCCACACACTCTCGAGGCCTACCGGCGCGACCTTGCACAGTTCTTCGTTTTCTGCGGGGACGAGGGGGTGGGCTCCATCGCTGCGGTGCGCCGACAACATGCTCGTCGATATCTCGGCTCCCTTTCCGCTCAGGGTTACTCGAAGAGGTCGATGACACGCAAGGCTTCTGCCGTTCGCTCTTTCTACAACGATGCCGGCCGCCGCAACTCGGCGACGGTCAACCCATTCGAGGGTGTCTCCCGGCCCCGGCTCGACAGGCCGCTGCCCCATGCCATACCGAGCCGGACCCTGGTGCATGCCATCGAGACCATCGATCCCACGACCCCTGAAGGGCTTCGGGACCGTGCGCTGATCGACACCCTGTATTCGACCGGTCTCCGGGTCTCCGAGCTCGCCTCGCTTGCAGTCGACGACGTGGGCGGTGACATGGTCACCGTGGTCGGCAAAGGGAGGAAAACTCGACGTGTCCCGATTGGCAGGCCCGCCCAGGAATCCGTGCGCCGTTACCTCGGTCAAGGGAGGCCAAGGCTGGCGGGGGCAGCCGCCGGGAACTCGCTCTGGGTGGGCCTGCGGGGTGGACCGCTTGGCACGCGTGGCATCCGATCGGTGGTCAGGAAGCGAGTCGCCACCTTCCCCCACGCCCTCCGGCATAGCTTCGCCACCCATCTCCTCGAAGGCGGCGCCGACCTTCGGTCGGTACAGGACCTGCTCGGTCACACCGATCTGGCGACGACCCAGATCTACACTGCCGTCACCCGTCAGCACCTGAGAGGCACTTATGACCGAAGCCACCCGAGGGCCTGAGACCGGACAGGTCGATGCCCTGTGGGAGCGCTTCAAGGCATCGGCCGA
>Ga0190271_10002649_pt1 | contig 10947 bp, 10 predicted proteins | sample Popmic356T_FD_133747 | JGI IMG/M metagenome (GOLD analysis project Ga0190271, IMG submission 133747) | Populus adjacent soil microbial communities from riparian zone of Weber River, Utah, USA - 356 T | ecosystem: Environmental > Terrestrial > Soil > Riparian zone | place: USA: Utah | collected...
CCCTCCAAGACTTGTCCGACCGCGAAAACGCCAACAACCATAAGGATTGAACTCCAATCCGGCCAGAACTGCGCGACCGCCACTCCGCCCGCCACCACAAACCCGGTTAACGCGCCGACGAACGGAATGAAGCTCATAACGCCGGTGCCGAAACCGATCAAAAACCCGAAGTGCAGGCCGCACAACGTCAAACCGATCGCGTAGAAAACGCCGAGGATCAAGCATATCACCGCCTGTCCGCGCACGAACCCGGCGATCGCGACATCCATCTCGCACGCGAGGCCGCGCACCGTTTCGCGCTGTTGGACTGGAATCCAGCCGTCAACCGTCGCGACCAAGCGCTCCCAGTCGCAGAGCAGGTAGAACGCGACCACTGGCGTGATGACCAACAGCGAGAACACCGAAACGAGCGCGCGGCCGCCCGACCACAGCGAAACCAGGAACGCCGCGAGCCAGCTCGCGCCCTGCGCCACCAGCCCGCCGACCGATCTGCCGGGATCGCCGGCCTGGGCGCCGAAAATCTTGTTCAACCATTCGCGATTGGACCCGGAAATCAACGCCTGTAGCCGATCCATATATTTCGGAATGTTGTCGACGAAAGCGAACAGTTGGTCGGCGAGAATGGGCGCAACCAGGGAAATCACCAGGACAACCATCACGATGATGACGGCGATGACGATCAGCGCCGACAACCCGCGGCCGAGCCCGGTTCGCTCCACGCGGCGGGTCAGCGGATCGAGCAGATAGGCAAGCGCCATCCCGGCAATGAACGGCAGGAGCACGGGGCTGAGCAGCCAGAGCAATGCGGCAAAGATCACCAGCGCCGCGACCCAGAACGTAAGCTGACGCTCAAGACTCATCGCGACGCCCGCCTGTCGCGTCGCCTCAAGATCCGGCCTCCGCCGAATTGATGTGGCGCACCCATTGAGCGAGATAGAGGACCACCGAAAGCGAGGTCAAGACGGCGACCAGAACCATCACCAGTGTCAACACCGGCTCAGCGCTGATTTGATAGCCACGCGAGGCCAGCACCAGGCAGGCAAAGACGATTTGCGCCGCGGTGTTGAGCTTGGAGATGAGGTGCGGCTTGATTGCAACCGGCATGTCGACCAGCCACGACAGGATGATGGCGCCGACGATCATAAAGTCCCGCGAAACCACCAGGATGACGATCCAAAGCGGGATCACCTGGGTGACCCCCAGCGTGACGTAGATGGAAACGATCAGAATCTTGTCGGCAAGCGGATCGAGGTAGGCGCCGAGCTCGGTCTTCATGCCGAACCGCTTGGCAAGAAAACCGTCAACGCCATCGCTGACCGCGGCTGCAAGGAACAGCAGGAACGCCAATTGCATCCGCCCGGACGCAATCGCCCAGACGACGATGGGCACCATGAGAATACGGCCCAGCGTAATGAGGTTCGGAATGCTCAAATTTTTGCCCCGGTTCGCTCCGCCCGACGCTTGGCCCCAGCCCGCGCTTCGCGACTTCCTCGGAGTATAACCGCCTTCAAGCCATTGCACAGGCTGCGAATTCGACGTAACGACGCACCATGTCAAAAGACCGCCTGACCTATGCGCAATCCGGCGTCGACATCGACGCCGGAAACCGCATGGTCGAGATGATCAAGCCGCTGGTGAAGGCGACCGCCCGAGCGGGGGCCGGTGCCGAAATCGGCGGCTTCGGCGGCTTGTTCGACCTCAAGAGGACCGGCTTCAAGGATCCGCTGCTGGTCGCGGCCAACGACGGCGTCGGCACCAAGGTCAAGATCGCGATCGAGACCGGCGTCCACAACACCATCGGCATCGATCTGGTCGCCATGTCGGTGAACGACCTCGTGGTGCAAGGCGCCGAGCCGCTGTTCTTCCTCGACTACTTCGCCTGCGGCAAGCTCGACCCCGACGTCGGGGCCGCGGTGGTGACCGGCATCGCGGACGGCTGCCGCCAGGCGGGCTGCGCGCTGATTGGCGGCGAGACCGCGGAAATGCCGGGCGTCTATCACGGCGACGATTACGATCTGGCCGGTTTCGCCGTCGGGGCGGTCGAGCGCACCGAGCTGCTGCCGCGCGACAACGTCCAGGCGGGTGACGTTCTGATCGGAATCCGGTCGTCGGGGGTTCACTCCAACGGCTATTCGCTAGTGCGCAGGATCGTGGAGAAGAGCGGCCTCAAATGGAGTGCGCGCGCACCGTTCGACGAGACGCGGACGCTGGGCGATGCGATGCTCACCCCGACGCGCATCTATGTGAAGCCGTGTCTCGCCGCCGTGCGGAAATTCAAGGCGCTGAAAGCGCTGGCGCACATCACCGGCGGTGGTTTCCCTGACAATATCCCGCGCGTGCTGCCGAAGGGGCTCGGCGCCACGATCGATCTTGACAAGGTCAAAGCGCCGAACGTTTTTCGCTGGCTGTCCGCCACCGGCGGCGTTCCGCAGCCGGAGATGCTCCGCACCTTCAATTGCGGGATCGGCATGATCGCGGTCGTGGCTCCGGGCGATGCAGATGCGGTCGCGGCGTTGCTGACCGCCGAAGGTGAAGCCGTCGTCCGCCTCGGCGAGATCGCGCCGGCTGGCGGCGCCGGCGAACGTGTCGTTTACTCGGGGCAGCTCGACCTCGCCTGGTGACGGATGCCTAAGAAACGCGTCGCCATTCTGATTTCCGGACGCGGCTCCAACATGGTGGCGCTGATCGACGCGGCAAAGGGGATAGACTTTCCCGCCGAGATCGCGCTGGTCGTCTCAAACGAGCCCGCTGCACAAGGTCTCGAGCGCGCTCGAGCCGCCGGCATTGCCACCGCCGTGGTCGATCATCGTCCTTACGGCACGGACCGCGCCGGGTTCGAGCGCGCGTTGCAAACCGCGATCGCGCCACACGGGATCGACCTGATCTGCCTCGCCGGCTTCATGCGACTGCTGACGCCCTGGTTCATCGGCCAATGGGAGCGGCGGCTCCTCAACATCCATCCGGCGCTGCTGCCCGCCTTCAAAGGTCTCGACACCCACGCGCGCGCGATCGCCGCCGGTGCGAAGCAGCACGGCGCCACGGTGCATTTCGTCGTGCCCGAAATGGATTCCGGCCCGATCATTGTGCAGGAGGCCGTGCCGGTCTTGCCCGACGACACCGAAGCCACGCTTGGCGCGCGCGTGCTTGCTGCGGAGCATCGCATCTATCCGCAGGCGCTGCGGATGGTCGCGGAAGGCCGCGCCGCCGAAAGCCGCTAGCGACCGCAATTTGATTGTGGAAGCCGCCGCCCGCCGCTCGTTGTTGGCCTACACTTGCGGGCGTCGAACCACGGGAGGCGGCCGATGGCGGATACTTCACGCGAACCGAAACGGATCATCCCGCGCTGGGGCCGTTCTATGACAGCACGCGCGACCTTTCATGGCTTGTCATCCGGGTGACTGCGGGCGGCATGCTGCTGGCGCACGGCATCACCAAGCTGACGACAAGCTCGATCGCGGGGTTTGCTTCGGCCAACCTGGCGCGGCGCGGCATCGAGTCGTCGATCCCGCTCGCCTATGTGGTTTTCTTTCTGGAGACGTCGGCGCGGTCTGCATCATCCTCGGGCTGTTCACGCGCGCGTTCGCGCTCGCGATCGGAATCCAGTTCCTGATCATCACGTTTCACGCCCACTGGGCGCAGGGCTTTGCCTGGAACCGGCCGGGCGGCGGGTGGGAATATCCGCTGTTCTGGGGGATGAGCTGGGTGGCGATCGGATTGCGCGGCGGCGGCCCGTATTCGTTGGACCGTCTGCTGGGGCGGGAGTTGTAAAGGGCGATCGCAGTGCGCAATGCGCTGGGCAGGTCCCCAGCCATGTGGTTTTGCACTATGCTGGCCGCCTCAATGGGGAGGCTGACATGGCTGACACTGCAGGCGAACCGAGACGGATCATCCCCGCGCTCGGGCCCTACTACGACAACGCGCGTGATTATACCTGGCTCCTGATCCGGCTGACGGCGGGTGGTTTCCTGCTGATCCATGGACTGCAGAAGCTGTTCAACCAAACCCTCATGGTTTGGGCCGCCAACAGCCTGGCACGCCGCGGCATCGAACCGGCCATTCCGCTGGCTTACTGCGTGTGGTTTCTGGAGACGGTCGGGGCGGTCTGCATCATGCTCGGGCTGTACACCCGCATTTTCGCGGCGATGATCTTCGTGCAGTTCCTGGTGATCGTGTTCGTCGCGCATTGGGGCGGCGGCTTCGCGGGCTTCCCCTGGAACCGGCCGACCGGCGGCTGGGAATATCCCGCGTTCTGGGGCCTCATCATCCTGGCGATCTTGATCCGCGGCGGCGGACCCTGTTCGCTCGACCGCAAGCTGGGACGAGAGTTCTGACGCGCTGGCGCGGCTGCGGCAGCGTCAAGCTGCTACAGGCGGCCTGATCCAGACCTTGTTGTCGTGAAACGCCGCGCCGCCAAACGGCGCGATCGGGTCCGCGCCGGTGATGGTGTTGATGCCGCGCCCGTCGGGATAAGCGTCGTTCGGCCAGATTGATTCTGCGATCAGCACGCCCTGGCGCACGCCGTCGAACACCTTGGCGTGCAAATGCACCCTGCCCCGCGTGTTGCCGACGATGACAGCCGAGCCGTCGGCGATGCCGAGCCGCGCCGCGTCGTCCGGATGGATCATCAAGGTCGGCCGCACTTCTCTCGCCAATGAGCTCGGCGTCTCGTTGAACGTCGAGTTGAGGAAGCCGCGCGACGGCGAGGTGGCGAGCCGGAACGGATGCTGCTCGTCCGCCACCTCGATGATAGTCCAGTAGTCTGGCAGCTTCGGCATCTGCCCGACCGGTCCGCCCGGGACGGGGCTGCGGAACGGCACGTTCGGCCAGTCCGGCTTGAAGCGGAATTTGCCGTCCGGCCAGTTGAAGCCCTTGATGTAGTGCGCGGTCTCGAAGTCCGGCTGGCAATCGATCCACTTCTTGGCTTCGAGCTCGGCGAGCGTGCCCCAGCCGGACCTCTGCAGCGTGTGATCGATCATCTGGCGCGCCGTCATGGCAAAGCCCGGATGCTCGGCGCCGACGCGTTTCGCCAGCGCGCAGATCACCTCGTGGTTGGAGCGGCATTCGCCGGGCGGCTCGATCGCCTTCGCGCCGAGGATGATGTGCTGGTGGCCGCCGCCCTGATAGACGTCGTCGTGCTCCATGAACATCGTCGCCGGCAGCACCAAGTCCGCCATCCGCGCGGTCTCGGTCATGAACTGCTCGTGAACGCAGACGAACAGGTCGTCGCGGGCAAAGCCGCGCTTCACCACATCCTGGTCGGGACACACCGACACCGGATTGGTGTTTTGAATCAGCATCGCCGTGACCGGCGGGCCTTCGCACAGCGAGGCCTTGTCGCCGGTGAGAATGGCGCCGATCCGCGACTGATCGAGCATGCGCACCGACTTGTCGCGCACGTCGTGGCCTTCCAGCACCGACTTGTTCCAGTGGTAGATGTCGGCGCTGTTGTGGAACGCGCCGCCACCCTCATGCAGCCACGCCCCGGTGATCGCAGGGATGCAGAGCGCCGCGTGCATGCTGACCGGCCCGTTGCGCGAGCGCGCGAATCCGTAGCCGAGCCGGAAAAACGCGCGCTTGGTCGCGCCGACCAGCCGCGCGAACTCCTCGATCGTCGCCGCCGGACAGCCGGTGATCGCCTCCGCCCATTGCGGCGTCTTGTTGCGCAGGTGCGCTTCCAGCTCGCGCGGCGCATCGGTGTATTTGTTGAGATAGTCCCAGTCGGCCTTGCCGTCGCGGAACAGGCAATGCATCACCGCGCAGGCCAGCGCCGCGTCAGTGCCGGGCTTCACCAGCACCGCGAGATCGGCCTGCTCCATGGTGCCGTTCATGTAGACGTCGACGGCGACGATCTTGGCGCCGCGCTCCTTGCGGGCGCGCGTCGCGTGCGTCATCACGTTGACCTGGGTGTTGACCGGGTTGGTGCCCCAGATCACCACCAAATCGGACTTCGCCATCTCGCGCGGATCGGAGCCGGCGATCTTGCCGGTGCCGGCGGCAAATCCGACGTAGGCGCCGTTGATGCAGATGGTGGTGTGGAAGCCGGAATATTTCTTGACGTGGCGCAGCCGGTGGATGCCGTCGCGCATCACCAGGCCCATGGTGCCGGCGTAGTAATACGGCCACACCGCTTCCGCGCCGTAGCGCGCTTCGGCGTCGAGGAATTTCTCGGCGATCAGATCGAGCGCGGTGTCCCACGCGATCGGCTCGAAGGAGCCCGAGCCCTTCGCGCCGCGGCGGATCAGCGGCCGCGTCAGCCGGTCCGGGTGATGCACGCGCTCGGCGTAGCGCGCAACCTTCGCGCAGATCACGCCTGCGGTGTAGGGATTGTCCTCGGCGCCGCGGACGCGCCCGATGGTGTGGGCATCCAGCACCTCGATCTCGAGCGCGCAGGTCGACGGACAGTCGTGCGGACAGGCCGACGGCGCGATCCGGATCGGAGTGGGCTGGGGGCGAACGGCTTGATTCATCGCCCCCAGCTTAGCATGGCTCGGCCGCTAGGGCTTGGTGCGGCCGGGGAATTCCTCCGGTCCTGGCGGATCGATGATCAGCGGATGCTCCAGCGGACCCTTGTGCTTGGCCCGCCGGATAATCCAGCCGAGTGCGACCACAAAGACTGCCCCGATGGCCGCCGCCCAGAGATGGATCTTGTCCACCAGTTCCTGGCCGAGATAGCCGATGACGGCGACATCCTTGACGATGATCTCACCCGCGACCCAGCCCAGCAGCGCAGCGCCGGCCCAGACCAGGATCGGGAACCGTTCCATCACCTTCATGAGCAGCGCACTCCCCGCGATGATCAGCGGCACGCTGGTGGCAAGACCGAACACGATCAGCGTGGTCTTGATCGCCAGCGCATGAGCGACATCGACCCGCATCGCGGCCGTCTCCGCGGCCGCGGCGATGGCGATGACATTGTCGAGGCTCATCACGATGTCCGCGACCGTCACCAGCCAGACCGCACGCCACAACGTGTCGCCGGCCTTCACGCTCTCCTCACCGTGCTCCTCGGTCGGCACGATCAGCTTGACCGCGATCCAGAGCAGCAGCAGGCCGCCAACCAGCTTGAGGAAGGCCACGCCCATGATCTGAGCGATGATGATGGTGAAGAAGATGCGGAGCAGCACGGCGGCGCCGGCACCCAGCAGGATGCCCCAGAAGCGCTGCCGCGGCGGCAGCGAGCGGCACGCCAGCGCGATCACGACGGCGTTGTCGCCGGAGAGAAGGATGTTGATCCAGATGATTTGGCCGACGGCGATCCAGAACGCCGGCTGCATCATATCCGCCCACATGTACCCCACCGCTCACTCCCCTTGGATGTTTGCCCAGCCGTCCGCGTGGTCGCGGACATTCGTCATCGCACTTTGGCTGCGCAGCGGCCAAACGTACAGCGACGGTTCTCGATGTAGCCTGAGAGAAAACTAGCGCACCAGCGTGGCGAAGCGCCACGTTTCAGGATTGCTGTTATCCGACGATTTCGTTCCCGGAGAAAAACTGCGCGATTTCCTTCGCTGCGGTGTCCGGCGCGTCGGAACCGTGCACCGAATTTTTGCCAATCGACTTGGCGTGGGTTTTACGGATTGTCCCGGGCGCCGCCTTCCCCGGATCGGTTGCGCCCATGATGTCGCGATACTTTGCGATGGCGTTCTCGCCCTGCAGCACCTGGACCACCACCGGCCCGGAGATCATGAAATCGACCAGCTCGCCGAAGAACGGCCGCTCGCGATGGACGGCGTAGAACGTCTCGGCCTGATCGCGCGAGATCCGCACGCGCTTCTGCGCGATGATGCGCAGCCCCGCCTGCTCGATCATGGCATTGATCGCGCCGGTCAGGTTGCGCGCGGTCGCATCCGGCTTGAGAATCGAAAAGGTACGCTCAACCGCCATCGTTTTGTCCTTCGGAATTGGGGCGCGTCGGCCACGGGTCGGCGGCTTATAGCGGGCAGCCCGGAAGGCGGCAAGATTCCGTCCTGGCGCACCGCAACGAACACTCCAATGAACGTCTCGTGAACATGCTGCGGCGCCCTCCCTTCAGCTCGATAAACCGCCGCTGAATTGCGGCCTCAGCGCCGGTTCAGGCCGCACACCTAACATGGCCGAATGAACCCATGGGCTAGTCGGTCCGACTGACAGGCATGGGATGTGCGGACCGCATCCAACCAAAGGAGACTGCCATGTTGTTTCGTAAGCTCGCTCTCGCCCTTGCCGCCACCGCGGCGCTGGGCACCGCTTCGCTCGCCGTCAGCAGCACCCCTGCCGAAGCGAAGAAGTGGGGCTTCCATCATCATCACCATCACCACGGCCATCACCACTGGCGCGCCCACCGGTTCTACGGCCCGGCTGTCGTCAGCTACGGCGCCTACGGCGGTTGCTACGTGATAAAGTGGGTCGCGACGCCGTGGGGATACAGGGTGCGCTGGGTCAACCGCTGCTTCTGATCCAGTTGTAGATGAATAACAAGCCCCGGCCTTGCGGCCGGGGCTTTGCGTTTGTTTTAACGCAACGATCAGACGTCGAGCGTCTTCGACTTCACCAGCCAGCCAGCGACCGCGCCTGCGATGGTCGGCACCACCAGATACATCCAAACCTGCGACAGCGCGGTGCCGCCGACGAACACCGCCGGGCCCAAGCTGCGCGCGCCGTTGAGCGAGGAGCCCGACACCGGGATGAAAGCGAGATGCATCACCATCAGCGTGATACCGATGATGAGACCCGCGACAGCCGTCAGCCCGGTGCCTTTTGGTCCCGTCACCGCCAGGATGACGATGGTGAAGATCAGCGTGCCGACGAATTCGGCCAGCATGGCTGAGCCGAGGCTGTAGTCGGACCAGCCGTTTTGGCCGAGGCCCTGCTTCGCGACGTCGTAGCCCGCGACCTTGCCCTTCATGATCACGTACAGGATCGCCGCACCGATGATGGCGCCGGCGATCTGCGCGATGATGTAGCCGATCGCTTCGCCGGTGCTCATGCGCCCCGACGCCCAAACCGCGGCCGTGACCGACGGGTTGAGATGGCAGCCCGACACCGGTCCGATCGTGAAGGCCATCGCCGTCACCGTCATGCCGAACGCCATGCCGATCGGAAAGATACCGAGCGGCATCGCGCCGCCGATTCCGCCAGCCACGATGGTCGCACAGCCGATCAGAACCAGCACTGCTGTGCCGAACACTTCGGCAAGATATTTTTGCGTATTGCCGCCCATGAAAAGTCCTCCCTATTGCAACGCGCGATGAGGCAAGCGCGCATGCCGCGACGAGACTAGCGTGTGATCTCGAAAAGCGGGGCCGGTTTTCGGAGAAATCACAAGCAAAACAGCAGATCAGGTCAGCGCGATCAGTCGGGCCGGACCACCGGTTGCGTTTCTCACCTTGGCTGCGCCCACCACCAGCGTGGCGCCCGCCGCGGGCACCTTGTCGAGATTGGCGACGTTCTCGAGGCCCCAACGCCCCGTCGGCAGCCAGAGCCGGTGAACCCTGAAGTCCTTCGACGGCCCGTGATCCAGCGACAGGGTATCGACCGCAAGCCCCAAGACGCTGCGCTCCTTCAGCAGCCACTCGGCGGCTTCCGCCGAGAAGCCGGGGAAGTGGAACGTGCCGCCGGACGCGCCTGTGTATTTCGCGCCGTCGCCGGTGTAGTCGCCCCAGCCGGATAGCATCGCGACGCAGCAGCGATCGGGCAGCCTGCGATTTTTCTTTTCCCAATCCGCCAGATCCTGGCGCGAAACCAGATAGTCCGGATTCTGCGCGGCGCGGGAGCGCACATCCACCACCGCCAGCGGCGCGACCAGCGTTTCGGCGGGGATCTTTTCGACAGTGTCGCCGGATTCCGAAAAATGAATCGGTGCGTCGATGTGCGTGCCGGCGTGCTCGATGATCCGCCACCAGTTGAGGTTGAAACCGTCTCTCTTGAAGTCGAACTGCTGCTGCAGCTCGATCCCCGGCACGCCGAAGAAGGTCGGAAAGTCCGGTGACATGGTGTGGGTCAGATCGACCGTTGCCTTGAAGCGCCGGGGCGCCGGCGCAGACTTGGGGGCTGCCTCGGCAGCGACGGCTGTCGCGGCAAACCCGGCAGCGGCCGCTCCCTTGAAAAACCCGCGGCGGCTGAGCGCCGCGCGCACCGTCTCCTGGCATCCCGGGACACACATCACGGCCTCCATTCGCTTTCGGGGTCGCCGCCCACCATGGCCCGCGGCCCTTGCGGGGCGCAACTGTTCGCTGACGACATTGGCGTCGCGCAAACCTGTTGCGTCCGGCGCGCCAGTGCTTCACAACGCGCGCCCATGCTCGACATCGACGACCTTTCCGTCCGCGTTGCCGGCCGGCTTCTGATCGACCAGGCGACGGCGCGCATTACGCCCGGTTCCCGGGTCGGGCTGGTGGGGCGCAACGGCAGCGGCAAGTCCACGCTGTTCAACGTAATCACGGGCGATCACCCCTCGGAACAAGGTCGCATTGAGCTGCCGCCGCGCTGGCGCGTCGGGCGGCTTGCGCAGGAGGCGCCAAACGGCCCGGAAAGCCTGATCGACGTCGTGCTTGCCGCCGACGTCGAACGCGCAAGCCTGCTGGCGGAAGCGGACACCGCGACAGACCCGCACCGGATCGCCGAAATCCAGCTGCGGCTTGCCGACATCGGCGCCTATGCCGCCCCGTCAGTGGCGGCGTCGATCCTGTCGGGCCTCGGCTTCTCCGAAGCCGACCAGGCGCGCCCCTGCTCCGAGTTTTCCGGCGGCTGGCGCATGCGCGTCGCGCTCGCGGCGGTGCTGTTCTCCAAGCCGGACCTGCTGCTGCTCGACGAGCCGACCAACTATCTCGACCTCGAAGGCACGCTGTGGCTGCAGGACCATCTGGCGCGCTACCCGCACACCATGATCGTGATCAGCCACGACCGCGACCTGCTCGACACCTCGGTCAATTTCATCCTGTCGCTGGAGAACGCCAAGCTCACGCTGTA
>Ga0190271_10002650_pt1 | contig 10946 bp, 7 predicted proteins | sample Popmic356T_FD_133747 | JGI IMG/M metagenome (GOLD analysis project Ga0190271, IMG submission 133747) | Populus adjacent soil microbial communities from riparian zone of Weber River, Utah, USA - 356 T | ecosystem: Environmental > Terrestrial > Soil > Riparian zone | place: USA: Utah | collected...
GACCATCGCGAGCGGCGTGGCGGCGGTGGGCTCGAGGCGCTCCATGCGCCCGCTTCTGTGCCCGCATCCGCCGACGCGCTCACCAAGTGAAGGGTGCGGGCGCACGCCTCAGCGAGCAGCGCTGCCGCGGCTCGGTACGAGCCCGACGCGTCGCCCGAGATCCGAGACGAAAACGCAGTCTGGATCGTACTTCTCTTTGATCGCCAGCCACTCGTCGAGGCGCGGATACATCGCACGAAACGTCGAAGCGAGCGTGAACGAGTCTTTGCCCAAGTACACGCGACCGCCTGCGGCCAGCACCATCTGATCGAGCTTGCGAGTGAGCTCGACGGTGTTGCGCCGAATCGGGAAGTCGATCGCGAACGTGAAGCCCTCGCGAGGAAACGACAGGATGCCGCCGCTCTCGGGACCGAAGCGCTTGAGCACGTTCAACGACAGCAGCGCGTCCGACTCCATGATCGCGCCGAGGATGGCGCGCATGTTCCGCTCGCCGTCTTCGAGCGGCACGAGAAACTGATACTGGGTAAAGCCGCGCCGCCCGTAGCCACGGTTCCAGTGCAGCATCATGTCGAGCGGATAGAACACACCCTCGTAGTGATCGTAGCGGCCACCACTCAGCAGCTTCCACTCGATCAGCGTATGCACCATACGAATCGTCAGCGGGTTGAACGTAATGTCGGGGAGCTCGATCGGCACGATGATCTTGGCTGGCGCCGAGACGTGCAGTGGACGGATCGCGAAGTCCACCGGCAGCTCCGCTGCAGTCGCATGATTGGCCGCGGTCACCACGCCGCGCCCGAGGCTTTCCCCCGCCCCGATCGCGTTCACGTTACCCAACGAGTATAAGAACTCTTGGTCGTAGGATGCGAGCGCCTGCAGCATCTCCGTCAAGTTGCCAACCTTGACCGCCTCCTTGCGAAAGTACGTGGTCTCGACTTTGCGCAGCTTAATCGTGGCGTCGAGGATCACGCCGAGCAGGCCCATGCCCCCGAAGCTCGCCCAGAACAAGTCGTCCCGCTCGGTGCGGCTACACTGCACGACCTCGCCGCTCGCCAAGAGCACGCGCATCGATTCGACGCAGCTGGCGAACGAGCCCTGCACATGGTGCGCTTTGCCATGAACGTCGTTGGCGATGCAGCCGCCGACGGTCACGTACTTGGTGCCCGGCGTGATCATCGGAAAGAAACCGCGCGGCACGAAGTCGCGGATGATCTGCTCGAGGCTGACTCCGCTCTCGCAGATCAACGTTCCGGTGCTCTCGTCGAAGCCGAGATAGCGGTCGAGGCGAGTCATGCCCACCACGCGACCACCGGAGTTCACCGCGGGGTCACCGTAGCTGCGGCCCAAGCCGCGCGGGCACACACCACGTCGGTCGAGTTGGCGTGCGACGTCGGCCGGCGTCTCGGGCTCGGTAAGCTCGCATGTGGCGCGAAAGTTCGCGCCCCAGCCCGTCAATACGGTGGGAGAAAGCGTGGCATTTACATCCGTACCCATGTTCAAATCCAACGCTAAGGCTGAAACAGCATGCTAGCACAGCCGATCCCGGCGTAAAGCTGGCGCTCGGCCCTGCCAAAACGCCCGTCTCACAACACGCAGCGAGGCTTTTGCAGCTCGCAGAGCGAGCGCAGCTCGGCATATGGCAGTGCACGCGGCGCCGCGTCGCCTGGCCAAGCCGTCCAAAACGGTGTAGGTCCGACACGTCGTACAACGTGGAGCGCGATCATCTTCACCGAGTTGCTCATCATCCTGCTGCTCGTAGTCACGAACGGCTTCTTCTCCGGGGCCGAGATCGCCATCGTCGCGCTGCGCAAGGCCCGCATTCAAGAGCTGGCGGACGAGGGCAAGCACAGTGCTCGCGCGGTGCTTTCACTGCGCGAGACCCCAGAGCGTTTCTTGGCGACGGTACAGGTCGGCATCACGGTGGTCAGCGCCACGGCAGCTGCATTTGGCGGCGAGTCGATCGCACACCGCATCGCCCCTCAGTTGGCCCGCGCCCGCATCGCGTGGGTTTCTGATCACGCCGACGCCGTCGCGCTGGCCATCGTGGTAGCGGGGATCTCGTATCTCTCGATCGTGCTCGGCGAGCTCGTACCGAAATCGTTGGCGCTGCGTGGCGCGGAGACCTACGCACTGTTGGTCGGTCGTCCCCTGCTGTTTTTGGCCTGGATCGCCCGCCCACTCGTGTGGCTGCTCGGTTCGAGCGCCAATCTCGTGCTCAAGCCATTCGGCGATACCACGACCTTCACGGAGGCGCGCTACTCCGCGGACGAGCTTCAAGAGCTCGTCGAGGAAGCCGCCCAAGCCGGGACCATTCATCCGGATGCCGGCGAGATCGCCTCGCGCGCGCTCGAGCTGCCCGAGCTGCGCGTGCTCGATGTGATGGTACCGCGCCAAGAGGTCGTGATGATCGCGCGCGACGCTACGCCCGAGCGGTTGCGGCAGCTGCTCGCCAAAAAGGCGCACAACCGCATCCCTGTCTACGAAGAACGCATCGACAACGTGGTCGGTTACTTGAGTGTGAAGGATGTGCTCGCCGCCGCTTGGGATCCCACGAAAACGTCGATCGCCGACATGACGCGGCCCGCGTATTTCGTGCCCGAGTCCAAGCAGGCCGTAGAGCTGCTGAAAGAGATGCGCACGCAGCATCAGCCGCTTGCCATCGTGGTCGACGAGCAAGGCGGAACTTCCGGCATCGTGACGCTGCAGGATCTCTTGGAAGAGCTGGTAGGTGAGATCTTTAACGAGCACGTTGGCGATGTGCCGGAGCTGATCAAAAAGGACACCGACGGGTCGGCGATCATCAGCGGGATGGCGCACATCCGGGCAGTCAACCGCGCGCTCGGCATCGAGTTGCCGGAAGAAGGCCCGTGGACGACCGTCGCCGGGCTCTGTCTCGCTGTTTCGGGTCGCATCCCCATCGCCGGCGAAAAGCTAGAAGTCGCCGACGGAGTCACGCTCGAGATCATGGATTCGTCACCTCGACGCATCCGCTCGGTCCGAGTGCCGGCCCCAGCGGCCGTCATCCCGGCTGTACGCTCGTGAGAGCACGACGTCTGACTGATCGCTCAGCAGCACGACGGCCGCGTGTTTCATGCCGCTGACGGCTGCGTCGTTCGCAGACCTTTTCGTTTCCACAAGTTGGCCGGTCGGCTGAAAGGCCGTACAGCGCATCCGAGAAACACGTCCGTTGCAAGTCCGAAACGCACTAACGGCTAGCGTTGGCGTGTTCGAAGGGCCGCTATGAACGTGACACTTCCGTCAGAACCGACGGCGACTGTGGCTGGACATATCGTTCCCCGATGGATACGAGTGACCAAACCGGCGCAGACGATGGTCAAGGAGACGGCGCAAGTCGCGCTCCGGATCCGCGAAAGCCGCTCGGGAGCGGTCGGCCCGGCGGTTCGGCGCGTCGGTGTCGGAGTCCCCGCTCGCGACAACACCGGAACGACGTCCACGCGGCGGCTCGTGCTGCATAGGCTTCGAGAAAATCATCGAGTCAGCCTATGCTTGCACGAGAGCAGCGAACGCCGTGGCTGGTGGTCTGCAAGCAGTCGTCTACGAGTCGTTCACGCTCACGGACTGACCCTTCGAAGCAAACGTGTCGATCTCGCGAATTGAATCACTGGCCCACGGAACAGCATGCCTTGCGCGACGACAGGACGTGAATCGTCAGGTCTAGCCGCGCACTCGCTCAGTAGGGAGAACATATATGACGCGCTCGAGACTACGGTTGTTATGCACGACCTTAATAGCCAGCAGCTTAACGACGCTCGCCTGTAGCATTGCGTTCGCGCAATCCGCCCCCGAGGCGGCGCCCACGCCTCCGACAGCCCCGACTGAACCGCTCCCCCCCGCACTCACACCTCCTGCAACTGTCGCCGAACCGGCTGCGCCCGCGCCCGCAGAATCTACCGTCGTCGCAGAGCCGCCGCCGGTGAGCATCGCGCCGCCCGAGAGCGTGCCACCAGCCGAAGTGATGCCTCCGTCGGAGGAGGAGCCGGAGACCCCCTGGTATGCAGATTTCAAGGTCGGAGGCTTCGTGGACGCGTATGCCGCGATCCGCAGCGACAAGAACTCGCGGCCGCTGCCCTCTCCTGGTGTGCCGTACGGCGGCTACCCCACCGAGGCCTACGTGCAGGCCAACGGCTTCGCGCTCGCGTTCGCAGGCTTGGATGCCACTTACTCCGGCGACCAGTTCGGCGCGACGATCAGTCTGCGCTTCGGACCCGGCGTCAACCGTTTCTACGGAACGAGCGTCTCGGATCTCGGCATTCAGTACATCACGCAAGCGTATGCCACGTACAAGCCGATCAAACAGCTGACGTTTGATCTCGGACAGTTCAGCACCATCTACGGCGCCGAGGTGACCGAGAGCTGGAAGAACGTCAACTATACGCGCGGCGCGCTCTACTACGCGATGCAGCCATTCTGGCACACCGGTCTGCGCGCGAACTTCGCCATCACCGACTCGTTCGCATTGAACGGCTTGGTAGTGAACGGCGTGAACAACGCCTTCGAAAACAACAAGAGTCCCAGCCTCGGCTTGCAGGCCGTGTATACAGCCGGTTCGCTGCTGACGGTGTCGGCAGGCTACCTCGGTGCGCTCGATCCGCGCTCCGGTGGCAACGGCGTGTTCCAGAATTTCTTCGATGTCGTGGCGGTGGTGACCGCCGGCGGCTTCAAGCTCGTCGCCAACGCCGACCTGAACCTCTATCGGCTGCGCGGAGCGGCGGACGGCGAGAACTTCTGGGGCATCAGCGTCGCGCCCTCGTACGCATTCGGTGATTGCTTCGGCGTCGGCCTGCGCTTCGAGTACCTGGTCGACAGCGCGAACCAGTGGAACATGACCAAGACCCGAACGCCGATCGACCCGGAGGACGCAACCAACGGCGCCGAGCCCGCCTCGAAGTCGCAGCTGACCACACTCACGGCCACACTCGACATCAAGCCCATCCCAGGGGTGACCGCACTCATCTTGCGGCCAGAATTCCGCGTCGAGTTTGCCGGCGATTACTACTTCGAGAACCGCGACAACGTGCTGACCAAGACGTTCTGGACGCTGATGCTCGGCGCCGTCGTCACGAGCCTGTAAGACGCAACGCTGCGGGCGACGGTCGTGACCTAACGACCTTCGCCCGCGCAAATACGTCCAGGCACCTGCTGATTCGTCGCATCATTCGTACACGTACGGGCTCAGAGTGGCGCTCGCGAGGGCGCGCCGTCCGCGCCTAGTGTCGTGCGCGCGCGCCTGCTGAGGATGCGGACGATTTCGCCGCGCGGCGCGCTTTGGCAGCGTGCGACGCGCCTTCCACTGCAGCGGCCTGGGCCTCGGTGCGTGCCGCATCGAGCTGCGAGCGCAGCTGGGTCAGCTCGGCCTCGAACGCCTGACGCGCACGCAGGCGCTGATCTTCGAGATCGGCGAGGGCCTGGGCGTGCTGCTGACTGTCCTGCTCGTGGCGACGCTGCTGCTGTCCGATGAACTGCTTGAGCGGGCTCACCCAAGCGAAGTACACGCACGCGACGGTGATGAGCAGATGCACGCCGAGGCCGAGCAAGATGGCGCGCGAGCCCGTGCCGCGCGACTTCTTCGACTGCGCCGCGATCTGACTGGCACCTGTCAGCCGCTTCCGAGCGCTGCTCACGAGGTCGACTGAGGCTTGGTTGCGCTCGAGGTCTTCCTCGCCTACCTCGCCCGCGCCGTCCAAGTCACGGCTCTCGCGCTCGCTAGTGAGCGAGCGAGCGCTTGTTCCAGCAGCTGCCGACTGCTCCACGAGCGCAGCCGCGACCGGCTCCGGGATCAGACCCGCCGCCACACACTCGCGCCCAGACCACTGCTGCGTGGCGGTCTGCTCGCCCTCGTACCACTCGAGCTCGGAGCTCCGTACGAGGACCTCGACGTCCGCGTCCGGCAGCATAGGCAAGTCGGCGACGGCCAGGTCGCGCGGCGCGTCAGTCACTGCCAGAGTCGCTGCCGGCGGTTCCGGTCGGGGTCCGACTCGAGTGGCTGCGCTCTCGTCGACGTTCTCGTCGACGCGCCCACCAACCATGGCTGCGGTTTCATGCGGCTCCGCGCCGCGAATCTGATTTCTCTTTTGGACGCTACTGTCCTCGGTGCGTCGCTCGTCGGTGCCAGCATACGGATGGCTGGTCTCGGGCGCGTGTACGCGCTTGCCAGCGACATCGCGGGGTATGGCCGGCGGACGCGGGACGTTACGGCTGGCTCTCATCAATAAGCTCCCTGCCACGTGCGTTGTGCAACACAACTGGTGAGAGCCCACGGTACGGATCGGCCATGCGCGGTCAAGAACTGCTGGCAGATCGTGCCAGGATTCCGCACAGATCGCGAGAAATCTGCGCAAACACGTGCCGATGCGCCGCATCGCACTGCTCCTGTCAGCATGCGAGCAAGATCGATCACACCACACTTCCATGCTCTGGAAGTCAGTGTCACGCCCCGCGCGTAGTCAGCAACACATCGGTCGAACATGCAAGGCTTGCCGGAATCCAGCCTGCCTCCGCCTCACTTGCGGACGCGTCGGGCTGTAGACGCGTTAGCGACGGCGACGGCGAGGCACGACGTTTGCTGAACGTCCCTGGCTGAAAAGGAGCCTCGCCATGAGCACACAGGACACATCCACCACGAACGCGACACGCTACCCGATCCTCGTGGCGCTGACGTTCGACCGCACCGGCCGTCAGGCACTGCTGCGAGGTGCCGCGCTTGCGGCGCTTCAGCCAGGCAGCGAGCTGCACGTGGTGCACGTAATCGCGGAGCTGAGTGGCGATCCGGAGCGCTCACGCGAGCGTGTCCCGAGCGCACAGCGGCTCGAGCTCGCGCCCGACGAGCTGAAGAGCTACGTCCAACAAGCCGTCGGCGATCCGCAGCTCACGCTGACCTCCCACGTGCGCGTCGGGATGCCGTCGCGGGCGATCCTGCGTACTGCAGCGGAGATCCAAGCCGAGCTCATCGTCGTCGGGACGCATCGGCGCAGCGGGATGAGGAAGCTCATGCTGGGGTCGGTGGCCGAGCAGGTGCTGCAACACGCGCACTGCCCTGTGTTCATCGCCATGCCGACCGAGTACGCCGACGAGCCGGTCACCGCGCGCCCCCAACAGGCTGAGCACACCGCGCCACCAGAGACACGCTGTCCGCGTTGCCAGAGCGCGCGTCGTCGCAGCCATGGGGAGCAGCTCTCGTGCGACAAGCACGCGCGCGCGCTCGGCAAGCGCCAGGCCGAGGAGAGCTCACTCCAGCTGCCGGAGCGCATGCACTATCGGCCCTGAGCCTTGGCTCCGACGCCGACGCAGCCTCAGTGACCGTCTCAGGTTGCAGAGCTCGAGCAAGCCATGGATGATAGCCGCTGCCCACGCCAGGGTGGCTGCAGACCAGGATGCTTCACGAGCTGCGTACGCAAAGGTCACGGCCGTCGGATGTGCCTACACTGCTCGCCGCCGATGGAGATTCGCGACGTTCGCGGCGGCGACCCTCACCGCTCGTCGAGCGCATCTTTCCGTTCGTTCGCACGTTTCGCGACTACCGAGTCGCGCACCTGCGACCCGATGTCATCGCCGGCCTCACCACGGCACTCTTCGCCGTGCCACAAGCGATGGCCTACGCGCTGATCGCGGGAGTCTCCCCCGCGATCGGCATCGCCACCGCGACGGTGGCCTCGATCCTCGGCGCCGCATTCGGTAGCTCCGAGTTCTTGATCAACGGCCCGACGAACGCCATCTCGGTGATGCTAGGCGCCCATGCGGCGTTGTTTGCCGCATATCCAGACCCTGGCCGGGCCATCGTGCTTCTGACGCTGATCGTCGGCCTCGTACAGGTTCTCGCCGGCTGGTTGCGCGTCGGCGCACTGACGCGCTTCGTGAGCGAGCCGGTGCTGACCGGATTCACAGCCGGAGCAGGCGTATACATCGTGATCAACCAGCTGCCGAGCTTCCTCGGTCTCGAGAAGGCGGCGATCACCAAGACGCTCTGGGGCCTCACGCCGCCGAGCGGCGCGTTCTTCGACCTGCTCCGGGTTCTGCGCTCGCTGCACGGCGTGCACTGGTCGACCTTCGCGATCGCGCTCGGCACGTTCACGATCGTGCGCGCCTCTCCGCGACTCGAACGCCGCTTAGAGCGGCGCGTACCGGCGGCATTCTTTGCGGTCGTGCTCGCGACCCTCAGTGTGTACTGGTTCGGACTCAGCGAGCCAGGCTCGGACATGCGCGTGCGCGTCGTGCGGGACATCGAGCCGCTCGCGCGCGCCCTGCCCGGCCTGAGCGTGCCGCGCTTCGCGCTGTCGGAGCTACGAGCCCTGGTCGGCCCTGCCCTCGCGATCGCGCTGATGGGGGCGGTCGAAGCCATCGCCATCGGCAAGAGCCTGGCTGCGCGTGCGCACCATCCGTTCGATGCGAGCCGCCAGCTACTCGGCGAGGGCTTGTGCAACCTGGGCGCGGGCTTGGTCGGCGGGTTCGCGTCTTCCGGCTCGTTCAGCCGGACAGCGGTGAACTACGAAGCCGGCGCCGTCACGCGCCTGTCGTGCATCGTCTCTGGCGTGCTCACGTTGCTCATCGTGCTGGCCTTCGCGCCCGCGGCGAACCTGATCCCGATCGCCGCACTGGCCGGCACGTTGGTCCACGTCGGCATCAAGCTGATCGATGCCGCACGGCTGCGCGGCCTGTTCGGCGCGACCACGGGCGATCGTACGGTGCTGCTCGTTACATTCGTTTCCGTGTTGTTCGCTGAGCACCTCGAGAACGCGCTGTTTCTCGGCATAGTGGTCTCCTTCTTTTACGCGCTGCGTCGGGCCGAGGGCTTCAAGCTCCGAGCGTTGGCCGAGACGCCCGATGGACATCTGCGCGAGGTCGACGAGCTCGGCCCGGAGCATCCGCGTGAGCTCATCGTGCTGAACCTACAGGGCGAGCTGTTCTTTGCAGCCGCCGAGGAGCTGCAGCTCGAGCTGCTGCGGTTGCTCGAGACCAAGACGACTCGCTTCATCGTGCTGCGCGTCCAGGAAGCGTACAACCTCGACGCCACCGTGGCCGGCGCGATCGCCCACGTCGCGACGAGCGCACGCCGGAACGGTGGTCGACTTTTGCTGTGTGGCGTGCGCCCCGGCATGTACGGAACCCTGCTGCGGGCCGGGTTTCTCCCGCAGCTGGGTGAAGACGCCATCTTTCTCGCCGATCGCGAGCTGTTAGGTTCTACACGACGCGCCATCGCCTACGCGCGCGAGCTGGCGCGCGCCGATTGGCCGCCCGAGGGCATCGGCATTTAACCGCACAGTCAGGCGCGCGCTAGTGGCCGGCGCTCGGGTCGTCCGACTCCCCCAGGGCGTTCAGACAAAAGTCGAATGGAACGTCCACGGTCGTGTTCCCGGAGACCACGATCGCGGCCCACCAGAGCGGCTCGTTGTTATAGGGCTTGCCGGATTTGTCCCAGCACGCCGTGTTCAAGTCGCTCCACGGGATGAAGCCTCCATTGCCGTTCAAGAGCGCGCACCAGTGCACTGTAGCGTCGCCAACCTTGCCTTCGACCTGAAACTGCAGCGAGCTGCCAGCGTTGTTCTTGACGTTGACCAGCACGCCTTGCTTGGTCGGGGTCGCGGTCATCTTACCGTTGTTGTCTTCGTTGAGATTCAAACCAAGAATCGCGACCGCGCTGTAGTCGGGGCTGACGCCTACGGTTCCCGTGACACAACGCGGCATGCCGGTCGTCTGCTCAGCGAAGCTCGTGGGTGTGATGCTAGTGCCCGAGCCTTGCGCCGTCGTCCACAGGTAACCGTGCCAGTCACCGGACACGAAGTAATTGCCGACGTCCCCTTCGATCGGCGCGAACGACGTGCCGCCATCAGCGGCAGTCCCACTGCCTGCAGCCGTGGATTGTGCGTTCGTAACATCTCCGCTATTCGAACTGCCGCAAGCCACTGCGCACAAACATGCCGCGATCGTCAAACTAGTATTGTTTAGGTGCTTGCCCATAGTGTCGGCTCCTGGCATCGGTCGTCAGGTGTCACGACCACGACTGCGCGCATATGCACGTCGTCGCGGCCCCACCATCCGGCGCCGGTATGACCCCTCTGTCTCCGATGGACCCCGAGCGCAGCGCGCGCAGGACATCCAGCTCGAGCACCGAGAGTCTTGCATACCTCTGTCAGGTCCGCCGACCGAAGAAGCCAAACAATGACTGCTTGCCGAGAAGCGTCGGCTACCTTGGCGCGCTCGCGCATGCAGCTGACTTACCGTGTCGAACCAGCAAGCGGCCTCACACGCACGACTCCTCCAGCGTTGGTCTTTCGGTGACTCGAGCTGCAGAACGGCCCTTCGGCTGAGATCTCCGCGCGCGAGGGACGTGCGGCCTGCAAGGGCGGCGGTAGCGATGAGCTGGGAGCGCAGGGGACGCCGCGCACGCCGCACTTGGACGCGCGGGCCAAACAAAGCCGAGGCGGACAGGTTTGGCCCGCGCGTACACCCTCGCGCGCGGAGATCTCAGCCGAAGGGCCTTACGTCGGGGTTGCTGTCGATGACTTTGGCTGACGTATCGGGTGCGACGTGTCCAGCAACATCACCCATGCAGTGTCTGCTCGCGATGGCCGTACGCCGCTGATGGCGTCGGGACACTAGCGCGACTGCAACAAAGCGACGCGGTGACGTGAGTTTGCTCGGCAGTGAACGCTCGTCACGCGGCCAGTCACAGGCGTGGCTGACTCAGTCACAGGCGTGGCTGACTGCTCTAGTCGACGCATCAACGCGCGTCGCTGAGCTGAAGCGGCCAACCACGATCGTGGCCGACAGCTGGAGTTGACGCGAATACGTCTGCCGCAGTCAGCGAAAGCAACGCCAACGTGAGGCCCTTTCGGCCGAGATCACCGCGCGCGAGGGCCTGCGGTCGTGCCAAACGCTACCACCCCAACTCCGTTTGGCACGACCCGCCGGAGTGCGACGTGTGCCGCGAA
>Ga0190271_10002651_pt1 | contig 10943 bp, 7 predicted proteins | sample Popmic356T_FD_133747 | JGI IMG/M metagenome (GOLD analysis project Ga0190271, IMG submission 133747) | Populus adjacent soil microbial communities from riparian zone of Weber River, Utah, USA - 356 T | ecosystem: Environmental > Terrestrial > Soil > Riparian zone | place: USA: Utah | collected...
CTCGGGCGCTTCACGCGCATCGGCGAGCGCCATCTCTACACGCTCGCGCGCGTCGCGAGCGGCGCGATTCACGGCGAGCGCGCCGTGTTGATCGGCGATGCGGCGCTGCGCCTGCATCCCGTTGCGGGGCAGGGCTTCAATCTCGCGCTGCGCGACGTCGCGACGCTGGCCGAGGTCATCGCCGACGGTGCGGCAACGGCGGGTGCGGCCGATGTCGGCGCCGCGGAGCTGCTCGAGCGCTACGCGGCGTGGCGCACCGCGGATCGGCAGCGCGTCTCGTCGTTTACCCACGGGTTGATCCAGCTCTTCGGCGAGTCCGCGCCCGGTATCGGGCTCGGCCGCGGCTTGGGGCTCATGGCGTTCGATTTGCTGCCCGGCGCGAAGGCGCTGCTCGCGCGCCAGACGATGGGCAAAGCGGGCCGGCTGCCGCGCCTGGCGCGCGGCCTGCGCCTCGTCTGAAGATACCGCGATGGCGAGCACCCCCACCGTACTCGTTGCCGGCGCAGGCGTCGTCGGGCTCGCGACCGCGGCATTGCTCGCGACGGGCCGCTGCGCCGATCGTCTGCGCGTGATCGTTCTCGACGCGCGCCCGAGCCCACGCTGGCGCCCCGAGGATATGGATGCGCGCGTCTATGCGCTATCGCGCGCGTCGCAGCAGCTCCTCGAGCACGTCGGCGTGTGGCAGCGAGTGACGCAGGCGCGCGCCGCAGCCTATGGGCGCATGCGTGTCTGGGAAGGCCCGGACGCTTACGCGCCGAGCGCGCTCGACTTCGACAGCGCCGAGATCGGCGAGCCCGATCTCGGCCATATCGTCGAAGACGCGCTGCTGCGCACCGTTCTTTCCGATGCCTTGGCTGCCGCGCCGCAGGCGCAGCTCGTCAGCGGGGCAGAGATCGAGTCGGTGGAAAGGGAGTCCCGCGAGATCGTCGTCGCGCTTGGGGAAGGCGGCAGCATGCGCGGGACGGCGCTGCTCGCGGCCGACGGCAGCGACTCTGCGGTGCGGCGCCTGCTCGGGCTGGCCGGCGCGGGGCACCGGTACGAGCAGCACGCCGTCGTCACCCACGTGACGAGCGTGGGCGAGCACCAGAACACCGCATGGCAGCGCTTCCTGCCTGGCGGACCGCTTGCATTGCTGCCGCTCGCCGACGGCCGCAGCTCGATCGTCTGGTCGTTGCCGACGCTCGAGGCCGAGCGCTTGCTTGCCGCCAGCGACGCGGAGTTCCTCGCCGAGCTGACGGCGGCGAGCGCCGGCGTCATCGGAGATCTCACCGCATGCTCGAAGCGCGTCAGCTTCCCCCTGCAAGCGTTTCATGCGCTGCGCTACACGGCGCCGCGCGTCGCGTTGCTCGGCGATGCTGCGCATACGGTGCACCCGCTCGCCGGTCAGGGCATGAACTTGGGACTTCTTGATGCAGCCTCGATCGCGGCCGTGATCGAGGATGCATTGCTCGCCGGCGAGGACGTCGGCGACCTAAAGGTGCTGCGGCGGTACGAGCGGCAACGCAAAGGCGACAACCTCGCGATGTTGACGGCTTTCGACGGCCTGAGCCGCCTGTTCGGCATGCCGGGCTGGGCCGCGCCCTTGCGTCAGCTCGGCCTGCGCGCCGTCGAGGCGGCGCATCCTGTCAAACGCCTGTTCATGCGCAAGGCATTGGGCCTCGAAGCCGGGCGTAGGCACCGAGTTCGCTGGTCACGCGCGGAGCTGCAAGCATAGAATCCGCCGCTATGACTGAGATTAGAGTTCTGCCCCTCGGGGCGCTGCTCGGCGCCCTCTGTGTATCGACCGGCCCCCTCGCGGCACAAGAGCAAAGCTGGAATCGCACGCTGGAGCGTATCGCCTCCGGCGTCGTCTCCATTCAAATCGACAGCACGCGCGCGTTCGACACCGAGCGCAACCAATCGAGCCAAGCGACGGGTTTCGTCGTCGACGCCGAGCGCGGCCTCATTTTGACGAACCGGCACGTCGTGACGCCGGGACCGGTACGCGCGCAAGCCGTATTCCTCAATCAAGAGGAAGTCGAGCTCCAGCCCGTGTACCGCGATCCCGTGCACGACTTCGGTTTCTTCCGTTACGACCCGAGCGAGCTCCAGTTCATGAAGCCGACCGAGCTCGCGCTCGTGCCCGAAGGGGCGCAGGTCGGCCGTGACATCCGCGTCGTCGGCAACGACGCCGGCGAGCAGCTCTCGATCCTCGCCGGCACGATCGCGCGGCTCGACCGGCAAGCGCCGAACTACGGCCGCGGTAACTACAACGACTTCAACACCTTTTACTTGCAAGCCGCCTCCGGCACGTCGGGCGGCTCGTCGGGCTCGCCCGTCGTCGACATCGAAGGCCGCGTCGTCGCCCTGAATGCCGGCGCCAACTCGCAGGCTGCGTCGAGCTTCTTCTTGCCGCTCGATCGGGTCCAGGTCGCGTTGGCGAACATCCAGGCGGGGAAGCCCGTCCCGCGCGGTACGCTAGAGACGGAGTTCGTCCACAAGCCGTTCGCAGAGCTGCGGCGCTTAGGGTTAACGCGCGACAGCGAAGCGCGCGTGCGGCAAACGTATCCGCAGCAGACGGGCCTGCTCGTTGTCGAGCAGGTGATTCCGGAGTCGCCTGCATCGAGCAAGCTCGAGCCCGGTGACGTGCTCGTCGAGGTCGACGGCAAGCTGATAGCCGAGTTCGTGCCGCTCGCGGCCGTCCTCGACAGCGCCGTCGGCCGGGAAGTCGCCGTCGTCGTCGAGCGCGGCGGGCAACGGCTCGAGCACCGCGTCATGGTCGGGAATCTCCACGCCATTACGCCCGATGAGTACATCGAGTACGGCGACGGCGTGTTCCACAATCTCTCGTATCAGCAGGCGCGGCATTTCTACCGCCCCGTGGCCGGCGTGTACGTCGCGAATGCCGGTTATGCCTTTGGCAAGGCTGCGATACCGCGCGGCAGCATCGTGACCGGCATCGGCCGCGAGTCGCTGAAGAATCTCGATGATCTCCAGCGCGTGCTCGAGTCGCTCCCCGACGACGCGCAAGTGCCGGTCCGATTCGTGACGTTCGACGAGCCGGAGACCGAGCGCCAGCGCCTCGTCACGAACGACCGCAGCTGGTTCCCGGCGCAGCGCTGCCGCCGCGACGACTCGCTCGGCGTGTGGCCGTGCCAGGACCTCGCCGCGAGCCCGCCGAGCGAGCCCATCGAGGCCAGTGAAGGTACGACGTTCCCGCGCCAAGGCGAGCGCCACGTGCAGGCCGTCTCGCCTTCGCTCGTGCTCGTGAACTTCGACATGCCGTACACCGTATCGGGCGTCGCGGACCGCTACTACTACGGCACCGGCCTCGTCGCCGACGCGGAGCGCGGCTGGGTCGTCGTCGACCGCAACACCGTTCCTGTCGCAATGGGCGACGTGCGCTTGACGTTCGCGGGCACGCTCGAGATCCCGGGCAGGGTCGAGTACATCCACCCGCTGCACAACCTCGCCGTCGTCTCGTACGACCCGAAGCTGCTCGGCAACACGCCCGTCAAGAGCGCTGTGTTCCTGGACAAGACGCTGTCCCCCGGCGACGACGTCGCCGTGGTGGGCTTGAGCCCGGACTTTCGCACGATGTCGCAGTCGAGCGAGGTAGCCAACGTCTCGGCTGCCGCGTTCCCGCTGTCGCGCACGCTGCGCTTCCGTGACACGAACTTGGACGTCGTCACGCTCGTCAACGGCCCGTCCGATTTCGACGGCACGCTCGTCGACCTGCAGGGCCGCGTGCTCGGCATGTGGGCGAGCTTCGCCTATCAGGCGGGCCGCGACCTGACGCAAGTCAATCTCGGCCTCCAATCCGACGTCATCATCGACATGATCGAGAAGCTGCGCGCCCGCCAGTCGCTACGCTCGCTCGAAGTCGAGTGGGCGCAGATGCCGCTCGCGACCGCGCGCAAGGTCGAGCTATCCGAGGACTGGGTGCAGCGCTACGAAGCGCACAATCCGGCGAAGCGCGAGGTGCTCACCGTCGCGACGACGGTCGCCGATTCGCCGGCCGCCGCTTTCTTCCGCTCCGGCGACATCCTGCTCAGTATCGACGGCGAGCTTGCCAGCACGTTCCGCCAGGCCGAGCGCGCGTCGCAGCAGCCGACCGTCGAGGTCACTGTGTCCCGCGACGGCCGCGAGGTGACGGGCCGTGTCGACACCGTCGCGCTCGACGGGCTCGGCATCGAGCGCGTCGTTTCGTGGGCCGGCGCGCTGCTTCAGGCCCCGCACCGGGAGCTCGCCGTGCAGCGCGGCGTCAGCTCGGGGGGCGTCTACGTCAGCTTCTTCAATTTCGGCTCGCCGGCGAGCCGCTCCGGCCTCTTCGCGGGCCGGCGCATCATCGCCGTCGACGGCCAGCCGACCCCCGACCTCGAGGCCTTCGTGCGCGTGACAGCGAACCTCGGCAGCAAGGAGTCGGTGCGGCTCAACACGATGTCGTTCAACGACGTGCCCGAAGTCATCACGATGAAGCTCGACGCGCAATATTGGCCGAGCTACGAGCTCGTCCGCGACGGCTACGTATGGCGGCGGCAGGCGTTGAACTGAGCCGGGGGAGTCGCGGTGTTACCGAGGTTTGGCTTCAAGAGCGTGGGCAGCCGCTTCCTGTTCGCGTTCGCGATGGTGTGCCTGACGTGGAACCCCACACCGTTCAACTACGTCGAGTGGGCGCTCGCGCAGTGGAACCCCGCCGACCGCAGTGACTTGTGGCCACTGGTCGCGTTCAGCGGGATCATTCTGCTCGCCGGCTGGTTTTTCTTCCTGCGCACGACGGCGCGCTCGCTCGGCGTGGGCGGAATCGTGCTGTGCGTTGGGCTTGCGGTGACGGTGCTATGGGCGCTGTTCAAGTACAACCTCGTGAGCTCAGGGAGCACGACCCTGATCTCGTGGATCGTGCTGGTACTTTTCAGCGCGATTCTTGCGGCCGGGATGTCTTGGGCCCATCTTCGATCGCGGTGGTCGGGGCAGGCGTCCGTCGACGACGTCGATACCCGGTAACCGGGACGTTTGTTATGTGAACGGGAGCCTTGGCCGCTTCGCTCGGTTCCTGCACAGTGGCCCGATGTCCGTTCGGGCTTCAAATCCCTCGAGACTCGCCCTATGCGCCGCGCTGCTGGCGCTCGCGACGGTTACGCATGTCGCGGACGCGCAGAAGCTCTATCGGTACCAGGATGCGAACGGGGTGTGGGTGTATACGGACCGGCAGCCCGCGCTAGACCAGCAGTACCAAGAAGAACAGGTCGAGCGGCGCTTCGAGCGCCCCGAGGTGCGGCTGCTCGAGCGTGACACGGGCAACGGCGTCGCGCTGGTCGCCCAGAACACGTACTTCGGGCCCGTGCAGATCGGGTTTCGCCTGCATGCGATCGAAAACGTCTCGGCCGACACGCAGCGCTTCGGCCTGAAGGTGCTGCCGCCGCGCAGCGACACGGAGCTCGTCGTCGTCGGCAAGGCCGTCGCCGACATCCAATTGCGTTTCGACTCGGACTTTCAGTACATACCCGGCGCGCCGGGTGCCCTGCACCGGCCCGACCGGCCGTACCGCCTGCCGTACGCGCTGTCGAGCGCCGTGCGTGTGTCGCAGGCATATCCCGACACGAGGACGCACACCGATCCGAGCAGTCAGTACGCCATCGACTTCGTGATGCCGATCGGCACGGACGTGTTTGCGGCCCGCGACGGTGTCGTCATCGAAGTCGCGAGCGATTTCTTCGAGAGCGGCACGAACATGGCCGTCGATGGTCCGCGCGCGAACGTCGTGCGGGTGCTGCACGACGACGGCACGATGGCGCTCTACGTCCACCTCAACTGGAACACGATCCGCGTCGTTCCGGGGCAACGCGTGCGCCGCGGCGAGTACCTCGCCGACTCCGGCAACACGGGCTTCAGCACCGGGCCCCACCTGCACTTCGTCGTGCAGCGCAACGAAGGCGGCCGGCTCGTCGCCGTGCCGCTCGAGTTCGCGGGCGCGACCGGCGCCGTCAACGTCGTGTCGGGCGAGACGTATACGGCGTATTAAGAGGCGGCCGATTGAGAGGTGGCTTACTGAGAGGCGCCTACTGCCGCCTGCTAGAGCGTGACGTCGCCCGTGAGCTCGACGGGTGCACGGCAAGTCATCCCTTCGCAGACGTAGGCGACCGCCGTCTCGCGCGGCGCGCGCTGAGCCAGTAATCCCGAGAGCTTGGCGTCGTTGGGAATCGCGAATGCGAGCCGGTGCGGCTCATAAAGCTGCGCGAGCTTGCGCCGCCAGGGCGCGAGCTCCTCGGGCGTCCCGCGCAGCACGACGAGCTTCGGCGGCACGAGCAGCTCCTCGAGCGCGCGCAGCAGCGTCGCGTGCGCGTCGGGATAGCTCTCGAGCGTGTGCAGCGCCGCCCGCACCGTGCGTTCGGCCGCGTCGAGATAGCGCTGCTCGCCGAGCAAGTGGCCGAGCGCGAGCAGCACGAGCGCCGTGACGCCGTTGCCCGCCGGCACCGCCTCGTCGATGAACGGCTTCGGCTTGTGGATCAAGCGCTCGTGGTCGTCGGCTGTGAAGAAGAAGCCGCCGCGAGCGTCCTCGAAGTGCTCGAGGAGCACGTCGGCGAGCTCGCGCGCGAAGTCGAGGTCGCTATCCCGCCAGCAGTATTGCAACAGCTCCAGCAACCCGTGTGCGAGGAACGCGTAGTCGTCGAGATAAGCCGTGAAGCGCGCGCGGCCGTCCTTGTAGGTGGCTTTGAGGCGGCCGTCCCGCCAGAGCTCGGCCCGGATGAAATCGACGGCGCGCGTCGCCGACTCTGCGAGCTGGGGAAGGTCGAGCACGCGCGCCGCGCGCGCCATGCCGCCGATCATGAGGCCGTTCCACGAGACGAGCAGCTTCTCGTCCCGTCCCGGCCACACACGCCGCTCGCGAACTGCGAGCAAGGTGCGGCGGGCGTTCTCGAGCAGCTCGCCGGCGCGCGCAGGCTCGATACCGAGCGCGGCGGCCGCCGCCTCGGGCGCCTCGGCGAGGTAGAGATGCCAGTGCTTGTCTTCGAAGTTCGCGGGCTGTGTCAGGCCGAAGACGCGCTTCGCGAGCGCGGACTCTTCGGCCCCAAGCACGGCGTCGAGCTCCTCGGGTGTCCAGACGTAGAACTTGCCTTCCTCGTGCTCGGAGTCGGCGTCGAGCGTCGAATAGTAGCCGCCGCGCGCGTCTTGCATGTCGCGCATGACCCAGTCCGCCGTGGCGCCCGCGACGCTCGCATACTGCGGCGTGCCCGTCGCCGCGTAGGCGTCGGCGTAGAGAGAGAGCAGCTGGGCGTTGTCGTAGAGCATCTTCTCGAAGTGCGGAATCGACCAGAACCGGTCGACGCTGTAGCGGAAGAACCCGCCGCCCAGATGATCGTAGAGGCCGCGCTGCGCCATGCAGTCGAGAGACTGCGTGACCATCGCCAGCGCTTGGCTGTCCGTGCCATCGGCCCGGTGTGCGTGCCCATGTGCGAGCAGGAACTCGAGCGTCGTCGTATGCGGGAACTTGGGCCCCCCGCCGAAGCCGCCGTGGTCGGCGTCGTAGGTCGATTTCACGCGCTCGCGCGCCGCGACGAGCGGCGCGCGCGATAGCGTCGCGAAATCGTCGGCGCTCGCGGTCTGCATGCTGCCGAGCGCCTCTACGAGGCCCGCGCCGCGCTCGCGGATCTCGTCGCCTTTCCCTTGGTAATACTGGTCGATCGCCAGAAGCACCTCGCGAAACGCCGGCATGCCGTAGCGGCGTTCCTTCGGAAAATAGGTGCCCGTGAAGATCGGGATCTGGTCGGGCGTCAGGAACACGGTCAATGGCCAGCCGCCGGCTTGGCCCGTCATGAGCTGATGGCTCGTCTGGTAGATCTTGTCGAGATCGGGGCGCTCCTCGCGGTCGACCTTGATGTTGACGTACAGGTCGTTCATGAGGCGCGCCGTAGGCTCGTCCTCGAACGACTCGTGGGCCATGACGTGGCACCAATGGCACGCGGAGTAGCCGACGGAGAGCAGGATAGGTCTGCCCAACTTGCGCGCTTCCTCGAGCGCGGCGTCGCTCCAGGGTTGCCAGTGGACGGGGTTGGCCGCGTGCTGTTTGAGGTAGGGGCTCGTCTCTTCGCTCAGTCGATTGCGCATACGTTGATTATCGCACCGCAGGCGGTGCCGGGCGCACGAGCGGCATCGCAGGCGCTGCCGGCGCGCACAGGCCCTTTCGGCACCGCCGTGAATACATCCCTGTAGGCTGCGTGGGCGACGTCCTGTCGCCCACGCTGCCGAAAGGGCCTGTGCGCACCGACAGCGCTTTCGCGGTTGCGCGTCTTGTGCTTCGACTCGGCGTGGCTGGCCGCTTTCAGCGTGCCGCGGCTACACTAGCCGGCGGTTCACTCGCCTGGTGGTGACGTTTGTTTACGTATCCAAACTTCGACGCCGTTGCGTTCAAGATAGGGCCGCTGTTCGGCCTTGGGCCGCTCGAGGTGCGCTGGTACGGGATCATGTACCTCGTCGGCTTCGCGCTCGGCTGGCTCGGCGGCCGTGCGCATGCCAAGCAGCCGTGGAGTCGCATCAAACCCGAGCAGGTCGACGACATCGTGTTCTATTGCGCCCTCGGCGCGATCATCGGCGGCCGCGTCGGCTACATGCTCATCTACGGGTTGAGCGAGCTCATCGCCGATCCGCTCAGCATCCTCAAGGTGTGGCAGGGCGGCATGTCGTTCCACGGCGGCTTCGTCGGCGTGCTCGTGGCGATGTGGCTCTTCGGCCGCCAAATCAAACAGCCGTTCTTCGTCGTCACGGACTTCATCGCGCCGTGGACGACGTTCGGGTTGTTCGCCGTTCGCGTCGGCAACTTCATCAACGGCGAGCTGTGGGGCAAGGCGACGAGCCCCGATGCACCGTGGGCTGTCATCGTCGACGGCCAAGCGCGCCACGCGAGTCAGCTCTATGAGGCCTTCCTGGAAGGGGTGGTCCTGTTCCTCGTCCTATGGCTTTATAGCCGAAAGCCCCGCCCGACGATGGCGACGTCAGCCTTGTTTCTCATCGTCTACGGCGTCGCGCGGTTCATCGTCGAGTTCGTGCGCGTGCCGGATCAGCAGATCGGCTATCTCGCGCTCGGCTGGGTGACAATGGGGCAAGTGCTGTCGGCGCCGATGGTCATCGCCGGCGTCGTCCTGTTCGTGCTCGCGCACCGGCGCGGCACCGAGGCTTGAGATGCGGCAGTACCTCGATCTGTTGCGGGCCATCAAAGAGCGCGGCGTGCGCAAAGGCGACCGCACGGGGACGGGTACGCTCTCGCTGTTCGGCTACCAGATGCGCTTCGATCTCGAGGCCGGCTTCCCCGTCCTCACGACGAAAAAGCTGCACCTGCGCTCGATCATTCACGAGCTGCTCTGGTTTCTCCAGGGCGACACGAACATCCAGTACCTGCGCGATAACGAGGTCACGATTTGGGACGAATGGGCTGACGAGAACGGCGACTTGGGCCCCGTTTACGGCGCGCAGTGGCGTACGTGGCGTGCGGCCGACGGCCGGCAGATCGACCAGATCCAGCGCGCGCTCGACCTGATCCGCAACGAGCCCAATTCGCGGCGCATCATCGTCAGCGCATGGAACGTCGGCGAGCTCGAGCAGATGGCGCTGGCGCCGTGCCATGCGCTGTTCCAGTTCCACGTCGCGCAGGGCCGGCTTTCGTGCCAGCTCTATCAGCGTAGCGCCGACGTGTTCCTCGGCGTGCCGTTCAACATCGCGTCATACGCGCTGTTGCTCCACATGATGGCGCAGCAGACGGGCTTGCAGCCCGGCGAGCTCGTGTGGACGGGCGGTGATTGCCATCTGTACACGAATCACATGGTCCAGACCGAGCTTCAGCTCGCGCGCGAGCCGCTGCCGTTGCCGCGGCTCGTCATCAAGCGCAAGCCGGAGACTCTGTTCGACTACCGCTTCGACGACTTCGAGCTGGTCGACTACTACGCGCACGGCTCGATCAAAGCTCCGATCGCGGTGTGAGCGCGCCGGCCGATGTGAGCAGCGCGCCCGGCGCGCGACGGTGGTGCGGCGGCGCGCTCGCCGCGTTGGCGCTCATGTCGGTCGCCGTGCCTGCCGGCGCAGAGCCCGGCGCAAGCCAAGTGCCATTGCCGCTGGGTCTCGCGGGCGTCTGGCGCGTCGACGGCCGCAAGATCGATGCGTACGGCGGGGCGTGGTCGCTTGCCGCGTTCTCGACCGACGGCGAGCTCGTCGGCATCAGCGACGATAGGGGCACGCGCGTCTACCGCGCGAGCGACGGCGGCCTCGTGCGCATGTTTGCCGCACCGTATTCGACGGGGCAGTTCGCGTTCTCGCTTGCGATCTCCTCGACGGGTCTCGTCGCGCTCGGCCGCGTCGGCGGAGTCGACGTGCACGCGCTCGATGCGGTGGGCGAGCCGTTGAAATTCTATTGCGGCGGCGTGTGCGGGCCCGTGTCGGCGCTCGCGTTCTCGCCGAACGGCGCCTGGCTCGCGTCGCAGGCCGCGCGCAGCACGCTCGAAGCGCCGGGACTCGTCAACGTCGTCGACCTGCGCGCCCGGGTTCGGAGCGCGGAGCTCGAGGCGTCCTCCACTCGCGCGGGCGTGATGTTCGCCGGCGACGGCCGCACGCTGATCGCCGCCAACGTCACGCGCGTCGACGGCACGGGCACGTTCGGCATGCGCCGCTTCAGCGGCACGGCCGATTGGCGCCGCACGCGCGACGTCGCCGGCGCGCAGGTGCCGCGCGGCTCGATCGGCCCGTTCGCGTTCGACGAGCGTGTCGCGGCGTACGCTTTGGCGGGCAACGTCGAGCTGCGCGACGTCGAAACGGGCGCACTCCAGTGGGCGCAGCCGTTCGTACCGCCGGGGCTCGATTCGGCCGACGATATCGCGATGAAGCTCGACCTCGTCGCGTTCGCGCCAAGCGGCGACCTGCTGTTGAGCTACGAGTCGCCGCTGAACGGCGAAGGGCCCGGCGCGATCGTGCTGCGGCGC
>Ga0190271_10002652_pt1 | contig 10940 bp, 11 predicted proteins | sample Popmic356T_FD_133747 | JGI IMG/M metagenome (GOLD analysis project Ga0190271, IMG submission 133747) | Populus adjacent soil microbial communities from riparian zone of Weber River, Utah, USA - 356 T | ecosystem: Environmental > Terrestrial > Soil > Riparian zone | place: USA: Utah | collected...
GTCGCCGCGGCCTTCGTCCTCCACATCGCCATCGACCCGGTGCGCGAGCTGCTCGGCGTCGGATGAGAGGCCTACGTCAGGCCGCGCAGGTACGCCGGCCGGTACTGAGCCGCGACCGCCAGTCCACCGACTGATCGGCACCTGACGAGGTGAGCTCGGCGGCCACCCTCTCCTGCGACGGCGATTCCCAGGCGGCGTCCGAGCTCCGGTCGGCATGGCCAGGGTCGCCCGGCGAGGTGTCCGGGGCCGCCGGGAGCACGACGGTGAACAGCGCGCCGTCACGGTCCTCGTAGCTCACCGAGCCTCCCATCGAGACGCACAGCTCACGCACGATCGCCAGGCCGAGCCCGCTGCCGCCGAGCCGCTCGGAGTCCGGCCCCCGCACGTGGGCGTCGAACACCCTGGGCGTGATGTCCACGGGGACCCCGGGACCGTCGTCGTGCACCTCGAGACGGACGAACGACCCGTCCCGCCTGGCCGACACTGTCACCCGCGGCCCGCCGTAGCGGAACGCGTTGGTGAGCAGGTTGTCGAGGATGCGGACCACCCGCATCGGCTCTCCGACCGCGACCGCGTCGTCCGGGACGTCGAGCGTCACCGCAGCGCCGGTCGGAGGGGGGCGCTCCTCGAGCGCCTCGCGGCAGACGTCGGCCAGAGCCACCCGCTGGGAGGCCTCACCGGCCTCCAAGCCCAGCGTCTCCTGCCGCTGTCGCTCGTGGAGCTCGTTGAGCTCCTCGAGCAGGGTCAGCACCATCTCGCTGCGCCGACCGATGATCTCGACGAGCTGCTCGGCCACCCTGGCCGGCGTCTCGTCGTCCTCGTCCTGCAGCTGCGCAGCGGCAGCCCGAAGGACTGTCGCCGCGTTGCGCAGGTCGTGGATGAGCTGTGCTTCCGCATCTCGCATGGTGTTACCCCTAACCCCACGCGTAGTGTGCCACCCGATCCGGGTCCTAGGTCCCAAAATTTCAGGAAGACCGACCTACTGGAACCCGTCAATGACCCGAGCGGGCCACTTCGGGCCATGTCGGGCGCCTCTCCGGGCTGTTCGCGGCGTCATCCGACCGTTCTCAATGCCTCGCCGCGGGGCTGCCGCACGGTCCGGTGGACCGGCTCCAGGGTGCTGTCGAGGTCGGTGCGGAGCGTGACCGCAGCGTCCCAGAGATAGTTCTGCCGGACCCGCCAGGGGCCGCGGTCGCCCTGGTGCGGCAGGTCGGCCATCGCCCGCTGCACATAGCCCGACGCGAGGTCCAGCAGCGGCCTCGCCTCGACGTCCTCGTCGGCCCGGGGGACCACGGCGTCGTACCCCCGCGCGTCGAGGTGCTGCAGCACCTTGCACACCAGGCGCGAGGTCAGGTCGGCACGCAGGGTCCAGGACGCGTTGGTGTAGCCCACGCACACCGCGAAGTTGGGCAGCCCGGTCAGCAGGGCGCCGCGCCAGACGAACTGGTCCGGGATGGACACCTGCTCGCCGTCGACGCTCAGCGGGAACCCCCCGAAGAGGCGCAGGCGCAGGCCGGTCGCGGTGACGACCACGTCGGCGTCGAGCACCGTCCCTGACTCCAGGCGCACGCCGCCGGGGAGGAACGTGTCGATGGTGTCGGTCACGACCCGGGCCTTGCCGCTCTTCATCGCCCGGAAGAAGTCGGCATCCGGCACCAGGCACAGGCGCTGGTCCCAGGGGTCGTAGGGCGGGGTGAAGTGCTGGCGGACCGTCTCCCCGTCGCCGTCGAGCATCTTCGTGACCTGGCCGAGCAGGAGCTTGCGCGCCAGGCTCGGCTGACGGCGGCAGAACTCGTAGAACGCGAGCACCATGACGATGTTCTTCGTCCGGATCACCTGGTGCGCCAGTCCGGCGGGCAGCACCGACCGGATCCGGTCGGCGAGCTTGTCGCGGGCCGGGAGGGCAGTGATCCAGGTCGGGGTGCGCTGCAGCATGGTGACGGACGCCGCCGACCCGGAGAGCGCGGGAACCAGCGTGACCGCAGTGGCGCCGCTCCCGATCACGACGACCCGCTTGCCCGTGACGTCGAGGTCCTCGGGCCAGAACTGCGGGTGGGCCACGGTGCCCACGAAGTCGTCGATCCCGGGCAGCACCGGGTCGTGGGGGTTGTCGTAGTCGTAGTAGCCGGCGCAGCAGTACACGAACCCGCACGTCAGCGACTTGCGCCGTACCTCACCGTCCTCGCCGGTCACCTCGAGGTCGAGGGTCCACCGGGCGTGTGCGCTCGACCAATCGGCGCCGACGACGCGCGTGCGGTATCGGATGTGCCGGTCGATGCCGTGTCGCGCGGCGGTGCGTTGGACGTACGACAGGATGGACGGCCCGTCGGCGATGGCCTTGCCGTCCCAGGGCTCGAACGGGAACCCGAGCGTGAACATGTCGGAGTCCGACCGCACCCCCGGGTAGCGGAACAGGTCCCACGTGCCGCCGAGCCGGTCGCGTGCCTCGAGCACCGCGACGCTCTTGTCCGGGCACTCGGTCTGCAGGTGGTACGCCGCGCCGATGCCGGACAGCCCGGCTCCGACGACCACGACGTCGACGTGCTCGGTCGGGTTGCTGCTCTGACTCGTCATGACGCCCCCTGGGTGCTCGGTACGGAGCGTACCGAGACCCGCGTCCCGTGCGGTCCCTGCCTGGCGCGATTTCAAGCAGCAACGACGAGGGAGTGAGCGGGCGGCACAGTCTCTGCCTCGGGTGCGGGCTCTGCCTGGCTTAGCCGGTGGATCGCACGCACCAGGTGCTTGCGATCCACCAGACAAGCACGCGGGACCGCACCCACCGGCGCACTTTAGTTAGCAAGGCTAATGAGTTAGGCTAAAGACATGCCTACCGCTGAAGCGGTCTCGCGGTCCGACGCGGGCCTCGCCTCCTCACTGCGCGTGTCGATCGCGCGGCTGCACCGTCGCCTCCGCACCGAGGACGTGGACGACCTGGGGGTCAGTGTCGGGGGCGTCGCCGTGCTCGCGGTGCTCTACCGCCAGGGCGAGCAGTCGATCGGCCAGCTGGCCGCCGCCGAGCGGGTCCAGCCGCCCTCGATGACGCGCACCGTCGGGTGCCTGGAGCGGGACGGGTACGTCGAGCGCCACCCGCACCCGACCGACGGACGTCAGGTGATGGTCCGCCTCTCCGGGGCGGGCGAGGAGCTGCTCGCCGCCGAGCGTCGCCGTCGTGACGCGTGGCTGACCCGGCACCTGCGCGCGCTCTCGCCGGAGGACCGGGCGCTGCTCCGCTCCGCCGCACCCATTCTCGAGAGGCTCAGCCAGACTTGAGCCCCACGTTCCGCGCCCTCGCCCACCGCAACTACCGCCTGTACTGGTCGGGCGGACTCGTCTCCAACATCGGGACCTGGATGCAGCGCGTGGCCCAGGACTGGCTCGTCCTGCTGCTGAGCGACAACAGCGGCGTCGCGCTCGGGATCACCACGGGTCTCCAGTTCCTGCCGATCCTGCTGCTCTCCCCGTACGCCGGGGCGGTGGCCGACCGGCTCCCGAAACGGCGTCTGTTGCAGCTGGCCCAGGTGATGATGGCGGGCCCCGCGATCCTGCTGGGCGTCCTCGCGATCACCGGGCTCGCCCAGGCGTGGCACGTCTACGTGATCGCGCTGCTCTTCGGGATGGCGACCGCGTTCGAGGCGCCGGTGCGCCAGGCGTTCGTCGGTGAGCTGGTCGGGGCCGAGGACCTGTCGAGCGCGGTGGGCCTCAACTCTGCGTCGTTCAACGCCGGCCGCATCATCGGCCCGGGCGTGGCCGGGTTGACGATCGCGGCTCTGGGTTCCGGTGTCCAGGCGACCGGCGTGGTGATCCTGGTCAACGCGCTCAGCTACGGCGCGGTGCTGGTGGCCCTGCTCCGGATGCAGGACGCGGACATCGAGGCCGCGGCCGCGGGGGAGAGACGCAGAGGCATGGTGCGTGAAGGGCTGAGCTACGTGCTCGGCCGTGCCGACCTCATGCTCGTGGTCGGGGTGATGGCGTTCGTCGGGACCTTCGGGCTCAACTTCCAGCTGACCTCGGCGCTCATGGCGACCCATGTCTATGACAAGGGCGCCGGGGAGTACGGCGTCCTCGGCTCCACGATGGCACTCGGCTCCATCGCCGGCGCGCTGCTCACGGCCCGTCGTGGGTCGCCAAAGCTGCGCATGGTGGTCGGCGCCGCCGTGGCCTTCGGAATCGCGGAGATCGCGATCGCGCTGATGCCGACGTACCTCACCTTCGTGATGCTGACGCCCCTCATCGGGATCACCGCGATGACCACGATCACGACGGCCAACACGTTCGTGCAGACGACGGTTCCGGGTGTCCTGCGGGGTCGGGTGATGGCGCTCTATCTCATGGTCTTCATGGGCGGGACTCCGTTCGGTGCCCCGTTGATCGGCTGGGTCGGGGAGACGTTCGGCGCCCGCTGGTCGCTCATCGCCGGTGGCCTGGTCTCCATCGCGGGCACCCTGCTCTGCGCCGTGCTGTACCTGCGGCGCTCGCGGGGCCCAGGCACGTCGAACATCGCGCCGGTCGAGGCCTCGGTCGCCTCGTAGACTCACCGGGTGAATCCCCGCTACCGCCGCATGGTGATCCCAGGAGCGCTGCTCCTGCTCATCGTCATCGTGCTCGTCGCTGCGGCGCTCCGTGGCTGAGGATCTCCCGACCGCGCTCGCCCGGGTGCGGTCCCTCGTCCTCGACGACGTGCGCCTGGTGCGTGCGGTCGCGGCGGGGAGGCGCAAGGGCGTGCGGCCGCAGTGGCGGCGGGTCGAGCTGCGGTACGTCGACCTCAAGGCCGGCCGGCGCCTCCAGGTCACCCGCTACGACGCCACCCAGGCCTTCACCGCCAACCACGAAGGCGAGGCGGCGGCCGAGGCGGTGGACGCGCTGCTCGCCGAGCCGTTCGGCAACTGGCACGTCGAGGCGACCACCGAGACGCTCCAGCTCCGGGTCACCAAGAAGGGCGACGCCCTCGTGCACTCGGCACCCGCGGACCGTGCCTCGCCACCGCACCCGCATCGGGACCCTGACCGCGTCAGCGGACCACCCGTCCCGACGACCGGGCCCGACCATGCGCACGACCGGCCCAAGGCGCGACTGCTGCCGGAGGACGACCCGGTGTTTCAGGTTCTCGGGATCTCCGACGCCAGCGGGCGGGTGAAGCCGAGCCGCCAGGCGAAGTACCGCCAGGTCGAGGAGCTGTTGCGCGCCCTGGACGCGGCTCTCGACGACGCCATCGCGGCGGGCGCGCTGCGTACGCCGACCGAGGCCGAGCCGTTGCGGGTCGTGGACCTGGGCTGCGGCAACGCCTACCTCACGTTCGCGGCGCTTCGCTACCTCACCGCGGTCCGGACGTTGCCCGTGCGGGTCGTCGGCGTCGACACCAAGGTGCAGGCACGGCTGGACGACGAGGCGGCCGCGCACGAGCTGGGCCTGGATGAGCAGGTGTCGTTCGTGCAGGCCGACATCGGGACCGTCGAGCTCGACGGCCCACCTCCCGACGTCGTGCTCGCGCTGCACGCCTGCGACACCGCCACGGACGACGCGCTCGCCCGGGCGGTCCGGTGGGAGGCGCCGCTGGTCCTGGCAGCCCCGTGCTGCCACCGCGACGTCGCCAGCCAGATCAGGCAGCAGGCCCGCTCAGGGGGTGCTCCCGCGCCGTACTCCCTCCTGGTCCGTGACGGCATCCTCCGCGAGCGCTTCGCTGACACGCTGACGGACGCGCTGCGCGCGGCGATCCTGCGGGGTCACGGCTACCGTGTGGACGTCGTGGAGTTCGTCGAGAGCAAGCACACACCGCGCAACACCTTGCTGCGCGCGGTGCGCACCGGCGTCGCGGGACCGTCCGGCCACGACGAGGTCGAGCAGCTCACCGGCACCTGGCACATCAGCCCACGGCTCGCCGAGCTGCTCTCGTGAGGTGGGTCGCGGCCCTCGTCGGCGCGGCCGTGCTGGTGGCGACGCCGGCCCATGCCGCTCCCCGGGTGAGCACCCTGTTCACCGTGCAGGACCCGGAGATCTCCGAGTCCAGCGGACTGGTGGACCAGGGCAGCACGGTGCTCACGACGAACGACTCGGGGGACGGCCCGACGATCTTCGTCCTCGACGCGGCGACGGGCCAGACCATCGGTCACACGACGTACACGACCGATGCCGTCATGGACGTGGAAGCCCTCGCGCGAGGACGCAACGGAGCCATCTGGGTCGGTGACATCGGCGACAACGAGGCGGTACGGGGCAAGGTCAGCGTCTACCGGGTCGGGCCGGTCCCGCCAGGGGAGCGGAGCGTGAGCGCCCAGCGCTACGACCTGGCCTACAAGGGCGGCCCACGCGACGCCGAGACGCTGCTCGTGGACCCCGACAACGGGCGGCTCTTCGTGGTGAGCAAGGGGCTCCTCGGGGGCCAGGTCTTCCGGGCACCGAAGACGTTGCGGACCGACCGCACCAACCTCCTCCGTCCGGTCGGACGGGTCGGAGGTCTGGTGACCGACGGGGAGTTCACGCGGGACGGCGACCACGTGGTCCTGAGGGACTACTCCGACGCGTTCATCCACGCCCAGCAGTCCTGGCGCTTGCTCGGGCGGTGGGCGCTGCCGAACCAGCCGCAGGGCGAGGGGTTGTCGGTGCGCCCGTCCGGAGACAGGGTCACCGTGTCGTCCGAGGGTGCCGGTCAGCCTGTCTACGACGTGCGCATCCCGCCGCGTCTGCGCGACGCGATGCGACCCAGTGCGGCCTCGGCGTCCGCGACCGCCGGGGTGCCGCGCGAGGGCCGGGTCGACGGCTCGGGTCTCAGCACCCGGGACATGGTGGGCGTCGCCGGGCTCGCCGCCGTGGTGCTCGCGGCAGGGCTGGGGATCCGAGCGGCCCTGCGAAGGCTGTCGGTCAGAGCCTCTCGACCACGTAGTCGATCGACGCGGTGAGCCTCTCGACGTCGGCGGGGTCGACGGCGGGGTACATCGCGATGCGCAGCTGGTTGCGACCGAGCTTGCGGTAGGGCTCCGTGTCCACGATCCCGTTGGCGCGCAGCACCTTCGCCACGTGCGCGGCGTCGATCCGCTCGTCGAAGTCCACGGTGCCGATCACGAGCGAGCGGTGCTCCGGGTTCGTGACGTACGGCGTCGTGAACTCCGTCTTCTCCGCCCACCCGTAGAGCGCGTCCGAGCTCGCCGTCGTCCGCCGGACCATACCTTCGAGGCCGCCGTTCGCGTTCATCCAGTCCAGCTGCTCGGCCATGAGGAACAGCGTGGCGACCGATGGAGTGTTGTACGTCTGGTTCTTGCGCGAGTTGTCGATCGCTGTCGGCAGGTCGAAGAAGGCCGGGACCCAGCGGCCGCTGGACGCGATCTCGGCGGCCCGGTCGAGCGCCGCGGGCGACATCACGGCGAGCCAGAGGCCACCGTCTGACGAGAAGCACTTCTGAGGGGCGAAGTAGTAGGCGTCGACCTGGCTCATGTCGACCGGGAGCCCACCCGCGCCGGACGTCGCGTCGATGAGCAGCAGCGCGTCGTCGTCGGCGCCCTCGACCCGGAGGACCGGTGCCATCACGGCGGTCGAGGTCTCGTTGTGTGCCCAGGCGTACGCGTCCACGCCCGGCTCGCCCTTGGGCTCCGGTCGACTCCCGGGGTCACTCGCGATCACCGTCGGCTCGCCCAGGAACGGCGCCTGCTGGGCGGCCTTGGCGAACTTGCTGCTGAACTCGCCGAACGACAGGTGCTGGCTGCGCTCCCGGATGAGCCCGAACGTGGCGATGTCCCAGAACGCGGTGGTCCCGCCGTTGCCGAGCACGACCTCGTAGCCCTCCGGGAGCGCGAACAGCTGCGCGAGCCCCGCGCGCACCCGGCCCACGGTGTCCCGGACCGGCGCCTGACGGTGGCTGGTGCCTATGAGTGACGACCCGGTGGCCGCGAGCGCGCCGAGGGCCTCGACACGGACCTTCGACGGTCCGGCTCCGAAGCGCCCGTCTGCGGGCAGCAGGTCGTCGGGGATGGTGATCGCGTCGGTCACGTGTCTTCTCTCCGGTCGCGCGGGTGTGGGCGAGACGGCGCTGTCGTCGCAGGAAAAGCCCGATGCTCGCTGGGGGCTCGATCTGCCATTGTGGCACTGCCATGTCCGCCGTCCTCTCGCCGTCTCGCCGGACGCTGCGCCCGCTCCTGCTGCTCGAGATCGGCACTCTCCTGACCGGCATCGGCAACGGCGTGGCGCTCGTCGTGCTGCCCTGGCTGGTGCTCGACCTCACCGGGAGCGCGGCGGCCGCGGGTGCGGTGGCCGCGGCCTCCCTGGTGCCGCTCCTGGTCGCCAGCCTGTTCTCCGGGACCCTCGTCGACATGTGGGGGCGGCGTCGTACCGCCCTGGTCGCCGACGTCCTTTCCGGCTTGAGCGTGGCCCTCATCCCGATCCTCAGCGCGCTCGACCAGCTGGAGTTGGCCTGGCTGGTCGTGCTGACCATGCTGGGCGCTGCCCTCGACCCGGCCGGCGCCACGGCACGCGAGGCGATGCTCCCCGGCGCCGCGACGGCCGCCGGCTGGTCGTGGGACCGGGCGAACGCCGTCCACGAGGCAATCTTCGGCGTCGCGTTCCTGCTCGGTCCGGGACTGGGCGGCCTGCTCGTCGGGCTGGTGGGGGCCGACAACGCCCTCATCGCCACCGCCATCGGCTTCGCCCTGGCTGTCGTGCTGACCTGGTTCCTCCGCGTCCAGGGCGCGGGCAAGCCACCCAGGTCGCAGCGGCCCGAACGCGTCTGGGCGGCCACCGTCGAGGGCTTCAAGTTCGTCTGGAGCACCCGGCTGCTCAGGGACTCGACCCTCCTCATGTGCCTGGTCGTCGCGGCGTACCTGCCGTTCGAGTCGGTCGTGCTCCCGGTGTACTTCAACGAGCGCAGCGACCCGGAGATGCTGGGCTTCGTCGTGACCGCGATGAGTGCCGGCGGCATCGTCGGTGCGCTTGCCTACCCGCCCGTGGTTCGTCTCGTGGGTCGCCGGAACCTGTTCGTCGGCGCGGTGGTCTCGGCGTGCGCAGCCCTGCTCGCCCTGGCGACGCTGCCCGAGTCGACGTGGCTGCTCCTCATGTTCGGTGCGCTCACCGGCCTGCTCTGGGGCCCGGTGAACCCGATCCTCAACCTGGCCATGCAGGTGCTCTCGCCGGAGGCCATGCGGGGCCGCGTGATCGGTGTGGTCACGTCCGCGGCGTACGCGGCGGGACCCCTCGGTCTCGCCGTCGCCGGACCGCTGATCGACGAGTTCGGTGTCGAGAACACATCGGTGGGCTTCGCCGGCGTGGTGCTCGCGATGTCCCTGGTCACCTTCCTGCTGCCGCTCCGCCCGTTCGACGACCTGACGGAGCCCGACCACACGGAGCCCTACGTCGGGACCGTGCCCCGGGCCGACGACCCGCACTTCGGCGTGAGCGGCACGGCGCCGGAGGACGAGTCGTGAGCCTCGACATCGAGCAGCGGCCCTTCGACGACGATCTGGTGGTCGCACTGATCCAGGACCTGCAGGCCGAGTTCACCGTCCGCTACGGAGGGCCGGACGAGACTGTGGTCGCCGCTTCCGAGTTCGCGGGCCGTGCAGGTGCCTTCTTCGTCGGGCTCGAGGACGGTGTCCCGGTGGCCATGGGTGGCTGGCGGTTCCGGCCCGACGTGCTGGCCCTGGGTGGCTCCGTCTCCGCCGAGATCAAGCGGATGTACGTCGTGCCCGCGGCCCAGCGCCGCGGCCACGCCCGAGCGCTGCTCGCGCACCTGGAGTCCACGGCGGCAACTGCCGGTGCCGACGTGATGGTGCTCGAGACCGGCCTGGAGCAGCCCGAGGCGATCGCCCTGTACGAGTCGTCCGGGTACGAACCGATCGAGCCCTTCGGCTACTACTGGAACTCACCCCTGTGCCGGTGCTTCGCCAAGCGTCTCTGAGCCGGCGGTAGCGTCGCGCCATGAGCGTGGCGAAGGAGATCCGGGTCCACGGCCGGGTGCAAGGTGTGTTCTTCCGGGACAGCTGCCGCCAGGAGGCTGCTCGACTGGGGGTCGCCGGCTGGGTGACCAACGAGCCGGACGGCACCGTCGCCGGCTTCATCGAAGGAGAAGCCGACGCCGTCGAGGCGCTCCTGGACTGGTGTCGCAGCGGTCCGCGTCAGGCGAAGGTGGAGAAGGTCGACGTGACCGACGCCGAGCCCCGCGGGCTGAGCGGCTTCGACGCGCGCTGAGCCGGGTAGAGGGTGGTCATGACGACCTCACCGCAGGAGCCTCTGGAGCAGGAAGACCCGCAGACGCACGTGCACGGCGAGCCGGACCGGATCCCCTCGACCGAGGAGACGCTCGACGCAGGGGGCGGGAACGGGGACGAGCCCGACCTACGCCCCGACATCGCGCCCGACGAGACCGAGCAGGACATGCCGGGGGTGGACCCGGACTGGCCTCAGGAGCCGGCGGAGCAGGACGACCCCGAGCTTCCGGGCTGACCGGTGGAGCGGCGGGCAGGTACCCAGGGCCGCGTTGACCGTCGGGAAGGCAAGGCGCAGCCCGATGTAGACGGTCAGGGCGACGATCGCCTCAGGCCCATGCCGGGTCGTAGCCCTCGATGTCGGCAGCCTTGCGCTCGGCCGGTCCGCTGTAGAGCGCGGACGGCCGGATCAACCGCCCGGTGCGCTTCTGCTCGAGGATGTGGGCCGACCAGCCACCAGTCCGGGCGCAGGTGAACATCGAGGTGAACATCTGCGGTGGCACCTCCGCGAAGTCGAGCACGATCGCGGCCCAGAACTCCACGTTGGTCTCGAGGACCCGGTCCGGTCGCCGCTCGCGGAGCTCCTTCAGAGCGGCTTGCTCCAGCTTCTCCGCGACCTCGTAGCGCGGCGCGTCCAGCTCGCGCGCGGTACGCCGGAGCACGCGGGCGCGCGGGTCCTCCGCCCGGTAGACGCGGTGCCCGAAGCCCATGAGTCGCTCGCCGTTGTCGAGCAGCTCCTTGACGTAGCTCTCGGCA
>Ga0190271_10002653_pt1 | contig 10933 bp, 6 predicted proteins | sample Popmic356T_FD_133747 | JGI IMG/M metagenome (GOLD analysis project Ga0190271, IMG submission 133747) | Populus adjacent soil microbial communities from riparian zone of Weber River, Utah, USA - 356 T | ecosystem: Environmental > Terrestrial > Soil > Riparian zone | place: USA: Utah | collected...
CCACTCCGTGTCGGAGTCTGGTCGCGGGCGAAGCGGCGGCGCGTCACAGGAGTTCGGACCAGGGTTTCAACGGCGTGTGAGTCTCAAAATGAAGGCTGATCGCTGCATGAGTGTCGCCACTCAGCCCGTGGCGAACGAGTCGACCTTGTGCGTTCTGGCGCGAGCTAAGCTAGTCGCAGGTCAGCGACCTCGGCAGTTCGCGGTGGCGTCTGGGCGTCCTGCCGACGGGCCTGCTGGTGAAACTACAGCTGCTTGCGCAAGTCCGCGGCCTGCTCGCGAAGTCCCTTGAAGTAGGCCGACCCAACGATCTGCGCCACCTGACTGGTCTTTCGCGCGTCGTCGATTTCAATTCGGAGTTCGGCGACCTGGCGGGTGAGCCGCTCCTCGCGCGCGCGTACTTCCTTAGCCATTCGCTGGAACACGCGCGCCAATTGACCAAGCGCGTCGTCCCTCCCGGCGACGACCTTGAGCGTATCCGCCTCGTAGCTCCCGTCCTCGATCGACGCCGCCGCGCTCGTTAGCACACGGACCTGCTGGAGGTACTCGCGTTCCGTGTCTCGGAGTCGCTTTTCGGCTAGCGAAGATGAAATCCTGGCTTTGAGAATGGCCGGGTCAAACGGTTTCGTCAGATAGTCCGTCGCGCCGTTCGTTATGCATCGCGTGACGCTGGCGGCTTCCTCAATCGATGAAATCATGATCACCGGGAGATGACGAGAGTGTTCTTCGGCTTTGAGTTGTTGGAGGACCGCGTACCCGTCGAGTTCCGGCATCATGATGTCGAGGAGGACAACATCCAGCGATGACGGATCGGCGGCGACCCGCGCTAGCGCTTCGCGCCCTTGCTGCGCGGTCTCGACGATGTGCCCTTCGCGTTCGAGTAGCCTTTCGAGCAGCTTCCGGTTCACTGCCGCGTCGTCGACAACGAGGATTCTTGCTCTTTGATCAGTCATGCTGAGCGGTTCCTTCTGCCAATGTTGACATCGCTGAAAGCGCTTCGTTGAGCAGTTCACGCGCTTCGGCAACCTGGTTCGGTGAGGGCCGAGAGCCCGCGCGACCTGATTCCTCGAGGGCTCGACTTACCTCCGAGAGCTGAAGCGCTCCGAGGCTCGCGCTCGTCGATTTCAACGTGTGAGCCGCGCGGTGGAGGCCCGCAAAATCGTCACCTACGAGAATGGCCTCAATCGTGTCCATTAGGCCGGGCGCCTCGTCCGCGAAGGCGGCGAAGAGCTCGGTCAGAAATTCCTCGTCGCCCCCGACGGACTCAAGCAACGACGCGACTGTCGCGGGGTCCAGAGCCGGCCGGCTCATGCTCGGACGGGCCAGACGAGGATGTTGCTTAGCGCCCTGTCGATTGCCTCGCGAAGCAACTCCGGCCGGATCGGCTTCGATACGTAGTCGTCCATGCCGGCGGCGAAGCACGCGTCCCTGTCACCCAGTGCAGCGTTCGCGGTCATGGCCACGATGTACGGCCCGCCGTCTCTTGGGCGGGTGGCGCGAATTTGCCTCGTGGCCTCCAGACCGTCCATCTCTGGCATCTGCACATCCATGAGGATCAAGTTGTACGTTTGCCGTTCGAGCGCCTGAAGGCATTCGATTCCGTTTCCCGCGACGTCTGCGCGTATGTCGAGCTTCTCGAGAAGGCGAAGCGCCAGCTTTTGATTCACTGCGTTGTCTTCGACTAGCAGCACTCGCAATGGGCTGCCCCCGCCAGGCTGCGCCGACTGCGCTGCTGCCGTCGCCTCCTTCAGTGCCGTTGCACCAAGGACGTCCATCAGAGTGTCCAGGAGGCTGGAGGCCTTCAATGGTTTAACCAGCCGGGAGGCGAATGGTTGGCCGGCAACGGGCCGGTAGCCCAGCGGCGCCATGAGGACGAATGGCAAGTCTCCCGCACCTCCCAGGTCCCGCAGGTCTTCAGCCAGGCTTTCGCCCGTCACGTCGCCCACGAGGTTGTCGATGATGGCCACATCGAAGCGATGGTCGTGCCGGAGCGCGGAAGTTGCTGCGTCCGCCGACGAAACGGCAACGGCGTCGATTCCCCAAGAAGCAGCGTGCTGCAAGACGATCGTCCGATTGGTGTCGTTGTCATCGACGAAGAGCAAGCGTCTGCCGCGGAGGATATGTTCCGCGTCGGTGCGGTGCTTTCGGCCCTCGGGCACAGGTGCCGTGCGGGCGTTGATGGTGAAGTAGAAGGTACTGCCCTCGTTCGGGGAGCTTTCGACCCACATTTTGCCGCCCATGAGTTCGGCCAAGCGCCGGCTGATTACGAGGCCGAGACCGGTACCCCCGTACTTACGCGAAGTGGACGCATCAGCCTGGGTGAATGCCTGGAAGAGCCGAGGAAGCCGGTCGGCGGGGATTCCGATACCGGTGTCTCGCACGGAGAATTGCAACTGTGGACCGCCGTCGGCGGCCAGTTCGGTGGCGACGGAGAGGACCACCTCACCTTTTTCGGTGAACTTTATAGCGTTGTTAAGCAAGTTAAGGAGAATCTGCCTCAAGCGTGCGCTATCGCCGACGATCCCGCCTGGGACAGTGCTGTCGATTAAGCAGCCAACGTCGATGCCCTGGCCGGATGCCAGCGTTCCAACCAGGTCAAGTACGCCTTCGATGCAATCTCGTAGGTTGAACGGTGCTTCTTCGAGGTCGATTCGGCCGGCTTCGATCTTCGAAAAGTCGAGAATGTCGTTGATGATTCCCAGGAGCGCATCACCGCTTCCACGTACGATCTCCGCGTACTCTCGCTGCTCGGAGTTCAAATCCGTATCGAGCATCAGGCCAGTCATCCCGATGATGGCATTCATCGGTGTGCGGATCTCGTGACTCATCATCGCGAGGAAGCTGCTCTTCGCCTGATTCGCCAATTCGGCGGCTTCCCGCGCCTCGTGCGCTTCGCCCGTCGCGAAAGCCCATTCGCGCGTGCGCTGAGCCACGCGCTCCTCCAGAGTCCGGTTCTGCTCTTCCAGCTGCTCATAGAGCATGGCGCTCTCGATCGCCGTCGCGACCTGGTTGCCGACAGTGAAGAGCAAGTCGCCCTCCGGAGTCGGGATCGATCGACCAGAAACGGCGTTGTCCACGCCGAGGATCCCGAGCTTGCGGCCCTTGCTTACCAGCGGGATGCCGAGGAATGACGTCGCCCCAAACGCTCCCGCGAGCTCCCGCGTCGCTGGATTGAGGTCGGCGTGGACATTCTCGTACAGCACCGCCCCGTTTGACTCCATGAGTTCCCGGAAGAGTGCGCCCGGCGAATCCAGGTTGACCTCGAGCGACGCCGCGACGGCTGCAACTTCCGGGCTCGCGCCCACGGTCCGGCCACGAGTCAGAACGTTTCTGCGTTCGTCGAGGATCATGATGAGCGCTCGATCGAAGCCGAGGTTGTTTACGATGGTGTAGAGGCTCTGGTCGAGAATCTCGTCCAGGTCGAGGGTCTTACTAAGAGAGGTCGCGACTTCGTGCAGCACGCTGAGCTCGCTGAAGCGGCGCTGCAGTTCCACGTTCGCTAGCTGGAGCTCGGCCCGGGCGGTCGAACTGCTGTCGTACTCGGTTTCGGCGAAGTCCCTCTGCTCCGCCAGCCGCCGCCTCAGTTCTTCCGCGCTCTGGCGGACCTGCCGCCAACGCCAGCCAATCAGGCCGACTACGGCAGGGGCGGCGATCGCGATAGGCGCCGCTGGGACGCCCGCATTGATTGCCACCGCCACTCCCACGCAGGCGACGAGCCCTCCCGCCAGCCAAGCAAGGTTCCGGCTCCGGTGTTCTGGTACCCATTCGAATGCCCACTCACAGTAATCCGATCCCTCGGCCTGGCATGCCATTTCGCGGACGGTGGCGTGGCCGGTGTCTTCGATCACGGACGGCACGGAGGCCAGTCCGCCGCGGTATGTCTCGCACGCATACCGCACGTATCGGCTCCGTTGGTGCGGCGGCAATTCCACGATTTGGTCGTGGCCATACCAGCGAATCAGAGCGGTAGAATCTGTTGTTTCAATGACGCGGAGGTCGGTTCGCACGAACTTCGCGATGAGCCGGGGCATCATCGCGTAACTACGGCGGACCCCAAGGGGCTTCGTTAGGAGCTGGATAGGGCCGGGAATGCTCTGCGCGCCCTGGTGATAAAAGAAGAGCTCGTCACCCGAGAGTGCGCGGCAGTACTCGGCGACGAAGAGGCGGAACTCGTAGGAGTAGTTGTTGCTTTCGTTCAGGAGGTAGTCACGGGTGACGTGGTACCGAGGGTCTGGGATAGTGCCGTTGAGGAGTTCGACCAGCCGTTCGAGGACTTCATCCTTCGTCCGGTTGGCCAGCACGGATTTTTCGGAGCTCGAAAGCGTTGCTGGCGCGGACTCCAACACCGTCCGCTCCACGCACTTCCACAGCCACTCAATCGCTCCGACCACGAGCTTGCCTGTCCCGTGGTCGATGCGCTCGCCCTTTTCGTTGCGGCCGAACGGATTGCCCGCCATCGATCCGAGGTCGGGAAGCGGCAACGGAGCCGGCGCAAAGGCAGATGCCATCATTTCGATCCTTCGGCCGCGTGGGACCCTCTTAGGCCCTGAATCCCGGCTTCATCCAACCAACCATCGACGGCCGCACATGCGGCCTCGTAGCCGCAGTCGATGATCGCCGGGCACTGCGCGAACTGTAACAGCGGAAACTGCTCCACGGGAGGTTCAATGATGAGGTCGGCCAGGTTCCTGAAATCGGGCGAACGCATCAGCGCGGCCCCACGGATTTCGTTCGCGCGCATCACCGTGCTGAAGAGCCCCGGGGCGGCAGATTGCGAAGATCTCCCGAATCGCCTCATCAATGTCGTCCATCCCGAAACTGTGGCGCCGAACCGGTAGGCCTGCGGACGGTCTCGGGCCGGGGCAACGTTGACCGCAACGACGGTTGAAACGTCTTCGCGTTGCCTGGCGAGGTCGATCGGCATGTTGTTGATGGCGCTCCCATCGACGAGCACATCGCCATTCCCGGCGAGCACCGGCGGGAACACACCCGGTATCGCGATGCTCGCACGGATTGCGTGCCACAGCGGGCCTTGAACATGCACATTTGCGGTGGCCCGCGTGAGGTTGGCCGAAACGCAGAAGTATGGCCGCCAGAGATCCTCAATCCGCTCTCGTTCGGTCTCGCTTTTTAGAAGGCGAGTGACCTTGCCACCACTGGTGAAGGCAGAAATTGGAAAAGTCGGATCAAGAAGCTTGCGCCGTTGCGCCGTCGCAATCGCGCCGCGTCGCATAGCGGCGGCATCTCGCCCGATGGCGAATCCCGCGCCCACCAGCGCGCCCATGCTTGTCCCCGCGATGAGGTCCACCGGGATTCCGCGCTCAGCGATCGCCCTCATCGCGCCGATGTGCGCATAGCCCCGGGCTGCCCCACCGCTCAGGACGACTGCCACGGCCCGCCCGGTGATTCGCCGCGCCACGTGCTCAGCCTGCGCGCGATCGCCCAGCCGCCAGTGGTAGACAAACCGCGGGTTGACGGCTTTCAGCCATCGCCGCGTCTCGTGCGGTCGCTCCGTCCCTGCTGGATGCACCAGGAGTAGGTCCGCCCGCGTTGCTCCCGCCGCGCGCGCCAGAGCGTTCGGATCCGGCTCCATCACTGCATCGGCTACGAGAATCACCTGGTCGGCCTGGCGCAGACAGCGCTGGCTCCATTCGCTGGCCGGATCGCGCTCCGCCTGGGCCACCAGGTACTGATTTGCGGATTCCCGCTCGCTGAGCCAAGCGATCACCTCCGCTTCGTACGCTTCCTCATCGAACCCGGGGCCTTCCGGCAAGTGCGCATCCAACGCCTGCCTGTCAACGCGCGAAACGGCGCCCAGCGCGTCCAGGGCGACTGTAAGGTCCTCGGCCACTGCCTGCAGTGGCGCGTGGTCGTGGAGCGGGAACAGCGCGAAGGTGTGAGCACGGCGCCGCGCCGTCAGTTCCGTGCGCCCTCTCAGGCGCTCCACCAGGGCGCGGTTCATTCGAAGCAGCGTCTCGGGATGTTCCCGTGCGAGTGCCAGCACCGCGACCTGCGGGACCCGGACCAACTCCGTATCCCGGAGTGCCACGAGGCGACCCATCCGCGGCTCGCCCGTGAGCACTTCCGCTTCTCCCGCCACATCTCCCTTCCCGTACTCCCAGTCGACCGTTTCCGCACCCGGCTCACCGACCAACAGCCGGAGATGGCCGTTGACCACTAGATAAAGTGCCTCGGCCGGTTCATTCCAGCGGTAGACTTCTCCACCACCGGGGACGCGAATCCAGGCCGCCGCATCTAGCGGATCGGACGACGGCTCACTCGCCGGAGGAGCGCCTTCCAGTTCGAACTGGGCGCCGAACGCGGTGTGGTATGCCTCGCGCACCTCATCGGACTCAGAACCGAGCGCTTCCAGCGCGGCGGGAGCGGAGGCCAGCGAAATGCCAAACCGGTCCTGCATCCGTCGCAGAAGTTCGGCTCGTGTCTGCGGATCCGCCGGCACGAGCGACCGCCACTGCGCCGCAAACCTCTCGAAGTCCCGAAGCGGAACGTCATCTTCCGCTCGGGCCCGCGTGAGCACCGAGGCGAGATAGCCTCGGTCCACTTTCCTCTGGTACTCCGCTGCTCGCCCGAAGAAATACGAATCGATTGCCCGGCGGGTTTCTTCGCGCATGTGCAGGACGCGGGATTCGATGCTCCCCATGACGCGCGCGCCCCGGCGCTGGCTCTGAATCGAGCCGGAAACGACATCGTCGCGTCGCAGAATCTCGCCACCAGGTGTGCTCATTGTCGGTCTTTAATGCGCTGAATGACGAGGATAACGACGATCAGGCCGCCGCTGATCGCAAGGAGCGCCCCCCAACGAGAAGCGACGTTCACATCGTAGATTGGACCATACGCATCAACGTCCACCGCAAGGCGGGCCTCCGCCCGGGTGACCGCTTCCGAAACCTCGGCCGGGTCCGCCACGTCAGCCGGCGCAAACGCGAGAAGCCCGGGGAAGTCACACGTCTCGAACATGCCCGGGCCAAGACACACGCAGCCGGCGCGTTCCTCGTCCGAGAGCGCCGCACGTTCCTCGTCACTGAGTTGCCAACAGGCGTCGCGCGCGACGTCCTTACCGTGGCCGCCAAGTGTTATTAAGCCCTCGAAGGCCCAGCGCGAGGGCATGATCGCCATCTGTTGCTGGACGATCGGGTTCATGGTGTGCACCGGGAGATGCGCTCCACTGAACAGTACCTGCGGGACGATTAGCAGGGCCACGATAAGAGCGACTGAATCTTCGGAAGGTGCGATGGCAGAGGCGAACAGGCCAAGCATCATTCCCGCGAACGTGACCAGCACCAGGGTCACATAAAAGCCGAGAGCTACATCCAGCCCGCCGGGCATCTCCACTGCCAGGTATCGGATGCCCACCCACCAGACCGCCTGGTAGAACCCGAGCAGAGCTGCTACCCATACCTTGCTCAGTACGTAAGGGGCAATCCCAAGATTGACCAGGCGTTCCCGCCGATAGATATCCCTGTCTTTCGAGATTTCACGCATCTGCGCCAACGCGCCCACGAGCATGGCGTTCACGATCATCGTGTTTGTGTTGGTGATGATCCTGGTCGAATCGCCAAGGAGGTTGTCGAACATCTGTCGTTCAGTGATGAGGAAGTCGAGGGAAGCGAGCAGCGGCGCGGCCACCAGCATGAGAATGAGCGCGAACCGGTCCCGTGCCAGGAGCCGCACATTCCGCGCGGAAAGCGTGATCAGCTGCCGGAGTGGGCCTGGCCGAACGGGCTTCGTGCCTGGCTTCTTTTCCTCCCGTGGCGCTGCGGACACGCCTGCCGATCGCTCAAGGGCGAGTGGTTCCGCGATGTAGCGGTGATACGCCGGATCCTCGCGGTATCGGTGGTCCCACTCGTTCGGCGACCCGAGCGTGCCGTCCTCCAGAATCCGGTAAATCTCGTCGAATTCCATCGGCCTGTCGGCGCGTTCGCGCGGGTCCCGGTAGTCGTCGAAGTAGCGCAGCGCTTCTGCAGGTGGACCGAACCAGGCGATCCGGCCGCCGGGAACCATAAAGATCACCCGGTCGGCGAGCATCACGTTCTTCGTAGCATGGGTGATTACCACCACCGTCCGGCCCTGGTCCGCGAGGCTTCGCAGGAGGAGCATGAGCCCTGTCTCGGTAACCGGGTCCAGGCCCGAAGTCGGTTCGTCGAGGTACATCAGTTCCGGCCGTGAAATCAGCTCCACACCGATGCTTACCCGCTTCACCTGGCCACCGCTCAGCCGGGAAATCTGGAGGTCCCGCCGCGGGCCGAGCCCCAGGTCGTGCAGCACCTCGTTCACTCGCTCCGCCCGTTCGTCCGCGCTCGAGGGCGGAAGGCGAAGCCGCGCCGCGTAGTCCAGTGCCTCGGCCACCGTCAGTTGCGTATGCACAATGTCCCTTTGCGGCACGTAACCGATCACGCTGCGGAAGTGGTCGAGGTTGTCGTAGAGGTTAACGCCATCAATCAGGATCGTGCCTGCAGTCGCCGGCCGGTAACCCGAGAGCGCGTTGAGCAATGTCGATTTGCCCGCGCCGCTGAGCCCGACCAGGATCACGAGCTCCCGAGGACGAATCCGGAGGGACAGGTCGGCCAGGAGACTACCCCCGCCGCGAATAGTCCGCTGAAGGTTACGGGCCTCAATGGCGACGCCCCCTTCGCCCCCCATTCTGCCTATCAGGTCCTCCGGGATCTCGCGTGGACGCCTGCCGCCAGTGTCGAACGCCGCCGAAGCATCGCGGAACTTGAGGACATCTCCCTCGAGAACGATGCGAAGTCCGCCGGCGCTCACTCGGCCGGAGGCTACCAACTTCGGCTGTTCGATAGCCTCGCCGTCCACAAGCGTGTAGCCGCCGCTCAGGTCAGTGATGGTCCATGAACCTTCACCGCGCTCGATGGTGCAGTGCCGGCCAGCCAGCAGCGCGCTGCCACCGCCGAGGACGTTCCCCGCGTCGCTCCCGATGCCGATCACGTCGCCAATCGCCACGGAGAGCGCACCGTCAGAGGCCGGCGGCGCGGCGTCCCGTTCGGAGACGAGCACGCACGTGACGAGCTGCCCTGGATCGCTCCCCGGAATGCGGAAGTAGTCGACATCCTGGAGGGCGATGGCGTGAGTCAGCGGGACCCCCTGGTACAACACGGGCGTCGTGGCGCTCAGCCCGGGCTCCACCCTCCAACCGTCGGGAGTTGAAGAAAGAAATAATTGCTCTCTCGAGACCCACGGGAGGTCGACGACAATGTCATTCGCGTCCGCGCGGCCCAGGCTCACGCGAGCCGCCGTGAGCGCGTGAATCCGCGGCTCGGCTTCTCCGGTGACCTGCAGCATGAGGTGGGCCGACAGCGCTCTCTCCGGTCGGTCCGGCGCTCCCTCTTCGCTCTCGTCTTGCATGCGTCAGCCGTCCATCAGGCGGTCTGCTACGGCCTCCAGCGATTGGCTAATCGGGTGGTCGCGGTGGTGAAGAACGAATACTTCCCGGCTTCCCAGCTTGAGCATCTCATCGTCATGCGCGAGAACGCCGGCGACTTCGCATTTGAAAGTCTGCTCGACCGACTGCTTTAGTTGCGCCGGCTCGTAATCGCGAGGCGCCTTGTTGATGAGCAGGAGAATGCGCGGAACCTCCAAAGACCGTGCAATATCAACGGTGACACCCGTCCCTTCATAGTCCTGTTGGTCCGGCCTCAAAACAATGAGTACTGCGGTGGAGATCGCCAACGAAAAAAGCGTCTCTTCGTTCAGCCCGGGATGTGTATCGATTAGAAGGATGTCGAGGTTCAACTCGGAGGAAAGATCGCGAAACGCAGCGGTCAGCTTGCGCATGTCGTAACCCTGGCGGAGGACCTGGACGATCTCGTCGGGGCGCACACTTGAGGGGATCAGGTAGATCTGGCCGGGGAGTTGACCCTCGAGCACGGGATGCGCTGTTTCTGCGATGGTCGACTTGCCCCAGAGGTAATCGTTGAGCGAGTGAGTCACCTCTGAGCCCTTCAGACCGAACAACACGTGGAGACCGGGAGACTGGATGTCCGTATCGATGACACCCACGCGCAAGCCGCGCGATGCGAAAATGACCGCAAGGCTCGCGGACGTGTTGGACTTACCGGTTCCACCACGAAACGAATGCACAGAGAAGATGCGAGCCAGGAGCCCCACCAGCCTTTCGCGAAGCCGCCAAACAGAGCGAAGGCGGATGATACCGGCGGCCCGAGGCGGGACGCAATTTAATCCAGACTTCTCAGGCACGACCGGCGGCCGCGCGCGTGATGATGCCGACTGGCCTAACGTCCAGCAGCTCCACCGCTGATAACGAGCGTGGTCTGGACCGGAACCGAACTTGGACAAGGCCACCACGGCGCGGCACGCGGCAGCGCCCAACGCACCACCTGCAGGCAGGTGGCGTGTGCCGCATCTTTTAGCGTTGTGCCGTTCGGGGTAGACCAGGTTCGCGGCTACCCTCCCGGGTCGCCATTGTCTAGCCCCGCGACACTCGTATCGCGTTCTGCGGGTTGCCAGGGTGGGGCGCTGTAGGCCGCACTTCCGGATTCGCCCGAACGTTCAAGGTGACTTCAAGCCGAATCGGCAGGACGAGTTGTTGGTCGCTTTCGAACGCCCATGCCGATGTTTGTTCAGTGGTGAGGTCGGTTCGGCGAACTGATCGCCTACTCCACGCCGAGCACATCCGCCGCCGACTGCCCAAGTGCGCGAAGTTCGTTCGAGCGCTCCACGTGTCGAATCCACTCCTTGGGCATCGCTTCGAGCCCAAGCCGCGCACCGAGGAGAGCGCCTGCGAGCGTGGCGATGCTGTCGCTATCGCCGTGGGCGTTCGCGCCCTCCAGTAGTGCCCCGGCCAGGTCGCGTTCGTGACGGGCCACAACAAACGCCGCCGCGGCGATGGCCTCGTGTGCCGCCCATCCCTGAAGGCGCCTGAGAACCTCAGCCGGATCCG
>Ga0190271_10002654_pt1 | contig 10932 bp, 14 predicted proteins | sample Popmic356T_FD_133747 | JGI IMG/M metagenome (GOLD analysis project Ga0190271, IMG submission 133747) | Populus adjacent soil microbial communities from riparian zone of Weber River, Utah, USA - 356 T | ecosystem: Environmental > Terrestrial > Soil > Riparian zone | place: USA: Utah | collected...
CTAACCGCTAGGATCTCAAACGTCCGATCGCGCGCCTCATACGGATCGTGGATGATTACGCGCATCGCCGGCTTGATCCCTGCGATCCAATACAAGCGAACCTTGTGCGTGGCCTCGGCCAGGATGGCGCCAGGTTGCGCGCGTTCCAAGGCGGTTAGCGGATCAACCGACATCGGCTCATTGTCGGTAACGATTACGTCTACAAGGCCTTGGCCGCCGTTCGGTAAGTCCGCGAAGGTTTGGCCAACGATCGAACCGATATGCCACAACGCGCCAGGATCAAGGACTGGCGACAATGGCGGCGGCGCCTGCGGCGTTCGCGTTCGCGTTCGCGGCGCAGCCATTACGCGAACGTCCTTACGCGGTAGCCGTCCGCATGGCTTAGCGTGTCCTCTAGCGCCGATAGCGGCGGCGGACCGGAACGGTAAAGGAAGTACTGCTGTACCAAGCCAAGGATTACTTGCCGCAGGTTGGCCGGTACCGTGTCCGGCGTATCGCCGTAGCCAAGGCGGTAACGGATCACAACAACGCCGGCCGGCCGCGCCGCATCTAGCCAGTACAACCGCGCCGGTTCTACCGTGTTGTCTACCGCGTAGGCGTCCGCCGCAACCGCGCCGGCATCATCCGTTATGGACTCGATAGCCTGTAGCGGCGCCGCCCATGGCAGATCGACGTAGCCGCAGGCCTCGGCTACATCGCCGGCGCCGCGCGCCGCGTAGGCCGTTCCGGCGCGGACGGTTGTTAGGTTCCTGGCGAAGTAGTCCCTATGGCTTTCCGTAGCCTCTAGCGGACCGGACGCAACCGCCGCCGAGGCCGAGGCGCCGCCGGCCGCCGTTCGGCGCGTTTGCATTTCCCAGGTTTGCGACATAAGGCCGCGTTCGGTATACCGTTCAACCGCATTGCGCGCCGCCGCAATCCAATCCGCGATCGCCAGATCTTGATCGGCGCGCGGATACTTCAACCGTAGACGTACGTCCTCTACCGTCATAGGTTCAACCGTTGGCGGCAGGACTAGCAACGCCATGGCTAGGCCTTGATAACAAACGCCTTCGGCATAAGGACGCCTAGCGCCAACCGCGAAGCCGCGCGGATGGCCGCCTTGTTCGATACGAAATCGGACGCATGCGATCGCGTACCTTCAACGATCGTTCCGCCTTCGCGGCCGAGTACCGCTAAGGACTGTGCCGGTCCAACCATGGCTTGCGTTGCCGACAAGGCGCCGCAGGCGATTACTTCGGCGCCGGCGAAGGTACCGGCGGCGGCATCTAGCGCGGCGGCCGAGGATGCCGCCAGGCCTGCCCAAATAGCCGTCGATACAACAACCGTGTCCGGATAGATGCCGGACGTACGGACGGCCTGCGCCATCATGTCCGCCACTAGCGCGGCCGGTTCGGTTTCGGCGCCGCCATAGGCCGGCAGGCCGGAGTTAAAGAAACCGCGCATGGATGGCGGTACGCCGGTACCTAGCAGGATTTCGCTTTCCTCGGCCAGCTTAACCAAGTAGCCAAGGTAGGCGGACAGCCAGGCGTCCAAGCCGGTTACATCGTCCAGTAGTTCGTCCGTAATCGTTACGTGCGTGGCAACCGTTGCGGCCTTGGCGGTATAGCCGGCAAACGTTAGCGCGGCCTCCGGCTTTGGTTGGCCTTCCAAATGCGGACCGGCACTGTTAGCGCCTTGGTTGATCTGCGGTACCTGTAGCAGGCCGCCGGACATCGCAATCGAGGCCATTACATCCGGCAACGTCCGCCGGAACGTTGGACCGGCGGCGCCGGCGAATACCTGCGGCGTTATGCCGGTTGGTACCGGATTGGCCGGCGTTGTCACGATCGCGGCGCGCAACGCCGGCGGTAGTTCGGCCGCCGCCGGCGTTTCAAGCCGCGCGCCGCGCAGGCCAGGAAGGACGGCCGCCAACCATGGCGGTAGATCGCGTACCTTTGCCGTCATAACGTCCGCCTTCCTTCCTGCGTTGCCGCGCCTCTATCCGGTTCCGCTTAGCGGTTCCGCTGCCGTTCGGCCGGCGGACTTACGGCGCCGCCGCCGGCGCCGCTGCCGATCTGGCCGCCGCCGCTGCCGGTACCCAACTGGCCGCCGCCGCGCGCGCCTTCTACAACCGGCGCCGCCATCGTATCGAGGCCGGTTACAAGGCCGAACGCGCCAGGCCGGTAAACCGCTAGCGCCGCCCGCTGCTCGGCGCGGATGGCCACTAGGTTTTTAACGAAGTAGTCCGCATGGCTGTTAGAGGCCTGTACGGTAATGGCGCTACGCCGCCACAACTGCGCGCCCTGTTTGAAGGAACCTACCAACGCCTCGGCCTGCGCCAGGATCGTTGACAAGGCAACCGGTAGTCCCCATAGCGAAGGACTCGGCAGGCCGGCGAACATGCCCGGACCGTAAAACACGCCTTGCGCGTTCTGCGCGGTAACGGTACTGGCCCATGCGCGCGGACTCATTACAACGCCGTCCGGCATGATCATAGCCGTCGCCATGATCTCTACGATCTGGCGATAGATGGCCAAGGCGTTCATTTCGGCCGCGCCTTTAACCACGTCCGGCGCCAGGCCTGGCCGGTTGGTAATCCCTAGCAGGTTCGGACCGATACCATCGCCGTTGATGATCTGGTTTTCCAACGCCAGGACAACAAACTGTGATAGCCGGTTGTTAACGTAGCTTTCGATCTGAGCCGCATCGGCTAGCATTTCCTCCGAAATCGGTAGCCAGGTTGCGATCTTCTTAACCGCATCCGTAACGGAATCGAAGGTTAGCGTAGACTCCGGCTTCAAGCCGCCTTCGGCTACCGGCGCCGCCGCGTTAACGGCGGTTTTCTCTACCATGTAAACGATCGATGTCGCATCCGTTGTGCCCTGCGCGATTAGATCGATCACGGTTGGCGGCGCGAACGGTAGCGGCTGTACGCCGGGAATGTACTGCGGTACCAGTAGCTTTCCGCCGGACGCCGGATCTTCCGTCAACGTGGCGGCTAGCAGATCGACGCTAGGCGATGTCCATGCGCCGCCGCGCGCATGGCCGGCGCGGACAAACTCGAAAAGATCGGATGCAACGATCTGCGCGCCAAGGCTACCGCGCCGGATGGCCAACGCCGAGGCCGCCGGCGCCGCGCCGCCGCCGCCGCCTTTTGTGTTGTCGGCAATGAAGGTTTTTAGCTCGTCCTGCAAGGACTGAACATCGGCGGCGCGCGTTAGCTGCGCCTTCAGATCGCGCGCCTTCGCTAGATGCGCGTCAACGCTGGCGCGTTCCTCGGCGGTTAGCTCGCGCGTTTCGGCCTCGGCCTTCGCCATTAGTCCGGACGCCAGATCTACGGCGGCCTGTAGTTCATTCCTCAGTCGCAAATGTGCAGCCATGATCGGCAATCCTTTACTTCGGCGTATGTCAACGGTCCTACGCGCCGGCGGCGCCGGCTACTTCGCTACGGAATCGCGCTAACTCCAACCGGCGCGATCGGTCCGCCAGTTGATCGACAACGCGGCCGATCGTCGCGGCCGGCGTTTCAATCGCATCTACAAGGCCGGCCGTCAACGCATCGCCCGAACCAACAACGCGGCCTTGGCCGAAACCTTCGCGGACGGCCTCGGCGCTAGCGCCACGTCCGGCGGCTACGTCCGCCGTAAACCTGGCGTAGTGACCTTGGACGCGCCGCAACATGGCGTTGCGCGCATCGTCCGTTAGCGGCGTTACGTCTACGTTTTCGGCCTTGGCTGCCGGCGCCGCGAATACGGAAAACGTAACGCCTTGCGCCGCAAAGAACGCGGACCGGTCCGCATGTACGCCGAATACGCCGATCGATCCGGCCTCGGCGCTAGGCGAAATAGCGATGCGCGATGCGCCGGCGGCAATCCAATATGCCGCGCTAGCGCATAGTCCTGAAATCGCAACATGTACCGGCTTGATCGCATTGGCGGCGCGAACCGCGTTGAAGGCCTCATGTACGCCGGTAACGCTACCGCCGGGACTATCGCAGTCCAGTACGATCGCGGATACCTGCGGATCGTTGGCGGCGGCGCGCAAGGACGCCTCTAGTTCAACCAACGACGTTCCGCCAAATAGCGCGGACCAAAGCGAAGGCCGCCGCGAAATGAAGCCATGGATCGGAATGATGGCAACGCCGCCGCCGCCGGCGGATGAGAGTAGATCGCTACCGGCGCGCAGGGTATCGAGGCCGCGATCGATACCGGCGCCGGCCTCGGCCATCGCCGCCAAGGCTTCGATCGCGGACGGATCGCACGCCCAAATACCGCCGCGCAACCATGCCGGAACGGCGGCGGCCGGTTCGCTAGAGGCCGCGCGGTTGACGCTACGATCCGGCAGGCCGGCCAGGACGGCGCGCGTTATCGCGGTTCCGTCGATTGTTACTGTGATGTCCTGCGGTTCGGTAGACATAACCGGCCTTCCTAATGCACAACCGGATCGTCCGCATCATCGGCGGCGCGCGGCGCATGATCCGGATCGTCAACCGGCGGCGGCGGTTGGTCGCTAGCTACCGCCATATTTAGCGGCGCCATTAGCGCATCGCCTCCGGCAATCGCCGGCCGGTTATCCAACGCGCGTACTTCATTAACCGTCATCCACGGACGGCCGGCCGCCATTTGATAGGACCGCGCGCGTTCCTCGAAAGAACCTTTTAGCTTTTCGGCGATGTTAAATTCCAAGTAGTACTCGGCGCTTAGATCTTCGTACTCGCCAAGTAGCGCAAGGGTAATCGTGTCCTCTAGCTGCGCGCATATTGGACCAAGGCAATCTTGGTACAAATGCTTATGCTGCTCTTTAACGTTGGAATAGGTCGCATGCGCGAGTAGTCCAACCATCGGCGCCGGGATTTGATAAACGCGCGCGATGTCCTCTAGGTTGGCGGCGCGCATATCGGATGCTTGCGTATCCGCTAGCGACATCGTAACGGCCTTAAATTGCATGCCGTCCTCTAGTACCGGAACCTGGCCGATCGACGCCGGACCGCTATAGCGTTCCTGCCATTGCGAACGGAACCGATCGCGCGCCTCCGGACTCCAAGGCCCGGCTTCCTTCGGCCGTTCGACAACGCCGCCGATCCTGGCGCCGGTTTGCCATAGCGTTTGTCGATGCATGGCAGCGGCGCGATCCTCGGCTACGATGCGCCGCAGGCTTTCGATCGGCGGCAAACCGGACCGCGTTGGATCGGGATCGAACCAACGAAACCGGATCACGTCCGCCGGATCAATCGCTAGCCGTTTGCCGTCAACGATCCAATCGTACCGCGATGCGCCGATGGCGGACGGTTCTACGGCCTCTAGCGACAACGGCGGAATACGGACAAGGCCAGTCCTGGCGCCGCGCGTTCCGCCTTTCAGCCAATAGGCAACGCCATAGATCCCTAAGTCCGCGATCGTTCCGCAAATGTGATCGTATCGAGGCGTCCAACCGTTCGGATACTCCAACAACCGTGCAACCGGATGCGTTCGATCGCGTTCGCGTCCGCCGTCCGGTTGTCGGTGGTACAGGTGTAGGCCTAGCTGCGCGATGTTCCGGCTAAGGAAATCGACGCAACAACGGATAAACGGATGCGCGCGGTAGATCGCGGCGTAGTCGGTATGTAGCCAGATCGGATCGGACGGCATTACCGCGATGCCGCCGGCGGCCGGCGGACCAAAGCCGCCGGACGTGGCGCGGACCGCTTGCATAGCGCCGGCGCTAAAGACTACGGGCATAGCCGGCGCCTACTGTCCGGCAGGAATACAGCGGCGGCAACCGTTGGCGCTACGGACTAGCCGGCATTGGACCGGATAGAACCGGATTGGACATCGGCCGAGGCGCCGCCGGCCTCGATAGGTCGCCATGGCGCCAGGTTCGCGCTAGCGGCGGCCTGGCGCGGCCTCGGCGGCTAGAGGATGCCGGCGCCGGCCGGCGCGTCCTGCGCCATCCTGGCGCCTCGGCTAGGCGATAACTAATACATGGCCGCGCCGGCCGATCGCCTTCGCGTGTTTAACCGTCCAACAACCGCCGCTCTTTACGTGGTCTGCCGTTCCGCAGTGGTAACAGATCGGGAACCGCCGGCCGGAGTAGCTAGGCGGTAACGCGGCAACGACGATCGAATACACAACCGTAGACGCCTCGGCTATTTGGATATTGCGCGGCTTGAAGCCGGCGAACCAATCATCGGACGCCGGCGGATATTCCTGCGTTTCGATACCGGCGGCCTTGGCTTCCTCGATTGCCCAAATGTCGATACCGCCAAGCCGGCAGGCGCCGGACACAACGCGATCAGCGGCCGTCCGCGCCAGGATCTTGCGGATAACGGCGCGCGCCTTGGCCTCGGTTGCGGCCGTAAACTTCGCGGCCTCATGTCCTACGATGCCAACGACGATCGGCGCGTTGGTTTCCATTACACAAGGATCAACGGCGGCAACGGCAACCGTTCGTTAATCGGCCGCCATAAATGCAAAACATGCGGATGGACGTTTACATAATCGGCCTTGGCCGGATGTATTTGGATAACCACGTCCGCCGGTTCCCAAAATAGATCCTTCGCCTGCGACATTTCCCGCCAGGTAGGAACGCGCGATCCGGCCTTGCGCGCGGCGCGGACGCTAACATGCTCCCATCCGGTTTCCATACCTGGCGCGCGGCCATCATCCGCGATGGCGATCAACTGCCAACCCGGTTCGACGCTATCGAGTAGGAAGCCGCCGGCCGGTATTCCCGGATCGCTGGCCATCGGACCGCTACGTATGCGGTACCGTTCCGGAACGCGAAACATGCCGGCCTAGTCCTGCGGATCGGCGTAGGCCTCGGCGTAGGCTACGCGGACGCCTACGGCCGGACCTAGCCGGGACATTCGGACAACGCCTTTCCTTGCCCAATTCCAAACCGTAGATCGGCTAACGCCTTCGCGCGCGCAAAAATCGCGGATGCGGTAGCCGCGCGCCGAGGCCTGCGGCGCCGCCGAAGGCCTGGCGGACGGTAACGCGGTTGCGGCGCGCGCGGACGGCGCGGCGGCCGAGGATGCTAGCCGGCTTGGGATCATGGCAATACCTGTACGAACAACACGCGCGGACGTTCAACGTAGGCCGTTCCATCGATCGGAACCGCGCCGGCTACCGTAGCGGTATCAACGCGCAGTAGTTCGGCATTGGCCAGGACAAGCCAAGGACCGCGCGAACGGATAAGGATGCCGCGCATCGCGGAACCGTCTACAAGGTTGACGATCAACCGCTTACCGCGAACCGGTAGCCGCCGATCCGCCAGGTAGACAACTAACGCGGCTAGGACCATATCGATCAAGGACGCGGCAATTAGGGCGGCTAGCATTGTTTTGGCCTCCGGCCGGCTACCATTGATCGAAGCCATCATCTAGCGGCGTTGGCGGCGCAACAACCATTAGATCGTTATCTTCGTAGGCCGAGGCCATCGTATGCCGCATCGCCCGATCCAAGGCCATTAGCGCGGCTACGATACCGTCTATTTTGTCTACCGCGCGTTTCCGGTCCGGCCGTTGGTTGCCGTTGGCATCCGACAAGGCAACCATGTTGCCGGCCATCCAACGCAATACCGGTTGCGCGCCATGCCGAAGCCGGCCTTCCTTGATCCTGGCGCCTAAGTCCGCCATCGGATTAGACATCGCGCCGAAGCCTTGCCGGCATACCGCCAGGACCAAGCCGGCTTGTTCTAACTCCAAAGCCAACTGCAAGGCGTTCCAAGGATCATACCCAATTTCGGACATACGCCAGGCGTCCGCCAACGCCAGTACGTCCTTTTTGATAACCGCGAAATCGGTAACGTTTCCCGGCGTAACCGTTACCTGGCCGGCATCGATCCATGCTTGGAGCATTTCGCGCGCCTGCGCCGATTGTGAGCCGCGATCGCGTACGCGCGCCTCCGGTATCCAAAACCGCATAACCAATTCGGCGGCGCCATCCTCGGCTAGGACCGCGATCGCCAAGGCCGCGAAATCGCGCGTTTGCGCTAGGTCCAATCCGCCATACGCCGGCCGGCTACCTGGCGCGGACCGGATCGCGCCGCCGCAATTGTCCCATTGCCGCATATCGATCCAGCGTTCCGCTTGTTCGGTCCATAGGTCCAAATGCTTTTGTAAAAAGACGTTTTGCGCGGATGGAAACTGCGCGGCCTTGGCGGCCTTGTCCGCCAGGTATTCGCGTTTGACGCTAACGCCATAGTTCGGATTGGCCTTGCGCCATACCTCCGGATCATCGAACGCATCGCCAGGATCGGCGCCGGCGATAAACGCGAACCATGATTGGTCGCTAAGCGATGCGTTACCTTCAAGGACGCGCGCCGAGTAATCGTGATGCCGCCAACATATCGACGTTTGGCCAACGCCGGCCGTTGTTAGCTCACATTGCAACGGTTGCCGGCGCGCGGCGGTTGCGGTTTCTAGGACATCGACAACGGCGCTAGTCCGATGCGCGTGTAGTTCGTCAATCACGGCGCCATGGACGTTTAGGCCGTCCATGGTTGACGCATCGGCGCTAACCGGTTGCAGCGTTGACGCGGTACCGCGTTGCAAGATCGCATGTTCACGTACGTCGAGCCGCCGCGCTAACGCCGGCGCCAGGCGTACCATTTGGCGGCATGTCTCAAACACGATCCGCGCTTGTTCGCGTTTCGTTGCGGCGCAGTAGACCTCGGCGCCAGGTTCATTATCGACAAAGGCTAGATACAACGCGATCAAGCCGCCAAGCGTAGACTTGCCATTCTTACGCGGGATCTCGATATAGGCCATGCGAAACCGGCGCGTTCCGTCCGGCCGTAGCCATCCGAAGATCGAACCAACTACAAACGCCTGCCACGGTTCCAACGTCAACGGCCGGCCGCGCCATTCGCCCTTATAGTGCCGTAGGTAACTGGCGAAGGTAAGGATATGCGCCGCGCGTTGCGGACTCCATATCAAGCCGGTTTTGCGCCGGTCCGCCAGATCGCGGATGTGGCGCGCGCATGAGGCCTTATGCAAGGCGCCGGCAGGAACGCGGCCGGCAACAACCGCTTGCGCGTAGGCGGTAGCCGGATCGCGTAGTGCGCTAGTCATCGGCTAACCGCATGGAACGTTCTAACGCGGCAACGATGGCGACAATATCCGGATGGCCAGGCTTCCATACTTCGGCCGCTGTATACCCTGCGTTGTCGTCCTGGCGTTCGTAGCGGACATAGAAGGTATGGCCGCGCCGATCCTGCGCGCTATACGTTACGGCGGCATCCTTGGCCGGCCAATGCGCCACAACGGCCGGCGGAACCGCCAGGCCACGATCCGGCCGCGCGAAGGCGCGGAAATCAAGATCGATAACCTGCGCCTCGGCCGGCAGGAACGCGATCAAATGTCCTGGCCATTGGCCGGCCGGCGGCGCGTAGTCCGGCAGGCCTGCCCAAACGCACAACGCCGCCGCCGGCGCCTTTGGTTCCAACCAACGCCGAGGCGCCGAGGCCTGCCGCGCCGCCAGGATGCGCGCGCGCCAGGTTGCATAGGCCGCATTGGCAACCGCGCAAAGGACGGAACGCGGTTGCGCCTCGATACCGAACCGCGCCAGGACATCGATCGCAACGCGCGTTGCGACAATGCATCGATGCGGCGGCAATGGTAGTTTCTCTAGCAGCGGCGGACCGCAGGCTATAAGCCGCTGTATCGCGCGATGCGGACGCATCGGCCGTTACGCCTCGGCGCCGTCCGGCGGATCATCATCATCCAGCGGATCATCATCATCCGGCGGATCATCATCATCCGGCGCCAAGGCGATCCGTTCCTCGGCCTCGGCCGGTAAGTGGTACTCGGCGGCGCGTCCGCGCGCGGTATCAACGACAAGGCAATCGGCTAGGACAAGGCGATCGCGTAGGACGCGCGCCGGCGATGTTCGGCCGGCTACCGACAAGGACGCGCGTTCGATGTCCGCCATCCGGATCGGATTACTCCCGCAATGCGCGCGTAGCCAATCTACCGCACGCTGTAATTCGATAGCGGACCAACGCCAGCGATCGCCATATCTAGGCATCCTCTTTAGTCCTTCCTGCCGCGCGCGGCTTCCTGCGGCGCGCGAACGGTACAACGTTGGTTTCCGGTCCGGCCGTTAGGAACGTTTCAAGCGGATCGGCCGCCGGCGCCGTTATATGAACCTTCGGCGCGGACGCCGGCGTTTGGCCAAACTCACCGAATAACGTATTGAGTAGTAAGGCCTGCCGTTGTAACTGGCGAAACAACGGATTTTCGGCAACGCGCAACCGTTCGCGTCCGCGTTCGTCCTGCCACGTTTGCGTAACGATCGACTCGTAACCGCCGGCCGCGAACGCCTTTTGTAGGCGTACGTATGTTGCCCAGGCGTCCGCCAACAACGCGAGTAATTCGCCATGCGCCGTTGTTAGGACATGCTGCGCGAGTAGACGCGCGCCGATGGCTTCCCAGGCTTCGCGCGCCTCCGGTTCCAAATGCGGCGGCGGTAGCGGAACGCCGGCAGGCGCGGACGGTTCGGCGCCGGCGTTGTGGCGGATCTTGGAACCTAACGCGCGTTTGATCGCGGTTGGTAAACGGCGCCGGCCGGATCGACGGTTGCCGGCCATCGCTTAGGCCTCCGGCCGTTCGGCCTGGCGCGCGCGATCCTCGGCGCGGCGCGCGCGATCCTCGGTCCGTTTGACCTCGGCCACAATGGCGCGCGCCATCCATACCGCCGTATCAATCGCGGACTCCAAGATCGCGCCGGTTCGATCCTGAAAAGCCGGAACCGTTACAAGGCCGGCAAGGACGTTGCCGGCGATGCGCGCGATCGTGGTGTCGTAATCCTTCGGTTGCGGCATCGCTTAGGCCTCCGGCCGATCGGCCTGGCGCCGGCCGGCGGCGCCGGCGTCCGAAGTGGTAAACCAACGCGCGCCGAGGCCGTAAGTGGTTGGCCAATTTGGCGTTAGCGCCTTTTGGGATCGATTTTCCGTCCGCGCTAACGCGCGCTA
>Ga0190271_10002655_pt1 | contig 10930 bp, 10 predicted proteins | sample Popmic356T_FD_133747 | JGI IMG/M metagenome (GOLD analysis project Ga0190271, IMG submission 133747) | Populus adjacent soil microbial communities from riparian zone of Weber River, Utah, USA - 356 T | ecosystem: Environmental > Terrestrial > Soil > Riparian zone | place: USA: Utah | collected...
ACGCGCACTTCGATATTGGGATGCGCGGCCAGCGCGGCGAAATGCGCACTTTTCGCGCGCGCATCCATGTCGTCGAGCAGCAGGCGCACACGCACGCCGCGATCCGCGGAATCGAGCAACTGGTAGGCGAGAAACCTGCCGGTGAGGTCGGCGTGCCAGATGTAGGTCTGCACATCGACGCTGCGCACCGCCATGCGCGCGCTTTGCATGCGCGCCACGAAGGCCTCGGTGCCTTCCACGAGCAACCTGAACGCCGACTCACCCGGATGACTGGCTTCCTGTCGTTCGAACGCCTCGTCGAGCGGGGTAGTGTTTGCAGTTGGCGTTGCCAGTTCCATGGGTAGTTCGGCCCGCGGTTGCAGCTGCGCGCAGGCGCTCAGGGCGAGCAGCGTGAGCACGAGCATCCACGTCGGCGACCCTAAGCGATTCCTGTTCATTCTTGTTCTCGATCGGGCCGCGACGCGGCGAGTGTACGCCTCAGCTCAGGATTACGCTGCGCTGGCCGTCGAGCAGGATGCGCCGCTCGGCATGCCAGCGAACGGCGCGCGCCAGCACGATGGCTTCGAGGTCGCGGCCGATTTCCTGGAAACGCTCGGGCGTGTGTTCGTGGCCGACCCGTTCGACGGCCTGCTCGATGATGGGACCTTCATCGAGATCGGGGGTCACGTAGTGCGCCGTGGCGCCGATGATCTTGACGCCACGTTGATAGGCCTGGTGGTACGGCCGCGCTCCCTTGAAGCTCGGCAGGAACGAATGATGGATGTTGATGCAGCGGCCACTGACGGCGTGGCACATCTCGTTCGACAGGATCTGCATGTAACGCGCCAGCACGAGCAGGTCGACCTGGAAGCGGGACATCAGCTCCAGGATCTGCGCTTCCTGCTGTTGCCGCGTCTCCGCGGTGACCGGCAGGTGATGGAACGGGATCTGGTGCCATTCCACCAGGCTGCGCAGATCCGGATGGTTGGAGACGACGCCCACCACATCCACGGGCAGCACTCCCGATCGCCAGCGGAACAGCAGGTCCTGCAGGCAATGATCCAGCCTGGATACCGCGATCAGCACGCGCACCCGCCGCGCGGTGTCTTCGATCTGCCAGGTCATCTCGTAGGAGGCAGCAAGCTTTGCGAAATCCTCGCGCAATCGTTCGATGGCGACGAATTTCGCGCCCACGGAGGTGAATACCGCACGCATGTAGAAGCGGCGCGTGAGCTGGTCGTTGAACTGCTTGGCCTCGACGATGGAAGCGTCGTGATCGGAGAGAAAGCCGGCGACCGCGGCCACGATGCCCTTGCGATCCGGACACACTAATAACAACGAGAAGGTGGGTTCGACGACAGGCATGCTCACTCCGCTTCGTTAGGCGGAGTGTAGCGATTCCGGCGGCCGGCTATCTGACGGTGTATCCCCGGCCTTCGAGGCAGGCGGATTCGGCGCGCCGGTAGTCCACGCGCTTCGAAGTCATGTCCGTCTCGGCCACGTTCCCCGCGGGGCGCGTGGGATCGAATCCGGTCCGGTCCGCGGCCCACCGATGACACTCATAGCGGTCGGTGGCCTGCTGTTCCTCGCTCTGCCCTTCCCTCGGGTAGACGAAGATTTCGTCGCTGCCCCTGGCTTCCGGTTCGACGCTGGCCTCACCTTGCGGCGGCTCGGTGACCACGTATTCGCGCCGCTCCGGCCGATACGTGTAATAGGTGCTGTCGGCGTAGTAGTAAGGCGAGCCACCGTACCAGAGCGTGGAGTAGTAAGGCGGCAGCACGCTCACGCCGATGCCGTACGGCGGCGCGACGACCACGAACCGCGGACCATACGGGCGGTACCAGGAGCCGCCATGGTAGTAGTAAGGCGAGCCGTGATGGCGCACGGCGTGGGCGCCGTACGGCAGGTTGTAGGTGGCGTAACCGCGCGTCGGGTAGCTGTAGTTGTAGTTGGTGAACGAGCCGTAGTACGAGCGGCTGAAACGAGGGTAGTTAGCCTGCGAGCCATGGTGCCGGGAGCCGTAGTGCCGCGAGCCGTGGTTCCGCGACCCGTCGGCGAGCGCCTGGGAGGCAACCACCGCGACCAGCAGCGCGAACACGATCGTCAGCATCTTGTGTGTCGAGCGGTGCATGCAACCTCCAGGTCTATGTGACCGTGTAGCCGCGCCCTTGCAAGCAGGCGCTGATGGCGCGCCGGTAATCGTATGCCTGCTTCTCGAGCCGCGCTTGTTCAGCTTGTGCGGCCGCCGCCTGCCGCGACGCATGGCCGGCAGACTCGCGGGCACGCGACACGTCGGTTGCCGCGCCGATCACCGCCCCCGCCATGGCACCGACCACCGCACCCGCCGCCGCGTCGTGAGGCCCGGAAACCGAGGCCCCGATGATCGCTCCCGCGACGGCGCCGTTGACGGCGCCCCGATGATCCGGCGGCATCGCAACAACCCGCATTTGCGGGCGGGACACCATGTTCTGGCTGGGATCGTAGCCGGACCGCTTGACCGACCAGCCGTGGCACTCGTAGCGATCGCGATCGAGCTGCCGATCGCTCTGCCCGTTGGCGGGATACACATATATATCCGCGCCCGGTTCTTGCGCGGGAGAAGGCTCATTCGCCAGCGCGGCGGCCAGCACGAGGAGCGCGGAAATGCCCAAAGCCCCACGACTTGCCGGGGCATGTACCCAGAGGCGATTCTCGCGCATAGGTCGACTCCGCTCGATTGCCTGTTCTGACCGCCAGGCGGCGGGCAAGTTTCAGCGATCGAGCTTGAAACACTTCGTCGAAGAAATCGATCGTGGCTTGCAACGACTCCCCGTGCCCGCCGCGTGGTTTGTCGATGGCGTGGAGTATGTAATGTCGGCGAGACCAGTGTCGTGAGCGGCGTGATCCACCTTGCGAGTGGTCTCATGTTTGCGGGAACCGCCACTTCATTTACTATGCACGTACCGGTTCGTTAACACAATCAAGACAGGGAAATACACTGTTGATACGTGCACCTGAGGAAGTTTCTACGCTCGCCAAAGTCCCCGATCTGCAGGCGTCCCGGCGCACCCGTGCGCGTTTTTTCATCCTCGCGCTGCTGACCGCGGGAACGTTGATCAACTACCTCGATCGCACGGTGATCAGCGTGGCCGCGCCACTCATGACCCAGGAACTGGGCCTGAGCGCCGTGGCGATGGGCCTGGTTTTCTCGGCATTTTCGTGGACGTACGCGGCCGCGCAGATTCCCGGTGGAATCCTGCTGGATCGCTTCGGGGTGCGCCTCACCTACTTCGTCTCGGTGACGTGCTGGTCGGCATTCACGCTGCTCCAGGGCCTCACGACCAACCTCTGGACTCTCATCGCCTGTCGCATGGGGCTCGGGATCGCCGAAGCGCCCGCCTTTCCAACCAATAGCCGGGTGCTTGGCACCTGGTTTCCGCAGGCGGAACGCGCCTCGGCCACGGGCGTCTATTCGATCGGCCAGTATTTCGGGCTCGCCTTCCTGAGCCCGCTGCTGTTCTGGATCGCGGCGGCGTTCGGCTGGCGCGCGCTGCTCATCATCGTCGGCGCGGTGGGAATCCTGTTTGGCTTCGTCTGGTACGCGCTGTATCGCGATCCGCACGAGAGCCGCGCGAACCAGGCCGAGCTCGACTACATCGCTGCCGGCGGCGCCGTCGCGAGTTCGTCGGGGGTGAAATTCGAATGGCGACACATCGCCTTCCTCATGCGCAAGCGCCAGATCCTCGGTGCATCGATCGGCCAGTTCGCGAGCAACTCCACGCTGGTGTTCTTCCTCACCTGGTTCCCTACCTACCTGGCGACCGAACGCCAGATGGGGTGGATCAAGGTCGGATTCTTCACGGTGCTGCCGTTCATCGCCGCCTGCGTCGGCGTGATGACCGGCGGCCTGTGTTCGGACTTCCTCCTGCGGCGCACGGGCTCGGCGAACGTCGCGCGCAAGCTGCCCATCATCGCCGGGCTGCTGCTGGCGTCGACGATCGTGATCGCCAACTTCGTGACGCGGGATACACTGGTCATCATCATCATGTCGGTGGCGTTCTTCGGACAGGGCATGTGCAACCTCGGGTGGACACTGCTCACGGACGTGGCGCCGAAAGAACTCATGGGCCTCTCCGCGGGTGTCTTCAACCTGTGCGCCAATCTCGCCGGGATCGTGACTCCGCTGGTGGTCGGAATCGTGGTCGCCGCCACCGGCTCGTTCGCGTGGGCGCTCGCATTCATCGGCATCGTCGCGCTGCTCGGCGTGTTTTCGTACGTATTCATCGTCGGTGACGTCCGCCGCGTCGAGTACCAGCCATGAGCATGCCGCACTCATCGAAGGTCGGATTGATCGGCGCGGGAATCCAGCATTCCTCGAGCCCTTCGATGCACGTCGAAGAAGGCAAGGCACTCGGCCTTTCGATCAGTTACGAGCTGCTCGATTTCGACCTGATGCAGGGCGGCGTGGGACGGCTGGCGGCGTTGCTGGACGACGCAGAGCGGCGCGGATTCTCCGGACTCAACATCACGTATCCGTCGAAGCAGGCGGTCATTCCATTGCTGCATGACCTGGCGCCCGAAGCCCGCGCGCTTCATTCGGTGAACACCGTGTTGTTCCGCAACGGCAAACGCATCGGCCACAACACGGACTGGTGGGGTTTCGCCGAGAGTTTCAGGCGCGACATGTCCGACGTGAACACCGAAAACGTGGTCCTCGTCGGCGCAGGCGGCGCCGGCGCCGCGGTGGGCTACGCCATGTTGAAGCTCGGCACCCGGATGTTGACCGTGCATGACATGGATGGTGCGCGGGCTGTCGCGCTGGTGCAGCGCCTGTCCGAGCTGTTCCCCGATCGCGGCATCCACGTGTGCCGCGAACTCTCCCCGGCGCTTTCGAACGCCAACGGACTGGTGCATGCCACGCCCACGGGCATGCGGAAATATCCGGGCGTCCCGGTTCCCGTCGAACTACTCCGGCCGCCGTTGTGGGTATCGGAAATCGTCTACGTTCCGCTGCTGACCGAGCTCGTGGTCACGGCCCGCAAACACGGCTGTCGAACACTCGACGGAGGCGGCATGGCCGTCTACCAGGCAGCGATGGCCTTCAAACTGTTTTTCGACGTGGAGCCGGACATCCCGCGCATGCTTCGCCGCTTCCATTCGCGTCTCGCCACCGTGGCAGCGTGAGTCAGCCCATGCGTATTCTGGTCCTCCACGGAATCAACCTGAACATGTTCGGCAAGCGCGAGGCCAGCGTGTACGGCACGACGACACTCGCCGAGATCGACGACTCGCTGCAAGCATTGGCGAAGGAACTGGGCGCCGAGCTCGAATGCTTTCAGACCAACAGTGAAGCCGACGTCTGCGAACGCATTCACCGCGTGGTCATCGAAAAGAATATGTCCGCGGTGCTGATCAACGCCGGTGCATGGACGCACTACAGCTATGGCCTGCGCGATGCCCTGGCGATGCTCACGGTGCCGATCGTCGAAGTACATATGTCCAACATCCACGCGCGCGAGGCGTTCCGCACGCACTCGGTCATCGCTCCCATCGCCAGGGGCCAGATCTGCGGTTTCGGCATGGACAGCTACCTGCTCGCGCTGCGCGCCGCCGTTTCGCTGATTCGGCGCACTCCCGCAAATTGAGTCGCCCGCGCGCTATGTACCAGATGGTTCATGTGGCTTAGACTGTACGAACTGGTGGGTGGGGATTCATGAACGCACAGCAAGCCGATTCCGGGCAGGCACTTCTCGACACGATGATCACGCGCGCGCGCGCCGCCATGAACACGGTGGCCGACTACGACCAGGCGCGCATCGACCGGTTGTGCCAGGCGCTCGGCTGGGCGACGGCGAACGAGAAAACCTTCAATCGCATCGTCGCCATGAGCATCGAGGAGAGCCGTCTCGGCGATCCCGAGGGCCGCAAATCGAAACGCATGAAGATTCTCGGCGTTCTGCGCGATGCCTTGCGACAGAAGAGCACCGGAATCATCGAGGAGATTCCGGAGCGCGGCATCGTCAAGTACGCGAAGCCGGCCGGAGTGATCGCTTCGCTCGTGCCCACGACCAATCCGGAGCTCACGCCGCCCTACACCGGGATCTACGCGCTCAAGTGCCTCGACGCGGTCATCTTCTCGCCTCACCCGCGCTCGAAGCGAACCACCTTCGAGATGGTGCGCGTGATGCGCGAAGCAATCAGCCGCCAGGGTGCGCCCGCGGATCTGTTCCAGTGCATCGAAAATCCAAGCGTGGCGCTCACGCAGTACCTGATGGCCAACTGCGATCTCACGCTGGCCACCGGCGGACAGCCCATGGTGCGCGCCGCCTACAGCTCGGGCCGCCCCGCGTACGGAGTCGGTGCCGGCAACTCGACCATGGTCATCGACGAGACCGCCGATATCGACATCGCCGCACGCAACACGCGCATGTCGAAAACTTCGGACTTCGGTTCCGGATGTTCGGCCGACGGCAACATCCTCATCGACTCGCGCATCTACGCGGCTTTCGTCGCCGCACTGGTCAAGGAAGGCGGCTTCCTCGCCAGCACCGCACAGGCGGCGGCCATCGAAAAAGTCATGTGGGATACCCACGGCCATCGCCTGCCGGAGACCGTGGCGTGCCCGCCGCAGACGATCACGCGCGCCGCCGGTTTCGAGATTCCGGCCGATCGCAAATTCCTGATCGTCGAGAACGACAGGATCGGGCCCGCGCATAACTACTCGCGCGAGAAGCTGACCACGTTGCTCGCGGTGTATCGATACGAAGGTTTCGACCATGCGCTGCAAATGGTGCGCAAGATCTACGACGTGGGCGGCAAGGGTCACTCTTGCGGCATCTATTCGCACGACGACTCGCACATCGATCGCCTCGCGCGCGTGGCGCCGGTCAGCCGCATGATGGTTCGTCAGCCGCAATCGAAAGCCAACGCGGGCTCGTTCACCAACGGCATGCCCATGACCTCGAGCCTGGGCTGTGGCATCTGGGGCGGCAACATCACCAACGAGAACATCCACCTCAAGCATTTCATGCAGACCACCTGGGTCAGCCGCCCCACACCCGAGGACCGCCCCTCCGACCAGGAGTTGTTTGGCGAGTTCTACAACACCGAGACGCTGTGATGAGAGACACCGTTGCCAATCACCTGGTGCGTTATCTCGAAAGACGCGGCGTGCGCCACGTGTTCGGCCTCTGCGGGCACACCAACATCGCCGTGTTGTCGGCGATGGCGAACAGCAGCATCGAATTCATCAACGTGCGCCATGAACAGGTCGCCGCCCACGCCGCCGACGGTTATGCGCGCGTCACGCGCAAGGCGTCGGTGCTGCTCACGCACCTGGGCCCCGGGCTGACGAACGCGGCGACGGGAGTCGCCAACGCCGCGCTCGACTGCATCCCGATGGTGGTGATCGCCGGCGATGTTCCATCACACTACTTCGGCAAGCATCCCCACCAGGAAGTGAACCTGCATGCCGACGGCGCGCAGCACGAGATCTACCGGCCGTTCGTGAAGCGCGCCTGGCGCGTCGACGATCCGAAACTCCTGCCCGAGATCATCGACAAGGCTTTTCTGCTGGCCGAGAGCGGCCAGCCGGGACCCGTTCTCGTCGATGTGCCGATGGACGTCTTCTCGGCGCAAATCGATTCGAGCCTGTTCACGCGCATGGATGGCAATACGCGCAGCCTGCGCAAACCGTCGCTCGACCTGGCCACCGCGCGTGAAATCGTCGCGAAGATGGCGGCGGCACAAGCACCACTGCTGTACGTCGGCGGGGGCGTAGTACTGGCCGATGCCTGCGAAGAGCTGCGTGCGTTCGTCGATCTTCTCGGCATTCCCGTCGCCCACAGTCTCATGGGCAAGGGCGCGTTGCCCGACGACCACCCGCTGCTGCTCGGCATGAGCGGCTTCTGGGGCACGAAGCTGGTCAACGACACCTGCCTCGCGGCCGACTGGGTGCTGGGGCTCGGAACACGCTTCAAGGAAGCCGACTGCAGCTCCTGGTATCGCGACTACACGTTCAACATTCCACCGACGAAACTCATCCACATCGACATCGAGCCAGCCGAGATCGGCAGGAACTTCACCACCGAGATCGGTGCGGTCGCGGATCTCAAGCAGGCATTGCAGGTGCTCATCGACGTCGCGCGCGAGATGTTTCCAGCGCCGCGCAAGGCGCCACGGATCTCCGAGTCGATCGCGAAGTTCCGCCGCGACTTTGCGGTGAGCAACCAGGCCATGGCGACGTCGGACGCCTTTCCGATGATGCCCGAGCGCATCCTGGCCGACGTGCGGGCGCTGTTGCCACGCGACGCGATCATCACCACCGACGTGGGCTGGAACAAGAATGGCGTCGGGCAGCAGTTTCCCGTGTTCACGCCGGGCAGCGTGCTGACTCCGGGCGGATTCGCGACCATGGGCTTCGGACCTCCGGCAGCGATCGGCGCCAAGATCGCGGCGCCCGATCGCGTAGTGCTCTCGCTGGTCGGCGACGGCGGCTTCGGCCAGAACCCGTCCGCCCTTGCCACCGCGGTCGAGCATGGCCTCGCCATCATCTGGCTGGTCATGAACAACAATGCGTACGGGACGATCGCCGGACTGCAGAAGGCCGCGTACGGCCTGACGCACGGCACGCTGTTTCCCGCCGCCGAGATCGGCTGGGACGCGCAAAAGCCGAACTACGCCGAGATCGCCCGCGCCTATGGCTGCGAAGGCGAACGCCTGAAGTCGGCCGCCGACCTCGCGCCCGCGCTGCGGCGCGCGCTCGCCTCCGGCAAGCCCTATCTACTCGACGTGCCCATGAAGAACAACCCGACGCCGACCACCGGGCACTGGAACATCCTCGACATCTACGCGCCCGACCGGAAGCTCGAGCACGCGGCGACAGATCCTTGAAACGCGACATCCTCATCAGCGAAGTGGGGCCGCGCGACGGCCTGCAGAGCATCAAGTCCGTCATGCCGCTCGCGGAGAAGAAGACCTGGATCAGCGCCCTCGCAGCGAGTGGGTTGCGCGAGATCGAAGTCGGCAGCTTCGTGCCGGCGCACGTGTTGCCGCAGCTCGCGGACACGGCCGCGGTGGTGGCGCACGCGCTCACGATCCCGGGTCTGACCGTCGCCGTGCTGGTCCCGAACCTGCGCGGCGCTGAAGCGGCCGTGAACGCCGGCGCGCACAAGCTCACCATCCCTTTCTCGGCATCGGAGACGCACAGTCTCAAGAACGTGCGGCGCACGCACGCGCAGATGTTCGACGAGGTTCGCGGCATCGTCGCGTTGCTGAAGGCGCTACCCGGAAAACGGCCCACCCTGGAAGGCGGACTCTCGACCGCGTTCGGCTGTACCTATGAAGGCATCGTGCCGGCCGACCAGGTGGTGAAACTGGCGGAGCAGCTGTGTGAAGCGGGCTGCGATGAGATTGGTCTTGCCGATTCGGTGGGCTTCGCCAACCCGGCGCAGGTCCGGGACCTGGTAGTGCGGGTTCGTGCCGTCACGGGTGAGAAACGGTTTGCCGGCCTCCACCTGCACAACACCCGCGGCCTCGGGCTCGCCAACGTCGTCGCAGGACTCGACGTCGGCGTGCACACGTTCGACAGCTCCATGGCCGGCATCGGCGGCTGTCCGTTCGCGCCCGGTGCCACCGGCAACATCGTCACCGAAGATCTCGTCTTCATGCTCGAGGCGATGGGGCTCGACACCGGTGTCGATCTCGACAAATTGCTGGCGGCCCGAAAAATCCTCGCGGCCGCGGTACCCAACGAAGAACTGTATGGCTACGTCCCTGCCGCAGGCGTGCCGGGAGTGCATGCATGACGAGAGCGTTCTCACTTGCGCATCACCATGCTCAGCGTGCCGCCACCCCAGCTCGTCGAAACCGCGGCGCGCGCGGGATACCAGTTCGTCAGCCTGCGCCCTATTCCCGTGGGCGCGCCGAACGAGCCGCTGTACCCGCTCGGCACCGACCGCGCGCTGCTCGAGCGCACCAAGGCGGCGCTGGCGGCCACCGGCATCGGGCTGCTCGACATCGAAGTCGCCCGCATCATCAAGGAGGCGAAGCCGCGCGACTATCTACCTGCGCTCGAAGCCGCCGCCGAGCTCGGCGGTCGCAATGTGCTCAGCAGCGCGTGGTGCGATGACCGGCCCTACATCCTCGAGTTCTTCTGCGAGCTGTGCGATCTCGCCAAACCGTTCGGCCTCTCGGTGGACCTCGAATTCGTGACGTGGTCGGGAGTGCGGACGCTCGATGAAGCGGTGGAAGTCGTGAGCGCCGCGCGCCGGCCCAACGCGGGCATCGTCATCGACACGCTGCATTTCGATCGCTGCCATGCCGAGCTCGAGAAGCTGAGCGCGCTGCCGCGCGAATGGTTTCACTTCGCGCAGATCAGTGATGCTCCGGCCACGTATTCCACCGAGCGCGAAGAGTTGATCCGCATCGGCCGCGCCGAGCGGCTGTATCTCGGGGAAGGCGGCATCGACGTGGCGTCCATCCTCGGACGATTGCCGCAGGTGCCGCTGTCGATCGAGATTCCCAACGTCGCCAAGCTCGAGTCGCTGGGCGCCGAGCAGTACGCGAGGTTATGCATCGAAACCGCGCGCAGCTACCTGGCGGCCGGGGCGTTCAGGCGAACCGGTTAGGGCCGAGGTTCGAGGTACCGCAAGACGGCTTCGGTGAAGATCTTCTTGTGCCGCGCGCGCACCGCCGGATCCGACAGGTCGCTGTCGAAGATCTTGCCGAACGTGAAGCGGTTCGACACCCGGAACACGCAGAACGCGCTGATGAACAGGTGCAGGTCGATCGCATTCACGCCCGTGCGGAACACGCCCTGCTTCGCGCCGCGCTCGAGGATCGAGGTGAGGACGCGGATGATGGTAGCGCCGCTCTGCTTGATGGACGGCAGCTTCGCGATGTTGCGGCCCCGGTGCACGTTCTCGACGGCCACGAGGCTGATGAAAAACGGATGGGTTTCGTCGTAGTCGAA
>Ga0190271_10002656_pt1 | contig 10930 bp, 7 predicted proteins | sample Popmic356T_FD_133747 | JGI IMG/M metagenome (GOLD analysis project Ga0190271, IMG submission 133747) | Populus adjacent soil microbial communities from riparian zone of Weber River, Utah, USA - 356 T | ecosystem: Environmental > Terrestrial > Soil > Riparian zone | place: USA: Utah | collected...
GCCGCCACGCCGGCTGGATCGCCTTCCACGCCGGCCTGGCGGGGGGTGCCAACGCGATCCTGATCCCGGAGCGGCAGTTCGACGTCGAGCAGGTCTGCGAGCTCGTCGGGCGCCGCTTCGCCAGCCGCTTCGCGCCGATCATCGTCGTCGCCGAGGGGGCCGAGCCGAAAGGGGGCGTGCCGACCCAGGAGGACGACAAGCTCGACGCCTTCGGCCACGTCCGCCTGGGCGGCATCGGCCACTGGCTCGAGGGCGAGATCGAGCGGCGGACCGGCAAAGAGACGCGGGCGACCGTGCTCGGCCATGTCCAGCGCGGCGGCACCCCGACCGCCTTCGACCGGGTCCTGGCGACCCGCTTCGGGCTGCACGCGATCGACGCCGCCGCGGCCGGCAGGTGGGGGACGATGACGGCGCTGCGGGGGACCGAGATTCAGCTGGTGCAGCTCACGGAGGCCACCGCGGAGCTGAAGACGGTGCCTGAGTCTCTTTATGCGGAGGCTGAGGTTTTCTTTGGCTAGACAGGGAGGGTCGGGTGCCCCCTCCCAAAACGAGCGGCGGGAGCCGCTCTGGAGTGTTTTGGGAGGGGGCACCCGACCCTCTCGGGTCTTGCGCAAGACCGCGCTGGCCGTTGCGGTCAGCGCCCTGTTGGTAGCTGGTGTGGGATGTGGGGAGGAGTCGGGAGTGGCGAGGGGTGCGGAGGTGAACGTTTACGTCGAAGCGCCGTTGTGCGCGGAAGCTGAGCGGGAGCTGGCGAGGGAAGGGGGGCGCGCGGGGGACGTTCGCGTTCGCGCGGTCTGTCTGGAGAGCACTGAAGACGGCGAGCGTCTGGATCTCGCCGTCGTCGGTGTCAACGCCCGTCGGGCAGCGGAGGACTCGGCCACGGTGGGTTACTTTGAACTGCCCTCCGAGCCCAGCTTCTCCCGGCCGATCGTCGAAGCCGCCAGCATCGCCGTGATTCGCACCAGCTCCGGGAAAGCTGCAATGGCCCAGCTCCTCCGTGCGATTGCGGAAGCGGACGACTCCAGCTCGCTCCGGAGTCAAGTGCGCGAAACCCTGAACTAGCTTGAAAGGGGGGCGGGTGGCCCCTCCCAAAACACTCCAGAGCGGCTCCCGCCGCTCGTTTTGGGAGGGGCCACCCGCCCCCCTCCTACCTACAGCAGGTCCCGCAGAGCCTCGTCCAAATCAGGGTGCTTGAACTGGTACCCCAACTCCAGCGCCCTCTTCGGCACCACCCGCTGGCCGCCCCTCAGCACCCTCCCGAACTCGCCGCCGAATTTGAGGTCGAGGACGAAGCCGGGCACCGGCACCACCGCCGGCCTGCCGAGCGCTCGTCCCAGCGCCTTCGAGAAGTCGTGGTTGGTCGCCGGGTTCGGGGCGGTCGCGTTGACGACCCCGCTGACCTCCTCGTTGTCCAGTGCCCAGAGCAGGATCCCGACCTCGTCGTCGGCGTGGATCCAGGAGATGTACTGGTCGCCCCCAGCGAGCGGGCCCCCGACGCCGAGCCTGAACGGCGGCAGCAGCTCGCCCAACATGCCGCCGCCGGCGTCGAGGATCTGGCCGCTGCGCAGGATCGCCAGCCGCACCCCCGTCGCATCGATCTCGTGGGCTGCCTTCTCCCATTCCTGGACCACTTCGGAGTCGAAGCTCTCGCTTCCCGGCCCGGTGTCCTCGTCGACCACCGCGTCGCCGCGATCGCCGTAATAGCCGACGGCGGACTGGCTGACCAGAACCGCTGGGCGCCGCTCGAGACCGACGATCGCCTGCACCAGGTTGTGGGTGGCGGTGCGCCGGGTCTCCATGATCTTCCGCTTCGCGTCGTCGGTCCAGCGCTGGTTGATCTTCTCGCCGACCAGGTTGACCACGCCGTCGACGCCCTCGAAGGCGGCTGCCGGCGGTCGTTCCAGAGTCGGCTCCCAGCGATGCCAGCTAACGCCAGGCTTGGCGAGGCGGGCCTTGGCTGGATCGCGGCCGAGGCCGACCACCTCGTCGCCCCGGGACAGCAGCGCGTCACACAGTGCCGCGCCGATCAGGCCGCTGGCTCCGGTGACGAGCACCTTCATGCGCTTGGCGCCCGGCCTCTCACTGGCTGTCCCTCACCGTCTGGAAGGTGCCGGTCTCCTCGTTGAGCCGGGCGATGCCCTCGCGCCGGGCCTCCTCGACCACCGCTTCGGCCACCTTCGGCGCCACCTCGCGGTTGAAGACGCTGGGGATGATGTAGTCCTCGGCCAGGTCCTCCTCGGAGACCGCCATCGCGATCCCCTTGGCCGCCGCCAGCTTCATCTCCTCGGTGATGCTGGGCGCGCCGGCGTCGAGGGCGCCGCGGAAGATGCCGGGGAAGGCGAGCACGTTGTTGATCTGGTTCGGGTAGTCGGAACGCCCCGTGGCCATGATCCGCACGTAAGGGGCGGCGTCCTCCGGCATCACCTCGGGAGTCGGGTTGGCCATCGCGAAGACGATCGCGTCGTCGTTCATCTTGCCCAGCGACTCGGGCTGGATGATCCCGGGACCGGAGAGGCCGACGAAGATGTCCATGCCCTCGATTACGTCGTCGGGCTGACCCTGGATCAACTCTGGGTTCGAGTGATCCGCGTACCAGCGCTTGGCCTCGTTCATCGCGCCGGAGACGTAGTCCTCGCGCTGGGTCGAGAGCGCCCCCTGGCGGTCGCAGCCGACGATCTGGGTAATCCCGGAGGCGAGCATCATTTTCGTCACCGCGACGCCGGCGGCGCCGAGCCCGACGATCAGGACCCGCAGCTCCTCGATCGGCTTGCCGGTGATCTTCAAGGCGTTGAACAGGGCGGCCATCGTCACCACCGCGGTGCCGTGCTGGTCGTCGTGGAAGACGGGAATGTCGAGCGACTCCTTCAGCCGGTCCTCGATCTCGAAGCAACGGGGGGCGGAGATGTCCTCGAGGTTGATGCCGCCGAAGGTCGGCGCCATCAGCTCCACCGCCTTGACGATCTCGTCGGCGTCCTGGGTGTCGAGGCAGATCGGGAAGGCGTCGACGCCGGCGAACTCTTTGAACAGCATGCACTTGCCCTCCATCACCGGCATCGCCGCCTCGGGCCCGATGTTGCCGAGCCCGAGCACGGCGCTGCCGTCGGAGACGACCGCGACGGTGTTCTTCTTGATCGTGTACTCGAAGGCCTTGGCGCGATCCTCGTGGATGTCCATGCAGACTCGGGCGACGCCGGGCGTGTAGGCCATCGAGAGGTCGTCCCGGGTTTTCACCGGGTACTTGTTGTGCATGTCGATCTTGCCGCCCCGGTGCATCTGCATCGTGCGGTCGACGTAGTCGAGCACGCGGGCGCCGCGGGTCGAGCCGATCGCCCGCAGGATTCGCTCCCAGTGTTCGCGGTCCTGAGCGTCGATCGTGAACTCGCGGACCCGTTTGCCCTCGGGCCCGGCGCCCGGGACCAGATCTACGCCCTGTAGCTGCCCGCCGGCCTCGGCGATCGCTGCCGTCAGCTTGCCCAGCGGCTCCTGCCGCGCGTCGAGCTCGACGCGGATCGTGACGCTGTATTGGGCGCTGACGGCCATCGCGGCTATCGAATCAGATTCGGGGCCTCGGCTCGGGCACGGTACGGTCGGGCGATGAAGGCGGGGAGAAGCAGGGGATGGAGCGCGGCCGGCGCACTCGCCGTCCTGGCGATCGTCTCAGTGGCGGGTGCCTTGGCTCCGGTCGGCGCTTCGGCCGTCGACTCGGACCTGAAGCACGCATTTGCCTTCCGGGTCGAGGCCAGCAACGGCTACTCGATTACCGCCCTTGCGGCGAACGAGCGCGCGGACGGTCGCGGCGAGGTCGTGATGTTCGTAAATCGCAGGAACGAGGGCGCGATCTACGTGGCCCCGGCGGTATTGACGGCGACGAGTGTGGAAGCGGACCTTGGCGCACTGGGGGAGATCTCTCTCGACGTCATTCCCTCGGGCAGGGAGAAGAAGATCCGATCTGGCTGTGGCGGCGAACCGGAGACGACCACCATCGAGCCCCAGCGGTTCCGCGGCAATTTCGAGTTTCACGGCGAGGAGGGGTACACCGATGCGGTGACCGAGGCTCCTCGCGACTACACCCAGTTCTTCCTTTGGCTTGTGTGCGACGGCGTCGGCGGCGGGGAAACGACCGGAGCCGACCTTCCGGGCGCCAGGCTGAAGCTCCACGCGCACAGCGGGCCCGATCGGCTCGAACTGCAGGCGAACAAGAACCGCCCCCAGGCGCGTTCGCGGTTCGGAGTCGAAGTTCGCGAAGAGCGCGGCAAGATGCGGATCTTCCGCAGCACCTCCCTGTGGGCGGGTGCGGAGGCTTTTCAGTACGACCCGTTGCTGAGGACGGCGACGCTCGACCCCCCGGCGCCGTTCTCCGGTGAGGCGCGGTTCAGCCGCGGCGCCACGGTCGCGGATCGCTGGTCCGGCAACCTCACCGTCGACCTCCCCGGCCGATCCAACGTGCCGCTAACCCGCGCTGGCACCCGGGCAACGCTCATCCACTCGAAATCCTTTTAGTCTCCGCGGGGGAGAACCGAGTGGCCGTGTCGACTTTGTCCTACCTGTGGAGGACAAACTCGACACGGTCGATTCGAGGCTCGCGAGGGTCGCTGCTCGACAGCATGGGGTCGCGACGATTTCGCAGATTCTTGGCGTGGGGTGGAACAAGAACGCGGTTCCAGGGCCGTGAGGGAGGGGCGGCTTCATCGTCTGCACCGCGGGGTCTACGCGGTGGGTCACCGCGCCCCGTCGCGAGAGCGGGAGTGGATGGCGGCGGTGCTCTCCTGCGGGAAAGGAGCGGTGCTGAGTCATGGCAGTGCGGCGGCGCTGTGGGGTCTGCTGCGTCCGGTCGACGGGCCGGTCGACGTCTCGGCGCCGTCCCGCAACGGGCGCGCGAAGCGGCGCGGGATTCGGCTTCATCGCTCCGCTTCGCTGGGTGCGGTCGACCGCGAGGACGTCAATACTCGCGGGCCGCTGGTCACCGTTCGCAACCGCATCCCGGTGACGACCGTGGCGCGGACGATCGAGGACGTCGAGGGCGTTCTCCCACCAAAGCTAGTGCGGCGAGCGACGCGGCAGGCGGAGCTGGCGGGATATCGGGTCGGCGCGACGAAGCCCAGGCGCACGCGCAGCGACCTGGAGGACGACTTCCTGAGCTTTTGCGAGCGCCAAGCGCTGCCGCGTCCCGAGGTGAACGTCAAGATCGGGCGCTTCGAGATCGACTTCGTCTGGCGCGATCGGGGCGTCGCGGTCGAAACCGGCGACTTTCGCTACCACCGTGGCAATGTCGCCTTCGAGGATGACCATGCACGCGAGCTCGAGCTGCGCCGCCGGGGCTTCGCGGCGCGGCGCTACACGGGGCAGCAGTTGGACGAACAACCGGACCTGGTGGCGGCGGACCTGCGAGAGGTGCTCGCCCCGGAGGGAGTCGGCGCCCGCGGCGAGGGCCGCTAGCCTTCCTCGCGTGAGCGGTGGGAGAACGAGGGTCGCGGGAGGGGTGGGGGTGCTGGTCTGGGCGGTCATGCAGCTCGCGCTGGCCGTTGCGCCCACGGCCGCCGCCGTGCCCGATTCCGACCCGGCCGCCTCGATGTACGCCCCCGACACCGTCGTCGCGATCGATCTCACCCTGCCGCCGGCCTCGATCGAGGCGCTCGAAGCCGATCCGACCGGCGAGTACCAACCGGGGACCTTTTCGTTGGCGGCGACCGACGGCACGCCGAGCGGGGTCGGCGAGTTCACCCTGCCGCTGGACGTCGGCATCCGCCTCAAGGGCAAGGCCGGCTCGTTCCGGCCGCTGGGCCAAAAGGCCGCCTTCAAGCTCAAGTTCAACGAGTTCGTCAAAGGCCAGAAATTCCTCGGCCTGAAGAAGATGACGCTGAACAACATGGTCCAGGACCCCTCGATGCTGCACGAGACCCTGGCCTACGACGTCTTCCGTGCGGTGGGAGTCCAGGGATCGCGGACCGGCTACGCGTTCGTCCGTCTCAACGGCGAGGCGCTCGGCGTCTACCTCAACGTCGAGGATCTCGACGACGTCGGCCTCGAAAAGCGGTTCGGCCCCTTCGACGATCCCCAGCACCTCTACGAGGGCGAATACGGCACCGACGTCACCGTCGGCGACGAGGAAGACTTCGAGGTCGACGAGGGCGACGACGGCGACCTCGGCGACCTCGAAGCGCTCAGCGCCGCCGCTAACGACGAGCTTGCCCCCGACTGGTCCGAGCGGGTCGAGCCGCACGCCGACCTCGCCGAGATGACGCGGATGTGGGCGGTCGAGAAGTACGTCGGGCACTGGGACGGCTACGCCGGCAAAGCCGACGAAGAGGAGCACGACCTGCCGAACAACTTCTACCTCTACAGCGACCCGGCGGGACGGTTCCAGATGCTGCCCTGGGGAACCGATCAGACCTGGGAAGAGCGCGTCGACTTCGGCGCCGGGGGTGGCCTGCTCTTCGACCGCTGCCTCGGCGACGTCAGCTGCGCGGCCATTTACGAGGAGGCCGCGATCGCGGTGCTGAAAACCGTCCCCGGCCTCGACCTCGACCCGAAGGCCTACTGCACGGCGGAGCTGCTGGCACCCTGGCAGCGGCTGGAACGCGCCGCGATTCGTCCCTACGACGCCGACCAGATCGCCGCCGCCGTCGCCGCGACCCGGGAGTTCGTCGCCGAGCGCCCGTTCGAACTCGCCACCTGGCTGGAAGCCGGGTCGCCCGGGCAGCGCTTCGCCGGGCGGTGCGCTCCGCCCGAGGTCGGGTATTCGAGCGTGATCGTCATCTGGCCCCCAGGCGAGGAGCCCGCCGGCACCTCCCTGCAACTGGGGCGGACGAGCATCTCTCGCGGGGCCCTGGTCGTCCGCGTCCAGGCTTCGGTCCCGGGGCAGCTCGATCTCCGCGCCACGGTCGCGACAAAGAAGGGTCGCGCCAGCGCCTGCGCCAACAGGGTTTGGGTGGCCGCGGGAACCACGGCCGTTCGCTGCCCGCTCTCGACCACGGCGCGCGAGCGGCTGGCATCGCGCTGGCTGAAGTTCCGGCTCGAGGGCAGCCTGGCGCCGGCGGGCGGCGCCGCGGCGGAGACCTCCACCACTCGCCGCCTCGCCCGCACCGACGTGCCGAGCACCCGCCCCCAGGCGCCATAGAGTTGGCGCCGTGAGCGCCGACGCCCCGCAGCTCTTCCTGATCGACGGCAACTCGCTCGCCTACCGCGCCTTCTTCGCGCTGCCGGAGTCGATCGGGACCAGCGACGGGCGGCCGACCAATGCGATCTACGGGCTCGCCTCGATGCTGGTCAAAATCATCGACGAGCACCACCCGCAGGGCGTCGTCGTCGCCTGGGACGCGGGGATGTCCGGCCGCGAGGTCACCTACGACCTCTACAAGGCCCAGCGCAAACCGCGACCGGACCTGCTGCGCGAGCAGTGGCCGCACCTGATGCCGCTGGTCGAGGCCTTCGGCTACACCAACGTCAAGGTCGAAGGCTTCGAGGCCGACGACGTGATTGCCTCGCTGACCCGCCAGGCGCGCGAGCAGGGGATCGAGGTGATGGTCGTGACCGGCGACCGCGACGCCTACCAGCTGGTCGGCGAGGGGGTGCGGGTGATGAGCACCTCGCGCGGGATCACCGAGACCAAGATCTACGACAGCGACGCGGTTCAGGAGCGCTACGGCGTCCCCCCGGAGCTGATCACCGACCTGATGGGGCTGCGCGGCGACACCTCCGACAACATCCCCGGCGTCCCCGGGATCGGCGAGAAAACCGCCACGCAGCTGCTGCAGAAATTCGGCTCGCTCGAGCAGGTCCTGGCCAGCGTCGAGGAGATCTCCGGCGCCAAACGCAAGCAGAACCTGGTCGAGCACGCCGACGATGCCCGCATGTCGAAGCAGCTGGCGACGCTGCAGTACGAGATCGAGACCGGCGTCGACCTGGCCGCGGCGATGGACTCCGAGCCCGACCGCGGCGCCCTGCGCGACTTCATGCGCGAGTTCGAGCTGCGGGCGGTGATGGAGCGATTGGAAGAAGCGCTGCCGGAGGGCGAGGCGGTCCCGGGCCGCAGCGTCGCGCAGGAGCTGCGAGTCGAGGTCGAGGAGGGGGTGCTCGACGACCTCGGTGAGGGGCCGGCGGCGCTGGCGATCGACAGCGAGCGCTGGGCGGCGGCCGAAGGCGAGCGGATCCTCGCCGGCTCCTCGACCAAGGACGAGCTGGCGGCCGCCCTCGGCGGCCGCGCCTTCCTCGCCCACGACGCGAAGTCGCTCGGCGGCGGCCGCCACGGCCTGCTGGCGGCGGCGGCGCGCGAGGGGGTCGAGCTGAGCCTCGACCACGACACGATGCTCGCCGCCTACCTGCTGGAGCCGCAGCGCCGCACCTATGAGCTGACCGAGCTCGCCGCCGACGCCGGGATCGGCCTCGCCGAGGGGGTCGCCGCCGCGGCGGCCGACGAGGACGACGGCCAGCTCGCGCTCGGCGAGGAGGTCGAGGCGGGGCTCGATCCGCCCGAGGAAGCGCGCCTGGTCGCCGCCCTGGCCGAGGTCCAGCGGCCCCGGATCGCGGGGCTGGGCCTGGAGCAGCTGCTGCGCGAGGTGGAGCTGCCGCTGGTCCACGTGCTGGCGGCGATGGAGCGCGAGGGCCTGAAGCTCGACGCCGAGCGCCTGGCCGAGGTCGGGGCCGGCTTCGGCGAGCGGATCGACACCCTCGAAAAAGAGATCTTCGCGCTGGCCGAGGAGGAGTTCACGATCGGCTCGCCGCAGCAGGTTGGCCGCATCCTCTTCGAGAAGCTCGAACTGAGCCGCAAGCGCCGCGGCAAAACCGGCTTCTCGACCGACGCTCGGGTCCTCGCCCAGATCCGCGACGAGCACCCGATCGTCGAGAAGATCGAGTCCTGGCGGGAGCTGAGCAAGCTCAAGAACACCTACCTCGACTCGCTGCCGGACCTGATCGATCCCCAGACCGGTCGCGTCCACACCACCTTCAACCAGGCGGCGACCACGACCGGCCGCCTCTCCAGCACCAATCCCAACCTGCAGAACATCCCGATCCGGACCGAGATCGGCCGCCCCGTTCGCGCCTGCTTCGTCGCCGAGCGGGGCGCGCGGCTGCTCTCCGCCGACTACAGCCAGGTCGAGCTGCGGGTGCTCGCCCACGTCGCCGACGAGACGGTGCTGAAAGACGTCTTCCACGCCGGCGAAGACGTCCACGCGGCGACCGCGGCCGAGGTCTTCGAGATCGGCCGCGACGAGGTCGACGTCGGCCAGCGCTCGAAGGCGAAGATGGTCAACTTCGGCATCGTCTACGGCCTCACCGGCTTCGGCCTCGCCGACCGCCTCAACATCCCCCGCAAGGAGGGCGAGGAATTCGTCGTCCGCTACCTGGAGCGCTTCCCGGCGGTGCGCGCCTTTCGCGAGCAGGTGATCGAGCGGGCTCAGGAGGAGGGCTACGTGACCACCCTGATGGGCCGCCGGCGCCAGATCCCCGAGCTGCGCTCCGGCAACCCCAACACCCGCCGCCTCGGCGAGCGCCTCGCCGTCAACACGGTGATCCAGGGGACGGCCGCCGACATCATCAAGGTCGCGATGGTCCGCTGCCAGCGAGCCCTGCATGAGGCCGGGGGGGAGACCCGCCTGGTCCTGCAGATCCACGACGAGCTCCTGTTCGAGGGCCCGCCGGAGGAGATGGAGGCGGCGACCGAGCTGGTGCGCCGCGAGATGTGCGCCGCCTACCCGCTCGACCCCCCGCTGGAGGTCGACGTCGGCGTCGGCCCCGACTGGCTCAACGCCAAGTAGCCCCGCGGCAACGCGGCGCTAATCGTCGTCCTCGGAGCCGCTGTCCGAGTCGTCCTCGGAGCTGCCGGAGTGGTCGTCGACGTCGTCATCGTCGTCGTCATCCGGCTCCGATGCCGCTTCGACCGGTGCCGGGCTGGCGGCGACGGTCGGTTCGCCGCCGGGGCCGCTGTCGCCGCTCCCCGAGCCGCCGCTGGACGCGCGGTCGTCCTCCTCGCCGGAGTCGCGTCCCTCGGAGCGGTCCTCGCGATCGTCGCCGCCGGAGCTCCCCTCGCCGGAGCTGTCGTCCTCGCGCCCGCTCCGATCGTCGTCCCGATCGCCGTCGCCTGAGCCCCGATCGCCGCCGCGACTCTCACCCGTCCCCGAGGATGAGCCGCCACCGGGCCCAGCCGAGGGCGAGGGTCCTGGCTCTGAACCGCCGGCCTGCCCCGGCTCGGGCGCCGCGACGGCGGCGGCGGGGCCGGGATCGTCACCGCCATCGCGGTTCCGCTCGACCGCGACTCCCGCCCCGACCGAGCCGGCGATCAGCGCCGTCGCGACCCCGGCCTTGACCGCGCCGCCGGCGCCGAGGCCGCCGAGAATCGCGCCGCCGCCACCGGTGGAGGCGGCGCCCGCGGCGGCGGCAGCACCCCCAGCCCCGGCCGCGGCCGCCTCGGCGCCGTGGTCGAACAGCAGTCGCAGCAGCGGCAGCGGCACCAGCAGCCCGAGCCCGTCGCGCAGTGCCGCCCGCGCTCGGTAGATCGCCTGCCGCGCCGCGCCGCCGCTGACCCCCAGCGCCGCCGCGATCTCCTCGTGGCTCAGCCCTTCCAGCTCGCGCATCACGATCGCCGCCCGCTGCGGCTCGGGCAGCGCCCGCAGCCGCTCGATCAGCTCCGCCATCTCCTCCCGCCGCTCGGCCTCGACCGCGGCGCTGAGCCCGCCGGAGATCGCCTCACCCAGCTGCTCGGCCGCCGCCGGCCGGTCGCGGAGGTCGTTGAGGGCGGTGTTGCGGACGATCCGGTAGAGCCAGGGCCGCAGCTCGATCTCGGCCTTCGAGCCGCGCAGAGCCAGCAGCGCCTTCGAGAAGGCGTCCTGGGTGACGTCCTCGGAGCGGCCGCCGACGATCGCCGCCGCGAAGCGGTCCAGCGGCTTGCGGTAGCGGCGGACGATCTCCTCGAAGGCCGCCTCGTAGCCCTCGC
>Ga0190271_10002657_pt1 | contig 10928 bp, 9 predicted proteins | sample Popmic356T_FD_133747 | JGI IMG/M metagenome (GOLD analysis project Ga0190271, IMG submission 133747) | Populus adjacent soil microbial communities from riparian zone of Weber River, Utah, USA - 356 T | ecosystem: Environmental > Terrestrial > Soil > Riparian zone | place: USA: Utah | collected...
CGATTTAATGGAGAGAAAAAACGAAACTCAGACCCAAACAAACAAAACGAAACTGGATCGATGGGAAAATATTAATGGAGTCTTCGGCATAAAGAATCCGCAATCAGTAAGAGGAAAAAAGATTCTTCTGGTTGATGACGTGATCACCACCGGCTCTACCCTCGAAGCGTGCTCACAGGTTTTGCTGAAGAATGGTTGTGACCAATTGAATATTGCCTGTATTGCAGAGGCATAAAAAAAGCCTTGCGATCGCAAGGCTTTTCATAAAATCTTTTGTTGGTGACTAGTAGTTGGAACCAGCGCGAATCATTGCACATCTGAATCCGATAGTGGCCGTGGCAGAATCCTGATCCAGGTATCTTCTCGTACCAGGCGACATCCAGTATGCAACATCCTTCCAGGAACCGCCTTTGTATACGCGGGCACGGTCAGTTATGAGGGAGGTAAATGCCTCCGGATTTTTTTCAAAGTCACTGTTATAACCAGAGTTTGCACCTGACGCAGGATCCAGGAACCCATCTCTACGAATTGGGTTGAGGTCATCAAAATCCTGGAACGACATCGGTCTATAGATATCTTGTACCCACTCACTGACGTTACCAGCCATATTATATAGCCCATAATCATTAGGAGGGTATTCGTAGATGTATGAAGTTATAAGCGCTCCGTCATTCAGGCGACCGGCAATACCAGCATAGTCACCACGTCCGCGCTTGAAGTTTGCAAGCATAAAGCCCATCTGTTTTCCATAGGGATTTCGCACAGCATGACCATCCCAGGGATAAATACGCTGGTGAGTCTGTAACTCCTCAAGCCACTGGGTACCGATAAGGGCTTGCGCCGCATATTCCCATTCTGCTTCTGTAGGGAGTCGATAAGCAGGAACCACGATTCCGGATTCCAATGGAATACGTCCGTCGCTTTCTGCATATTCTTCGCCGGCATCCTCAGCAAGTTTTATATTCACAGCGCGTGTTCTCCACACGGCAAATTTGCTAGCCTGATTCCAAGTAATACCAACAACCGGGAAATAGCGGAATCCAGGATATCTCAGATAATGTTCAACGTAAGGGTCATTAAAAGCAAGCTTGCCAACCCATACAGTAGTGTCGGGCAGCGCAGCCTGGTAGGCTTCCTGTGAAGAATCCTTTGCCAGGTAGTGCATATACTCCAACCAGTGTACATTGGCAATTTCAGTTTCATCCATATAAAATGAAGCTACCGAAACGGTTCTCTCAACGTTGTCCCGATATGACATCACATCCTCCTCAAACGAGCCCATTACTGCCCGTCCACCTTCGATAAACACCATGTTTGGTGCATCGGGTTGGCCTTCATATGGGTTTACCATAAATCCACCCTGATCCTCGTCATTATAAGCGAGACCAGTTGCTGTACTTACCTGTCCTGGATTTTGAGCTGTAGGTTTCCTCCCTTTTCCCCCAAACAACGAACAAGCTGAAAGCACCACTGAAGCGCTGATGACATACAAAAGAACCCTGAAAGAATACTTCATTTTCATTCTCAGTTTAAATCAAATGCTAATTAAGCGGATAATACACTGTTTTCCAAGTCGACGTATGTTATTTCACCACTCTGTAACAGAATCGAAACGTGCTACTTAGGAACGCCTAACTAAAGCGATTTATTGTTTTGGGAAAGGCTTATCCATTTTTGGGAAGCCAAGTATTAAAAACAGGGGTCCAGTCAACATTTTCAACGATTAATGGAATGGCATAGAATTGTGAAGGAGCATATCAAAAAAACCTGCTATGCTCACCCTTCAAGATTTTAGAGTAATGCCCTTCGAAAAAAAGTGTGATGTAATAACTTTTTCCGGGAATTATCTGGCACAGCGCTCCCTCGCTGATTGTAAGGTATTCCTGTATTTTACCGAAGGATTTTTTATCGAGGTCTTCTATTCTCCGAAGTACCAGAAAGTTTTAATGATCAATGCCTTTGAAAAACCAATTGGCTTAGACCCCTATTTGGACAAGATTTCATTGGCTGATTTGGTCACCAGCTGATCGGTTATTTGAGAGAACAACTCAATCGCTGCGTCCACGGTCTTTATATTCTCAACAACTAACATCGCTTTTCCACCGCTGTCTTTCATCTTGCATTTTCGCTGATGCTTTTGAACGAAGGCGAGTATGTGGCCAAAGGTGTCTGAATTAAAGTATTTGTCGTTGTTGCTGACAAAGAAGGCACGCATCTTTTCGTTTTTCAAACTTAGTTTTTCAAAACCAAGTTTTTCGCCCAGCCAACGCAGACGAACCGTACTGACGAGTTCTTCTGTAGGTGTAGGCAAAGGACCAAATCGATCCTTGACCTCATCCGTGAATTCCTTTAGTTGTGTTTCGTCCTTGATATTATCGAGTCTGGAATACAACTGAAGGCGTTCACTGATGTTGCTTACATATACGTCGGGAATAAGAATCTCGAGGTCGGTTTCGATGACACAATCCTGAACAATAAGTTTTGCTTTTTCTTCTAATTCCGCCGAAAACAAGTCTTTAAAATCACTCTCTTTTAATTCCTGGATAGCGTCATCTAGGATTTTATGATACGTATCAAAACCAAGGTCAGTAATAAATCCACTCTGTTCGCCACCTAGAAGGTTTCCGGCCCCGCGAATATCAAGGTCGCGCATTGCCACTTTAAAACCGTCGCCGAGTTCGGAAAATTCTTCCAGTGCAGCGAGTCGCTTACGCGAGTCGGCCGTGAGTAGTGACGCTGGGGGAGTTAACAAATAACAGTACGCCTTCTTGTTCGACCGGCCAACTCTCCCACGCATTTGATGTAAGTCGGAAAGGCCAAACATGTGCGCGTGATTAATAATTATTGTATTTGCGTTGGGTATATCAAGGCCTGATTCAATGATGTTGGTGGAAACGAGGACATCGTATTCTCCGTCGATAAATTTCATCATGGCTTTCTCAAGTCTATCACCATCCATCTGACCGTGAGCGATGCCGATACGAGAATCAGGAACAAGTTTGAAAATCACATTTGCGACCTCGACGATATCGCTAACCCGGTTATGAACAAAAAACACCTGTCCTCCCCTCCGCAGTTCATGACTTATCGCATCCCTGATCAATATTTCATTGAATGTGTGTAGTTCAGTAGTTACAGGTTGTCGATTTGGTGGAGGCGTTGAAATGATACTAAGATCGCGAGCGCCCATAAGCGAAAAATGGAGTGTGCGCGGAATAGGCGTTGCTGTCAAAGTGAGTACATCAACACTTACTTTCAATTCTTTCAGCCTGTCTTTAACCTTGACACCGAATTTTTGCTCTTCATCTACGATCAATAAGCCCAGATCTTTAAACTCCACATCCTTACTTACAACCCTATGTGTACCGATCAAAATATTAATTGAGCCTTCGCCTACGTTCTTTAATATTTCCTTAATCTCCTTCTCTGATTTAAAACGTGATACATAATCGATCTTTACCGGAAAAGCGGATAACCGTTCACTGAACGTTCGATAATGTTGCATTGCAAGTATTGTGGTAGGGACCAATACGGCTACCTGTTTCCCTTCCGTAGCAGCCTTGAAGGCGGCGCGAATGGCAACTTCCGTTTTGCCGAATCCAACATCCCCGCATACTAACCGATCCATGGGATGAGGAACCTGCATGTCGCGTTTTACGTCCTCTGTTGCCCTGGCCTGATCAGCGGTGTCTTCAAAAATAAATGACGACTCAAGCTCAGCTTGCAAAAAACTATCGGGCTGAAATGCATATCCCGGGGCCGACTTGCGCTTGGCGTAAAGTGATATGAGTTCTTTCGCGATATCTTTTACACGCCGCTTGGCCTTTGATTTTTTATTTTCCCACTCCTGTGTTCCCAGCTTGCTAATGATAGGGGGTGCTCCATCCTTTCCAGAATATTTTGAAATCTTATGCAGTGAGTGAATACTTACATAGAGCAAATCGTCATCGCGATAAACCAACCGGATAGCTTCTTGCTCATGCCCATTTACTTCTTTTTTTTCCAGGCCGGCAAACTTTGCAATTCCGTAGTCGATATGAGTCACGAAGTCGCCAGGTTGAAGGGTCTGAAGCTCCCGTAAAGTAAGGGCTTTCGATTTCGTGAATTTTTCTTTCGCTCGGTATCGGTGGAAACGTTCAAAAATCTGATGATCCGTATAACATACAACCTTGAGGCTATCATCTACATATCCCTGGCGCAGCGCGAACTCAAGGGATTGGAAATGAAGATGGGGATTGATCTCTTCAAAAATCCCTTTCAGCCGTTCAGTCTGCCTGGGCACATCAGCAGTAATAAAATTACTCATGCCCTGCATTTCATGGTCATAAAGATCCTTCGCGAGTAACTCAAAATTTTTGTTGAACGATGGTTGAGCGGAGCTTGAAAAATCGAACCCCTGTGCTTCAGGAAGGATAAAGCGGCTTCCAAATTCAATGCATGTAAACGCTTCGCATTTAGACGAAAATGTTCCTCCAGCATCAAAAAGGTTGTCCGGGCTGGTGAGGTGATTAGCCCCGCTTAGTTTTAAGATCTTGTCAAATGAACTTACGGCCTTGTCAAAACATTTTTGAATAAGGTCGCCGGTAAGCTGAAAATCTTTTATCCAAAGTTGCGTCTGCGGAGAGATGAAGTCAAAAAATGACTGTCGCTCTTCCTGCAGTAATTTGGATTGCACGTTAGGAATAATGTTTACTTTTTCAAGGGCATCAACCGAAAGCTGTGAACCGGGTTCAAATGTTCTGATGCTGTCCACTTCGTTTCCGAAAAGTTCTACACGGTACGGCAATTCGTGCGCGAACGAAAAGATATCAATTATGCCGCCACGAACTGCAAACTGTCCGGCTTCATATACAAAGTCGGTCTTCTCGAAATCATAGTTGTGAAGAAACTCCTCCAGGAATGACGTATCCAGCTTTTCATGTAATGTAATTGTAAAAGTATTTGAAGCCAGAGTGCGCTTGTTAATCACTTTTTCCCCCAGGGCTTCGGGATAGGTAACGATGATTTCGGGCGATGTTTTGTTGGCGAGGCGGTTGAGCACTTCTGCCCGCATCAAAATGTTCGCATTCTCAGTTTCGTCGTATTCGTAAGGACGTTTGTACGACATAGGAAACAAAAGAATTTCGTGCCCAAGCAGGTTCTGTACGTCGTTTTGGAAATAGGATGCCTCATCACGATCGTGCAGGATGACCAGGCAATCCTTCGGATGAAGTTTGAAGGCCGACGATAAAACTACGGCATCGAGGCTTCCTGCTAAACCTTTTAACTGAATATTTTTCTTTTTGGGCGTTTTTATCCCAGCGGCTACGGTCTTAATAAAACCATCCGCACAATACATACTAAGAAAATCGTTCGCCCTCAAAATCGTTAATTGTGCCCCCGCTTCGAAAGGCAGCAAAGATAATGCGACCCTTTCTGCCAAACCAAAAACGCGCGTCTAAATCTGTTAATTTTATGCATGAACTTTCTCAGACTTCTCTTTCTGTGCGCGGGGATCGTGTCGTTGGTGTTAATGTTCGTAGGTCTTTACAAACCTTGGACAATGCTGTGGTGGGAGGCGGTTCAAACCAGGCGGAAAGTAATCAGCCTTTACGGCTCCATCTCGACCCTGAGTTTTATATTGTATTGGATGACTAAATCCGCCTAGTATGCCCCTATTAGTTCGACTGATCCACGCGTGCCAGAGCACAAAGTTTCAGCAGCTTTTCGACATTGACGATGACATCAAGATCATTTCTTTCAGAGATGGAAATGTCTTCTTTAACGTCACGTGTCTTTTCGCCGAGAAGATAATAGTATTCGCAGCGGCTATGATTGGCGATAAAGAAGTTGGATGCTTCAAGGTAGTCGGGGGCGAAAATTTCAACAACTTTTGTTCCCGGTCGCGAGAAGATAACGTTGTGCAAAGCTGATCCGTGAACCGCAAAAATAACATCGGCGCTGCCGAAAATATCAGCCTCTTGCTGCATGGTTTTCCCATCCATGCTTAAGAAGTGAAATCCGAGAGGAGCCAATACCTGTTTTATGTCCGCAAGATTTAATTCTCTTCTGATCTTAACATTTCCCCGGGTAACAAATATTTTCTTCAGGGCACTTCCATTTTGCTGATAACTGTTTGGCTTGAAAAGGACTCTTTTAAGAAAGCTATGTGTGTGCCCGTCCATTTTAAAACCGTGATCCGGATCGCGGTATTTAATCGATATCAGTGAACGGTCGGCAGAACACGGAAAATTGATAATCTTTTCTTTTGAAATTCCCATGTACTGAAGGGACTCTTCGACAAAATCTTTCGTCGTACCATCACCAATGTAGTAATAGTCAATATTTTCCTTTCCAAATGTTTCCCAATAGGACAAGAGCAATGGCAATTGGGTTTGTAGCCAATGACCATAGTGGCAAAAGAGAGTATTTGAAAGGTAGGCAACCGTTCCTTCTATTTTTTTGGTGGGGACCAGAAACTGATGGCTTATGGGCAAGTCTTCAAACCGGACCTTAGGCTCATACAACACTCTTCCATCATCGTCGATAAGATGGTTTTGTTGAAATGTAAATTTTGGATTCCGGATATCTAAGAGGACTGCGCTATAACTTGACTTTACCTTCGGGAATTGAAATTTTGAATAGCCAAAATTGATGTCTTCGGGAAGGTTTTTTGGCGGAATCAATGGAGCAGAGTCCTCGCGATGGAAAGAATGAATGACCACGTCGCCACGCTTGCCGTATAATGATTGCGCGTTCTCTAAGTTTAGCCGAACCATGCCACGGGGCCTGGGTTGAAATGTTAGGAGTTTAAATGCCCGGACTACTCTTTTTGCAATTTTCTGAACAACCTCTTCTAATGACATAACTAAACGTTTTGAGGAAAACCACGACGCTCGGAAATCAAAATGTAAGAAAATAAATTAGTATTCGTGAAATTCAGCGGTCAATAATTTGAGCATCGGGCCCGTCGTGTTAATGTTTTCATAATTTTGTTTCATGAAAAAAACAAAACGCAGTAAATGCATTTTCTTCTTATCAAAAGTTGCCATAGTTGCAATATTCATGTTGACGGCATGCTCGCCGTCACAGGAGAAGAAGCAGGGTGAGCAGCCCTCACAGAATGATCTTCCTGATATGTCCATTACTTTGTTGGATGGAAGTCTTTTAGCGACTAAAGAACTGCGTGGAAAAACGATATTGGTTTTGTTCCAGACGGACTGTGACCATTGTCAACGCGAGGCTGCAGACATCGAGCGCAACCTTCACGCCTTTTCGACTTCCACGATATATTTCATAACATCAAACCCAATGACGGAAATCGAAAAATTTGCGCGACAGTACAAATTGAACGAGCGTGAAAATGTTCATTTCGCATGGACCTCAAATGAAAACATTCTCAACAGCTTCGGTCCGATTGAAGCACCATCAATCTATGTCTACTCAAAAGAGCACAAATTGGTAAAGTCATTTAATGGAGAAGTAAGTGTCGCTGAAGTGTTGAAATATATTTAACGGACTCGGTCTGCTGCAACCAGGTATTTTTTGTTCACCCCGGAGAACCCTATTAAGAATCTGTCCCCTCCATCATTCAACTTTGTTTTAGCTTTTAGTCCTTCGCTGGTTATCGGATAGTTGCGAGTAAAAACATTAGCCTGTCCTTGCGGAAAAAATTCTTTCAATGCTTTCTGATCAGGTTTAACGGTTGCAAGGGTCCTGAAAATTTTCCCCGGGAAACTATCTACCAGTTTTTCTGAAGTATACAGTTGAGTATTTGGATGAAGCTTTTTGAGGTTGAACCGGGTAGCAACAGACTTAAACGCCCCGGCCTTTAAAATTGAGGCATTCGGTTCATACAGGAAAGTCAGAGGTTCCGAAAATTCAACAACCTGACTTTGTTCGTCTGAAAACCGAAATGAAAATGTGGTAACTGTATCAGCACCAGACAAATTTAACGCCTCGATAGCCGGCTCGGCGGTGTGGCCGCTTTCACAGAGAAAAAGAAGCTCTTTACATTCGTTGTCCACCGAAACAACATAAACATTTTTTACCGACGACAATTCTTTAAGTGCCTGTTTGATATCGAGAAATGGCGAAGCCTTTACCAGAAGGTAACTTGTATGGCCAAATATTAACGGCAACAAGGTCAGAACATTTGGTTCGCAATCAACAAATGAAAAAATTTTCCTCTTTTCTTTACTTCGCCTGGACGGGTCGATGAAGATACAATCGAACGGAACCTTGTTGTCAAGCAGGAACTGTTCAGCCGACGTGTTATAATATTTGATTCCCGATGCTCCTAATTGGAGGTGATTGTGTCTGGCAATGTCCAGAAGATCTGTGTTTGTTTCCACATACTGGATCTCCGCGAACAAATTGCTGAGATGTAAGGAATCCACTCCGAAGCCACCTGTCAAATCTGCACATCTCGATCTTTCAGAAACAGAAGTTCGCAGGATGTGGGCCTTAAATTTTGCCGTCTTTTCCGATGAACACTGCTCCAGATTCAATGATGGAGGAAAGATGATACCCCGACCGCTATAGTATGAAGGAAGTTTATCTTTTGATTTCCTTTTGCCGACAATCTGATCAGCTACTCGGGCGATGGGTATTCCGTGAACAACGCCTGTCTTCAGAATCAGCGCATTGACATCGTCCGTCTCATGCTGACGGATAAATGATTGGACGTCCGGATGAAGTAATTCGGAAAACAATGACTTCTTTTTTATTAAAGATAATGATGAGACCTGTGCCTTTTGAAGTGGATAAAAATATTTCTCGTATAAACAAAAATACCTATTCCCTGAGAGACGAGCAGCACAGGATCGATTCTAAAAGAGGCATACGTCAGTATGAGCACGGAGGCGCACACACTTATGAGCCAAAAACCCAGCGGGAGAATGGAAGAGTTATGTTTCTCCGAATAATACCATTGGTAAACAAATCGAAGATTCAGCATCAGCTGCCCAACAGCACCCATTATCAGAAGTGGATGTGTTAAATCCGTTTTCTTAAGAATGGTGTCCACGTTGTGTTGAACACCAAAAAAAATCCAACCAAAAGCTATGGCTGGAAGAGCTAACAAAAAAATCCGTACGGAGCGGTCGATCTTATTCCATTCGTTTTTAAGCTGAAGATTTCGAACATAGATAAAATAGGATATTGTCTGGCCCAGGATAATGACTACATCATCTCTTATGATTCCATAGATGAGAAAAAGGAACGACGCTACCAGACTGAGTTGCCAATAGAGTGTAGGAGAGGCTACCTTTTTCTGCTTTTCTGAGTGAAACCACTGGACGATTAGGCGCGCGCCAAAAAGAGACTGAGCAAAAAAACCGAGGACAAATATTCCATACTTACTAAAGAATTCCATGGGGAACAAAGATGGATAAGAATAATGAATTTGGAAGGAGGGGATTTATTAAAATTCAGTTACGTTTAGACTCACTAACAATTTGCCACAAAAATGAAATTTGATTTAGTGGTTATCGGAGGAGGTGCCGCTGGATTTTTTGGAGCCATTCAAGTAGCGTCGATGAAGCCGGCTAGTAAGATCTTGATATTGGAGAAGTCATCCAAACTCTTGTCCAAGGTTAGGGTGTCCGGTGGAGGAAGATGCAACGTTACCCATAGTTGCTTCAACCCCTCCGAACTATCGCAACATTATCCCAGGGGAGCGAAACAACTTAAGACACTTTTCAGATCATTTCATGCAAAGCATGTCGTTGACTGGTTTTCTTCTAAAAAAGTTATCCTAAAGACTGAAGCGGATGGAAGAATGTTTCCCATCACGGATAGTTCTGAAACGATCATAGAATGTTTCATGGCAGAAGCCAAACGTTTCGGTGTAGAAATACAAGTCAACGCGGGTGTAACGGCCATAACGCGAGAAGGAGAATCATTCACCGTAGAAACTGCTAAGGGAACGAAACTAGAGACACGAAAAATCCTGATTGCCACCGGAGGCAATGTAAATCACAGCTTCTACAAATGGATAGTGGACCTTGGGCATACATTGGTAAAACCTATACCCTCACTCTTCACTTTCAACGACCAGGACAAAGCGTTCATTGACCTTATGGGTATTTCTGCTCCGGAAGCGGAAGTAAAAATAGCCGGAACAAAATTTTCTGAGCGCGGTCCGGTATTAATTACTCATTGGGGTCTTAGTGGCCCGGCCGTAATCAAACTGTCGGCTTGGGCAGCGGAGTATTTGCATGAAATTAACTACGAGTTTGTTGTTCTCGTTAACTGGATTGGTTCAATGAAGGAGGAACAATTGCGCGTACATTTCGCTGAAATCAGGAAGGCAAGAGGAAAACAGACGATCATGGCGAACCCATTGTTCAACCTTCCTTACCGCTTGTGGCAGAGGCTCTGTCAACTTTCTGAAATCGGAGAATCCAAGATCTGGAATGAAGTAGCACAGAAAAACCTCAATAAGCTTTTAGAACATATCATTCGCTGCCCTTTTAAGATCAGGGGCAAGACCACGTTTAAAGAAGAATTTGTAACGTGTGGAGGCATTGACCTCAGGGAAATCAATGTGGATACCATGGAGAGTACCCTGGTGAAGAATATTTTTTTTGCGGGAGAGGTCTTAAATATTGACGGAGAAACGGGCGGATTTAACTTTCAGGCCGCATGGACAACGGCGTACGTGGCGGCTCAATCCATAGTCCGGTAGAATGAATTGATTGGGCTTTCGTTGAATCTAACCTACAATCGCAGGCGACGGCTGCAGCAATCCCCCCTGACCGTCTACCGAAAGAGACATAGTCGAACCATTTACCCAGGCGAGGTTTGGATGTTCATGACCGGTAGGGAAATCAAAGGCAACGGGATAATTGTAAGGGCGAACCTTATCAAGAACGATTTCTTCTATTGCTTCGCCAAAAGCCGGTGATGAGTCCATCATACCCGTCATATATCCCACCACAAGTCCA
>Ga0190271_10002658_pt1 | contig 10927 bp, 8 predicted proteins | sample Popmic356T_FD_133747 | JGI IMG/M metagenome (GOLD analysis project Ga0190271, IMG submission 133747) | Populus adjacent soil microbial communities from riparian zone of Weber River, Utah, USA - 356 T | ecosystem: Environmental > Terrestrial > Soil > Riparian zone | place: USA: Utah | collected...
GACGATCTCGCGCTCGGCCAGGTCACGCGGCCACCGGGGGTGCCGCCAGGTGTCGAGGTCCGCGTCGGCACGATTGACCGCGACGCGGGCCGGTTCGCCGGTGCACTCGAACAAATCCCCGAGATCGAAGGCGCGCTCGTGGCGATCGACAATCGGACCGGACACATCCTGGCGATGATCGGCGGCGTGAACTTCGTGCGCAGCCAATTCAATCGGGCGACACAGGCGCAGCGGCAGATCGGCTCGCTGTTCAAGCCCTTCGTGTACGCGGCCGCGATCGATCGCGGCTACACGGCGGAGTCAGTCCTCGACGACTCGCCGGCCAGCTTCGTGGCCGGCCCGAACCAGCCGCCGTACGAGCCGCGTAACTACGACCGTACGTTCAAGGGCCCCATTTCACTCCGCGATGCGCTGGCTCAGTCACGCAACGTGCCGGTCATTCGCCTGATGGACGCCCTGGGACCGCCGCAGGTCGTCAACTACGCACGGCGCATGGGCATCACCTCGCCACTGCCCGAATACCTGTCGGTGGCAATCGGCGCCGCCGAAGCCACGCTGATCGAGGTCACTTCAGCGTACTCGGCGTTCCCGAATCAGGGGATCCGCATGGAGCCCCTGCCCTTCCTCGAAGTACTCGATCAGGATGGTAACGTGCTCGAGCAGCACCGGCCACAGGCCCACCAGGCGCTCCGCGCCGACACCGCGTACATCATGACGAACCTGCTGGAAGGGGTGATCCGGCGCGGGACTGGCGCGTCGGCGGCGTCACTGAAGTGGCCACTCGGGGGCAAGACGGGAACGACAGACGACTACACCGACGCCTGGTTCGTGGGGTTTGACCCCGACATCACTCTTGGCGTGTGGGTGGGCCTCGATCAGAAGCGGCCGATTGGCCAGAACCAGACCGGCACGACCGCTGCGCTGCCGATCTGGCGCCAGGTCATGGAACGATGGATCGCCAGCCGCCGGGGCCAGGGCGACCCGCCGGTGTTCGAACGCCCCGGCAACATCGTGACCACCGAGACCGCAGCCGGGGCCGAGGTGTTCATCGCCGGAACTGAACCGGGCGCTCAGCCCAACTGACCCCTACTCGTCGTCGATCGTCGACTCGAGCTTACCGAGCGCTCGCTTCATCAGGTACGCTTTGATGAACTCGTCGATGTCTCCATCGAGCACGCGGTCCACATCGCTGACCTGATACTTCGTCCGGTGGTCCTTGACCATCTGATACGGGTGCAGGACGTAGCTGCGAATCTGGCTGCCGAAGGCGATGTCCTTCTTCTCGCCCCCAATCTGAGCGAGCCGCGCCTGCTGTTCCTTCAGCTTGATGTCGTACAGCCTCGACTTCAGCACCTTCATCGCCGAGGCACGGTTCTTGTGCTGCGACCGTTCATTCTGGCAGGACACGACAATCCCCGTCGGCAGGTGCGTGAGACGGATGGCGGAGTCCGTGACGTTGACGTGCTGACCGCCAGCGCCGCTCGATCGGAACGTATCGACCCGCAGGTCCTTGTCGTCGATCTCGACATCGATGTCGTCGGGCAGTTCTGGCCAGACGTACAGGGACGCGAAGGACGTGTGCCGCCGCGCCGCCTGGTCGAACGGCGAAATCCTGACGAGACGATGCACACCGGCCTCGGCGGCAAGCAGCCCGTACGCATAGTCGCCGGAGATGACCACCGTGGTGCTCTTGATGCCGGCTTCGTCCCCAGGTTGCGAGTCGACGACCTCGCGCTTGAATCCCTTGCGCTCGGTCCAGCGAATGAACATCCGCAGGAGCATCTCGGCCCAGTCCTGCGACTCGGTCCCGCCAGCGCCAGGGTGCACCGTGATGATCGCATTCTTGCGATCCATCTCGCCCGACAACATGGTGCGGACCTCACCGGCCTGCACTTCACGCGAAAAGGCGTCAACGCCGCGCTCCAGATCGGCGGTGACATCCTCGCCCTGTCGTTGCCACTCGAACAGGACACCAAGATCGTCGGCCTGCCGCCGCAGCGCTCCCGACAGGACCAGATCGTCCTCGAGCCGCCGGCGCTGCTGCAGCACCTTCTGGGCGTTGGCCTGATCCTTCCAGAAGTCAGGCGCGCCGACCTGAGCCTCGACTTCGCTCAGTTCACGCTGCAGTCTGGCTTCGTCAAAGCCCCCTCCGGAGATCGGAGGCGCGAGAGGCGAGATCCGCGAAGGTGCGGACGAGTTCGTCAGATGTCATGGGTCAATGTCTCGTATGGAGGGCGTCACGCCCGGAACAGGTCAGCGTCCTGGCGGCGCGTGGTGAACATCCACCCGCCCAACCAGATCGAAACGGCGAGCGCGGTCCAGACCGCCGCGTCACCAATCCGGCTGTAGATCGTACGCTCAGTCAGGAGGCGCACGTCAACCGCCAGCGCCGCAGGCTCGAACAGCGGCGTCGTCGCGATGACGCGGCCGTACGGATCCACCGCACCGCTGATGCCGGTATTCGCCGCTCGCACGACGAACCGCCCCTGTTCGACGGCCCGGATCGCCCCCTGTTCGAAATGCTGGTGGGGCGCCGACGTCCGGCCAAACCAGGCGTCGTTGGTAATGGTCGCCAGGAGGGTGCTGCCGTTGTCCACGAACTGCTGCGCAATCGTGCCATACACCGACTCGTAGCAGATGGCCACACTCACACGATGGCCATCGGCGTCGAACACCACGGCTTCCGTGCCCGGCGTGAAGTCGCTGACCTTCTCGACCAGCGGGCCCACGAAGAAAAGCAATGACTTGAGCGGGACGTACTCGCCGAAGGGCGCAAGCCGCATCTTGCGGTACCACTGCTGCGACCGGCCATCCGGCCCCACAAGGACGGCAGCGTTGTAGTAGCGATCGGGCGCACCGTCCGTTCCCGTTTCGATCTGGTCGGAACCGATGATGAAGGGGAGGCCGGCTTCTCCAGCCAGTTGACGAATCGGCGCAGCCAGCAGCGAGTTCGCATCGAGGGGAAACGGGGTCGACGCTTCGGGCCAGATCACGAGCCTGGCGCCACCGGCGATCGCCTGCCGGCTCAACTCGAGGTAGGTCGCGACGATGTCGCGGCTGTACCGCGGATCCCACTTCCGATCCTGGGCAATGGCCCCCTGTACGAGGCCCACGCGAAGTTCCTCGCCGGCATCCAGCAGGCGCCCCTGCGACACCCGGGCACTGCCCCAGCCCACGACACCGGCGAGCAGCAGCGCGACCACCACGACACCGCCACGCATCGCGCGCGTACGAGTCACCGTCGCGACGACGGCCGCCGCACTCACGAGCGCCACCAGGGCCGACAAGCCGTAGAGGCCGACGACACTCGTCAACTGGACGACGGGGAGGACGGTGGCCTGCGAGGCGCCGAGCTGCACCCAGGGAAAACCGGGGCCCAGTGATGCGCGTAACCACTCAGTCGACACCCACAGGGCTGGCGTCAGCCACACACCCGCAACGCCGAGGCGACGCACGGCGCCGGCCACCAGGACCGCAAACAGACCAGGGAAGATCGCCAGGTAGGCCACTAGTAACGCTGCAATCAGCACGCTGATCGGCAGCGGGAGCCCCCCATGCTGCTGCATCGTTTCCGCGAGCCAGTAGAGCGTCCCGGCAAAATAGACAAGACCGGTGGTGACGCCGAGCAGAAACGCGCGGCCGAGCGTCGCCACACGCCCGGCCGAGGTGACCGACAGGATCAGCGGCGCCAGGGCCACCCAGGCAAACGCCGGATGCCCGAATTTGGGAAAGCTGAGGCAACAGAGCGCCCCGGACAGGAGAGCTAGCGGGTAACCGACGACTTTATCCCTTCCTGGGAGCTGAGCTTCGCGGCGTTGCGCTCAGCCTCATCACGGGCAGCGAACGGACCAACCCTCACGCGGTACAACCCACCGGCGGCCCCTGAGGCCACCGACGCGGCATACCCCTTCGCGATGAGTTGCTGGACCTGCCGATCTGCATTCTCGCGCGAGCGGAATGCGCCGACCTGCAGGAACCACCCATCGGCCACGACGGGTGCAGGCTTCGGTGCCGCGACGGGCGCAGTCGCCGGGGGCGGCGCCGGTGCGGGCACGACCGCTGCCGGCGCGGGCGAAGCGGCCTGGACGGCCGCTGCCGGCGCGGTAGCGGCAGGCTCGGACGGCTCGGGCTCAGGCTGCGGCGTGGTCGTCCCCTGCAGCGTGTCGTGGTATCCCGTGTCGGCAGGCGTTAGCTGCGTTTCCGGTAGGAGTTCGGCAGGCGCTTCAACCGCGGCCGACTGCTCGATGCTCTCGATACCCGCCCCGGCGGTGTTGGTGCGAACACCACGCCCGACCGAGACGCCGAGCAGAAAGACACCGACGGCGACGACGACCGATATCATGAACAGAAACACCAGTTGCTTTCCACTCAACTGGATTTCCCGGAAATGTGTTTCGGACATGGATCTGCGAGATGTTAGCACGCGTCAGGGCCCGAGTCGCCCGGCCAGCGCGCGCGCTTCGGCCAAGTTGGGCTCGAGTGCGAGAGCGCGGCTCACCTCGCGACGCGCCCCCTCACGGTCACCGGTTTCGAGCAGCACTTCACCGAGTGACACGCGACCGGCGGCCGTCTCGCGACACCACAACGCGACCGTGAACTGCTCGATGGCCTCCGCCAGCCGCCCGGCCTTCTGGTGAATGCGACCGAGCAGGCGATGGGGTTCTTCCTCGTACGGCGAGAGGTAGATGGCCCGGCGTAGTTCGCCCGCCGCCTCCCGATCACGCCCTTCAGTGAGCAGCGTGCGGGCGTTCGTCAGATGGAATCGTGCCGTCGCCTCCTGATCGCGCTGGGCCGGCCCTCCGACGACGGGCCTCAGTACGGCGGCGTTCGACAGATCCGCGAGGGCCGGAATCCGCTCGAGGCCCTGCGGCACCTGCGTCACAAGGCCGGCCGCGACCGGCTCGTCCCCCGCCCCGCCGAGCAACCTCGCCAATTCGAGTTCGCGCTGCGCTTCTGCCGTGCGCCCAGCGGCCGCCAGCAGCGCACTCATCACACGATGGGCGTCGCCATCGGCCGCGTCGAATCGCACCACTTCACGTAGCCATCCGAGGGCTTCGGTCGCATCGCCACCAACGGCGTGCGCGTAACCGAGGTTGAACAGGTAGTCCGTGTTCCCGGGATGCTCGTCGACGGCACGCTTGAAATACGTCGCGGGGGTGTTCCCGCCCGGTGGCGTGCCGCGCCGCAGCTGGACCACTCCGAGCAGGCTCGAGATCGCCGCCGCACGTTCGGTGTTGTAAATAGTCGTGAGGGCCTGCGAGGCGCCATCAAATCGTCGCAGGTCGAGCATCGACAACGCGACAGCGAACCGGGCGTGCCGGAACGCCGCCGCATCCGGGCTGACGGCGTTCGCCGATGCCAGAGCCCGCTCGTGATCACCCTGGACCGTGTAGACATCCCACAGCGCCATCAGGATTCTCGGATCCGATGGAGCCTGCCGGCTCGCCGTTTCGAGGAAGCGCTGCTGGGCCGCCGGCGTTGCGGCAACCAGTCCCTTCAGGAAATTCTCGAACGTCTCGAGCGCGAGCGGCGCCGGCGCTGGACGTGACGGGCGCAGCCCCCCGGTCTGCGCCGCAATCCGTGTGGCGACATCGTCGAAGACACCGAAGATGTCGGCAAGCGCGCCTTTGTGCACGACAGGTACGAGTTCGTTGCCCGTCGACAGTCGAATCACACGCGCCCGCACCTCCAGCTGCTGACCGAGTCGAACCTCACCGAAGACGACCTCGGACGCTCCGATCAGTTCTCCGACGCGAATCGTCGTGGCCCGGGTGAGCGCCGACGTCATCGGCAGATTCAACCGCGCGAACGCCGTCACCCGCTCATCACGCGTCATGGCGCCGACACCGCGTGTCCCGAGGCTCTCGACGATGAGCGTCGACGCCGCTTCTCCCAGCCAGAGGGCCGCGCCGCCCCCACCTGGGGCGCCCGGGTCGACCTGCGCCACAAACGGCATGACCAGCACGCGCGATCCCGGTGCGTCCTGCGCCGATGCGCCGCCGAGTGCGACAGCGACGCCCAGGCAGAGGATCCAGCCGGAGCACCAGCGAGCGGCAGCACGAACGGCCGTCATGCGGCGGCGGCCGTCTCCGCAACCGGCTGCATGGCGTCGAACTTGACGTCGATTACGCACTCGGCCGCGCCCATCGCACGACACCGATCGACTCTGACGGTGGAAGGCAGACCGAAGTGCGCCAGCGTCGTCAGCGCCAGAGCCCGATAGAAGCCGCACAGCGGTGCGGCCTGCACCCCACGCACCGCGCAGAACAAGGACGCTGTGACCTCAACGCGCGCCGTGGCGCCACGCGACCGGACGCGGAACCGGCTCAGGCTGTCGACCTCAGCGCAGATGGTGCCGGCCAACCGGAGGGCCGCGCCAACGCGGAACCGCGTCGGCATCCAGGCCACCATGCGGCGGCGAAAGGGAGGCAGCGACATCAGCGCCCACTCGGCCGCAAGAGCGCCTGCACGCTCCACCACGCGCTGATAGGCATCCCCCTCGGTCCGGAGGAAGCCCAGGACAGCGAGCATCGGCGCGCGCCCGATCCCGCCGTCACGGAGGCCCTCGGAATGGAGCCAGTTCTCGTAGAAGTCGAGCCGCTGCGGCAACTCCTCTCCTATCGCCTGATGCAGACTTGCCGCCGCGAGACGTCCGATGTGCCCCTCTGTCATGATGCCTTCATGTGCGGGTCGACGACGGCTGGCGCCATCGTGGCGGGCGGAGGTGCGCGCCGCTTTGGCGGACAGGACAAGGGTCGCCTCGTCGTCGAGGGCCGCACCATCATCGTTCGACAGGTCGAGGTCCTGCAACGGGTCGCGTCAGAACTGCTCATCGTGGCACCAGACGCCGCCCGATTTGCCGACCTGCCGGTGTCCGTCGTGAGCGATCGGCAGCCGGGCCTCGGGGCGATCGGGGGGATCGACGCCGCACTGCACGCCACGCCCCTGGCCCAGGTGATCGTCATAGCCTGCGATCTCCCCTTCCTCACAAGCGACCTGCTCGCCCACCTTGTGGCGCTGAGTGTGGGACACGACGGCGCCTGGATTCGCACGAACAGGGGCGTCGAGCCGCTGGTCGCCTGCTACCACACGGCCGCACGCACCCGCGTGACGGCCTACATCGAAGGTGGCGGCCGCAAGGCATCGGACCTCGGAGGCGTACTCGACATGGCGGAACTGACGTCGCCGGATCTCGACCGGTTCGGGGCTCCGTCGCGCCTGCTGGCCAACATCAACACGCCCGATGACTACGCCCGAGTACAATACGGGTCCGCATGATTCTGCCGGTTCACAGCACCATCCGCGCCGCCCTGACGAAGACCCTGACCGACCGATTCGACATCAGCGCGGCCGACCAGCCGTCCATCGTGCTCGAAACACCTCCACGGAGGTCGCTTGGCGACGTGGCGGTGCCCGTCGCCTTCGAACTGGCTCGACGACTGCGCAAGGCCCCGCGTGCGATCGCTCAGGAGATTGCGGCCGGCATTGGCCCGGTCGAGGGCATCACCCGGATCGAGGCCGCGCCAAACGGCTATCTTAACTTCTACCTCGACCGGGCCGCGGCCCTCGCTCGCTGGCTCTCGCCCGCAGCCGCCCCGATGCCCCTCGACTCGGGAAAGGTCATCGTCGAACACACCGCCATCAATCCGAACAAGGCGGCTCACATCGGGCACCTGCGGAACGCCGCGCTCGGCGACACGCTCGTGCGGCTGCTGCGCTTTCAAGGACGTCAGGTCGAAATCCAGAACTACATCGACGACACCGGTGTCCAGGTGGCCGATGTGGTCGTCGGCTTCACGACGCTCGAGGGACGCGACCTCGCGTCGGTGCGCGCGCTGGCCGAGGCGCCCGGGCCCTCGTTCGACTACTACTGCTGGGATCTCTACGCGAAGGTTACGGAGTGGTACGCCGGCGACAAGGAGCGGCTGGCCATCCGCCAGCAGGTGCTGCACGACGTGGAGCACGGCGGCAATCTCCGTGCGGACATGGCGGCCTTCATCGCAGACCGCATCGTACGCTGCCACCTTCGCACGATGGCCCGCCTGAACGTCGACTACGACCTCCTCACCTGGGAAGGCGACATTCTCCGCCTTCACTTCTGGGCGACGGCGTTCGAACAGCTCAAGGCGCGCGGTTCGGTGTTCCTTCAGACCGAAGGACGGCTGGCCGGCTGCTGGGTCATGACGATCGAGGATGGCGCGGCGCCGCCCGTGGACGAGGCCGAAGACGCCGCCACCGAGGATGAAGGGGAACAGCGCGAGAAGGTGATCGTCCGGTCGAACGGCACGGTGACCTACGTCGGCAAGGACATCGCGAACCAGTTCTGGAAGTTCGGCCTGCTCGGCCGGGATTTCAATTACCGCGTCTTCGACATCCGCTCCAACGGCAGGCCGCTCTGGGCGACGACGTCGACGCCGAGCGACCCGGCCGCACCGCCCTTTGGCCGCGCGTCGGCGGTCTACAACGTCATCGATACACGCCAGTCGTACCTTCAACTATTGCTGAAGCAGGCGCTCTCCGGCATGGGTTTCACGAAGGAGTCGGATCAGTCGACGCACTTCTCGTACGAAATGGTCGCGCTGTCGCACGCCACCGCGCGGGCCCTGGGATATGAAACCGCCGTCGACGACACGAAACCTTTCGTGGAGGTGTCCGGCCGGAAGGGACTCGGCGTCAAGGCTGACGACCTGATAGATCGATTGATCGCCACCGCACAGAACGAAGTGGCGACGCGAAATGCGGAACTCTCGGCCGCCGAGTGCCGACAGACGGCAGAAGCGATTGCCACCGCCGCCGTGCGCTACTTCCTGGTGAAGTTCACACGGACGAAGATCATCGCGTTCGACATCGACGAGGCCCTGAGCTTCGAAGGTGAGACCGGGCCCTACCTTCAGTATGCGGCGGTGCGCGGCTCGAATATCCTGGCCAAACTGCACGAGCGCCACGGCGTGACGGCCGACGACGTCATTGCACGGACGCCGTCGCTGTCGCGCGACCCCCTCGACGAGGGTGAGGCCGCCGATGAACTCTGGAATCTGGTCCTCGAAGCCGCGCGCCTCGATGAGGTCGTCGACGCCGCGGTCCGTTCGCTCGAACTCTCGCTGGTGGCGAAGTATGCGTTCGGCCTGGCGCAATCGTTCAACGCCTTCTACCATCGCCAGCCGATCCTGAAAGAAGAGCAGGAAGACGCGCGCCTGTGGCGTGCCACCGCCGTCATCTACGTGCGCCGGCAGTTGACCGCCGCGCTAGGCACCATGGGCTGTGTGGTGCCGGCCCGGATGTAAGACCGGTCCGATCCGCCGCCCTCCCGGACTAGTCGAGTGTGAACGGTACGAAGACCAGCCGGCCCTCGCGCTGAATCTGCAATGTCACCGGCATGCCAGGCTTGAGCGCGCTCACCGCCGACCTCAGCTGGTCGAGCGTCAGCATTCGCGTGTTGTTGAGACTGCGAATCACGTCTCTCGGCAGCAGCGGCACCTCGCTCCTAGCGCCTGACGTGCGCGCCGCGACGATGATGCCGTAAGTGTCGCGGAGGCCGCTGTTCGGGCCCACCATGCGGGGGTCAATCTCGACACCGAGGATTCCCAGTTCGGCGACCAGGTTCTTGGCAGGGTCTGCCAGTGACGAAACGGAATCGAACTCGCTCTTCTGCTCGACGGCGGTCATCGTGAAGCTCTGTTCGACGCCGCCGCGCAGGACGACGAGCCGCACCGGATCCGAGGAATCGCGCAGGCGGAAGTTGTAGTTCACGGTTGGCAGGTTGTCGGCGGGCTGGCCGTCGACGGAGACCAGCACGTCGCCAGGCTGCAGCCCGGCGGCCTCAGCAGGCCCGCGCGGCCAGACGTCCGACACAATGACGCCGTAGTCACGGACAAGGCTGAGCCCGGCCGCCATCTCGGGCGTGATGGTCTGGAGGCTCATGCCCACTTCCTGACGGCGGAGCTGGCCGTACTTCTGCAGCTGGCCAAATGCCGTTCGAATCGTGGCACTTGGCACGGCGAAGCCCAGTCCGTCGCTGCCGCCAGACGGAGACATGATGAAGGTGTTCATGCCGACCACCTCTCCCCGGACATTCACGAGCGGACCTCCTGAGTTGCCAGGATTGATGGGCGCATCGGTCTGCACGAAGATCAACGGTGAATCCGGATCAATCTGGCGGGCCACGGCCGACACCAGACCGTGGGTCAGGGTGTGGCGCAAGCCGGATGGACTGCCGAAAGCGAACACCGTCTCGCCCTGTCGGAGTTGCGAGTAGGTAGCCAGCGGAAGGGCTGGCAACTTGAGTCCGTCCACTTTCAGCAGGGCCACGTCGATCTCGCTGCTGAGCCCGACGATCCGCGCCGGCACCACGTTCAGCTTCGGCGAAAGCGCCGTGGCGAGCGACCCATCGGCTTTCGTGGGCGGCAGCAGCACCTGCACACGCTGGGCATTGGCGACCACGTGTGCGTTCGTCATGATGTAGCCGTCCGCATCGATGACGAAGCCCGATCCGACCGATCGCTGTCGACCGAGGACCACGCTCGCTCCCCCGGCCTGGCTCTGCTCGCTGGGTCCGTAACTGGTGACCACGATCTGGACGACGCTCGGCCACACCTTCCGCGTCAGGGCGTCGACGGACTCGTTCATCCGATCGAGTGCGTCCGAATACGTAACGGGCTTCTGCTGGGCCGAAGCGGCGCGGTCCGAACCAACGAAGACGAGCAGGGTCAGGAGCAGCCGCGCTGCGGAACGGGCGCTGATCATGTAGAGCCTCCGGCAACTAGCATAGTCGAGTGTCGCCCCTGCGGGTTCGTGTGGCGCACAAGCAACGTGCTGACGCATGACCGATGCAACCACGTGCGGCGGCTGGCAACGCCCGCGCTGGGCAATCGCTCAGAGGCAGGCGCCAGGTGCGACGTCACGCCGGCGACGTCAGAATCGTGACGTC
>Ga0190271_10002659_pt1 | contig 10925 bp, 7 predicted proteins | sample Popmic356T_FD_133747 | JGI IMG/M metagenome (GOLD analysis project Ga0190271, IMG submission 133747) | Populus adjacent soil microbial communities from riparian zone of Weber River, Utah, USA - 356 T | ecosystem: Environmental > Terrestrial > Soil > Riparian zone | place: USA: Utah | collected...
GCCTACGCCGAGCACATGAACATGGATCACTCGAAAGCCATTGCATTGTTCGAGAGCGCCGCCGGTTCCAGCGATCCGGACCTTGCGCAGTTCGCCAGGCAGACTCTGCCGACGCTCAAGGAACACAAGGCGCTCGCCAGCAAGCTGGCCGGTCAATGACCTCCGCTGCGGATCGCAATGGCGCGCAACTGCTGATCGACGCCCTGCTGGCGTGGGGCGTCGACACCATCTTCGGCATGCCCGGCGATGGCATCAACGGCATCATGGAAGCCATACGCGGGCGCGGCGACCAGCTCCGCTTCATCCAGGTACGCCACGAGGAATCCGCGGCGCTCATGGCATGCGCGCATGCCAAGTGGACCGGGAAGTTAGGCTGCTGCCTTGCCACCACCGGTCCTGGCGGCATTCACCTGCTGAACGGGCTCTACGACGCCAGGTTCGACAAGGCACCCGTGATCGCCGTCACGGGAATGCCCTATCACGATCTCATCGGCACGTTCACGCAGCAGGACGTCGACCTCGGCAAACTGTTCGCCGACGTCGCCGCCTATTCGACGCGAATCATGAGCGCCGCGCACGTCGACAACGCCGTGTCGCTTGCGTGTCGCATCGCCGTGACGCAACGCGCGGTGGCGCACGTGTCGATACCCGTGGACGTACAGGAGCAGTGCATCGAGGAAGCCGAACCTTCCACGCGCAATGTCGCGCACCATGTGTCGTTCGCGAAAACCGACGGCCAGCGAGTACCGGATGACGACAGCATCTCGCGCGCACTCGACATCCTCAACCGTGGCAAACGGATCGCGATCCTCGCAGGCCAGGGAGCGCTGGGCGCGCGCGATGAAATCGTCGAGCTCGCCGAGCTGCTGGGCGCGCCCATCGTCAAGGCCCTGCTCGGCAAGGGTGTGGTGCCGGATGAACATCCCATCACGACCGGCGGCATCGGCTTGTTAGGCACGCGCGCCTCGCAGGAAGCCTTCGAAGAATGCGACACGCTTCTGATCGTTGGCTCGACCTTCCCCTACGTCGAGTATTACCCCAAGCCGCGCCAGGCGCGCGGCATACAGATCGACCGGGATGCCACGCGCATTGGCCTGCGTTTTCCAGTGGAGGTAGGCCTCGTCGGTGACGCGCGCCACACGCTGAAGGCCCTCATTGCGCGCGCCAAGGCGCACGCGGACCGATCTTTCCTCGCGCTCGCGCAACGGCGCAAACAGGAATGGACGGAACTGCTGCAGCGATCGGCGGACGCCGTACGCGGGCGCCTGACTCCGGACCGGCTGGCGCGCGATCTCGGGCGCCGGCTCGCCGACGACGCCATCGTCGCCTGGGATTCGGGCCACAACACCGGCGTGCTGGCGCGTTACGTCGATGCGCGCGCGAACCAGATGTTTGCCGGCTCCGGGATGCTGGCGACGATGGGGTGCGGCATTCCGTACGCCATCGCCGCCGCGCTGGCGTACCCGGGCCGCCAGGTCGTCACGTTCGTGGGCGACGGCGGCCTGACGATGTTGTTAGGCGAGCTCGCGACCGTCGTCCGCTATGCGCTGCCCATCAAGATCGTGGTCATGAAGAACAACACGCTGGGCCAGATCAAGTGGGAGCAGCTCATGTTCCTCGGCAACCCGGAATACGAATGCGCGCTGCAGCCCATCGACTTCGCGGCCGTCGCCGAAGGATTCGGCATCAAGGGCCTTCGCGCCACGAACGACCGCGATCTCGAAGCCGGCCTCGAGGCTCTGTTTGCAACGCCAGGACCCGCACTGCTCGAAGCGCTCGTCGATCCCAACGAGCCCCTGCTGCCGCCCAAGCGCATGCCGAAATACGTGGAGAACCTCGAGAAGGCGTTGAAACGCGGAACCCCGGGCGCCGACGACATCCGCGCCGCGCTGGAACGCGAGCCCGCGCACACCCAGTTGAGTTAGCTTTCGCGCGGCCAGCGGCAGAGCCGCACTGACGCTCACCAACCTGCCGCCTGCCCGTCCTTGCGATGATCAGAACCGGCGCGATACACGCCGTTGATGGGATCGTCGTTCGTTGGCTGGGGAGTCTTCCGGGGAAGCCCATCGGCGCCCGGCGTGAACAGGATTCCCTGGTATCCGCCGACCGCACCGCCGTCCACGGCTTCCACGTTGTGGCCTTTCGATCGGAGTGCGGCTCCCACCAGCGCGAAGAGATTGTCCTCGAGGCTGAGCACGTTGTCGGTTTGCCGATGCGTGAAGCGGGCGGCGTCGGTGGTCATCTGCATGTTCATGCCAAGGTCGATGAGATTGACCATGTGCTGCGCATGCGTCTCCGGCTGAACGGAGCCGCCCATGTTTCCAAACGTCATGAGCGGTCGCCCATCCTTCATCACGAAACCGGCGATGATGGTGTGGAAGGGACGCTTGCGAGGCGCCACGACGTTGGGACTGCGCGGGTCCAGTGAAAAGCCGGCGCCACGATTCTGCAGCACGAAGCCGTACTTCCCCACCGTCACCTTGCTGCCATACACGCTGTACACGCTGTGAACCAGCGACACCATGTTGCCCCAGCGGTCGGCCGCGGTCAGGTAGATAGTGCCGCCATCCGGTCTGGCCGGCTCGGTCGTGGATGACGCCGCGTCCAGGTGGATGCGGTCGCACAGGGTCGCCGCGTGCGCTTTCGACACGAGTTGCGCCACCGGCACGTCCGCAAACTTCGGATCGGCGTTCTTCGCCAGCAAATCCGCGTAGGCGAGTTTCTTCGCCTCGACGAGCAGGTGCCAGTACATCGGGTTCGAGGGTCCGAGCTTGCCCAGGTTCAGGCCCAGCTTCGGCACACACACTTCGAGGATGTTGAGCATCTCGAGCGCCGCGAAGCCCTGCCCTGGCGGCGGCAGCTCGAACACGTCGTAACCGTGGTAGTTGGTCGAGATGGGTTCCACCCACTCGGACTCGAACCCGGCGAGATCCGCCGCGGACATCACGCCGCCGCTCGCCCTGATCTTCTCGACGATGGCGCCGGCGATCTCGCCTTTGTAGAAGGCGTCCCGGCCTTTGGTCTGCAGCAGCCGCAGCGCCGCGCCCAGCGCGCGATTGCGAATGACGCTGTAGAGCGGCGGCGCTCCGTCCCCCACGAGAAAACTCGCTTTCGAGTCCGCGTCGACGCGCAGGGCCGGAACCACGCGCAGCAGGTCGGCGTGGCGACGTTCCGCCAGCCCCCAGCCTTCCTCCGCAATGCGCGCGGCGCGCTCGAAGGTCTGCCTGAAGGTCATCGTGCCGAAGCGCTTCAGTAACGCGTCGTAACCGGAAATTGCACCGGGCACCGTCGTCGCGTTCACGCCGCTCGGTGGCATGGACTTGCCGCCCAGCGTTTTCGTGAAGTACTCCGGCGTCCACTGCGCCGGTGCCCAACCCGCGGAGTTGAGTGCGTAGAGTTTCTGGTCTTTGGCGATGTAGACCAGCGCGAACAGATCGCCGCCGATGCCCGTGTCGTTAGGCGAGGTGACGTCGAGCACGGCGCCGGTGGCCACCGCCGCATCGATGGCATTGCCACCTTTCTGCAGGATCTCGAGGCCGGCCTGCACCGCCAGCGGATCGCTGGTCGCGACGATGCCGTGGCGCGCGAGCACTTCCGAACGGCCCTGCGCCGGCCACCCTTGCGCGCGCGATCCGGGCACGGCCACGATGGCGCTGGCCGGTTGCGGCCGCTCGGCCGTGGGCACGCCGAAAGCATTGGGGGATTGCGCGAAACCCGGCGTCTGCCACAGGAGAAGCGCGACCGCCGCGACGCGGGAATTCATGTGTTCTTCAGGTTGATGAGCGAGAGGAACTCCCGCCGCAGCGCGCCGTCCTTGAGAAATACGCCGCGCATGACGCTGTTGGTCATCTTCGACGCGTTGTCCTTCACGCCGCGCCAGTGCATGCAGAAGTGATCCGCTTCCATGACCACCGCGACGCCATCCGGCTTCACTTTTTCCTCGAGGATATTGGCGAGCTGGATGACCGCCTCTTCCTGGATCTGAGGTCGCGTCATGATCCATTCGGCGAGTCGGGAATACTTCGACAGGCCGATGAGCGCGGAGTCCTGGTTAGGCATCACGCCTATCCACAGTCGTCCCATGATCGGACACAGATGGTGGCTGCACGCGCTGCGTACGGTGACCGGCCCCATGATCATGAGCTCGTTCAGGTGCGAGGCGTTCGGAAACTCCGTCACGTTCGGGATGGGCACGTACCGGCCGCGAAACACCTCGTTCACGTACATCTTGGCGACGCGCCGCGCGGTCTCGCGCGTGTTGTGATCATGTTCCACGTCGATGACCATGCTCTCGAGCACGCCGGCCATCTTGTCAGCCACCTCCTTCGTGAGGGCTTCGAGCTCCCCGGGTTCGATGAACGCGGAGATGTTGTCGTTGGCGTGGAATCGCTGCTTCTTCGCCCGAAGACGGGCCCGGATGCGTTGCGACACTGAATCTTGCGGGTCTGCCATGTGACTTCACCGGTACCTGAACTGAACACAGCATACACGCGGGAGCGCCAATACTATTCGCCCTGTCGGCTGACACCGACCTCTCTTCGAAGCGCGTGAGCGCCCGGGCGTTACCGCACTGACAAACTGGCCTCGATCCTCACGTTGGCGCCTACATCACCACCCCGGCCGTCCGAGCGTAATACGCGTCCACGGCATCCAGCCACCTACCGAGGAAGAGTCAATGAACTCCACACAATTTTCCGAGCTGTTGTTGCAATCACTCGAACACGAACGCGGCGGCGTCCTGGTTTACAAAGCGGCGATCGAGTGCGCCCAGCGTGACGATCTGCGCGCTGAATGGCAGAAGTATCTCGACCAGACCGAAGACCATGTCTCGACACTCACCGACATCTGCGACACGTTCGACATCGATCCATTCACCGAGACCCCCGGTACGCAGATCGTCAAGATGCTGGGCAGTTCGCTCGTCAATGCCATGGAGGCCGCGCTTGTCGCCGGCAACCCGCAGGCCGCACAGATAGTCGCCGCCGAATGCATCGTGCTGGCGGAAACGAAAGATCACATGAACTGGGAATTGCTCGGCGAGGCTGCCAAGGCGCTCACGGGCGAGGAGCAGGATGTGGTCGGCGACGCCGTCGAGAAGATCGAAGACGAGGAAGACGAGCATCTCTATCACACGCAGGGATGGTGCCGCGAACTGTGGCTGGAGTCCCTTGGCCTCGAGGCAGTGCTTCCGCCGCCGGAAGAAGTCGAAGAAGTGACGACGGCTGTCGAAGCCGCGAAGGCGAAGGAAACCCGGACCGCGAGGCACTGACGCGGCCAGACGGACTCAGCAAACTACCTGCGGCGACGTGCCGGAGCCCGATGTTTCCAGCAAACCCGCCTCGAGGCGTTCGCCTCGAATGGCGGGCCCGCCCAAACCGTTGTCGGGCCCTGCAACCCGCGGCAAACGCACGGTGAAGGTGCTGCCGCCGGCCGCGCCGGGACTCATTGCCGAGACCGAGCCGCGATGCATCTCGACGAGCCTGCGGACCAATGACAGCCCAATGCCCATTCCGCCCGCCGCAAGGCCTCGATGTTCGGGCACCTGCGAGAAGAGTTCGAAGACTCGCGGCAATTCGTGCGCCGGAATGCCGATGCCCGTATCGGAAACGGCTGCGACGACTTCGTCCGCTTGCCGAGATATTTCCAGTTCGATCCTGCCGCCCGGCTCGGTGTACTTGGCGGCATTCGACAGGAGATTGGAAAACACCTGCGTCAGCCGCTCGAAGTCACCTTCGACCATCAGTTCGTCGGTGCCCGCCTCGACCGCCAGGGTGTGACCATGCTTGTCGATGGCCGCTCGACACGCTTCCACGCTGACCGCCAGGACCTCTCGCAGGTTCACACGCTCCTGGCGAAGCTCGATCTTGCCGGTGCTGATGCGCCCGATGTCCATGAGATCGTCCACCAGGCGCACGAGGTGGCTGAGTTGCCGATCCATGATTTCGATCGTGCGCTGGAACACTGTGCCGGGCCTGCTTTCGGCTTTGGCGATATGCAGGCCATTGCGCAAGGGCGCGAGCGGGTTGCGCAACTCATGGGCAAGCGTGGCAAGAAACTCGTTCTTGCGGCGATCGCCCTCGCGAAGCGCCTCCTCCGCGCTCCGGCGCACGGTCACATCGCGCGCGGCGCCGAACCACTCGAGTATGTTTCCGTGGTCATCCAGCAGCGGCACGGCACGGGAGAGCGTCCAACCCAGCGAGCCATTCACACGCTTCACGCGATGCTCGAGCTCGAACAAGCGCTTCGCCTCTACAGCCTCGGCGATCATTGCACTCAGGTGAGGCTGATCTTCGACAGGGATATAGTCGTTCAGCCAGTTGCCCGTTGCGCTGTCCGTGTCGGCGACGAAACCCTGGCCCTGGAGTTCCCACATCTGCGACCAGTCCGGACTCATGCGGTAGATGACGTCCGAAGTCGCCGTGACCAGCGCTTTGAAGCGCTCTTCGGCGTCACGCAATGTGCCCGCGGTAGTTTGCAGATCCGCGAGCGCCCGTTTCAGTGCATCACCAGACTGCGCCCATTCGGCGTCCGAAGTATCGAGCATGAGACGCGCGAGCTCCGGATGCCGTTGCATGACGGCGACCATGTCGGCTTCGTATTCGAGCGTCGGATGAGTTTCGGTCCAGTAGTGGGCCGTGCGCACGAAAGCGAGAAAGGCGGTCAGGAGCTCGAATGTCATCTCGCCGAACGCGCTCGTGATGGCGCCGCGAGCGCGTTGCGCGCGCAGCGGTGCGACGAACAGAACCGTGAGCGCATCGAACAGGTCGCGCTCCAACTGCGTCTCCGTCTCCGGGATCGCATCCGACCGCGGCTGCACTTCCAGCCGCGTGAATGCGAGCTCGAATTTTTCCGGACTGGTGGCAGGTCGCTTCAATAGACGAAGGACTTGCTCGATCGACTGGGGCAACACGTGCGGATCTCCCGCCGGCCTGCCCTCACCGATGAGAAAACCCACGTGACGCACCATGCAGTAGCGGGTTGCGCAGAACCGCGACAAGTGCACGAACAGGCGTTCCTTGAAGAGCGCAGGCAGCGGATTGTCGAGGTAACCCGACCTCGCAAAGGCCCACATGTTCTCCATGAGCCCGGGGGCGGACGAAGCAGTACAAAAGAAGTTAGGCAGGACGCCGAAACGTTGCGTGACTTCCGCTTTGAAAAGCAATTCCTGGGCTCTCTCGACTTCCATTACCCCGGCTCGGTGGACACTGCCACCTTGTTTCCATACGAATGGGGTCTCCCGCCTGCCGACCGCTCTGTGGCGGCTTTGCGGGTAAGGAGATTCGACGAGTGGCGATGGTAGTCCCTGAGTGATGAGCGCGGGACATCTTTCGCGAATACGCCTGCCGCACGCCTGAAATGACGATTCCGTTGCGCGCGACGTGGCCTACACGTCGCTGTCGGCTCGCGTGCTAGCGTGGTCCATGCCACAAATCCTGACCAAGGGGACGCCCGAGCGGGCAAAGACAGACAAAAACCTCAACTCCGAGCGACAGAATGCCGACCAGGCCATCGCCGAGCAAAAGGCGTCGGTCGAAGCCGACGCCGATCGTGTGCTCAGGCTTGCGCGCGAGAACGCGGACGCCGTACTGCACGCCGCTCGTGAGAAAGCGGACGACAAGCTGGAACGCGTGATGCCGGTGCCGATCGTCCGCGCGGTCATCGAGCAGGAGCGAAAGGTCGAAGACCGCGCGGTGGAGCACGAACGCGCGGCGGCCGACCAGGCCCTGCAACAGGAACGCGAGCAGAATGCGCGTGACCTCCTGGCCTTGTTGCCACTCGAGCGCAAGAGCACCGATCGTTCCCTGTCGACGGAGCGGGTGCACGCCGACGACGCGGTCGCTCATCGCGACGATGTTCTCGCCATGGTCAGCCATGACCTGCGCGACTTGTTAGGTGCGATCGTGAGCTCCTCCGCACTGGTGTTGCGCACTGCCCCCGTGGGTGAGGCCGGCGCCACGACTCGCGTGGGCGCCGAGCAAGTCCGGCGCTACGCGGAACGCATGAAGCGGCTCATCGACGACCTCACCGACCTCACGCGGATCGACGCAGGCAAGCTTTCAGTCCGGCTCATGCCGGGCAATCTGGCGCCGCTCATTTCCGAGGCGGTGATCGCGCTGCGCGGGGCAGCCACCGCCAGGGAGCTGATCCTCGACCTGCCGTTCTGCGAAGAACCGATCCCCGCGATGTTCGATGAAGGTCGCATATTGCAGGTGCTGAACAACCTCATCGCCAATGCGATCAAGTTCACGCCCGCCGGCGGACGAATCCGGGTCGAATGCGAGCATTCAAACAACATGGCGAAGATCTCGGTGACCGATACCGGTCCGGGCATTCCGCCCGAGCTCATCGAAGTGATCTTCGAACGCTTCCGGCAAGGGGCGCACCCGGAACGGCGCGGCCTGGGACTGGGCCTCTATATCTCCCGCACACTCGTCGAAGCCCAGCAGGGAAAGATCTGGGCGGAAAGCACGCTGGGCCAGGGGACGGCCGTCACCTTCACCCTGCCTCTCGCGAACAAGGCAGGCTAGCGAGTCGTCCGCGGGTCGGCGACTTGCACGATGCCGGCGCTCTGCCACACTCGGTCGCCTCATGGACGCCGGTTCAAAGCTCAAGCCCGCCAGACAACTGGAATTCCTTTCCGGCGGCGGCGAGATGGGCGAGCGCATCCGCTCATTCCAGTGGAGTGACAGCTACCTGGGCCGGCCCGAGCGCTGGCCTTCCGGCCTGCGCACGTCCTTGCGCACATTGCTCACCACGCAGCATCCGGTGTTCATCTTCTGGGGCACGGAACTCACCTGCTTCTACAACGACGCCTACAGCCGTTCGCTCGGACCCGAGAAACATCCGTCCATCCTCGGTCTGCCCGCCCAGCAGGCCTGGCCCGAGATCTGGCACATCATCGGTCCGCAGATCGACCAGGTGATGCGTGGTGACACCGCGACGTGGCATGAAAATGCGCTGGTGCCCATCATCCGGCACGGCGCTTTGCAGGAGGTCTACTGGACCTACAGCTATGGCCCCATCGATGAACCCGGCGCGCCTAACGGCGTCGGTGGCGTGCTGGTCATCTGCACCGAGACTACGCAGCAGATCCTGAGCGAGCGACGCATCGCCGCCGAACGCGAAAGATTCGCGCAGCTTTTTGAACAGGCGCCCACTTTCATGTGCGTGTTGCGCGGCCCGAATCACGTGTATGAGCTGGCCAACCCGGGCTACATGCGGTTGGTAGGCCACCGGCCGGTCATCGGCAAGGCCGTGGCTGAAGCTTTGCCGGAAACCGTGGAACAGGGATACGTCAAGCTGCTCGACCAGGTCTACGAAAGTGGCGAAGCATTCCTGGCGATCGCCGCTCCCTACACCTATCAAGCCGGGCCCGACGCTCCATTGACCCAGGTTTACCTGGATTTCGTCTACCAGCCCATCAAGGATGCCGACGGCAAAGTCTCGGGCATTTTCGTCGAAGGCGCGGACGTTACTTCTCGTGCGATGGCGGATGCGGCGCTTCGCGATGCCGACCGGCGCAAGGATGAGTTCCTCGCGATGCTGGCGCACGAGCTGCGCAATCCACTGGCGCCCATTCGCACGGCGGCCGAAGTCATCTCCCGCCGCGTAACAGACGACGTCACGACGCAACGTGCAGCCGAAGTCGTCCAGCGGCAGGCTACCCAGCTCACGCGCATCGTCGATGACCTGCTCGACGTCTCGCGCATCTCCATGGGGCACATCGAACTGAAGCGGGAAACATTGCTGCTTTCCCATGTCATCGAACACGCCATGGAAACGGTGGCGCCGCTGTTCCGCACCAAGCATCACGTGGTCTCGGTTGCTTCCGGTCTCGATCCGCTGTACGTGCGCGGAGACCTCGCACGCCTCGTGCAAAGCTTCGGCAATGTCATGACCAACGCCGCCAAGTACACGGAACCCGGCGGCAAGATTTCCATCCACGTGAGTTCCAGTGACGACTGGGTGACAGTGGAGATCCGCGATACGGGCGCGGGTATCTCCGCCGAGTTCATGCCGCGCCTTTTCGACCTGTTCGCACAGGCGGATCGCACGCTGGATCGCGCCGAAGGCGGCCTCGGCATCGGCTTGTCGGTCGTGAAAAAGCTCGTGGAAATGCATGGCGGCCGCATCAGCGCACGCAGCGAAGGGTTGGGGCGCGGATCCACGTTTGAATTCACGTTTCCGCGCGTGGAGGCGCCGGCGCCTTCGGATGTGTCGACACAAAGCGTCGGCGTGCCTTCGCGCCGCATCTTGATCGTCGACGACAATGCGGATGCCGCGAACTCGTTGAGCGAACTACTGAAGATGGACGGGCACGTGTCCCAACCCGCCTTTACCGCCGAGGACGCGCTGTCGCTCGCGCAGTCGTTCGATCCGGACGTCGTGCTGCTCGATATCGGCTTGCCGCGCATGGATGGTTACGAAGTCGCCCGGCGACTGCGCCATTCACTGTTGCGCAAGGGCGCCACGCTGATCGCCCTCACCGGTTATGGCCAGGCGGAAGATCGTGAACGGGCCCAGGCCGCGGGCTTCGACGCTCACTTCGTCAAACCCTTGGATCTGGCCGCGCTCACGAAACTGTTGGCCCGTTGAGACAACCTCCTGCCCTTTCGCAGCGACAAGGCTTTTTCTTAAGGTCGCATGGCCGACCGCCGCAAGTTGCCCGGCGCGACATTTATTCCCCCTGCGCGTACGTTCCGGCAAGGCTAAACATTTAATATTGCGGCGTGGCGAGTCGTAGTGACGTGCAGCATCGCGGCAACCACGATGGCTGGCGGCTAGCTACCCGGAAGCCGCCGAACTCAACCAGGTCAGGGAGTGACAAATGCATATCAGGAAGAAATGCGTACTCGGGCTGTGTCTCGCGATGCTCGCGGTCACCGCGCATGCACAGGGACAGGGACCCGATCCGACGCCGGCAA
>Ga0190271_10002660_pt1 | contig 10925 bp, 10 predicted proteins | sample Popmic356T_FD_133747 | JGI IMG/M metagenome (GOLD analysis project Ga0190271, IMG submission 133747) | Populus adjacent soil microbial communities from riparian zone of Weber River, Utah, USA - 356 T | ecosystem: Environmental > Terrestrial > Soil > Riparian zone | place: USA: Utah | collected...
CAAGGTCTTCCTGATGAACAACGGCTACATGGGCATGGTTCGCCAGTGGCAGGAGCTCTTCTGGGACCGCCGCTACAGCTCGGTCGAGATGGGCGCCAGCCCCGACTGGGTGAAACTGGCCGAGGCCTTCGGCGCGACGGGAATGCGCTGCGAGAGCTCCTCCGACCTCGAGGAGACGATGGTCAAGGCGCTGGAGACCGAGGGCCCGGTCCTGCTCGACGTCCGCGTCGCCCAGGAAGAGAACTGCTATCCGATGATCCCGCCGGGCGAAGCCGCCCGCGACATGGTCGAGGCGCCGAGGGCGGTGCGCTGATGGAGGCGGGGACTCCGCAGGCGGTCAAATTGGAGGACCTGCACCTGCCCGGCCAGCTCAGCGGCCGCAAGCACATCCTCTCGATCCTGGTCGAGAACAAGCCGGGGGTGCTGGCCCGCGTCGCCGGCCTCTTCTCGCGCCGCGGCTTCAACATCGACACGCTCGCGGTCGGGCCGACCGACGACCCCAGCATCTCGCGGATCACCCTCACCCTCGACGGCGCCGTCCACCCGATCGACCAGGTGACCAAGCAGCTGCACAAGCTGGTCAACGTCCTCAAGATCCGCGACATGGAGCCGGAGGAGACGGTGGCGCGGGAGATGGCTCTGTTCAAGGTCTCCTCGGCGGTCGAGAACCGGGCCGAGATCATCCAGTTCGCGGAGATCTTCCGGGCCAAAATCGTCGACGTCGCCCGCCGCACGATGACGATCGAGGTGACCGGCTCGGCCGACAAGATCGAGGCCTTCGAGCGCATGGTCCGCCCGCATGGGCTCGTGGAAATGGTTCGCACGGGCGAGATCGCCATCGCCCGTGGTAGCGACTGAGCTCCTCTCGGAGCTCGTAGCCAGGGCTCTCGAGCGAGGGCGGCGGACCCTCGTAAGCGTCACCGTCGAGACCGAGATCGGCGACCCCTGCGCGGTGGCTTTCGCCTCGCGCCTGGCCTCGGACCGCTGGTTCTGCTGGGAGCAGCCTGACCGCGAATTCGCCCTGGCCGGGCTGGGCGTGGCGCACGAGGCCGCCTCGCGCGGCCCGCGGCGGTTCGGCGACGTCGCCGAGCAGTGCCTGCGAACAGGCGGCGACGCGATCGTCGACGAGCCCCAGGGATTGCCGGCGGGTGCCGGGCCGGTCTGGCTGGGCGGCTTCGCCTTCGGCGCCGATGGCGGCTCTTCCTCGACCTGGTCGTCGCTGGCACCGGGCTCGCTGATCCTGCCCGAGCTCTCGCTCTGCCGCAACGGCGATCGGACCTTCCTCACCGTCAACGCGGTCGTCCAGCCGGGCGAGGATCCGGAGCAACGCAGCGAGGCGCTGGCCGCCCGGCTGGCCGGTCTGCGCAGCGAGGCCCCGTTGCCGATGCTCGACCCGCATCCGACCGCGCAGGCGGAGATCCGCAGCGCCCGCCCACCGGGCGACTTCGAAGCCGCCGTCGCCGCCGCCACGGCCCGGATCGAGGCGGGGGAGATGAGCAAGGTCGTGCTCGCCCGCGAGGTCGTCGTCGGCGCCGGGGCGGCTCACGATCCGGCCGCCCTGTTCGGCGCCATGCGGGTCCAGTTCCCGGCCTGCTTCTGCTTCTGCGTCGGCACCCCGGAGGCGGCCTTCATCGGCGCCAGTCCCGAGCTCCTGGTCCGCCGCTCCGGCGCCAGCGTCTCCACCGTCGCCCTGGCCGGTTCGACTCGGCGCAGCTCCGACCCCGCGGTCGACGACCACCTCGGCGAGCAGCTGCTGCGCAGCGACAAGGACCGCCGCGAGCAGCGCATCGTCGCCAAGCGGATCGTCCGCGCCCTGCGCCCGCACGCGGTCTGGGTCGAGGCCGCCGAGGAGCCGGAGATCGTCAAGGTGGCGAACATCCAGCATCTGGCGACGCCGGTGATCGCCCAGCTGGCGGAGCCGCGCTCGGCGATCGAGCTGGCCGGAATGCTGCACCCGACCCCGGCCGTCGGCGGCGAGCCCTGGGCAACGGCCGCCGCCGCGATCGCCGACCTCGAGGGCATGGACCGCGGCTGGTACGCCGGTCCGGTCGGCTGGATGGACGCGACCGAGGACGGCGAGTTCTGCGTCGCCTTGCGCAGCGCCCTGTTGCGCGACCGCGAGGCGCACCTCTTCGCCGGCGTCGGGGTGGTGGCCGGGTCGGATCCGGCGGCGGAGCTGGCGGAGACCGAGATCAAGCTGCAGGCGCTTTTGCCGCTGTTGGCCGAGTAGGCGGAGGGGGAGGGACCGGGGAACCCTCGCCCTCACGAACAGGGGAGGTTCGGTCGAGGGTTCCCCGGTCCCTCTTCAGCGCAGCTGGGCGAGGGCGGCTTGGACGCGCTCCTGGAGGTGGCGGTGGGATGCGACGTTGGTGCTGCGGTCGGTCCTTACCTCGATCAGGGAGGTTCCGACTGCCAGCGCTTCCGGTAGATCGGCGAGGGACTCTAGGCGGCGGTGGGGGAGGTCGAAGAGGGCGGCGGCCTTGGCGGCGTCGACGCCCCGTGGCGTGCCTAGGAGTGCTTCGAACTCCTCGCTGTCGAGCGCTCCCTCCTGGGGCAGGAAGTGGAAGATGCCGCCGCCGTCGTTGTCGATGACGACGATGCGGACCGGGGTGGAGACGTCGCGCAGGGCGGCGAGGCCGCCGAGGTCGTGGAGCAGGCCGAGGTCGCCGGTCACGATCGTGGTCGGGCGGCCCGTCGCGTGGGCGGCGCCAATGCCGGAGGAGACGAGGCCGTCGATGCCGTTGGTGCCGCGGTTGCTGAGGAAGAGGACGTCGGCGGGGTCGCTGGCGAGGAATGCCTCCTGGTCGCGGATCGGCATGCTGGAGGCGGTGTAGACGAGGTCGCCGTCACGGTGAGCAGCGCCGAGCGCGCGGTGCAGCGCCGGCTCGGAGATCGGGGCGGCGTTGCCGAGCTCGGTCTCGATCACGGCCTGCGCCACGCGCTCGGCGCCGAGCCAGTCCTCCGGGGTGCCGCGCGGTTCCTTCTCCAGTCGCGCCGCCCAGCCCGCCGCCAGCTCGGTCGGATCGGCCCGCAGGATGGCCGAGGCGCCGTTGCTCGGCTCGTTCCAGCCACCGCGGGGGTCGATCACGATCTCGCTGGCGTCGCTCGCCGCCAGCCAGGCCCGCAGCGGCTTGCTGGTCGGCATCTCGCCGAAGCGCAGGACCAGGTCGGGCACGACCGAGCGGGCGAAGCGCTCGTCGCGCAGCAAGAGGTCGTAGGCGGCGACGACGTGGGAGCGGTCGTGGGGGCCGCAGCGCAGTTGCGAGGTCGGGTCGGCGAGGATCGGAAAGCCGGAGACCCGTGCCAGGTGAGCAAGCGGTTCGCGCAGCTCGGGGTCGAGCTGACGGCCGGCGACGATGACGCCGGCGATCGCGTCGCCGATGTGCGCCGCCATCTCGTCCAGCAGGAACGACGAGGGCTCGAGGTCGACCCGGGTAACCGCCGTGAGCGGTCGCCCCTCACGTCCGGCCAGGGCCAGCGGGTCGGTCGCGCTCACCGCACCCGCGACCGGAACCGGCGCCAGCGGCTCGCGCCAGGGCAGGTTGAGATGGACGGGGCCCGGCCGCGTCTCGCCGCGCGCCGCCGCCAGCGCCCGGCAGGCGACTGAGCGGTAGTGGAGCAGCCCGCCGTCGTCCGCCTCGTGGGTGCCGACTTCGCAGAACCAGCGGACCGAGGAGCCGAAGAGCTTGATCTGGTCGATCGTCTGCCCGGCGCCGATCCCGCGCAGCTCCGGCGGCCGGTCGGCACTGAGGACCAGCAGCGGCACGGCGGATTCATCCGCCTCGCAGACCGCCGGGTGGTAGTTGGCGACGGCGCTGCCCGAGGTGCACAGCAGTGCCACCGGCGCGCCGCTTGCCTGTGCCGCCCCGAGCGCGAAGAAGGCGGCGGAGCGCTCGTCGACGATCACCGTCACCTCGATCTCCGGCTGCCGCCAGAGCGCGACCGCGAGCGGCGTCGAGCGCGAGCCTGGGGAGACGACCGCGTGCCGCAGCCCCCCGCGCGCGAGCTCCTCGACAAAGGCCGAAGCCAGGGCGGTGTTGGCGTTGGTCGGGTCCACGTCGTGTCGACTTTGTCCTCTACGGGTGGGACAAAGTCGACACGCAGGCTAAAGGCGGTGCAGCTCCAGCGCCCGCTCGTCGATCTCGACCCCGAGCCCGGGTCCCGCCGGTGGGTGCAGCATCCCGTCGCGCAGCTCGCACTCGACCGCGGCCACGGTCTCGGCGAAGAGCCGCTGGGTCGCCAGGCCGTGGGCGAGGTCGACCCCGCTCGCCGGCGTGCCCTCACTCAGCGTCTGCGCCACCTGGGCGGCGGCGGCGATCCCGACCGGGCCGTCGAGGGCGCTGGTGAGGTAGGACGGCAGCACCTCCGCGATCGCGATCGCCTCCTCGGGCCCCCCGACCTTGGACAGCTTCACGCCGGCCAGGCGGCAAGCGCCGAGCTCCAGCGCCCGCTCGGCGTCGGCGCGGCTCTCGACGCTCTCGTCGCCGGCGATTGGGATCGAGGTCGAGGCCGCCACCTCGGCGGCCTCCTCCAGCGTCGCCACCGGCTGCTCGGCGAGCTCGACGTCGAGCTCCTCCAGCGCTGCCAGGGTGCGCTTGGCGTCGGCGACGCTCCAGACGGCGTTGGCGTCGACGCGGATCCGCGCCAACGGTCCGACCGCCCGGCGCACCGCTTGTGCCTGGCCGACGTCGTCGCCGGCCCCGAGCTTGAGCTTGAAGGTCAGGAAGCCCTCGTCGGCCCAGCGCAGCGCGTCCTCCGCCACGGCGGCCGGCTCGCCGGCGACCAGGGTCGCGTTGCAGGCGACGGGCTGCGGCGCGTCTGCCGACGACCGGCCCTCGGCGGCCGCCCGTCTCCCGCGCAGGTCCATCAGAGCCGTCAGCGCCGCGCAGCGCGCCGGCGGCGAGAGGTTGGCGATGCCGCCGCTGAGCGCCGCCTCGTCGAGCTCCGAGAGCTCGCTCAGCAGCTCCAGCTCCTCGACCACCCGCGACAGCGGAGCGCCGCCGCGCAGCGACAGCGGCACCGCTTCCCCCAGCCCTGTCAGCCCGTCCTCGGAGCGCAGACGCAGCAGCACCATCTCCCGCCGGGAGAGGCTGCCGCGCGCGGTCACGTAGGGCTCGCGGAAGGGCAGCGCGTAGGGGGTGACCTCGACGGAGGCGATTCGCACCGCCACAGCTTCGCAGCCGGGCCGGGGCGGGGCTAGCTCGAGATCAGCAGCCCGGCCGTGATCAGCAGGCTGTAGGCGGCGAGGACGACGCCGGTCGCGGCGAGGGCGCCGTTGAGCGCGGGTCCGTCGGTGCGGTTGGTCATCGCCCGCATCGGCGCGAACGCCAGCGGCAGCGCCAGCAGGCCGATCAGCGGCAGCGCGCTGGCATCGCCCGCGACCAGCGCGATCGGGAGGACGACGAAGGCGCCCAGCATCAGCAGTCGGTAGAGCATTACCGCGTTGTGGCGCCCCATCCGCACCGCCAGGGTCATCTTGCCGGCCCGGCGGTCGGTCTCGAGGTCGCGGACGTTGTTGACGACGAGGATCGCGGTGGCGAGGAAGCCGACCCCGATCGAGAGCCCAAGCGGCAGGGCGTCGAGCTGCTCGACCTGCACGTAGTAGGAGCCGTTGACGGCGACCAGGCCGAAGAAGAGGAAGACGAAGACCTCGCCCAGGCCGGCGTAGCCGTAGGGACGCGGGCCGCCGGTGTAGAGGACGCCGGCGGCGATCGAGAAGACCCCGACGACGAGGATCGCCGGCCCGGCCACGGTGGTCAGGTAGATCCCGCAGGCGACGGCGACGGCGAAGGCGATCCAGGTCGCTCGCATCACCCGCTGCGGCGTCACCAGCCCGGCCGAGGTAACCCGCACCGGCCCCAGGCGGTCGGCGGTGTCGGCGCCGCGCTTGGCGTCGGAGTAGTCGTTGGCGAGGTTGGTGCCGATCTGGATGAAGATCGAGCCGACCAGGGCGGCGAGGAAGGCGCCGAGCCGCGGCAGCTCGCCGACCCATTGCGCGGCGGCGGCGGTGCCGACCAGGACCGGCGCGATCGCCGCCGGCAGGGTCCTTGGCCTCGCGGCCATGAGCCAGATTCTCACGCGAACTCTCCTCGCACGGGTGACCCGGGCAGGCAGGCCGAGAACGTAAACCTCGCCCGCAGGTCTGCCTGCCCGGGGCGCCCGTGCGCCGGAGCGCTCATGCCCGCCTCGGGAATTTGGAGAAGTCTGGTCGCCGCTTCTCCTTGAAGGCCTCGCGCCCCTCGCGCGCCTCCTCGTTGCCGTAGAAGAGCAGGTTGGCGTCGTGCGCCAGCTGCTGGATCCCGGCGTAGCCGTCCTCGTGCGCGTTGAAGCTGGCCTTGGCCAGGCGCAGGGCGAAGGGTGAGAGCACCAGCATGTCGCGGCACCAGGCGACGGTCTCCCGCTCCAGGTCCGCCAGCGGCACGACGGTGTTGACCAGCCCCATCTCCCGCGCCTCCTCGGCGTCGTACTGGCGGCAGAGCAGCCAGAACTCCTTCGCCTTCTTGGTCCCGACCAGGTCGCGCAGGAGCGAGGCGCCGAAGCCGCCGTCCCAGGAGCCGACCCGCGGCCCCGTCTGCCCGAAGACGGCGTTGTCGGCGGCGATCGTCAGGTCGCAGCAGAGGTGGAGGATGTGGCCGCCGCCGATCGCGTAGCCGGCGACCATCGCCACCACCGGCTTCGGCAGCCGCCGCATCTGCACCTGCAGGTCGGTGACGTGGAAGCGGCCCAGCGATCCCCCCTCGGCGACGTAGCCGCTGTCGCCGCGGACGCTCTGGTCGCCGCCGGAGCAGAAGGCCTTCTCACCGGCGCCGGTGAGGACGATCACGCCGACCTCGGTGTCCTCGCGCGCCAGCTCGAGCGCGGCGCCGACCTCGATCAGCGTCCGCGGCCGGAAAGCGTTCAGAACCTCGGGCCGGTCGATCGTGATCTTGGCGATCCCGTCCGCCTTCTCGTAGCGGATGTCGGCGTAGTCCCCGGCGCTCTGCCACTCGATCGGGGCGTAGAGAGTCTCCTCGGGCGGGGCGTCCTTATGGCGTTTGGGCATGATGGGCACGATATCCCGCCGATGAAACTCGACGACTGGCTGGCCCAGAGATCGCAGAGCTGCCCCGACCGCACCGCCCTGGTGGCGGACGGGGCCGAGATGACCTACGCCGAGCTGGAGGCGGAGGCGACCTGGGTCGCCCGCCGCCTCGCCGCCCACGGCGTCCGCCGCGGCTCGACCGCCGCCCTGACCATGCACCCGCGCCGCGAGCAGGTCGTGCTCGCCCACGCGCTGATGAAGGTCGGCGCCAAGCTGCTGCCGCTGAGCCCGCGGCTGACGCGGGCGGAGCGGACCGCGATCGTCGCCGCCGAGGAGCCGATCGTCGACCTCGACGACGCCGGCGAGCTGACCCAGACCGAGGCCGACCTACCGCTGTTGGGCGAGCACGACATGGACGAGGTCTGCGCCCGCGTCCTCACCAGCGGCAGCACCGGCGCCCCGCACCCGGTCGGCCTCACCTACGGCAACTTCCTCTGGAGCGCGGTCGGCTCCGCCTTCAACCTCGGCGTCGAGCCCAGCGACCGCTGGCTCTGCTGCCTGCCGCTCAGCCACATCTCCGGCCTCGGGATCGTCATGCGCTCGGTCATCTACGGCACCACCGCGGTCCTCCACGAGGGCTTCGACGTCGACCGCGCCGCCGCTGCGCTCGAGGGTGAAGAGATAACCGTGGTCTCGGTGGTGGCGACGATGCTGACCCGGCTGCTCGAGGCGGGCGCCGATCTCTCCGGGCCGCGGGCGATCCTGGTCGGCGGCGGCCCGGTGCCGAAAGAGGCGCTGGAAGAGGCGGTCGCCAAGGGCGCCACCGTCGTCCAGACCTATGGCCTGACCGAGACCTGCTCCCAGGTGACGACGCTGGCTCCGGCCGACGCCGCCCGCAAGCTCGGCTCCGCCGGCCGGCCGCTGCTGACCACCCACCTCCGCATCGAGGACGGCGAGATCCTCGTCCAGGGGCCGACCGTCGCCCCCGGCCGCGCCGACGCCGACGGCTGGCTGCACACCGGCGACCTCGGTCACATCGACGAGGAGGGCTTCCTCTACGTCAAGGACCGGATCGACGACCTGATCGTCAGCGGCGGCGAGAACGTGGCCCCGGCCGAGGTCGAGGAGGTCCTGCGCCGCCACCCCGAGGTCGCCGACGCCGCCGTGGTCGGTCGCGAGGACCCCGAGTGGCAGCAGGCGGTGACCGCGGTCGTGGTCCTGGAGAGCGGCTCGGACGTGACCCCCGACGACCTGCGCCGCCACTGCGCCGCCTCGCTGGCCGGGTTCAAGGTGCCGAAGCGAGTCGAGCTGGCGGCGGCGCTGCCGCGCACGCCCTCCGGCAAGCTGATGCGAAGGGCGCTCCGATAGCCTGCTCGGCCATGCGCACTGACGACATCTTCTACGACAAGGACGCCGACCTCGGCAAGCTCGACGGCAAGACCGTCGCGATCCTCGGTTACGGCTCCCAGGGGCACGCTCACGCCCTCAACCTCAAGGACTCGGGAGTCGACGTCGTCGTCGGCCTCCGGCCCGACTCGTCCAGCCGGGCCAAGGCCGAAGCGGCCGGTCTCGAGGTGCTCGACGTCGCCGAAGCCGCCAGCCGCGGCGACCTGGTGATGATCCTGCTCCCGGACGAGAAGCAGTCCGAGGTCTGGGCCGCCGAGATCGCCGACGGCATCGCCCCCGGCAACCTCTTGCTCTTCGCCCACGGCTTCGCGATCCACTTCGGCGAGATCCAGCCGCCGGCCGGCGTCGACGTCGGCATGGTCGCGCCCAAGGGCCCCGGCCATCTGGTCCGCCGCCAGTACGAGGAAGGCAACGGCGTCCCCTGCCTGATGGCGGTCCACCAGGACGCCAGCGGCAACGCCCACGACCTCGTCCTCGCCTACGCCTCCGGCATCGGTGGCGGCCGCGCCGCGGTGATCGAGACCAGCTTCAAAGACGAGTGCGAGACGGACCTCTTCGGCGAGCAGGCCGTCCTCTGCGGCGGCGCCTCGGAGCTCGTCCGGGCCGGCTTCGAGACCCTGGTCGAGGCCGGCTACGACCCGCGCCTGGCCTACTTCGAGTGCCTGCACGAGCTCAAGCTGATCGCCGACCTGATGTACGAAAAGGGCATTCAGGGCATGCGCCACTCGATCTCCAACACCGCCGAGTACGGCGACATGACCCGCGGCAAACGGGTCATCGGCGAGGAGTCCCGCGCGGCGATGAAGCAGATCCTCGCCGAGATCCAGTCCGGCGACTTCGCCCGCGAGTTCATCGGCGAGAACCGGGCGGGCAACGAGAACTTCGACCGCATGCGCCAAGAGGGCGCGGGGCACGAGGTCGAGGAGGTCGGCAAGGACCTGCGCGACATGATGCCCTGGATCGATCAGGGGTTCAAAGACACGAAGTAGCTCGAAAGGGCGGGGGAGGGTCGGGTGACCCTCGCCCTCACAACAGCGGGGAGGTTCGGTTGAGGGTCACCCGACCCCTCGCGTCCAAGGATCAGCGGTGCGTCTCGCCCTCGGCCAGTTTGCCGTCGCGACCGACGTAGCCACCCTTGCCGCCGACGACCACGTAGACCGCCTCCTCGGAGTCGCTGAGGTTCCTCACTTTGCGGGTGGTTGGGGCGTCGACCCAGGCGAGGCCGCCGGGGCCGAGCTTCTGGGTCGAGCCGTCGCCGAAGGTGAACTCGACTTCGCCGCTGTGGACGAAGTAGAGCTCCTCCTGCTCGTCGTGATAGTGGCTGCCGGTCTCGTAGGTCGGGGGGAGGACGATCGCGTTGACGCCGAAGGCGGTGACGCCGAGCTCCTTGCGGATCTTGCGGAAGCCGGGGCCCTCGCCGAGGTCGGCGAGGTTGACCACCGCGTAGCCCTCGCCTTTGGCGACGTTGTCGTTGGCTGCGTCGTTCATGTCTCAGTGCCTCCTAGACGGCGGGCGCGGCCGGGGGTGCCGGCGGCGCGGGTGGGGCCGGGCCGGAGGAGGCGCGAGCTGCCTCGATCCCGATCGGCGGGTAGTCGTCGGTCAGCAGCGCGATGTAGCCGAGGACGCGGGCGTGGAAGCTGTTGACGAAGCTCATCATGCTGTTGACGCCCTCCGGCAGGTAGCCGCGGAAGACGATCGTCAGCCAGGCAACTACCCCAGCGAGCAGCTGGATGTAGGAGGTCCCGTAGGAGAGCACCAGCGCCACCGGTAGTACGAGGATGACGCGGAAGAAGGCCTTGAGCCGGCTCTGGCGCTCGGCCGGCGGGGCGAAGTTGACCCGAATCGGATAGCTGGGGTCGTCGTTGAGGCTGAACGGCGGCCAGACGTCGGTCTGCAGGTAGAGCCAGGCGGTGGTGCGGATCGAGAAGCGGACGACGCCGGAGTTGAAGTCGTAGAGCCACTGGGGGTAGCGGCCGAGGATCACCACGGCGACCCAGGCGAAGAAGTGGGTGAAGACGAAGAGGATTCCCCAAAAGACCGCGACGATCATCCACGGGATCGCCAGCAGCAGCCGGAAGAAGCTGGTCCAGCGGTTCGGCGTCGGGTTGAAATCGGCTTCGTAGCTAATCGGATACATCGATCCCCCTCGGGTTGGACGGGACTGCCGGCGCGGCGCCGCGAGCCTACCCCCGACCCCGGCGGGAGTCCACCCGCGACGGTCAATAACCTGTCGAGCCCGATGACGACCCCGGCAACCGACACCGCGCAGATCCCGGCCGGCCTGAGGCCGGCCGACGGCCGCTTCGGCTGCGGCCCCTCGAAGGTGCGGCCGGAGGCGCTGGCGGCGCTCGCCGAGCAGTCGCGGCTGATGGGGACCTCGCACCGCCAGGCGCCCGTCCGCGACCTGGTCGAGCGGGTCCGTTCCGGGCTGACCCAGCTCTTCGCCCTGCCCGACGGCTACGAGGTCGCGCTCGGCAACGGCGGTACCACCGCCTTC
>Ga0190271_10002661_pt1 | contig 10922 bp, 8 predicted proteins | sample Popmic356T_FD_133747 | JGI IMG/M metagenome (GOLD analysis project Ga0190271, IMG submission 133747) | Populus adjacent soil microbial communities from riparian zone of Weber River, Utah, USA - 356 T | ecosystem: Environmental > Terrestrial > Soil > Riparian zone | place: USA: Utah | collected...
ATCCCCGTCTCCTGCTCGACCGCCATCTCGGCCGGAAGGCCATGGCAGTCCCAACCGAACCGCCGTTCGACCCGATGGCCGCGCATGGTCTGGTACCGCGGTACGACGTCCTTCACGTAGCCCGTGAGGAGGTGGCCGTAGTGAGGGAGGCCGTTGGCGAACGGCGGACCGTCGTAGAAGACGAACTCGTCATCCTGCGGGCGCTGCTCGACCGAACGCTCGAACGTCTTCTGATCCTCCCATCGCTCGAGCAGTTCGCGCTCGATGGCCGGGAAGTCCGCTCGCGTCGGGACGTTGGGGTACGGCGGGGCCGGATCGTCGCTGCGGTCGGCGTGGTCGGTCATGCGGGCTCGATCGAGGATTCGGAGGGTTGACTGGGCCGCTCCAGCGTAGCGGTGGGCCCCGTCGGCCCCCGAAGCGATTCCCGGTCCCTCGCGCTACTCGAGCTCGATGTCCCAGCGGTCGAGGCAGTCCTCGCACCGGTAGGCGACGATGTCGCCCGCCCGGAACCCGACGTGTCCGTCCTCGTCGGAGAACGGCGGGCTGAGCAGGTGGCAGATCCCACCGCAGTCGACACAGGTGATGGTTGGCGGCGGGGGATCGATCGGATGGTCGTAGCCGTCGGGACCGTCACGGTCGTCGTAGCCGAACCCGCCGTCCCATCCGGAGCTCACGGTTGCGTCGTCCGTTCGTACCGCCAGTTCGACTCGAGCCACAGCCGATGTCGGGGCCCGTCGTTCGACGGGTCGTCGCCCTCGTAGGCGACATCGCCGTGGTAGAGCGCGACCATCGTGTCCTCGACCGCCGCGATCCGGGTCGCGAAGTGCTCGACCACCCGGGATTCGGCCTCGATCATCAGATCCGCGACCGTTGGCGGGCCGCCCAGTTGGACCAGGGTGATGAACGTCGGAGGGCTCAGCTCGACCTCACCGTCGTCGCGCATGGTGATCACGTCGGCCGGTCGCGCCCAGCGGTGGTCCCGGATCTCCGAGTCGTCGATCCTCACGACCGCTTCGGCGTCGGTCAGCGGAGCCACGAAGAAGGCGGTCGAGTACCGCTTCGGTGACTCCGGCGGCGGCGTCCAGTGCGACCACCGGAGCAGCGAGTCGGGGACGATGACGAGCCCGGCCTCCTCGGCGGCCTCGCGAACGGCGGCCCGTCGGGCCGCAGCCTCGAGATCGCCGTCCTCGGATCCGTCCGGGGCGGCACGGTCGGCCGGGTCGATCCTCCCGCCGGGGAAGACCCAGTGACCACCGGCGAATGAGAGCTTGCTGTCGCGTTTGAGCATCAGCACCTCGACCCCGGCCGCGGCATCACGGACCACGATCACCGTTGCGGCGGGCACCGCGGTCGGGTCCCACAGGGGCGAACCGGGCGATCCCGGGGCGGTCGACACGGTCGTCACCGTAGTGACCACCGGCCCGGATCCCCGCGTTCGGGGCGATGACGCACATCGTGGCGAGAAATCGCGGCGCGAGCCGTCGGAAACCGTTGACAGCCCTGTAAGTACGGGACTGTAATTACACCCCTGTCCCCAACATCTTGGGGTCGGAACCCAGCGAAGCACTACATCTGGTGTCGTGCGGCCCCTCTGAGCCAGCTCCACCAGATCCGAGAGGGGACATCAATGGCACTTTCCGAGGATCTGAGGCCTGTCCAAATCGTGGGTGGCTCCGGGGGTTACCCCGATCCCGTGGTGGTCGAACGCAGCGCCGACGACGAGGCGCCGACCGATTCTCTCACCGGGTCGGCCATGCAGGTCCTCAAGCGTGACGGATCCAAGGAACCGGTCGACCTCAACAAGATCGTCCGGGCCGTCGCCCGTTGCGCCGCCGGCCTGGACCGGGTCGACCCCATGCGGGTCGCCACCCGGACCATCTCGGGTCTGGTCAACGGATCGACCACCGAGGAGCTCGACGAGCTGTCGATCCGGACTGCGGCGGGCCTGATCGCCGAGGAGCCCAACTACTCCCGTCTCGCCGCCCGCCTCCTCGCCACCGTGATCGACAAGGAGGTGCAGAACCAGGACATCTACTGCTTCAGCCAGTCGGTCGCGTCCGGCCACGCCCAGGGGATCATCTCCGACGCGACGGCGAAGATGGTCGCCACCCACGCCCGCAAGCTGAACGACGCGGTGCACGTCGACCGCAACTGGCTCTACGAGTTCTTCGGCCTCCGCACTGTCTACGACCGCTACCTCCTGCGCCATCCCGAGTCCCGCCGGGTCCTCGAGACACCGCAGTACTTCCTGCTCCGCGTCGCGTGCGGCCTGTCGACGTCGGCCGAGGAGGCCATCGAGTTCTACGAGCTCATCTCCTCGCTCGCCTACCTGCCGTCGTCGCCCACCCTGTTCAACTCGGGCACGACCCACCCGCAGATGTCGAGCTGCTACCTCCTCGACTCGCCCGAGGACAACCTCGACGCCATCTACGACCGCTACCGCGACGTCGCCCGCCTGTCGAAGCACGCCGGCGGCATCGGCCTGTCCTACAGCCGCATCCGCTCGCGCGGCTCGCTCATCCGGGGCACGAACGGTCTGTCGAACGGGATCGTCCCGTGGCTCAAGACCCTCGACTCGTCGGTCTCGGCGGTCAACCAGGGCGGCCGTCGCAAGGGGGCCGCGTGCGTCTACCTCGAGACGTGGCACGCCGACATCGAGCAGTTCCTCGAGCTCAAGGAGAACACGGGCGACGCCGCCCGACGGACCCACAATCTCAACCTCGCCAACTGGGTTCCGGACCTGTTCATGGAGCGGGTCGAGAACGACTGGCAGTGGTCGCTGTTCGATCCCAAGGTGGTCCCTCACCTCGTCGACCTCTACGGCGACGAGTTCCGCTCCGCCTACCTCGAGGCCGAGGCGGCCGGCCTGTACGAGCGACAGGTTCCGGCTCGGGCGCTCTACGGCCGCATGATGCGGTGCCTGGCCGAGACCGGCAACGGCTGGATGACCTTCAAGGACGCGTCCAACCTGAAGTCGAACCAGACCGGGTCCGTCGCAGCCGACGGCTCGGCCAACGTCATCCACCTCTCCAACCTGTGCACCGAGATCCTCGAGGTGACGAACCAGGCCGAGACCGCCGTGTGCAACCTCGGTTCGATCAACCTCGGGGCGATGGTCGTCGAGGGAGCCGACGGACAGCCCGGGGTCGACTTCGACCGGCTCGCCCGGGTCGTGCAGCTCGCGGTCCCGTTCCTCGACCGCGTGGTCGACATCAACTTCTACCCGACCTCCGAGGCGGGTAGCTCGAACGCCAAGTGGCGTCCGATCGGGCTCGGGGTGATGGGCCTGCAGGACGTGTTCTTCAAGCTCGGCATCCCCTTCGACAGCCCCGCCGCCCGCACCCTCTCGGCCCGGATCAGCGAGGAGATCTACTTCAACGCGCTGCTCGCCTCGACGCGGCTGGCCGAGAAGCACGGCCCTCACGAGGGGTACGACGAGACGCGGGCGGCCTCCGGTGCGCTCCAGTTCGACCTCTGGGGGGTCCAGCCCAGCGATCCCGCCCGTTGGGCCGGCCTCAAGGCGGAGATCGCCGAGCACGGCCTGCGGAACTCCCTCATGATCGCGATCGCTCCGACCGCGACGATCGCATCGATCGCCGGTTGCTACGAGTGCATCGAGCCGCAGGTTTCCAATCTGTTCAAGCGGGAGACGCTCTCGGGCGAGTTCCTCCAGATCAACTCCTACCTGGTGCGCGAGCTCCAGTCCCTCGGCCTGTGGACCGACGACGTGATCGCGGCCATCAAGCGGAACGAGGGGTCGATCGCCGACATCGACGTGATCCCGGCCGAGATCCGCGAGGTGTACCGGACGGCCTGGGAGGTCCCGATGCGGTCGCTCATCGACATGGCCGCCGAACGCGGCGCCTACGTCGACCAGTCCCAGTCCCTCAACCTGTTCATGGAGTCGCCGAGCATCGGGAAGATGTCGTCGATGTACGCCTACGCCTGGAAGTCGGGGCTGAAAACGACGTACTACCTGCGGTCCCGCCCGGCCACCCGCATCAACAAGACGACGAACTCGCCGACCAACACCACGACACCACCCCCACGGCCGACCGGCGGTGGAACCGAGGCACCGGCTCCGGTGGACGCCTTCGGCACGAGTGGCACGGGTGGCACCGTCGCCACCTCTGGCCCGGTCGACACCGCCGAGCCGGATGACTCGACGTCGACCTTCACCGACGCCGAGGCCATCGCCTGCTCGCTCGAGAACCCGGACTCCTGCGAGGCGTGCCAGTAGCGACTGGCGCACCCCAGCACCTCACCGAACCGTCACAGCCGATCCCCGCCGCCCCAGGAGTCATCCACATGGCACTCGCCGAGTCCACCAGCCCATTTCCCGAGCCGCAGCCGTTCTTCGACCCCGGTCAGGCGCCGCCGGTCACACCGTCGACCGACGCGGGCCGACTGCTCGACCCCGGGTTCAACCTCACGCTCCGGCCCATGCGGTATCCCGAGTTCTACGACATGTACCGCAACGCGATCCGAAACACCTGGACGGTGGAGGAGATCGACTTCTCCGACGACGTGGTCGACCTGCACCGCAAGCTCCAGCCGGCCGAGAAGCACCTCATCAATCGTCTGGTCGCGTTCTTCGCGACGGGTGACTCGATCGTCTCGAACAACCTCGTCCTCAACCTGTACAAGCACGTGAACTCGCCCGAGGGGCGCATGTTCCTGTCGCGCCAGCTGTACGAAGAGGCACTGCACGTCCAGTTCTACCTGACGCTCCTCGACACCTACATCCCCGAGCCCTCCGAGCGCGCCGCCGCCTTCGCTGCCATCGACAACATCCCGTCGATCCGGGCCAAGGGCGAGTTCTGCTTCCGTTGGATCGACTCGATCAACTCGCTCGAGGCGCTCCACACGAAGTCGGACCGCAAGGAGTTCCTGCTCAACCTGATCTGCTTCGCGGCATGCATCGAGGGGCTGTTCTTCTTCGCCGCGTTCGCCTACGTGTACTTCCTGCGGTCGAAGGGTCTGCTCAACGGCCTCGCGGCGGGAACCAACTGGGTGTTCCGCGACGAGAGCGGTCACATGAACTTCGCGTTCGCGGTCATCGAGCAGGTCCGTCGGGAAGAGCCCGACCTGTTCGATGCCGATCTCGCCCAGCGGGTCGAGGCGATGATCGACGAAGCGGTGGCCGTCGAGTTCGCGTTCGCCGAGGACCTCCTCTCACAGGGCATCGCAGGGCTCTCGCTTCCCGACACGCGCGAGTATCTGCAGTTCGTCGCCGATCAGCGGCTGATGATGCTGGGAATGCCCAAGCGCTACGGCTCCAGCAATCCGTTCGATTTCATGGAGCTCCAGGACGTTCAGGAGCTCACGAACTTCTTCGAGCGGACGGTGTCCGCCTACCAGGTTGCGGTCGACGGTGAAGTTGCGTTCGACGAGGACTTCTGAGAGTTCCTGACGCAATCCCGACACCCGTTCGGCAGGCGGTGTCAGGGAACTGTGTTCCGGATGTGATCGACAGGAAATCGCCGGGAAACACGACTCCCTGAGAATCCCTGCCGTGACCGAGTCCCCTTTGTCCGGCGTCGTCGTCGGTGTCACTGCCGATCGTTGTTGTGAGGAGCAGGTCGACCTGCTGGTCAAGCGAGGAGCGCGGGTCATCCACGCGCCGACGCTTCAGACCGTTCCGGTGGTCGACGAGGACGAAATGCGGTCGTCGATCGACCGCCTCGTCGCCCACCCGCCCGAAGTTGTGATCCTGGCCACCGGTTCGGGCGTGCAGGCCTGGTCGAGCGCAGCGCACGCACTCGGCATGCGGGATGCGCTCGGCTCTGCGGTCGCAGGGGCGACCGTTGTCGCCCAGGGCACAGCGTCGTCCGACGCCGCGGTCGCAGCGGGGTGGGCGGTCGACTGGACCGCGGCGAGCGGTCAGTCGGTCGATGTGATCGATCACCTCCGGTCCATCGACGTCACCGGCAAGCGCGTGGCCGTCCAACTCGACGGTGACGAGGTCGCCCATCTCGTCGAAGCGATCTCCGAGCTGGGCGCAGATGTGGTTCCGGTCTCGGTCCACCGGTGGCAGACGACGGATCAGACCGCGCCGGTCGTCCGGCTCGTCGAGGCCGCAGCCGATGGGCGCGTCGACGCGGTCACGTTCACGTCCGCACCGGCCGTGACCGGCCTCGTCGAGATCGCGGAGAAGGCCGGTCTGATCGACGGGCTGCGGACGGCGCTCTCCAGCCGTGTGCTCGCGGTGTGCATCGGACCGATGAGCGCGTCGACCGCGGAGACCTCGGGGTTCCTGAACCTGGTCCAACCGCGACGGTCCCGTCTCTCGTCGATGGTCAACTCGTTGGTGACGACGGTGGAGCAGACGCAGTGGTCCGTTCCGCTCGGCGACTCGAACATCGTGATCCGCGCCTCGGCCATCGTGGTCGACGGATCGGTGATCGACCTCGCTCCCCGTGAGCGCGATGTGCTGACCCGGCTCGCGCGACGTCCCGGAGCCGTGGTGGCCAAGGACGTCCTGGTCCGCCACGTCTGGCAGGACCGGGCCGAGACCCATGCCGTGGAGACGGTCGTCAACCGGTTGCGGCGCCGGCTCGACTCGACCGCGGTCCGGATCATGACGGTCCACAAGCGCGGCTACTGCCTCGCCCCGGCCTGACGATCCAGCGCAGCCCGTGTCGCCGCCTCAGGCCGGTGTCGCGTTGGTCCCTCGCCAGTGTGCGAGCGGCGTCAGCGTGCGATCACCCGTGAACGGGATCGAGATGGACCGGCCGCCGTCACCGGCCGACGCGTAGGCGGCGGTGATCAGTTCGAGCACCTCGATCGCGTCCGCCACGGTCTGGCCCGGAGTCGGGGAGGCCTCGGAACCGATGTCGTGCGGTTTGTCGCCGCCGGCACCGGCGGCCCGCATCGTGTCGATCAGTTGGTCCACGTAGCCCAGGCGCTCCAGCCTGGGATCGACCGTCGTCCATCGATCGACCACCTCGACCGCATCGCCGTCGTGCTCCACGAGCACCTCGGGAATGAGCTCGATCCGCACCACGCCCGAGGCCGACGCCGCCTGGGCTCCCCACTGTGGCTGGTCGGCCGTCCACGACACCTCCAGCGTCGCCGTGAGGCCACCGGCGAACTCGACCGTCACCTGTGCCTCGTCGTCGACGCCGTCGGGCCGAGATGACCCGAGACTGGCGCTGACGGCGACCGGAGCGTCGTCGGCCAGCGCCAGCGCCACTGCCAGGGCGTGCGGGCCGAGGTCGAACAGGACTCCGCCGCTGAGCAGAGGACGGGTGAAGTGTCCCCACGTGGGTGGCGCCTGGACGGTGCGCAACGACAGGTGGTCGAGGCGACCGATCGCCGAGCGCCGTTGGAGCGCCAACCGAACCGGGGGAGCGTGCAGCAGGTTCTCGGCGACCGATACTGGCCTGCCGGGCCGTTCCGCCACGGCCGAGGCCAGGCGATCCCCGTCGGCGAGCGTGTGCGCAATCGGCTTCTCGACCAGCACCACGGCGCCCCCGGCGAGCCCCGCGATCGCCAGGTCGACATGTGACTCGGGAGGCGTGGCCACGACCAGGAGGTCGGCGCCGGCGGGAAGGTCCTCGGCTCGACAGGGACGGGCGTCGATCTGGCCCGCGAGGTGACGGGCGGACGAGCGACCCGCCGACGCCACGGCGGTGACGACCATGCCGGCGGACCGGGCGGCGAGGGCGTGTGTGACGCCCATCGCACCGGCGCCGGCGATCGCCACGGTCGTGCGCCGCGGGCGGAACCGGCGGCGGCGCAGCGGTGACATGGCGGGCAACCTATCGGTGCGGTGCCGGCCGTCGACGCTGGTCGTGACGATCCACAGGGTTGGGCCGCTGTGCCCCGGCCCGCGAGTCGTCGACCGCTAGCGTTGGTTCCGGCGCTGGGTCGCCACCAACGACGATGAGCCGACCTGTTTCCCTCCTCCTCCGATTCCTCGCGATCGCTGCCTTCGGGACCTTCGCCGTCGCCATGATCGCCGTCGCGTTCCTGCCCGAGGTGAGCAAGCTTCCCGAGTCCGTCTCGTTCAAGAGCCCCGCGAAGCTGGCGCTTCCGGCCTTGCCGGAGAGCTCGAAGATCGTGACCGAGGCCGGCGAACCGATGGGCCAACTCCTCGGAGCCGAGAACCGGGAGATCGTTCCGATCGACCAGGTGTCCGAGGCGATGCGCAACACCCTCCTCGCGGTCGAGGACTCCGACTTCTACGTCCACGACGGCGTCAGTGCGAAGTCGGTCTTCCGAGCGCTTCGGGCCAACAGCGAGGCGGGTGAGGTCTCCCAGGGCGGATCGACCATCACCCAACAGCTCGTGAAGCTGTCGCTCGTCGGCAACGAACGCTCGCTCGCGCGAAAGCTGAAGGAGGCCTCCCTCGCCCTCCAGCTCGAGGATCAGATGTGCGAAGGGGTCGCGAAGAAGGACTGCAAGGACAAGATCCTCGAGCAGTACCTCAACACGGTGTACTTCGGCCGGGGTGCCTACGGGATCCAGGCTGCGGCCCAGACCTACTTCAACAAGACCGCGGCGGAGCTCAACGTCGGCGAATCGGCCGTGCTGACCTCCCTCATTCGGAACCCCACCGGCTACGACCCGATCAAGTACCCGAAGGTCGCCGCCGAGCGTCGGCGCGTCGTGCTGCTCCGGATTGTCGAGGAGAAGGTCGCGACGCAGGCCGAAGCCGACTACATCAACGCGTCACCGCTGCCCACCCAGTCGTTCGGACGTCCGGCGGCAACCACGACCCAGAACCTCACCTACGTCGAGCGCAAGATCCGCGACGAGCTGGTGGACGCCGAGTGGCTCGCATCGACCGAGGAACTGCGCAGGTACCTGATCTTCAACGGCGGTTTGAAGATCACGACCACGATCGATCCACGCGCCCAGCAGCTCGCCGAGGCGGCCGCGGCCGAGAATCCGGTGAAGGCGTCCAATCCCAATTCCCAGGTCGCCATGGTCACGGTCGACACCCAGACCGGCGGAGTCCGTGCCGTCGTCGGCGAGGTCGACATCGGCGGCCAACCGATCGAGATCGCGCAGCCGCTCGACGGTCGGAGCTCGGGGTCGTCGTTCAAGCCCTTCACCCTGATCGCCGCGATCGAAGCCGGGTACCCCGTCAACTCCACGATCTCGGGCGCATACATGCCACTCGCGAAGAAGAAACAGATCTTCGCGGCCGGTGAGAGCCAGCTGTCGCGCAACTACCCCGAGGACTGCCCGTCGCAGGGCCAGGTCGCCCTGTCCAAGGCGCTGGCCGAGTCCAACAACTGCGTGTTCATGCGGCTCCAGGGCGCGATCGGCTTCGAGAAGGTGAAACAGACGGCCGCCAAGCTCGGCCTCACGGAGTCCATCCTCGATCCGCTGCGCGGTCAGGCGGCCTGTTTCACGATCGGTTGCGACGCACTGGTGCGCCCGATCGACATGGCCGACGCGTACGCCACCATCGGCAACGACGGGAAGCGCAATCCCGCACACTTCATCAGCAAGGTCGAGGACCGCAACGGCACGGTGCTCTACGAGTACCAGCCGTCGGACCAACAGGTGATCGCACCCGATGTCGCTCGCCAGGCGACTTCGGCGATGCAAAGCGTGATCACCGGCGGAACCGCCCGCGCCGCCTCGCTGGGGAAGCGTCCGGCGGCGGGCAAGACGGGCACGACCGAGGTCGCCGAGGGCGCCAACACCGATCTGTGGTTCGTCGGGTTCACCCCCCAGGCCACCACGGCGGTGTGGATCGGCAACCCCCTCAGCTCCACGGAGGGTCTCCGGGGCGGCAACATCCAGGGCGGCCGGTCGGCCGCGGTCGTCTGGCACGACTTCATGGAGCCGTATCTCGCGAACGAGCCCGTCGCCGAATTCCCCGCACCGTCGAAGACCAAGGCCCAGGCGATCTCCGATCCGTGGGTCACCAAGGGCACGACCAGCGCGAAACCCGGCTCGGGCAGCGCGGCGACGCGGCCCCGGACGACGACCCCGGGTGCCACGACGACGCCCGGTGCGACCACGCCCCGGGCAACCACTCCCGGCGCGGCCACCGGGACGGCACCGACGAGCGGGAACGGGTCCGGACAGGGCCAAGGCGGAGGGCAAGGCCAAGGCGGAGGGCAGGGCAACGGGAAGGACAAGACACCGGACGGATGAGGCCATCCCCGGGGCTCCGCCGTGGCGACTAGGTTCGGCGCCCGTGGGATCCCTCGACGCTCTCCTCACCGTCCAGGACCTCGACACGCGCACCGATCAGTTGCGCCATCGACGCGAAACGTTGCCGGAGCGGGGCGAGCTCGCAGCTGCGCAGCGATCGGTGAAGGAGACCGAGGAGCTCGCCGACGTGGCTCGGACGCGCCTGCGTGAGCTGAAGGCTTCGGAGAAGGCGCTCGAGGACGAAGCGGCGACGGTGGAGGCACACGCCGCCGACATCCAGCGGAAGATGTACGACGGGACGATCACCGCCGCCAAGGAGCTCGAAGCGTTCCAGACCGATCACGAACACCTCAAGAAGCGACAGATCGAGCTCGAGGACCGGGCGATCGAGATTCTCGAAGCAGCCGAGCCCATCGAGGCGGAGCTCGCAGCGCTCACTGCTCGGGTGGAGGCCGCGACGGCCTCGGTCATCGAGATCGACGAGCGGCTCGTCGTGGCGGAGGCCGAGATCGACGCAGAGGTCGAACGGGTCCGCAACGAACGCGCCGCCGCGGCTGGCGAAGTACCGCCCGTGGTGTTGTCGGCGTACGAGCCGATGCGGCTCAAGCTCGGTGGCGTCGGTGCCGCCCGGCTGACCGGCAACCGATGCGAGGGGTGTCACCTCCAGATCCCGTCGGCCGAGCTCGAGGGCATTCGTCACGCAGCGGACGACGCGTTGGTGACCTGTCCCGAGTGCGGGCGGCTACTCGTTCGCTGACCGTCTGGTCGTCCCGGTGCTGATCTGGTTCGCGGTCATGAGCGTG
>Ga0190271_10002662_pt1 | contig 10921 bp, 15 predicted proteins | sample Popmic356T_FD_133747 | JGI IMG/M metagenome (GOLD analysis project Ga0190271, IMG submission 133747) | Populus adjacent soil microbial communities from riparian zone of Weber River, Utah, USA - 356 T | ecosystem: Environmental > Terrestrial > Soil > Riparian zone | place: USA: Utah | collected...
CCGTGAGTCTAATGTCGGGGTACGGCGCGACACGCTGGCGGTACGAGACAGAGAGATGATTGGTGAGTGACGGAGCAACCGGCACGGGGCGACACGATCTGGGGACGCGTCGTACAGGGCGTGTGCCTCGGCTTGTTCGCGTACGGGTTTATTCGCGGCGGCGGTCCGGGGTTCTCCGTAATGTTTCTAGCCATCGTGGGTGCCGTGTTTCCGACAAAGGATTTCAGGCTATTCCTTCGTCAGTGGCGCAACGGAAAGGAAGGCGAGTGAACATGCACGCCTTCACTGCATGGGTCATGTTGGCGGCAGTCATCACCTGGGTGGCCTGCCTGGCAGACGACCCACGCGCCTTGGTCACCATGTTCATCATCTCGGTGTTGATGCCGGAGGAACTGTTCGTCGAGGAGTTGTAAGCGGTGCGATACCTATTGATCATCGTCGCCGGGATCATCGTCCTCGCCGTACCGACAATCACACATCGTTACGCCAGGCGACGCGTCAACGACGCGATCGGCAACATCAGTGTGTGGGAACGTCTCCCCGACCATGAGGCCAGGGATCAGTGCATCTTCGATTGGATGCGCGGCCAAGCCCGTTCCGAAGCGATGCGGTGGCAACTCACCGCCGCACTCATGCTCGGGGTGTTGGGGTTCGCTGGCGTTTCGTTCTGGGTGATCTACGACGTCGCCAACGAGAGCCACCAAACCGCTGACGCCGTCGCTGTCCAGACGGACCGGGTGGAGGAATTGGTTGGCGAGAACTGTCGTCTCAGCCGCGAGTTCCTTGCCGACGAAGCATTCGATTCGGTGAATGACATCCGGCGTCTCCAGGCGCAACGGGACGCCTTGGCGATGGATATCGTCGACACCCCCGGGGACGTCACGGCAATCCCTGGCTACTTCGATGCTCCGTTCTGGTTCCGTGACTTCCTCACTGACCTTCTCGATCAGCAGGTGGCCGAAGCGAACCAGTCGTTGGGCACCATGGACGCCGAACTTGCCGAGTTGCGGGCGCGCCGCGACGAACTACAAGCGCTACTGGATGGGCAGCACTGCCCGCCGCAATGAAGGTATGCGCGATTGCCGCCGCAGTCGTGTTGACGGTGTCGATCGTCGGCGCGGCCGAAGCTGCTCCGGACGACCCTGAGCCGACCGACCCACTGTCGGCTGGCGTGCAGCGGATCTCGGAGCGGCTGGCACGGCCCTGTCTGGATCGTCCGGTGCCGGTGTTCTGTCTACCACCGGTTCACACCGACCCCGGCCACCCGACACACCCTCTTGCCACCGATCCACCAGCGACCAGGCCGCCACCGCAGACGACTCGACCCCCTGCCGGTAGCACCCCGCCCCCTGCCACTCCACCAGTCACGACGCAACCGAGACAGCAGCCACCTCAGTCGACGGCCCCACCACCGCCAGTGACACCAGGCCCGACCCCTGAGGGTACGTTGCCGCAGAGTCGTTGACGGCTAGCGTTTGGCCTGTTCGACCGGCCATGATGGCGGCATGAAAGACCGACTTCGTCGCTTCCTCATCGCTCTTGGTCTGGTTGTCGGAGGGGTGGTCCTTCCCTCGGCGCTGGCCTCAGCCGATGCTCCAGCCGCCGTCTACATCGCTACGGTCGCCGATGAGGCAGATCCGGAGCCGCCTGCAGCGGACACACCACCGGTTGCCCTGAACTCGGAAACCGACACCGATGCGTTCAATCTGTCGCCGATCCTCGTCACCCTGATCCTCGGCACACTCATCCCGTTGGTCAACGGGATCGTCACGAAGGCGACTACGTCGACGTCGGTCAAGACGGTACTCAGCCTGTTCTTGTCGGCTGTCGCCGGTCTCGTAACCGTCGCTATTACCCCGGGCGGCGGTGCTGTGATCGGCGAGCAGGCTCTGGTTGCTGCCGCTCTGACCTTCATCACTCAGGCTGCCATGTACCTCAGCTTGTGGAAACCGTTGGAGGTCACGTCCAGTCCAGTCACCAAGGTCGACGAGAACGGCGTCTTGGTGACGGTGCCAGGCAAGCTGTCCACGGTCGGCGTGAAGTAAGGTCATCGCATGAGTGATACGACCATCTACGACCCGCTCCGTCGGCGCTGGTTCGACGCGGACGGTACGGTCATCGAGAAGGGCGACGCCCGGCTCGACGGCCACTTCCGATCCCACGTCAACCACCACCCGACGTTCTTCGTGCCAGACACTGGAGCGGAGGGCGGGTCCGCCGTGCTGCGCTCCCCGAAGGGGGCCGAGTCGACGATCGATGGTGCGCCAGTCGGGTCAGATGAGTCAACCTTCGGCAAGCGCCTCGGCTTCGAAGTCCCCCGGTTCACCTATCCCGGCGAATACACGTTGACCGTCGACGACGGCAGCGTCTACACCATCGAGGTGCTCCCGACGCGCCGGACCATCACCGACCGGCACACCGGCAAACCGAAGATCGTCAACACCGTGGAGGAAGCCATCTTCTTCGGCGGTGACGAAGGCGAAGAGGAGATCGTGCCATGACCAAGGCGATCGACAACACTGTCTACGACGCCACTGAGGCAGTCGCCGACAACGCGACGGCATGGCATTACTGCTCGGCCGCTCCCGCCAACCATGCAGGGATCGCAGCCGTTTCGCTCGCCGACGTCACCGTCGACACGGGCGATTACACGCCTGCCGACGGCGACGTCTCGGGCCGTAAGACGATCCACGGCTCCCAGACCGGGGTCACCGTCGACGCCAACGGTACGGTCACCCATCTCGCCACGACCGACGGGTCGACGATGCTGGAACTTACCGAGGTGACGTCACAGGCGGTAACGTCCGGCAACACGATCGCTTCGAACGCCTGGGACACCGAGTACCGAGACCCGACCTAATCCGACATGGATGCCGGACCCTGCGCCGGGGTGACCGGTTCCGGCGACTGCGTGAACACCGGTTGGTCACCGAACTGGTTGTCGCCGTTGGCGTGGGCAACCCAAGTCGAGGCGTTGGTCGGCGTCGACACAGTGTGCCCATTCTGTGTGATGCAGCGGGCACGCAACGCGAATGTGCCCGGGTTCTCCAATCAGAAGGTGAACCGAATCACGGCTGCACTCGGAGCGTTCTACTGCATGCGGTTGAACGGATCGCGCACTCTCGGTCACACCCATCTATACGACTTCCAGAACGAGACACTGAACGCTTCTCGGCCTGAGCCACCCGCCGACGGTGAACGGGGCTACTGATGGCAGTCACGTTCCGGGCTGATCCGGCCGCAGCGAACCAGTCGTCGCCGCATACGTTGGATCCGTCGTCCGATCCGGCGGCGGACGCCATTCTGATAGCCGTCGGTGCCAACTCGGCGACTGCCGAGGCGTCCTCTACCACGAACACCATCGGCTCGAACACGATGGGCGGCACCTGGACGCAGGAGCACGACCAGTTTTGGGCAGGGCGTCGACAGATCAACATTTGGGTCAACGACGACTGGACGACCGCGACTGGGTCGGTTGCTATAACCAAGGGTGGCAACCAAGATTTCGCCGACTGCCTGATCATCGTGGAGGGTGTCGAGTCGTACACCGAGGACGTGTCGACGATAGGTATTCCAGGTGGCGGTTCGGGCGACTGGACGCCGACCCTGACGGGTGGTACGGACGCTCAGATTGCGATTATCCAGTCCGAGGACAACGAAACGGTCCCGGTGCCGACCGACTGGGTGTCGCTCGGCTCTGTCAACGACAACGACGGCCTGCGGACCCTCACTATCCACTACCACATCGGCGCTTTGACAGACACGACTCCGACATGGAACTTCGCGGCCGCCCCCGGCTTCTCGGGGTGGACCGCCCACTTTGTCGCGGCGGAAGAACCTGAGCCGCCAACCGATGTCGCCTTACGTGGGGTGCTGCGGTCTAATCTGAGGCTTGGCTAGGAGGTCACAATGGCACGATTCAGTGCGGGTACACGGACTGGGGCTGGATCGACGACGTTGCCAATCATCAGCATCTATTCGGCGGCCGCTGTCAACTTCTCGATCGTCGAGATCGGGGTGACCAACACGACAACGACCGCAGTCGCATTGAAGCTCTGCAAGCTGACCTCGGCTGGCACGCCGGGCGCTGGCCTGACCGAGACATCCCATGAGTACGGGGCACCAACGGCGTCGTGTACGGCGTTCAACACGCACTCGTCGACCGGCCCGACAGTTGTCGACCTCGGCTACAACACAGTCCTTGGCGGTGCGATCGGTTCCGGGGTCATCTGGACGTTCGGAGATCGCGGCATCGTCGTCCCGGTTGGCGTGGCGAACGGCGTCGGCGTGATCGTCGCCACCGGCACCGGCCAGATCTGCGACGCGTACATCGTGTGGGACGAATGAGTGACCGTCACCCACGACGCGAACACCCGGTTCCCCGTCACTGACACCACTGGGTTCGATACAACAACTGGCGACCGCACGTTCTCGCACGCTGGGTCAGCCAGCGCGAAGGGAGCAGTCGTCGTCCTCTGCTCGTCTACGGCGGCGAACCCCGCTGTGGTCACCGGAGTGTTGTACGGCGGTGTCGAGATGTTTCTGGTCCAGACCGCCGTCGATACCACCGAAGTTGGCCGCATCGACATCTACGTGCTGGCCGACTATGACCCGTTCCCAACCGGGACACAGACCGTCACCCTGCAGGGTTGCACCGCAACACAGAAATGGGTGACGTGTTCAACGGTGACATGTTCGGTCGGCAACCGAACGAAGGTGAACGCCTCGAACTTCAAGAACACGACGGTGGCTGCGAACCCGACGTTGACAGTCGTCACTACAGCAACCGCGCTGCTGTACGGAGGAGTACATGGAGGGGCCGCTGCACCCACCTCGTACGCCCCGACAGCGAACTACACAGCGCAGCACAACGCCGACTACGGCGCCCTCTCTGCTCGCACGGCGCGCCGTACCTCTGAGGTTGCCGCCGGGTCAATCGTCTACGACTTCACGTTCGCCACGTCCGATGACTACTGCATCGCGGCGGTCGCCTTACAAGAGTATGTCCACGCCTACCCGGTCCTGCCGTTGATGGCCCCGAGGAGACCGGCCTGATGCTGTACAGGGTCCCGGGTCACACCTACGGCGTCAAGCTGACGTCAGCACGCACACAACTCATCGGCCCGTTGGCGGCCCCCTCCGTACCAGACATCGAACTCGTCGTCTCCGACCTCACCGTGACGACAGTCATGGACTCGGTGACGTTGACCCAGGCCCACGTTCTGGCGGTTGCCGACCTCACTGTCACCACGGTGATGGATCCGGTCACGCTGACACAGGACCATGTCCTCGCTGTCGCCGACCTCACCGCCGTGACGACGATGGACGTCGTCACGGTCACCCAGGAATACCAACTCGCTGTCGCCGACCTCACCGTCGTGACGACGATGGACGCGCTCTCCGTTGTTCAAGAGCACGTCCTCACTGTCGCCGACTTGACGGTGACGACCACGATGGACGCGGTCACCTTGTCACAGGACCACGTCCTCGCTGTAGCTGATCTCACTGTCACGACAGTGATGGATTCGGTCACCATCACCCAGGTCCATCAACTCGCCGTCGCCGACCTGACAGTCGTCACCGTGATGGACGCCGTCACGGTGACCCAGGAGCACGTACTCACCGTCGCGGACCTCACGGTCATCACGACGATGGAAACGGTCAGTTTGACGCTTGCTGGTGACATACTCGTCGACGACCTGACCGTCGTAACGACGATGGACACGGTCTCGATCACGCAGGCTCACCAGCTTGTCGTCTCCGACCTGACTGTCTCGACCGTGATGGACGCGGTCACCTTGACCCAGAACCACGTCCTGACCGTCGCGGATCTCACCGTCGTAACGACGATGGATGCAGTCTCGATCACGCAGGCCGGTGACCTGATCGTCGCCGACCTGACTGTCATCACGACGATGGACACGGTCAACTTGACCCAGGCCCACACCCTGGTCGTCTCTGACCTCACCGTGACGACCGTGATGGATTCGGTCACCATCACCCAGGTCCATCAACTCGCCGTCGCCGATCTCACCGTGGTGACGACGATGGATCCGGTCACCCTGACCCAGGCGCACGTCGTAACGGTCGCCGACATGACGGTGCTGACGGTCATGGACTCAGTGACAGTGTCCCTCCCTGGTCCGGGGGATGCGATCGACATCTGCCTTGTCATCGGTCCACCGATGTTCGTGACGCGATCCGTCGACATCCGACTCCGCAGCCGGTCGGTGGGCGGCCCGATGCTACGTAGCCGACAGCCCGGCCCCCCCTCACTGGTCAGCCGTGTGGCGGCGCTCACAGCGGTGATTCGTGCCGCCACTCACCTGTTCCGCACCAGAAACGTCGGAGATCCGGCGTTGAAGGACCGCGATGCTACTCTTGCATTTCAAGATCGAGAGGCCGACGTAATGTTGGACTGCGAGGAGGACTGATAGATGGCATCACCCAGTTGGCACGATGACGTCTATGACGCCGCCCTCGCCGAAATCGCGACCGCCACGGCAGTCCACGCTTGTACGGCGGAACCAGCGAACCACGCCGGTATCGCCGCCGTAACCATCGGCAACTACACATTGACCGCCGGTCTTGGTGGCGGCGACTGGACGGCGGCGGCCGGTGACACGTCGGGTCGTAAACTGACCCTCGGTGCACAGTCCGGCAACAACGCGACTGGTTCCGGAGACGCTGATTTTCTGGCGTTCACCGATGGCTCGACGCTGCTCGGAGTGATCGACGGCGACGGCGACACATTGAACTCCGGTTCACCGTGGACGATCGCTGCCACCGACGTCATCGAAATTCGAGACCCGGTCAACGAGTAGGCGACGTGACGCCCTCGGCGTCCACGCCTACGACTAACCGGGGAGGCCCGTAGTGGCTGTCTCGTTTCGCGCCGATCCGGCGTTCGCCAACCAGGCCGGAACCAGTCACACCATAGATCCGTCGACCGATCCGTCGACAGATGACATCCTGATAGCGGTCGCCGGGAACTCGTCGGCGGCGGCGCCGCAGGCAGCCGCGAACACCATCGGCTCGAACACGATGGGCGGCACCTGGACCCAGGAGCACACATCCAACTGGGCGGCTCGCCGAAACCTCCAGATCTGGGTGAACGACGACATCACGACGGTGACCGGTTCGGTCATCGTCACGAAGAATGCCAATCAGGACTTCGCGACCGGTCTAATCATCGTCACGGGGGCCGATTCGTACACGGAGAGTGTGTCGGTCGCCGACAGCGGCGGGGGCTGGACCCCGACACTGTTAGGCGGACAGGACGCCTACATCGCCATCATCCAGTCCGAGGACAACGAAACGGTCCCCGTTCCGTCCGGCTGGTCGTCACTCGCCTCCGTCAACGACGCCGACGGATTGCGGACACTCACCGTCCACTACCATCTCGGCCCTCTCTCCGATACGACACCCACCTGGAACTTTGCGGGCACCCCGGGGTACTCGGCGTGGACGGCGTACTTCGCCGCAACACAGACATCCACTGAGGTCAACCCGGTCCCGACAGTCGTCTCCCCCGTGTCGGCGATCGGCAACGTGGGGGGTGCCGGGGACGTCAACCCGGTCCCCACGATCGTCACCCCGAGGTCCGCTGTCGCCGACATCAGTGGTGCCGAGGGATTCACGTTTGACTACGAAGTGGTTCTCGACCAGGAGAGAGTCGTTGATCACAGCCCGGCGAACAACGGGTCCGGCGACTACACGTCATCGGCATTCACCACGACAGCGGACTCTCTACTGGTCGCCGTTATTCGTTACGACGCCTGGACGGCCATCAATGGTGTCATCCCAACCCCAGTCACGTCAGGGCTGACCTGGGTCCTGAAATCGAGTGCGTACACCCCGCCAGGCAACAACCGGGCACACGTTGAAATCTGGATGGCGGACAACGTCAGTGGTGGTTCGAAGACGATCTCGCAGACGTCGACGGACGGCAACTGGGATAACAACGTCAACAGCATCGACCTGACGGTCATCCAGTTCCTCGGCGCCCTCGCCGAGGAGGATCAGGTTGGCGCGACGGCGAGCGCCAACATCTCATTCGGGCCATCCGATGCCGGTCCCGAAACGATCACACTGACAGGCACACCCGACACCTTCAGCTTCATTGTCGCCACAGTCGCCTGTGACACGACTGGGACCGGTGGCATTCTTCATGGCACCGGCTGGACTGAACTGTCCGAAACTGATCCGGCCGGAGCCGGGCCACCCTGGCTCGCCTCTCAGGTGCAGATCATCACCGGGCACACGTCGACATCCGTCACCTGGGATGACCTCGCTGAGGCGGGAGCGAACTATCAGACGGCGATGGCCGCCTTGGAGGTGTTGGGGGCGGAAGAAGCCCCGGTGGAGGGTGTTACCCCGATCGGAACGATCGTCTCCCCGGTATCCGCAGTCGCCGACATCGGCGGCACCCTCACCTGGGAACTCGTTGTCGCCGACGACTTCGACTCGTACCCGGACGGCGACTTCACGGCGCCTGGGTGGACCCACGATGACGCCACTGTGGCCGGGTGGACGTGGCAGGTGTTCGCCTCTACCGGCATCATCTATTCGCCGCACGGCACCCTGTGGTACGAGGTTCCGACTGGTGACGAGGCTGTCAAGGTCGAAACCAGCTTCAAGACGAACGGTGGTCCGCCGGGGGCGCGCCTTGTCGGTGGCGTCGTCTTCGCGTTCGAGGACAACGACAACTTCATTTCCTGGGAAATCGTGTGGACCGAGGAACCGAAAGACTTCATGATTCTGTCCCGCCGCTCCGGTGGGTCATGGACGGAGCTTGAGGTCAGCGGGTCGATGGGGTTCTCCCCCGAAACCTACTACGACATGCGGCTCGAAATGGTTGGTGAGTCGATCAAGGGTTGGCTCGACGACGTCCTTCTCTTGGACTACGTCGCTGATTCCGGCGAGTACACCGGGATGGGTTCGCGCGCCGGACTAGTCAGCGATCAAGGCTTCCCGAACTTCACTGACGTGGCGATCTACAACCTCGCTGACGAACCGGAAGCGGTCGAAGTCAACCCGATCGGAACCGTCGTCTCCCCGGTGTCCGCAATCGCCGACACAGCGCACGTCTCCACGATCGAACCCGTCGGTACCGTCGTAAGCCCGCGCTCCGCTGTAGCTGACATCACTGGCACAGCCGGTGTGACGCCGGTCGGCACTCTCGTCACAACTACCGCTGCCGTGGCGAACATCGGGGGGCACGCCAACGTCAACCCGGTCGGGACAATCGTCACCCCGGTCTCCCCTGTAGGGCAGATCGGAGAGGCGGAACTCGTCGACATCTGTCTAGTCGTCGGGCCACCCATGTTCGCCACGCGCATGCCATCAGTCGCGTTCGCTGATAGGCAGCCCGGTGCGCCAACCCTGCAGCCCAGGCAGCCCGGTGCCCCGACCCTCCAGGCCTTCCTGGCACCCGTGGAGATGGTGTTCCGTTTCGCCGTCAACCTGTTCCATGCCAGGCTGTCCGGTTCACCGGTCTTTGAGCAGCGTGATGCTACTGTTGCGTTCCAAGATCGCGAAACCGACGTCGTGTTGGACTGCGAGGAGGTGTAGGTGGCAACGAAACCACGGCTCAGTCGTGAGAACTTGTACATCCCATTCACGGCGATGAACTTCGATCCGGCCGACCTAGTCGTCAACCAGATCGCCTTCACCGACGAAGGTGTGGAACCTGCGGAACTCGATTGGCTGGACGCAATCCCCGTCGAAGACACCGACCCGGCCTACGTCGTGTCGATCGGTGAAGGCATGTACATCCTGGTTGGCCCGACCCGCGGTGATTCGGTGACCACCGAAGACCTCCCTCTCGGCGACTATCAGGTGTGGGTGGACGTGGCGGTAACCGGTTCCGACGAACGAATCGTTCGTGTCGCCGGACTGCTCGAAGTGACGGCGACGGGATGATCCGTCGAGGCAGGCAGGCCTCGACCGCCCAGACGGTCACGCCTGGAAGCTGGATCTACGTTCCGATCCCGGGCGATCCGTGGCCCATCGAGATGCAGATCGGACCCCATCCGCGACGCCGCGCCTTCATCCACCGTGAAGCTGACGGATCTGGTGGATGGCAGACGTTGGCCGCGAAGCGTTGCCCCGATCTGGTTCCGGGTACCTACACCGTGAAGGTGTATGGCGCCGAGGAACCGATCGTCACCGAGATCACCGTGATCTGACGGGACCACGATGGGACATGAGGACGTTGTCAGTGGCCCTGCTACTCGGCGTCCTCCTGTTCGCCTTCGGCTACCACCTCTACCAAGGAGACAATGATGGCTGACTCCAAGCCCGCCACCAAGAAGACCGCCGCCACGAAGTCCGCCGCAACCGGGAAGCCTGCGGAGGCGTTCCCCCCGACGTCTAGTAGCCCGGCCGTCGGGGGGGATGACCTCGTCAAGGTCAGCGACGACAAGCCCGCGAAGTCGACGAAGCAGCCACCGGTCCAGGTTCCGGCGGCCAGCCGAACGTCGAGCGGTTTCTCGAAGCGGACCAAGACGCTGCAAGTCATGCTCACCGACCTCGGCCTGTACACGGGTCGCATCGACGGCTACTACACGACGGCTGTCCGCAACGCCGTGTCGGCTCTGCAACAGAACCTCTCCGGGTATCAAGGCAGGCCGAACGGGACGTTCAACGAGGACACTCGGACCGCCTTGCTGGAGTCTGACATCCCGACCACGACCTGACAGGAATGGGATAGTCTGACGCCGTGCGGGTACTCGCCAGCGTCATCGACTACCCGCCGCGAGCACGCATCGGGTCATTCATTGCACTCCACGGTTTCCTCGCCGCCCTCGCCGAAGCCGGACACACCGTCAACGTCCTCAGCGCCCAACGCGTGCCCCCTTACGACATCGATGGTGTTCACGTCGAACACATCGACGGGCTGTACTACCACAAGATCCGC
>Ga0190271_10002663_pt1 | contig 10921 bp, 11 predicted proteins | sample Popmic356T_FD_133747 | JGI IMG/M metagenome (GOLD analysis project Ga0190271, IMG submission 133747) | Populus adjacent soil microbial communities from riparian zone of Weber River, Utah, USA - 356 T | ecosystem: Environmental > Terrestrial > Soil > Riparian zone | place: USA: Utah | collected...
ACGACGCGACGATGCGCGCCATCGTCGAGGTCCACTTCCCCGGCATCAAGCCGCGGCTGGTCTCGGAGGCGCTCAAGACCTTCTACGAGATTCGCGACACGCCCGGCCTGAAGAAGAAGCCCTCGACCTCGGAACTGCTCGACTGGCTGAAGCTCCTGCTCAACGAAGAGATGACGCCCGAGATGCTGCGCGAACGCGACCCGCGCAAGCTGATTCCGCCGCTGCACGGCGCACTGCTCAAGAACGAGCAGGACGTGCATCTGTTCGAGCGGCTGGCGTTCCTGAGCCGGCGCGAGGTGTAAGCCGGTTCGATCCGATCCAAACGCAGAACGCCGGGCTCATGCCCGGCGTTTTTGTTTGACGGTTGACGCCGACGATTAGCGCTGCAGCTGATAGCCGAGGTGCGCCTTCACCGTCGGCCATTCCGAGGCGATGATCGAGAACACCACCGTGTCGCGCAGCGTGCCGTTTGGCGCGAACTGGTGATTGCGCAGGATGCCGTCCTGCTTAGCGCCAAGGCGCGTGATCGCGGCGCGGCTTTGCTGATTGAAGAAGTGCGTGCGGAATTCCACCGCGATGCAGTTCAGCTTTTCGAACGCGTGCTGCAACAGCAGCAGCTTGCACTGGGTGTTCAGCGGCGTGCGCTGCACCGCCTTTCGATACCAGGTCGAGCCGATCTCCACGCGCTTGTTCGCCGTATCGACGTTCATGTAGGTCGTCATGCCGGCGACGCTGCCGTCGGGCCGCTTCACCGTGAACGGCAGCATCGTGCCGGCCGTCTGCAGTCCGAGCCGGCGATCGATCTCCGCGGTCATTTTCCCCGCCTCCGGCACGAAGGTGTACCAGAGATCCCAGAGCTCGCCGTCCTTCACCGCCTCGACGAGGCCGTCGTGATGCGCGTGCGCAAGCGGCTCCAGCCGTGCGTGCGGGCCTTCGAGGGTGACGGGTTCAAGCCAGGGCATGATCTGAATTCCTGTTGACCGATACATTGAACAGGCCGCATGCGCAGCCATGAGACGTCCAGCCATAATCAGGAGCCACGATGATCGCAAGGCTCCCGGGGCAATGCGAACCATCCCGCAAAGCGACCGGCGTCTACCCGTTGAGAGAATTCACCGGCAGGCCGCAATAGCGAGTGGCTCCCGGTGCCGCCGCGCTCATGCGCGCAGACTTTGGTTTCATCGACACCTGAACCTCGGCGACCTAAACTGTCCGCTGCACGGCTCGAAGTCATGAGCCGCGCAACGCAAAGCTTAACGAGTAGCTCCTGATAACAGTGGGAGGTTTAAGTGGGCGAGAGCGTTTACAAGGTCATCGAACTGGTCGGCACCAGTACGGAATCCTGGGAGAAAGCGGCCAGCGCCGCCGTCAAGCGCGCCGGACAGACGCTTCGCGATCTGCGCGTGGCGGAGATCTCACAACTCGACATGCAGCTGGATGACGGCAAGGTCGAAGTCTACCGGGCCAAGGTCAAACTCTCCTTCAAGTATGAAGGCGAAGTCAGCTGATATCGGCACAAAGTGTTCTTGTTCAGCCTGGCCGACGCCGGGCTGAACGACGTGCACGAAATTGATCCGCCATGCCGCCCGCACGGCGGAACGGAGTTGCTGCGTCGATCGTCCAGCTGCGGCTTGCGATGGCCGCAACGGCTACTTAGTGAGAAAATTCAGCGGCAATCCCGGCCTGGGCCAGTCCATCGCTACCAGTTCGCCCTTGCCTGACAGCGTGATGTAGGCGGTCTTCAGGTCCAAGCCGCCGAAGGCGATGTTGGTGGTGGAGCGGTCGCCGGTCTCGACCTGCTCGACGATCTTGCCGTCCGCCGCGATCACCGTGATCGCACCCTTGATCAGGGTGGCGACGCAGATGTTGCCGGAGGCTTCCACGCCGAGTGAATCGAACATCTGGTAACCGCCGAGGCCGGCGATCACCATGCCCTTGTCGCGCCGGTAGGGGTTTGCGGGCGGCTGGATTTCGCCGGGCCCGCTCAGCGAGAACGCCCAGGCGCGGCAGGTTGGCGTTTCCACGGAGTACATCGTCTTCTCGTCGGGCGAGAGGCCGATGCCGTTTGGCCGCTCCATCGGATGCACCATCTCGACGATGCCGCCGTCCTTCGGCTTGCAGTAGTAGATCGCGCCGGCGTCGGAGTCGCGGGCGCGACGCTTGCCGGGATCGGTGAACCAAAAGCCGCCGGCACGGTCGAAGACGAGGTCGTTCGGTCCGTTCAGCTTGTGCTCACCACACCTGTCGTAGATTGTTTCGACGTTGCCACTCTGGATGTCGACGCGCTGGATCTTGCCGCCGAGGTAGTCGGACGGCTGCTTCACCGGGCCCGGCACCCACGCTCCGCCGATGTTGGTCCAGCCAAAGCCGCCATTGTTGGCGACGTAGATTTTCCCGTCCGGACCCATCGCGGCGCCGTTCGGCCCTCCCGGCATCTTTGCCACGGTCTCCTTGTGGCCATCGGGATAAACCCGCGTCAGACGCTCGGCCATGATCTCGACGAGAATGACGGAGCCGTCAGGCATGACGACGGGGCCTTCGGGGAATTCGAGGCCGGTGGCGATGGTGCGGATGTTCGGCATGGGGACTCCCTTCGTCATTCCGGGGCGCGAGCAAAGCTCGCGAACCCGGAATCCACAGGTTGGTGGATTCAGCGCAAATCAGATCGGGACCGGGTTCACGCCATAGCCGTTCGAAGAACGGTGTCGCTTCGCTCGCCCATGGCGAGTGCCCCGGTGACGTGACGCCTCACGCCACCTGTAACAGCTCGACCATGTAGCCGTCAGGATCCTTGCCGAAGGCGACGATGTTGTTGCTGGCCTTGCTCTTGGTCGGCTCGCGCATCACCTCAAGGCCCTCGGCGCGGATGCGATCGACCGCCGCCTTCGCGTCCTTCACCTGCAACACGACCTTCACCGGCAAGTTCTTGTAGTCGCGCTTCGAGCCGTCCTTCCAGTGCATCAGCACGAGGCGCGAGCCGCGCGCGAAGTTGTCGGCCGGATACGCCAGGATGATCTCGTCCATGTAGTCGAGCGTGATGGTGCCGACCTGCTTCATGCCGAGCACCCGGGAATAGAAGTCGGCGGACTTCTTCAGATCGCTGACGCCGATGCCGACGGAGCGGAAGATGATGTCGTCGACGATGGACTTCGGTGCGGCTTCGGTGATGGACATTTTGGATACTCCTTGTTGATGAATACTGGTAGCCCGGATGAAGCGAAACGAAATCCTGGCTACAGGGACGTTACTTGTTCAGAAAATTCAGCGGCAGGCCCGGCCTTGGCCAGTCCATCGCCACCAGTTGTCCCTTGCCCGACAACGTGATGTACGCGGTCTTCAGTTCAGGCCCGCCGAAGCAGATGTTGGTGGTGGCGACGTCGCCGGTCGGCACCTGCTCCACCAGCTTGCCGTCCGGCGCGATCACCGAGATGCAACCCGAGGCCAAAGTCGCGACGCAGATGTTACCGTTGGCTTCCAGCGCAAGCGAGTCGAACAACTGGTAGCCGCCGAGGCCGGCGAGCGGCTTGCCCTTCTCGCCGCGATAGATCGTCTCGACCGGCGCGACATGGCCGGGGCCGGTGATGGCGAATGACCAGATGCGCGCGGTCGGCGTCTCGGCGACATAAACCGTCTTTTCGTCCGGTGACAGACCGATGCCGTTGGCCGGCAGCAGCGGCGAGACGACTTCGACAATCTCTTTCAACCCGGGCTTCGCGTAGTATACCGCGCCGAGATCCATGTCGCGCGGACGGCGCTTGCCGAGATCGGAGAACCAGAGGCCACCGCCCCTGTCGAACACGAGGTCGTTCGGGCCGTTCAGCCTGAACTCGCCGCATCTGTCGAACACCGTTTCGATCTTGCCACTCTGCAGGTCGACGCGCTGCAGCGAGCCGCCCTTGTAGTCCGAGGCCGCCGAGGTCGAGACGTTGCGGCCGTTCACCTGCGTCCAGGTGAAGCCACCATTGTTGCAGATGTACATCTTGCCGTCGGGGCCGAGGGCCGCGCCGTTCGGTCCGCCTGGAATTTGCGCGACGGTTTCCTTGCGCCCGTCGGGATAAACCCGCGTCAGCCGCTGGCCGCGTATCTCGACCAGCATCACCGAGCCGTCGGGCATCGCGACCGGCCCTTCGGGAAATTCCAGATCGGTCGCGAGAACGCGCAAATTCGGCACCGTCACCTCCCCATGTTCCTTTTGGCGGCACTATAGGCGAAGGCGTCGGGCTTGCCAGCGCACGGCCGCTGCACCGCTCCCATACGCAAAAGCCGCTTGCGCTGCGACCAATCGCGCGTTCCGGCGCACAGCGATCCGGGCCTACGATGCGTGCGGACAGTCGACTGCCGAACGAACGGCAGCTTCAGCAGGGAGGCTCTCATGCCGCATGCCCGAAAGCTTGGAGCGGTTTCGTTACTCGCATTTGCTGTTGCTGCATGGCCGGGCACAGCCCGCACCGGCGAAATTCCCAAGCCCGGTGGCGCCCTCGAAGTCGCAACCGTCTATGCGACGCTGTCGCCGCTGACTTGGAGCCCCTACGACTGGCAGTGGAAGATCAATCACGACACCGGCATGGTCTATGACCTGCTGCTCGCAGCGGACCTCTCGAAGGCGAAGCGCCTTGGTGGACCGCACGGCTTCACCGCCGACGCCTGGCTGCCGAGCGACGCGATCCGCGGCGACCTCGCCGAGAGCTTCGAGATGCGCGACAACCCGCTCTCGATCGTCTTCAAGCTGCGCAAGGGGGTGATGTTTCCGGACAAGCCGGGCGTGATGAAATCGCGCGAGCTGACGTCCGAAGACGTCCTGTACAGTTATCATCACCGCGACAAGAGCCCGCGCAAGGTGGCGGAATATTTCGATCACATCGAGCGCGTCGAGGCGCCGGACCGCTACACGGTGATCTTCCACTTCAAGGAGTTCAACGCCGAGTGGGATTACCGTTTCGCCTGGGGCTACCATTCCTCCATCTATCCGAAGGAGGTGATGGAGGCCGGCGGCAACGACTGGAAGAACGTCAACGGAAGCGGTCCGTTCATGATCTCGGACTATGTGCCGGGCAATTCGCAGACTTATCTCAAGAATCCGATCTACTGGGGCCGGGAAAAGTTCGGCGAAGCCGAACTGCAGCTGCCGTTCGTCGACAGGATCACCTACCGGATCCTCAAGGACGAGGCGACGCAGGTGACGGCGTTGCGCACTGGCAAGCTCGACATCCTCGAAACCGTTCGCTGGCAGAACGCGGAGATGCTGAAGAAAAGCGTGCCGCACCTGCATTGGAACCGCTGGCTCTCAAGCAGCGGCACCGGAATGGCGCTGCGGATCGACACCAAGCCGTTTAACGACGTGCGCGTGCGCCGGGCACTGAACATGGCGGTCAACAAGCAGGAGATCATCGACGCCTACTACAACGGCAACGCCGAACTGATGGCCTATCCTCAGCACCCTGACTTCAAGGGCTATCACGAGCCGCTGTCGGCCATGCCCGATTCGGTGAAGGAGCTGTTCGCGTACAATCCGGAGAAGGCGAAGAAGCTGCTGGCCGAGGCCGGCTATCCAAACGGATTTTCCTTCAAGGTGCAGGTCTGCGGCTGCAGCATCGAGCATGCGGACCTGCTGCCGCTGGTGGTCGGATATCTGGAGAAGATCGGCGTCAAGGCGGAAATCCAGACACTGGAATATGGCGCGTATTACGCGGCGATGGTCAACCGCACGCTGGCGGCGGGCTACATGACCGATGTCGGCCACACCAATCCGACGACGGTGCTGCGCAAGAGCTTCGTCACCGGCCAGCGCTGGAACATGGCGCAGTATTCCGACGCAGGCTTCGACAAGGGAATGGAAGATGTGTTCCTCGAACGCGACGAGGACAAGCGCAAGGCGAAGGTGCGTGAGCTGAGCCGCAAGGTGCTGGACGACGCGCCGCACATCTGGCTGCCGATTCGCTACAACTACACCGCCTGGTGGCCATGGGTGAAGAATTACGGCGGCGAACTGCGCGCCGGCGCAACGCGGCCGGGCCCGATCTACGCGCGGCTGTGGATCGACCAGGAGCTGAAGAAGAAGATGGGGTATTGAGGCGGCCGAAGGCCCGGACGGATAGGCCCGCTACACGGCCCTATCCGATCTTCACCACCACCTTGCCGAGCGCCTCGCGCGCGGCGAGCGCTGCGATCGCCTCGCCGCCCTTCTCCAACGGATAGGTCTTCGACACCAGCGGTTTGATCGTGCCTTTCCGGTAGAGTTCGATGATCGCCTTGGTGTTCTCGCGGCTCTTGCCCGGATGCTCCTTCTTGAAGCCGCCGGAATAGACGCCGACGATCTGGCAGGTCTTCAGGAGCGGCAGGTTCAGCGGAATCTTCGGGATGCCCGCCGGGAAGCCGACCACCAGGAAGCGCCCGCCCCAAGCCATCGAACGCAGCGCCGCCTCCGCGTAGTCGCCGCCGACCGGATCGTAGACGACGTCGAACCCCTTCTCGCCGGCAACGCTTTTGAACAGGTCGGCGAGCGCTCGCTGGCCTGCGCGGTCGAACGGGCCGCGCGGATAGACGACGCCTTCGTGAGCGCCGGCTGTTTTCGCGGCGTCGACCTTCGCTTGCGAGGACGCGGCGGCAATCACATGCGCACCGAACGCCCTGCCGAGTTCAACCGCGGCGATGCCAACGCCGCCGGCCGCGCCCAGCACCAACAGCCGCTCGCCCGGCTTGATATCCGCGCGATCCTTCAACGCCATGTAAGATGTGTTGTACATCGATGAGAATGCGGACGCATCCTCGAACGACATGCCGTCCGGAATGAGCGACAGGCGGTCGACGGGAACGGCGATCTTCTCCGCCATGCCGCCGTGACCGATCGCGCCGAACACCTTGTCGCCGGCCTTGAACGCGGTGACGCCAGTGCCCGCCCGTTCGACGACGCCCGCAATCTCGGTGCCCGGCGCAAACGGGCGCGGCGGCTTCGTCTGATACAAATCCTGGATCGTCAGCACGTCGGGATAGTTCACCCCGCAGGCCCTGATAGCGATCAGCACCTCGCCGGCCTTTGGCTCGGGATCGGGAACAGTCTCGAGCTTCAGCGTCTCCGGCCCGCCGGGCGTATGGCTGATTAGTGCTTTCATCGTTTCGCTCCCGATTGTCGGCGCGCAAAGTGGAGCATGAGGCGAGGCCGCACAAGCAGCGCGCAGGGGCGACGCACATTCCGAACGCGCAAGTCTTGAGAACCGACACATCCCGGTATCTACTCCTCATCCTGAGGAGCGCCGGAACGGCGCGTCTCGAAGGATGCGGCCCCGCCCGGACCACACGGTTCGAGACGGCGCAGCCTTCTCGCCATGAGGGTTGGAGGTCGATGCGATGCCGAAATGGACGTTCACCAAAGGCCTGCACGATCTCGGCAACGGCTGCTTCGCGTACCTGCAGCCGACCGGGGGCTGGGGCTGGAGCAATGCCGGCCTGATCGCCGACAGCGGCCAGACACTGCTGGTCGATACGCTCTACGATCTGAAACTGACACGCGAGATGCTGGACAGCATGCGCGCGACCGTACCTGCGGCAAAGGACATCGGCACACTGGTGAATACGCATTCGAATGCCGACCACACCTTCGGCAACCAGCTGGTCGGCGGCGCGCAGATCATCGCCTCGCAGAAGTGCTACGACGAAATGAAGGACATCGACGTCGAGGCGAGGCGGCAGGAATTGAAGAACTGGCAGGCGCTGGGCGACGCCGGGTTGTTCCAACACGAAAACCTCGACGGCAATTTCGATTTCGAAGGCATCGTGCTGACCATGCCGACCAGAACGTTCGACCGCGAACTCGACCTGCGCGTCGGTGACAAGGCGGTGAAGCTGGTCGAGGTCGGACCTGCGCATACGCGCGGCGACATCCTCATCCACGTGCCGCAGGACAAGACCGTGTTCACCGGCGACATCGTGTTTTCGAACGGGCATCCGCCGGCCTGGGCCGGGCCGATCTCGAACTGGATCAAGGCCTGCGACCTGATCCTGAGCTGGGACGTGGAGACGATCGTGCCCGGACACGGGCCGATCGTCGAGAAGAGCGCGCTGAGGGATTTCAGGGCCTACTTCGAATACATTACGCGCGAGGCGCGCAGGCGCTACGACGCCGGCATGAGCGTAACCGACGCCGCGAGCGACATCGATCTTTCGCAGTTCAGGGGCTGGATCGACGAGGAGCGCATTGTCGTTAACGTCAATACGCTTTACCGGGACTTCGGCGCCAGTGGCGGGCTGCTGTCGCCATTCGAACTGCGGACCTGGATGGGCCGCTACCGCCGCGAGCAGCGGGAAAAGGCCCATGGTCATGCCCATGGCGGGCGCCATTCACACGGGCATTGAACCGGGCAGGATCGCGTCGCAACGAATTGCAGGCGGGTTCAGCGGCGGAATGCCGCTGGCACTGTTCCGCCGTGTTTCCCATCTAACAAGGCGTGTCGCACACGCCGCATTCAGGAGCCATTTTGAGCAACGTCGCAGCCAAAGTCGAACTCGACCGCTATTTCGACGCGATCGAGCGGCATCTGCCCAAGTGGCTCGCTCGTTTCCTGCACTGGCTGCGGCAGCCACAGATGCTGATCGTCCGCATCTTTGTCTGCCTGCTGCTGATTGCCGGCGGGGTCCTGTCCTTCCTGCCGATCCTCGGCGTCTGGATGCTGCCGCTCGGGCTGATCATCATCGCCCAGGACCTGCCGTTCCTGCAGCCGCCGCTGGTCCGCGCCTTCCAGTGGATCGAACGGAAGTATGAAAACTGGCGGAGCTCCCGGCGCTAACCTTTTGCGCCGCACTCACCCGCCCCTACGCAGATCAACCGTGACGTTCGGTGCTGGCCGCCCGGCAGGCCGGGTGTAATACTGACCTGCATCCGGGCCGACGGCTCCAAAAAACTCTCGTTGGCAAGCGCCGCGGCCAAACTGTCAGGGAGGACGATCGATGCGCTATGCAATGACGACGGCCGTCGCGGCCGCACTGCTTCTCGGCCTGGGAAGCGGAGCGGCAATGGCGCAGAAGAAGAACGACATCGGCGCGACCAATACTGAAATCAAGATCGGCAACATCGCCCCCTACAGCGGGCCGGCATCATCCTACGCCACGATCGCCAAGACCCAGGCCGCCTACTTCAAAATGATCAACGAGGCCGGCGGCATCAACGGCCGCAAGATAAACTTCATCTCCTACGACGACGGCTACAGCCCGCCGAAGACCGTCGAGCAGGTGCGCAAGCTGGTCGAGAGCGACGAGGTGTTTGCGATCTTCCAGGTTATCGGTACGCCCGGAAACACGGCGATTGCAAAATATCTCAACCAGAAAGGCGTGCCGCAGACCTTCATCGGCAGTGGCGCGACCAAATGGGCTGACCCGAAGAACTTGCCGTGGAGCATGGCCTGGCAGCCGAACTATCAGAGCGAGGCCCGCATCTATGCCAGCTACATCCAGAAGAACTATCCCGGCAAGACCGTCGGCATCCTCTATCAGAACGACGACTTCGGTAAGGACTACCTGACCGGCTTCAACGAGGCGTTCGGCAAGGACAAGGCGAAGATCGTCGTCGCAGAGGTCCCGTACGAAGTCTCCGCCCCGACGGTGGATTCGCAGGTGGTGCAGATCAAGGGCGCCAACCCGGACATCTTCATCAACATCGCAACGCCGAAGTTTGCCGCGCAGGCGATCAAGAAGATCGGCGAGATGAAGTGGACGCCGGTGCATTTCCTCACCAACGTCTCGGTTTCGATAGCCTCGGTGATGAAGCCGGCCGGCTTTGAAAACTCGCAGGACATCATCAGCGCGGCCTACCTGAAGGACCCGAACGACCCGCAATGGAAGAACGATCCCGGCCTGAACGAGTGGCGCGCGTTCATGACCAAGTGGTACCCCGAAGGCGATCAGACGGACGCCGCCACCGTGTTCGGCTATGGCGTGGCCCAGGGCCTCGTTCAGGCGCTGAAGCAATGCGGCGACGAGATGACGCGCGCAAACCTGATGAAGCAACTGGCCGCAATGGACATGGAGATCGGCATCTATCTGCCGGGCATCCGCGTCAAGACATCACCGACAGACTTTTCGCCCCTCGAGCAGCTTCAACTCATGAAGTTCAAGGGTGAACTCTGGGAGCTGTTCGGCCCGATGATGGATGGCAGCTCTCCGCCGAGCTGAACTCTGTCCTTTTGAACGGAAACGATCGGCGCGATCCAGCGGTCGCGCCGATTGCATGTCCGGAGTGCAGAGCCGGCTATTGCCGCGCCGACGCGCGATAGAGCGCCAGCAAACCGAGTGCGATCGCCGCCAGCATCAGCCATTTCGGATGCTCGCATGCGGCGCTGCCGAGACCGCACATCTGATCGGCAAGGTAGTTGCCACGGTTGACGCTGGCCTTTGCCCAGGCGGCAAAGGCCGCGATCGCGAACATCAGTCCCGCAAGATAGAACATGGGAAAGCTCGTGGTCGGCGTGCGATCAGTTTGCACGCCTGGGGCCCAATGTTTGGTTGGCGCGAACCCTCAAATTGTCGGCAATTCTCAGATTCCGCATTGCAAGGCGTGCGCAAGCGACTCTGAAATCAGCGAAAATGAACCTCGTGCTCACGGACAATGTGAGTTCCGTGGCGGCGGCGCGCTGCTGGCGGGAGGGCTTGTGCCGCCGCAGCAAAACAACTCGCGCAACGTACCATTGCGGCAGTTTTGCAACGGCGTTCAGGCAACCTGCGGGCCGGCCACATATTTTTGCTTCCGCGAATCAATATTTTGATTCAGCGTCGCCGCCGACCACAACTGGAGGCTACACCCGTGAACGTCATCGTCTTTGCGTCGCGCAAGGGCGGCTCTGGGAAAAGCACCCTCGCCGCCCATCTTGCCGCGCACGCGCACAAAACCCTGAAATCCTGCCTGCTCGTCGATGCCGACCCACAGGGCTCGTTG
>Ga0190271_10002664_pt1 | contig 10921 bp, 11 predicted proteins | sample Popmic356T_FD_133747 | JGI IMG/M metagenome (GOLD analysis project Ga0190271, IMG submission 133747) | Populus adjacent soil microbial communities from riparian zone of Weber River, Utah, USA - 356 T | ecosystem: Environmental > Terrestrial > Soil > Riparian zone | place: USA: Utah | collected...
GAGGCCGGCGTCGCCGGCGTGCTCCGCACCCTGCGCCGGCTCGGCGTGGACACCTCCACCGCCGTGGTCTTCGACGGCAGCGGGCTGTCCCGTGACAACCGGCTCGAGCCGCGCACCCTCGTCGACGTGCTGCGGGTGGCCGCGGCGCCGGCCCGTCCCGAGCTCGGGTCCACGCTCACCGGACTACCCGTGGCCGGGTTCACGGGCTCCCTCGAGGACCGTTTCGCGGACATGGCTCCCCAGGGCCGCGGTCTGGTCCGCGCCAAGACCGGGACCCTCACCGGGGTCAGCTCGCTGGCCGGGACGGTCACCGACCAGGACGGCTCGACCATGGTGTTCGCGCTGATGGCCGACCGGGTCCGGCTGCCCAACACCCTGGACGCCCGCGAGACCCTCGACGACGCCGCTGCCGCCCTCGCGGCCTGCCACTGCTCCCTCCGCGGCCCGGCCTGACCTTCCCGGTCGGGAGTTGCCGTTCACGCGTAGGGTCACGGCATGAACGCCTCCATGGTCGACTGGGACCTCGCCGTCTCCCTGGGCTCCCGGATCGCCGGAGACGGCCCCCTCGTGACCGCGGCCGAGGCCGAGGAGGCCGTGACGACGCTCCGTCGCGACGCCAACCGGTCGACCGACCTGGTCCGCGACTTCACCGGTCTGGTCGCTCAGCACGGCTCCGCCCCGGTGCTCGTGGTGGACCGGCCGGGTTGGGTGCAGGCCAACGCCGACGGCTTCTCCACCGTGCTGGGGCCGGTGATCGACAAGCTCTCCGAGAAGAAGGGTGCGCCGTCCGGGATGTCCCTGGCCGTCGGGTCGCGGGTGACCGGTGCCGAGGTCGGCCTGCTGCTGGGGTTCCTCGCGAGCAAGGTGCTGGGCCAGTTCGACCCGTTCCACGCGCCGTCCGGCCGGCTTCTGCTGGTGGCGCCCAACATCGTCCACGTCGAGCGCGAGCTCGACGCGGACCCGGCCGACTTCCGGCTCTGGGTGTGCCTGCACGAGGAGACCCACCGCGTTCAGTTCACGGCGGTGCCGTGGATGCGCGACCACCTGTTCGGCGAGATGACGGCGCTGGCCGACACCGTCGAGCCGAACCAGCTGCTCGACGGCGGCTTCAAGCGGGTCTCCGAGGCGATCCGCGGCGGTGGCAACCTGGTCGAGGCGCTCGGGTCGCCCGAGCAGCGCGAGATCCTGGACCGGGTGACCGGCGTGATGTCGCTGCTCGAGGGGCACGCCGATGTCGTGATGGACGGCGTCGGTCCGGGGGTGATCCCGTCGGTCGCGGACATCCGCCGGAAGTTCAACCGGCGGCGCAAGGGCGTCGGCACGCTGGATCGGCTGCTGCGCCGGCTGCTCGGGCTGGACGCCAAGATGGCGCAGTACCGGGACGGCGCGAAGTTCGTCCGCGGGGTCGTGGACAAGACCGGCATGGCCGAGTTCAACGCAGTCTGGGAGCGCCCCGAGAACCTCCCCACCAAGGCCGAGATCGCCGACCCGTCTGCCTGGGTCACCCGGGTTCTCTAGGCCCGATGTCCCTGCACCCGGCCGTCGCCGCCGTGCGCCTCGCCGTACGGCGCGGCCTGGTCGACGTACCGCCCGGCGCGACGGTGATCGTCGCCTGCTCAGGCGGCGCCGACTCGCTCGCGTTGCTCGCGGGCACGGTCTTCGAGGCCCGGAAGACGGCGTGGCACGTCGTCGGGGCGACCGTCGACCACGGGCTGCAGGACGGCTCCGCCGAGCACGCCGGGCGGGTCGTTGCCCAGATGGCGTTGCTGGGCGCGGCGGAGACGCTGAGCGCCCGGGTCACCGTCGAGGGTGGCGGGCTGGGGCCGGAGGCGGCCGCGCGCCAGGCCAGGTACGCCGTCCTCGACGAGGTCGCGCAGCGCTTCGACGCCACCGCGGTGCTGCTCGGGCACACCCGGGACGACCAGGCCGAGACGGTGCTGCTCGGGCTGGCCCGAGGATCCGGCGGACGGTCGCTGGCCGGGATGCGGCGGGCGTTCGAGCACTACCGGCGGCCACTGCTCGATCTCGCCCGAGCCGACACCGTCGCAGCCTGCGAGGCGGAGGGGATCGAGGTCTGGTCGGACCCCCACAACGAGGACCCGCAGTTCGCCCGGCCTCGGGTCCGGACCCGGGTGCTGCCGGTCCTCGAGGAGGAGCTCGGTCCGGGTGTGGCCGAGGCGCTCGCCCGGACGGCCGACCAGCTCCGTGCCGACATGGACCTCCTCGACGGCGTCGCGGAGTCGGTGCTCGACGGCCTGGGTGACCGGCTCCCGGTCGACGACCTCGCCGCCCAGCCGGCACCGGTCCGCCGGCGCGTGCTCAGACTGGCTGCGTTGGCCGCCGGAGCCCCGGCATCGGAGCTCTTCCACGAGCACGTGCTGGCCATGGACGCGCTGATCACGGACTGGCACGGCCAGCAGTGGATTGACCTGCCCGGCCGGCTGCGCTTCCTGCGCCGCGAGGGTGACCTGGGTTTCGAACGGGCCTGACCAGCCTGGCTCGGCCCACGGGTGATCCCGGCACTAGGCTGCCCGCATGGACTCAGCCCATGTGGAGAACGACCTCGTCCACATCCTCTTCACCGAGAAGCAGATCCAGGAACGGCTCGGCGAGCTGGCCCGGGAGATCGAGGGGGACTACGAGGGCAAGGACCTCCTGATCGTCGGGATCCTGCGGGGTGCGGTGATGGTCATGGCCGACCTGGCCCGCAGCTTCAGTCGGCACCTCGAGATGGACTGGATGGCGGTGTCGTCGTACGGCTCCGGTACCAAGTCCAGCGGAGTCGTCCGGATCCTCAAGGACCTCGACACCGACATCTCTGGCCGGCACGTCGTGATCGTCGACGAGATCATCGACACCGGCCTGACTCTTTCCTGGCTCACCTCCAACCTGAGCTCCCGCGAGCCTGCCAGCGTCCAGATCTGCACCCTCCTCCGCAAGCCCGAGGCGCTGCAGATGCCGGTGGACGTGAAGTACGTCGGCTGGGATATCCCGAACGAGTTCGTCGTCGGGTACGGGCTCGACTACCGCGAGCGGTACCGCAACCTGCGTGACATCGGCACCCTCGCCCCGCACGTCTACTCCTGATCGGGGAGCCGTTTCTCAGGCTGTCCCTGAGAGGATGGACATTGGTGGCGACGTGTAACGTCGTTACCTCAATCGTGTGCCTGCATGGCCTCGGGGGATCCCGGCGGCCACGCAGCGCCGTACCCCGTTCGAGAGAAGCCTGTGAAGCGCATATTCAAGGGTCCGTGGCTGTGGAGCCTGCTCGCCGTCGTCGGCGTGCTCCTCGCCCTGCAGTACTTCGCCACCAGCGGGGAGTACGACGAGATCACCACCTCGCAGATGAACGAGTACATCGCGAAGGGGGAGGTCTCGGAGGTCACGTTCATCGACGGTGACCAGCAGATCCAGGCGACCCTGGACGGCGACGTCGACCGCTCCGGTGGCAGCAAGGTGATGACCTACTGGCTCACCGACACCCAGGCCAGCATCGAGAAGTCGGTTGCGGCGGGCGTCGACAAGGGCGACATCAAGAGCTACACCACCGAGGTGCCCAAGCCGAGCGTGCTCGGATCGATCCTGATGACGGTCCTGCCGTTCCTGCTGATCATCCTGGTCTTCCTGTGGCTGATGAACAACGTCCAGGGCGGCGGCGGACGCGGCGTCATGCAGTTCGCCAAGTCCAAGGCCAAGCTGATCTCGAAGGACATGCCCAAGAGCACGTTCACCGACGTTGCCGGTTGCGAAGAGGCGATCGAGGAGCTCGGCGAGATCAAGGAGTTCCTCCAGGAGCCCGCGAAGTTCCAGGCCGTCGGCGCGAAGATCCCCAAGGGCGTGCTGCTGTACGGCCCTCCGGGCACCGGCAAGACGCTGCTCGCGCGCGCCGTCGCCGGCGAGGCGGGCGTCCCGTTCTACTCCATCTCCGGCTCCGACTTCGTCGAGATGTTCGTCGGCGTCGGCGCCTCCCGCGTGCGCGACCTGTTCGAGCAGGCCAAGGAGAACGCCCCCGCGATCGTCTTCATCGACGAGATCGACGCCGTCGGCCGGCACCGCGGTGCGGGCATGGGCGGTGGCCACGACGAGCGCGAGCAGACCCTCAACCAGCTGCTGGTCGAGATGGATGGCTTCGACGTCCGGGGCGGCGTGATCCTGATCGCCGCCACCAACCGGCCCGACGTACTCGACCCGGCACTGCTGCGTCCCGGCCGCTTCGACCGGCAGATCGCGGTCGACGCCCCCGACCTCAACGGCCGGCACATGATCCTGAAGGTCCACTCGCGCGGCAAGCCGATGGCCCAGGACATCGACCTGATCAGCGTCGCCCGGCGGACCCCCGGCTTCACCGGAGCCGACCTGGCCAACGTGCTCAACGAGGCCGCGCTGCTCACCGCTCGGCAGAACCAGAAGCTGATCACCAACGAGTCCCTCGACGAGGCGATCGACCGCGTGATCGCCGGCCCGCAGCGACGCACCCGGCTGATGAGCGAGAAGGAGAAGCTCGTCACGGCCTACCACGAGGGCGGCCACGCCCTGGTCGCCGCGGCGCTGCCCGGGTCCGATCCGGTGCACAAGGTGACGATCCTGCCCCGAGGTCGCGCGCTCGGCTACACGATGGTGCTGCCCGACGAGGACAAGTACTCCCAGACCCGCAGCGAGCTGCTCGACAAGCTGGCCTACATGATGGGCGGCCGGGCCGCCGAGGAGATGGTCTTCCACGACCCGACCACCGGCGCCGGCAACGACATCGAGAAGGCCACCAACCTGGCGCGGGCGATGGTCACCCAGTACGGCATGACCGAGAGGCTCGGTGCGATCCGGCTGGGGGAGAGCAACTCCGAACCGTTCCTCGGCCGCGACATCGGGCACGCCCGCAACTACTCCGAGGACGTAGCCGCGAAGGTCGACGACGAGACCAAGAAGCTGCTGGCGAGCGCCCACCAGGAGGCCTTCGACATCCTGGAGGAGAACCGCGACGTCCTCGACAACCTCGTGCTCGAGCTCCTCGACCAGGAGACGCTCGACAAGGAGGAGGTGGCCCGCATCTTCGAGCCGCTGCGTCGACGTTCGGTCCGTCCCGCCTGGACCGGCTCCCCCGACCGCAACCCGTCGAGCATTCCCCCGATCGAGATCCCGCAGGAGATCCGCGACCGGGTGAATGTCAACGGCGTCGTGTCGGCCGAGGAGGGTGAGGGCGGTGTGGTGATCACCCCTCCCGGCGCCGGCGGTGACATCCACGGTGACCCAGGACTGGGCGTCCCGCCGTCGACCCCGCCCGACCAGCGATGACCGATCCGATCAGCCTGCCCGCTCGTGACGTACCGGAGTTCGACTACGACCGGGCCGAGCGCGCCGTACGCGAGCTGCTGATCGCGATCGGCGAGAACCCCGACCGGGAGGGCCTCAAGGAAACGCCGGCACGGGTCGCCCGGGCCTACGCCGAGCTCATGTCCGGCATGCACCTGGAGCCTGAGGACGTCCTCACCACGACGTTCGACCTGGGGCACGACGAGATGGTGCTGGTCCGCGACATCGAGCTGTGGTCGATGTGCGAGCACCACCTGGTCCCGTTCACCGGCGTCGCCCACGTCGGCTACATCCCGGCGGAGAGCGGCAAGATCACGGGGCTGTCCAAGCTGGCCCGGCTGGTCGACGTCTACGCCAAGCGGCCACAGGTCCAGGAGCGGCTGACCACGCAGGTCGCCGACGCGCTGATGGAGATCCTCGAGGCGCGCGGCGTGATCGTGGTGATCGAGGCCGAGCACCTCTGCATGACGATGCGCGGGGTCCGCAAGGCCGGAGCCCGGACGATCACGTCGGCCGTGCGCGGCATCATGCACAAGCCCGCCACGCGTGCGGAGGCGATGGCGCTCATCCACCGGAACGGATGAGCGAGCTGACCGCGCCGCGCGCCGACGGCCTGCCGCGGCTGATGGGCGTCGTCAACGTCACGCCCGACTCGTTCTCCGACGGCGGCCGCTGGGCCGACGCGGAGGCGGCGATCGCCCACGGACGCCAGCTGCTGGTCGACGGTGCGGACATCCTCGACATCGGGGGCGAGTCCACGCGCCCGGGTGCCACCAGGCCTCTCGTCGAGGAGGAGCTCTCGCGGGTCGTCCCCGTCATCAAGAGCCTCGCGTCCGACGGCGCGGTCGTCTCGGTCGACACGATGCGCGCAGACGTGGCCCGCGAGGCCGTCGAGGCGGGCGCGGTCATCGTCAACGACGTGTCCGGTGGCCTCGCCGACCCACGCATGTTCGACGTGGTGGCCGAGGCCGGTGCGACGTACGTCGCGATGCACTGGCGGGCGCACAGCGACCGGATGCAGGAACATGCCGTCTACGACGGGCCGGGTGGCGTGGTCGCCGCGGTCCGGTCGGAGCTGGAGGAGCGGGTGACGGCGATGCTGGCAGCCGGGCTGGACAGGTCCCGGATCCTGCTCGACCCCGGCCTGGGCTTCGCGAAGACCGCTGCGCAGAACTGGGAGCTGCTGGCCGGCCTCGACGAGCTCGCGGGGCTCGGCTTCCCGTTGCTCGTGGGCGCGAGCCGCAAGGCGTTCCTGGGCGACGTGCTGGCCGATGCCGACGGCACCCGCCGGCCGGTCGGCGAGCGCGAGTACGCCGGCACGACGCTTACGGTGCTGCTCGCGGAGCAAGGGGTCTGGGGCCTGCGGGTGCACGACGTACGCGCCCACCGCGACGTGCTCCGGATCCTGGCCCGGATGAAGGGGGACCAGTGACCGACGAGCTGACAGTTCGGGGCATCGAGTGCTTCGGGCACCACGGGGTTTTCGACTTCGAGCGCCGGCAGGGCCAGACGTTCGTGATCGACCTCACACTCGGCATCGACACCGCGCCTGCGGCCGCGTCGGACGACTTGCGCGACACGGTCGACTACGGAAGTCTCGTTGCTTCGGTGCAAGCCGCCGTGGAGACAGATCCGGTCGACCTGATCGAGACTCTGGCCCAGCGAATTGCGGGAGTCTGCCTCTTGGACGACCGTGTTCAATGGGTCCGGGTGACGGTTCACAAGCCGGATGCACCCATCGAAGCGACGTTCGCGGACGTTGCGCTGACGATCACCCGGAGACGCGAGGGCCGACCGTGACTGAGACCCCCAACCCGAACATCATCGATGCGGACACGCTCACGGGTGAGATGCGCCCGATCCGCCAGGCGGTGCTGGCCCTGGGGTCGAATCTCGGCGAGCGCCTGACCGCCCTCCAGGGTGCGGTGGACGCGATCGCGGACACTCCGGACGTGTGGGTCACCGCCGTCTCGCCGGTTTACGAGACCGAGCCGGTCGACGCCCCCGAGGGCTCCGGCAACTTCCTCAACGCCGTCGTCATCATCGACACCACCCTCGCCGCCACCCGGCTGATGGACCGCGCCCTCGCGATCGAGGACGCCTTCGACCGGATGCGCAGCGAGGTGCGCAACGCGCCCCGCACCCTCGACGTGGACCTGATCGTCGTGGGCGACCGCCGCTCCGACGACGAGGAGCTCCGCTTGCCGCACCCGCGCGCGGCCGAGCGTCCGTTCGTGCTCAAGCCCTGGCTCGACATCGACCCCGAGGCCGCTCTCCTCGACTCGGGACCGGTCTCCGAGCTGCTGGAGAAGGCCGGAGAAGGTGGCATGACGCGTCGGGACGACCTGACGCTCGAGCTCCAGTGACCACGGACCCTGCCGACGACGAGGAACCGTCGGGCGGGGGCAGGCTGCGCCCGACCACTCCGGGCGCGATCTCTGCGTGGGCCTCGATCGGCCTGGTCGGGGGCTGGCTGCTTCGTCCCCTCGCCGAGCGCTCGCAGGGCACCGCGCCGATCGTCACCTGGCTCCAGCCGCTCGCGCTGTTCTTCGTGGCGGTCATCCTCGCGGCGACGGCCTGGATCACCTGGCGTCAGCTGCATGTGCGCCGCGACTGGATCGAGCCGCACCGGGCGGTGAACCGGCTGGTGCTGGCCCGATCCTGCGTTCTGGTGGGCGCACTCGTCGCCGGCGGCTACTTCGGCTACGCCCTGGCGTGGCTCGGCGTGGACACCGAGCTGGCGGAGCAGCGCGTGTGGCGCTCGGTCGCCGGGGGGATCGCCGGCGTGTCGATCGTGATCACAGCGGCACTCCTCGAGCGCGCGTGTCGCGTCAGATCCGACGACGATGAAGCCTAATCTGAAAACATGTCTTCCCCCCAGGCACGTCGCAGACAGCGGAGCACCAGGCTCACCGTCGCTGTCGTCTTGCTCGTCGTTTCGGCCCTGGCAGTAGCCGGCGCCGTCCTCAGTGGCTCGTGGCTCTTCGTCACGACCGCTGCCGTCCTCGGTGTGGTGCTCGGCGCTTCGGCGACCCGCATCACCCACTCCGAACTCCTGCAGACCCGCCGCGACGCCGCCCGTGACCGTGCCGACCAGGCCCGCGACTACCGCGACCTGACGGAGGCCAGAACCGCCGAGCACGCCGAGTTCGCCGCGAGCATGACCTCGCGTTTCGAGCGCCAGGAGACCGCGCTCTCCGAGCTGGAGGTCGCCCTGACCTCCGCGCAGCGGCGTGCCGCCGAGGCGACCCGCAAGCTCAACGCCGAGGCCCGCCGGGCCGAGGTCGCCGAGGCCGAGGGCCGCTCGTACGCCGCGCAGCTGGAGGAGGCCGAGACCCGCGCTGCCGAGGCGATCGTCCGCGTCGCCGAGCTCGAGGGAGAGATCGACGCCGTCCGCGCCGAGCTGGCCGCCTGGCACACCGAGCCGTACCGCCGTCACGCCTGACCTGACCGACTTTCCCACTGACCCGTTCCTCGGTCGTTGAGGCGGTTGCGCTGCAACCGTCTCGAAACCTCGGACGGGTCAGTGCGCCGTCCGGCGTACGGCACAATCGGGGCGTGATCCCCGAGGACAGCAGGTTCGAGAGAGACCCGGACGAGGTCCTCCCGGACGACGCGCCGCTGCCTCCGGGGTGGGAGGTCGGCGCCCCCGACCCGTCCGACCGGTTCGATGTCGCGCGGCTGACGCACCTCCTGCGGGCTCACGAGCGGCATGGCCGGGGCTGGGCCGGCGCGTCGGTCGACGACGTCCTGGTCGAGGTCTCCGAGCAGGGACTGCGGACACGGGAGAACGTCGTCCTCCGCGACCCCGACGGGGAGATCCGGGCGTGGGGCAGCGTGCACGACCGGGCCGAGGGTCGGATGCTCTTCGTGCACATCGTCGAGCGCGACCTGTCCGACGACGTCGCCGACCGGTGCTCCGCCGTACTCATCGAGTGGGCCGTCGGCCAGGCCCGCGAGGTCGGCCGCGCGCGCGGGCTCGACGTACAGCAGATCGACACCGGCGCCTTCGCCGACGACGACCGCCAGCACCGGTGGCTGGACTCGTCGGGCTTCGAGCGGGTCCGTACCTGGTGGCAGATGAGCCGACCGGTGGACCCGTCGGAGGCCGAGCTGGTGGACGCGCCGGAGAGCTGGGAGAAGGGTGACGTGGTGTTCCGGCTGGTACGCCGCGACGACGACAGCGGCATGCCCGACGAGACGGACCTGCGCGAGCTGCACCAGGTCCTCGAGGGTGCCTTCGTGGACCACTTCAACTCCAGCGAGGAGACCTTCGAGGAGTTCCTGCACCGGCTGCGCGAGGACCCCGGCCACCGTTGGGACCACTGGTGGCTGGCCGAGCTGGCCGAGACCGGAGAGCCGCAGCCGGTCGGCGCCTTGATCGGCACCGTCTCCGAGAGCCTGCAGGGCCCGGACGGTTCGTACGTCTCCTACCTCGGCGTGCTCGAGGCCGCCCGCGGCCGCGGCGTGGCCAAGGGCCTGCTGAACACGATCATCGCCGACGCGGCCCTCCGCGGCCGCGACCACGTCGGCCTCGAGGTCGACGCCGACTCACCCACCGGCGCGTCCGGTCTCTACACGTCGATGGGCTGGAAGACGAAGTACGTCACCGAGTCCTGGCACCGGGATGTGCGGGTCGGGTAGCGGCGCCCAGTTCCTGGTTAACCAGGGAATTGAGCACTTGACCAAGGAAACTTCCCTTGCCTAGTGCGTATTTCCCTGGTTAACCAGGGAATTAGTCAGCCCGCAGGCTCCCGCAACGACTCCCGCAACGCCCGGTGGATGCCGTTGGGGGTGAGTACGCCGACGAACTGGGCGCCCTGCTTGACGCCGACGACCGGCCGGTCGTCGCGGAGCAGGACGGCGAGCGCCTCCTCCAGAGACGACTCGACGTCGATCGCGGCAGCCAGGTCGCCGGTGTTGACACCGTCCAGGGGCTCCAGGTGCGCGGGGTCGATCGGCGTCACGGTGAGCCGGCGCAGGCCGCGGGTCGAGCCCACGAAGTCGGCGACGAAGTCGTCTGCGGGGCGGCCGAGCAGCTCGGCGGGGGTGGCGTACTGCGCCAGCCGGCCGCCGGTCGCAAAGACCGCCACCCGGTCGCCCATCCGCACCGCCTCGTCGATGTCGTGGGTGACGAGTACGACGGTCTTGCCCAAGTCGCGCTGCAGGTGCAGGAACTCGTCCTGCAGCCGGACCCGGACCACGGGGTCGACAGCGCCGAACGGCTCGTCCATCAGCAGCACCGGCGGGTCTGCGGCCAGCGCGCGGGCCACCCCGACGCGTTGCCGCTGTCCACCGGACAGCTGGTGTGGGTACCGGTTGGAGTAGGTGTCGGGGTCGAGGCCGACCAGCGTCATCAGCTCGTGGGCGCGCTCGCGCGCCACGGCCTTCGTCTCGCCGTACAGCAGCGGAACGGTCATCACGTTGGTGACGATCTTCTGGTGCGGGAACAACCCGATCTGCTGAATCACGTAGCCGATACTGCGCCGGAGTTTGACCGGGTCCTGGCGGGTGACGTCCTGACCGTCGATCTCGATCGTCCCGGTCGTCGGCTCGATCAGCCGGTTGATCATCTTCAGCGTCGTGGACTTGCCGCAGCCCGACGGCCCGACCA
>Ga0190271_10002665_pt1 | contig 10920 bp, 10 predicted proteins | sample Popmic356T_FD_133747 | JGI IMG/M metagenome (GOLD analysis project Ga0190271, IMG submission 133747) | Populus adjacent soil microbial communities from riparian zone of Weber River, Utah, USA - 356 T | ecosystem: Environmental > Terrestrial > Soil > Riparian zone | place: USA: Utah | collected...
CCGAATCATCTCCCGGACGGTGTCATACGCAGTTGTGACTGTCCTCCTGGGAAGCGCGTTCGCCGCGTTGGTCTTCGTGCTCGGTGGACTGCTCCCTTCCCAGGGAGGCAGTCTGGTCGTGGCCGCGTCGACATTGGCGGTTGCCGGTCTGTTCAACCCGCTGCGTCGGCGGGTCCAGTCGATTGTCGATCGCAGGTTCAACCGCTCCCGATACGACCTCTCCCGCACCATCGAAGCTTTCGCGCAACGCCTCAACACCGAGGTCGACCTGGACCAACTGGGCCGGGAGCTCCAATTCGTGGCTGCGGAGAGCATGCATCCGAAGTCGATGTCCCTTTGGGTTCGCGACTAGATGGTCATGGACGCGAATCAGGCCCCCGTTTCCGGGGACCTGATTCGCGTCCGCTGGTTTCGGTCTACAGCAGGACTGCCCTCTTGCGGATGTAGAGGAACACGTATCCGGGGAACATCAGGATCAGCCCGATCACCACCGCGAAGGCGGCCAGTGCGTAGGCGACCATTCCCAGGCCGAGTGCGGTAGTCAGTGTCGTGGTCGGGATCCAGGAGGCCCTTGCCTCGTTGGGGACCATGACCTGCTCCCCGTTCTCGTCGAGGACGGCTGCGCCGTTCTCATCCACCATCGGCACCTTCCGCTCCATCTGGGAGTAGTAGACGCCCTCGGTGTTGTCGAGCTGGTGGTGGGTGATGATGTCGGACTGTGCCCACAACGTGAACGGCCCTCTCACTGCCGTCTCCGGGATGACGGCATCGTCGGGTGTGGTCACATCTTGTGCGACAGCCTGGTCCCAGGTGTACCAGGCGCCGAAGATGCAACCTGCGAATGAGCCGAGCCGACGGCCTCCTTGTAGGACCTCCTGCCTTATGAGGTCATCCTCGGTGCTTGTGAAGAAATGCACGAGGGCCAATAGACCCGAAGACAGGGCCGAAAGTCCCGCTGGCCCCTTCGCCCTCAGCTCAGACGCAAGCCCCGGCGTCGACGCCACGGCCGCACAAAGTCGTGACCTCGACAGCGTTGAGGGTGAACGCCTCGACGATGGGGTCGCCAAAGACGTGGACCCTGACACCTCTCACCGCGTCATCGCCGAGACCGATCACGTCGTAGGTGATCTCACCGAGATCTCCTACTGTCGGCGCCACGACCAGGACGATGTCGGAGACGGGTTCCTCCGAGGCGAAGCTCTCGGCCACGATGAACCCGAGATCGAGCATCGTCTCTGCGCCGGGGACCTCGCCGAAGTCGTCGATGACCATCTGAGTGGCGTCGGTGGTGTCCCCGAGATAGCCGATGAAGCGGAGGTTTACCCAGCCCTCCGTACCCTCGTAGTCGACCCCGATCCAGAACGACCCCGGTAGTTGCCGGGTCTGGCCCAGGGCGGTCAGGCCGTCATAGGTGGGTGGGATCTCTCCGACGATGTCCTGATCGGCGCCCGGGGCCGCCCTGAGGTTGAGCACATCGTCGTGGGCAACCCCGATCACGGCAAGGGTGTCGCCTGCCGCCGGGCCGAAGTCGATCGGCTCGCCGGGCAGGTCCGATCCGCCGGCAGTGGTGGTGGTCGCAGGAACGCTTGTGGTTGGCGCCGCTGTGGTACTGGTCGTCGTCGAGATCGATGTGGTCGTAGTGGCCTGTGATGTTGTCGTGGTCTCGATGACTGTCGTGGCGGTAGTCGTTGTAGAAGCGGCATCGTCGCCACAGGCAGCGAATATGAGCATCGAGACAGCGAGGGCGGCCAGACGAGATCGTGACCTCACATCGTTCCTTTCGTCGAATCAGATCAACGCCAAGTTATCGCCGGTTGGTTCCGATCAGGTGCCGGTGAAGTCTGGCTTTCTCTTCTCCACGAAGGCGGTGATCGCCTCGGTCAGATCGTCCGAGATCAAATAGGCGGCGTTCCACTGAGCCGCTCTGTCCAGAGCCTGTTCGACTGTTTGCCCCTCGTTGGCGGCGAGAGCGTGTTTGATGCCCCGGACGACAAGAGGCGAGTTCTCGGCGATCTCGACGGCAATCTTTCTGGCGGCCTGGAGGGCGGCATCTGCCGAAGGGAGGACATCGTTGATTAGGCCGATCGCCAAGGCTCGGGCGGCATCGATGTCCTTGCCTGTGTAGGCGAGCTCGGCGGTATGTCCCGGCCCGACGATGCCCGGGAGTCGTTGCAACGACCCCACATCGGCGACCAGCCCCATCCGCGTTTCCCGGATCGAGAAGACTGCGTCTTCGGAGGCGACGCGAATGTCGCAAGCGGTGATCAGGTCCATGCCGCCGCCCAGGCAATAGCCATGGACTGCCGCGATCACCGGTATGGGTGACTGGGGGAAGCAACTGGCGGTGCGCTGCAGCTCCTTGATGGTGCGAAAGAGATTCATGCTGGTCTCGGCCCGTGATCCTGCCCCCGGTTGCAACGAGGAGAGGAGCTCGATGTCGATGCCAACCGTGAAGGCTGGACCACGACCTGCCAGGATCACGACCCGCGCCGAGTCGTCGGCATCGATCTCGGCCATGGCTGCCGGGATGTCCCTCCAGATGTCGGCCGACATCGCATTCAGCTTCTCTGGCCGGTTGATCCAGAGGGTGGCGACGTGTCCGTCCCGCTCGATCTCGATGTGCTCGTAGCCCACTCGGTGAGCCTATTTGGGTGGGAGAGATCCGGCGAAGTCGAGCCCGGCCCCCACCCATTTCTGCAGTTCGGCGTCGTCTTCGGTGGCCTCGGGGCCGACGAGGATCCAGCCTTTCATCGGGCGACCGGTCATGTCGAAGACACGGACACCCGCCTGCGTCAGCGCCTCATCGTGGTCGTCTGGGTCGATCCGGACCATGAGGTCGTCCTTGTTCACCCCGACTGCCATGTTGCCGGAGAGCATGAAGGCAATCCCGCCGAACATCTGACGCTCACTGATCCCGGGGTTGTCGCCCAACGCCTCCCGGACCCGGGACGCCAGTGCCTCGTCGTAGGCCATCGAGCCTCGACTCTAGGTTTCTGCCGAGCGCCAGGCCTCCCTGAGCTTCACCCGGCTCCCGAATCTGAGCAGCCCTCCCGCGTAGATCCGTCCCGCCACCAGCACCAGGCCCACGATGGTGGCGATCGTGATCACAACCGACGCGATGTACTGCCACGCCGGGATGGCGCCGAGGGCTGCCCTGACCGGAACCACGAAGGGAGCAGTGAAGGGGATGAAGGTGCCTACAACGGCGACTGTCCCATCGGGATCTCCAAGCGCCGCGATCGATACGAAGAACCCGGCGACGGCGATCATCGACATGGGGAATGCCACGTTCTGAGCATCCTCCATGCGGCTGACGAGGGATCCTGCCGCCCCGTACATCACAGCGAAGAGGAGGAACCCGAGGATGAACCAGAGAATGAGGCTGGCGACGGCGACGATATCGAGACTGGGCAACTCGATGGCACCGGTGAGATTGACGGCCAGGAAGGCTACGAGAATGGTCCCGGCGAACTGACTGATCCCGAGCGCGCCGATTCCGATGATCTTCCCGGCGAGGATCTGCCACGGCTTGACGCTCGACAAGAGAACTTCGACGACGCGATTGGACTTTTCCTCGGTCACGCCGGCGAGCATCCAGTTCCCGTAGAGCAGAACGGCGATGTAGAGGAGGAGGAGCCCGGCGTACGCCACCGCTCCCCGGGTGTCGTCACCGGCCTCTGGACCCGTGAGGGTCGTGGTCTCCAACGGGTCCGACGTCATGACTTCGATCACATCGGCCGCAGCCTGGCCGCCTTCGGCGACGACGGCCTCGAGCTCGACCGAAGCCGCACCCTGCTGGAGGAGGCTGAGCAGGCTGGACTCGCCAAAGCCTCCAACACTTTCGACGACCACTTCCGACCCGTCGATCAGGATGGCGTCGATATCGCCCTCATCGAGGGCGGCCTCGGCCGTCTCCCGATCCTCGAATTCCTGCAGCACGATCGAGACCGAGGGCTCGGCATCGGGCTCGTCGGAGGCATTGCCGAGCTGCTCGGCTGCGGTCACGATCGGCTCGTTGCCCTCGCCGACGCTTCCCACCGTGGATTCTTCGGGACCCCCGCCGATGAGCCCGGGGACCACGACCAGAGCCGCCACCAGGAGGAAAGTCACCGCGGTCGTGATCAAGAATGATTTCGAGCGTCCGTGCTCGCGGATCTCCCGCATTGCTATTCGCCACACCGTGCGCATCGAGCTCACTTCACCGCCTCCCGGAACAGGTCGGACAGCGACGGTGTCGTATAGGCGAAATGACGTAGCTGCCCGACCTCCTGGGCCCTGGACAGGAAGCCGCGGACGTCGGTGCCGGAGTCGATGATCGCGGTGTGGATGTGATCGTCCGATCGGATCTGGCGCATGCCCTCGAGACCATCGAACAGATCCCCGATCTCCCCGTCGAGTTCGACCTCGAGATGGCGGATGGGCGCTGCATCCTTCAGCTCGCGCACATCTCCCTCGACCACGATCTGCCCGGCGTTGATGATCGCAACCTCCTCGCAGATGTCCTCGACCAGGTCGAGCTGATGTGAGGAGAACACCACCGCCTTACCCCGTTCCGCCTCCTCCCGGAGAATGTCGGCCATGGTCTCGGTGGCGATGGGGTCGAGGCCGCTGAATGGCTCGTCCATCACCAGGAGCTCGGGGTCGTGGACCAGTGCTGCTGCCAGCTGGACGCGCTGCTGGTTGCCGTGGGAGAGCACTTCGACCCGGTCCAGCCGACGGTCGGCCAGCCCGAGACGCTCCAGCCATCGATCCGCCGAATCCGAGGCCTCCTTGGCCTCCATCCCCCGGAGCCGTCCCAGATACGCCAGTTGGTCATGCGACCTCATCTTGGGGTAGAGGCCGCGCTGCTCAGGCATGTAGCCGAATCGGCGCTTCTGCTCGATCCCTATTGGCCCGCCGTCCCATGTGACCTCACCGGAGTCGGGCGTGACCAACCCGAAGATGGTCCGCATGGCGGTGGTCTTTCCGGCGCCGTTGGGACCGAGAAACCCGAGCATTCGGCCCCTGTCGACCTGCAAAGTGCACCCGGCGAGGGCGACGACCTCGTCGTAACGCTTGTGCAGGTCTTTCAGGGCGAGCACCGTCGCGAGGATAGGGGTCGTCCCCCATAGGAGCTAAACGCGCCCCCCGTTACCATCGTCCGACCATGCAACTGTTGGAACGCGACGACATCCTCCAGCGTTTGGAGAAGCTGCTCGCCGCCGCCAGAGACGGCGAGGGGCGGGCTGTGCTGGTGCGCGGGGAGGCCGGTATCGGCAAGACATCGGCCGTCCGTGCCTTCACTGATTCCCACGTAGAGGACGCCCACGTTCTGTGGGGTGGTTGCGACGACCTTCTCACCGCACGGCCCCTGGGTCCCATCTGGGACATGGCCCTGGACGAGCCTTCATTGGGTGAAGCGCTGCGGGGTCAGGATCGCTACGACGTTTTCGCCCTGGTCCTCGAGCTCATGTCCCGGTCGCTGCGACCCACCGTGGTCGTCATCGAGGACATCCACTGGGCCGATGAGGCAACGCTCGACCTGATCAAGTACCTCGGTCGGCGAATCAGCCGGAGCCACGGCTTGCTGGTGCTCACCTATCGAGATGGGCAGGTGCCTGGCGACCGTCCTTTGCGTGTAGCCCTGGCGGACATCGCTGCTTCGGTCCTGGAGCGGATCACGCTGACTCCTCTTTCCCCGGCAGCGGTGTCCGAACTGGCATCGGAGACAGGAGGCGTCACCGACGGGTTATGGGAGCTGACCGGGGGCAACCCCTTCTTCCTGACCGAGGTCCTCGGCGCCGAGCACGAGTCGGTCCCAGGCTCGGTGCGAGACGCCGTGATGGGGAGGGTCTCTCGTCTCTCTCCGGCTTCGCGGGCTCTGGTGGATCTGGTTTCGGTGGTGCCGGGCCGGGCAGAGTTGGAGCTCGTGGGCTCTGTTCTCGGGCCATCGGAGGAGGCCGCCAGTGAGGCGGAGGCGGCGGGGGTGGTCGTCCTCAAGGAGAACGCACTCACGTTCCGTCATGAGCTCGCCCGTCGCTCGGTCGAGACCGACCTTCCCCAGGTCAGGAGACGCGAGATAAATCTCGAGGTGCTTCGGGCGGTAGAAGACCTCGGCTATGACGTGTCACGGGCCGCTCACCACGCCCGGGTCGGTGGCGATGTCGATGCTCTGGTGCGCCTCGCCCCCCTCGCTGCGCGGCGGGCGGCCGCGATGGAGAGTCACAGCGAGGCGGTCGCTCACTTGCGAGCCCTCGAGCCATACCTCGACCAGCTGGAACCTGAGATGTGCGCCGAGCACTACGACCTCTGGGCTTTCGAGGAATACCTGGGCAGTGAGATCGGGTGGGCCGAGGAGATCATCGAGATCGGGATAGGCATACGACGAAGACTCGGTGATCCGGAGAAGCTCGGGAACTCGCTGCTGATCGGGAGTCGGATCGCTTGGGTGCGGAATCGTCGCGCCCTCGCCACCGAGATGGCCAACGAGGCGGCATCTGTCCTGGAGTCGGTCGGTGGGCTCCCCCTGGCGACCGCATACTCGGCGATCTCACAGCTGGCGATGCTGGCAGGCGACGAGAAGCGGACGCGCTGGTACGGGGAGAAGGCCCTGGCCGTGGCCGGCGAGGGACCGAGCCAGGCCCGGGCACATGCCCTCAACAACATCGGGACGGCCAAGGTCATAGCCCGGTATCCGGAAGGCATGGAAGAGCTGGAAGAGAGCTATGCCATGTCTGCCGACATCCATTCCAGCCACGACCAGATCCGGGCCGCAGTGAACATCAGCTGGGGCGCCATCTATTACCGCGACCTACCGACCGCCGAGTTGTGGGCGGGTAGGGCCCACGAGCTCTCGATTGATCGGGAAATTGCGTCGTTCGATGCGTATGTGACCGGGGAGCTGGCCCTGATAGACGAGATGAGGGGGAACTGGGCGGAGGCCGAAACGAAAGTCTGCTTCGTGCTCGACACCCTGGCCGAGCTGGGCACGGCCAACATCGTTGCCAGCACTCTGCTTGGGCGACTGCAGGCTCGCCGAGGTGAGCCGGATGCCAAGACCCACCTGATGGATGGTTGGGAGCGCTCCCTTCAGGCCAACGAGGTCCAGCGGACCACGCCGGCAGCGATTTCACTGGCCGAGTACGTCTGGATCGGAGGCAAGCTCGATGAGACGATCTTCCCCCAGATGCGTGAAATTCTCACCGATTGCATCGGCCGCGACTCTCCTTGGATGGCAGGAGAGCTCGCCTTCTGGCTCCATTTGATCGGCGAGGTCGACCACCTGCCCGATATCGCCCCCGAGCCCTATCGCCTGGCTGGCGCCGGGGACTGGGAGGGCGCCGCCTCATTCTGGAAGGAGCGCGGCATTCCCTATGACCAGGCCGTGGCCCTGAGCCATGGAGACACCGATGCTCGCATCGAGGCGCTGGGGATCTTCGACGATCTCGGTGCCATTCCCGTGGCAGCTCGGCTCCGCTCGGAGTTGGCTGAGGCGGGGGTGAACCGTGTCCCGAGGGGACCAACCAGGGCGACGCGGGACAACCCCTTCGGCCTGACTGCTCGTCAGTTGGAAGTCCTCCGCCATCTGTCCGATGGCATGACCAATGCCGAGATCGCCGACCGGCTCTTCGTCTCGAACCGAACGGTTGACCATCACGTCTCGGCAATCCTCGGCAAGCTGGGCGCAAACAGTCGTTCTGACGCGGCGTTGATGGCGCGTGATGCCGGGTTGCTCGATAGGTGACGGTTCTGCCCATATAGGCAGCCCGGCGCCCAACATCTAGGTATCTCCCACCGATTCCGTCAGGTGGGACTTGTCGTACCTTCGCAATGTGCCACTACCGGCACCTATGAAGGGAACCACGATGACTTACTTGCAAGACGATCATGTGAATGCGGTGATGGCGGACCGTATGCGACAGGCCGAACACGCCAGGTTGGTTCGTGAGGCCAGACTGGTCAACAGGGCCAACAAAGGGGCGAAGCCACGCAGGCGGCGGCGTTTCCTCCGGCTCCGCGACCCGCTCAGCGCCTGATCTCGGCGAATCAGTCGAGCAGCGTCGGCCGGAACAGCCGGTCGTGGGTGTGAAGGGCGAAGCGATCGGTCATGCCGGCCACGTAGTCCACCGCCCGGTCGAGCTCACCAGCGTCGGGAACGGTGGCTGAATCGGGCACCTCGGCCGGATGGTCGGCGAAATAGCCGACGAGGTCCTGGATCACCGTTATCGCCTTCTGCTTCTGCATCTCGCTTTCGGGGGTGAGGTAGACCCGGGCGAACATGAACTCACGTAGCTCGCCCATCACCTCGAGATGATGGGCGCCCATCTCGACCTGGCCTGACTCGGAGCTGGTCTCGATGACCGAAGTGGCGAGGGACCCGATCCACTCCCTCGAGGTCGCTCCGAGCGTGGTCAGAGCCCGGGTGGGGATCTGGTGGTATTCGATGACGTTGGCCCGTAGGGCGTCGGCCACATCATGGGTCAAATAGGCGATCCGGTCTGCAAACCGGCACAACATGCCCTCCGGTGTTGACGGGGGCGGGTCGATTCGCCAGGAATGGGCACGGATCCCGTCGAGCACCTCTCCGGTCAGGTTCTGTGGCTCGATGAGTGTCAATGTGCGCACCCCGTGCACCGAGTGGAGCCAGGTTTCCCCTATCACCGGGCTCAGCGCGTCCTCGCCGGTGTGCCCGAATGGTGAATGGCCAACGTCGTGGCCGAGGCAAATCGCCTCGGTGAGGTCCTCGTTGAGACCGAGGGCGCGGGCCATGGCCCGGCCCACCTGGTTCACCTGAATGGTGTGGGTCATTCGGGTGACGAAATGGTCACCGTCGGGGTTGAGGAAGACCTGAGTCTTGTGCTTGAGGCGGCGAAACGCCTTGGTATGCACAATGCGGTCCCGGTCCCGCTCGAAAGCAGTGCGGAACTCGTCGGGCTCCTCGTCCTCCTCCCGACCAATCGACTCGGATGCCTTGGTGGCCTCCGGGGCGAGCAACTCATGCTCGAGCCGCTCCCGTTCGACTCGCGTCCGTCTCAGCATCACCGGGCCATCACTTTGTCGAAAATCGACGGCCAATCGTCCCTATCCCAACCGTGTTCGGTCATGTCGGCCCATACCCCAGGAACGATCTGGTAATCGGTGGCCCGGACCATCTCAACACCCACGTCCTGACGACGCATGATCTCGGCGGATAGGTCCAGTCGGAGAAGTCCCACATGTCCTGAGAGGCCAATATCTCCTGCATGGCGGGCAACGCCATGGGCGTGTCCTTTCCGATCGAAAGCGAACGGAACCTACCTCCGAGCCCGGTCAGACAACCTGGACCCAGTTCAGCACTTCGGGCATCCGGCGGCGTAGAAGTCGGCTGGAGACGAACAAGGAGACGCCGTAGAGGATCAATCCCCAGGCGATGGCAGCCACGACAGCCACCCATGGGGCGAGGGCCTGCCCGAAGTCGACCGTCAGCACGACGACCGCGGCCGGTGGGACCAGTAGGAGCCCGATGGCGAAGAAGGAGATGGTCTGGCTGACGATTGCCAGGCACCCCTGCTCGGTCGATTGGGCGAATACGTCCGTTCCCTCCCGTGGGAGGCGAAGTGGGGTAAGGACGGAGACCAGGTTGCCCACGGCGAGCTGGCAGCCGATCGCAGCCACGGTCAGTGGGACGACTAGCCAGACCCAGGTCCACTGGCCGGTGAAGAAGGCGAGCCCCAGCGTGAGCACGGTGGTCTCCACGACTAGCCCTCCCGCGACTGCGAGGTTCTTCCCGAGAAGGATCTGATGGGGCTTGGGCGGGAGAACGAACAGATAGCTGGCGGCATTTCGCTCCCACCCGAACAGGTTGAGGGCAATGGGAAGCCCAACGAACAGCACGAGGATCGGAGCTATCAGCGGCGCCCAGGCGCGATCTCTCAAATCGAAGAACCCGGTGGCGTTCATGACCGCTCCGCCGATGGCGAGGCCGACGAAGATGACTGTGCCGGTCCACACCAGACGCTGTCGGGGATCACGTATGTAGAAGCGCAGCTCCTTGCGGGCCATGGTCGGGATCACACCCCAGGGGCCGATGGTCATGCCACCCCGGCGAGCACGGGCAGCAGGTTTGCTCTGCTGGACCGGTGTCGACATGAGCCATCCGAGCAGACGGCGCCAGGTCACTGCGAGGATGATGAGGCCGGCGGATGCAGCGGCGATGGCCAGGAGGCTCGACCCGACATGGCCGGTCGATGCGTCGAAGATCGCCTTCTGGGCCGCCACCGGTGGGAGCAGGGCCCACCAGCCGGCGATCGGAGTCGAAGTCACCGCTCCGGCCAGGCCCAGCTCCGCCACGCTGTCGCTCACGACGCGGTAGGCGAAGAAGGACCCGGCGGCCAGACCGAGGATCAAGAAGGTGGCGATGTCCCGACCGCGGCGGGTGCGGAGAACGGCGGAGACGGTGGCAGAGAACAACTGGCCCCCGATCGCGAGCAACGCGAGGAAGACGAGGGAAGCGGGGATGGACATCCACCACGCCCCGCCGATAGCGAGGGCGTTGGCGGCGAGGAGGGCTAGCGGAACGATCGTCGATGGGGCGACGAGGCTGGAAGCGGCGAGCCCGGTGACCAACTGATTCGGGGTGAGCGGGAGGGTGGCCAGCTGCTGTGGGTCGAGATTCTCATCGAGTGGGAAGATGATGACGGGGAGGGTGACCCAAACGATGAACGCGATGAGAGCGGTCCAGGCCAGATAGTGGGGGAGAGCCGCCGGATCGGACTGCTGGAGCTGGATGATGTTTCGATAGTGGGCTTGTGCCAGCCAGAGCCCGAGCCACCCGAGGAGGATCGTCGCAACGGGGAGACCGATCCGCCGCTGTCGGTCGTGGCGAAATCCGTTCCAGGTGAGACGAGCCTTGAGCTCTACGAGCCGGAATACCACGACGAGTCCGGTGTCCGCCCGCCCACC
>Ga0190271_10002666_pt1 | contig 10918 bp, 9 predicted proteins | sample Popmic356T_FD_133747 | JGI IMG/M metagenome (GOLD analysis project Ga0190271, IMG submission 133747) | Populus adjacent soil microbial communities from riparian zone of Weber River, Utah, USA - 356 T | ecosystem: Environmental > Terrestrial > Soil > Riparian zone | place: USA: Utah | collected...
AGCGGGTCGATCGACGTGACCGGCACCAGCCAGGTCTTCCGCGGCACGTCTGATGCCGAGGCGGCGGGCATCTCGACCGTGTATCAGGAGATCAACCTGTGCACGAACCTGTCCGTGGGCGAGAACGTCATGCTTGGGCACGAACCTCGCAAGGGTGGGCGGATCGACTGGAAGTCCGTGCATCGGATGGCGGCCGAGCACCTCGAGGGCCTGGGGATCTCGATCGACACGCGATCACTGCTTTCCAACCACTCGATCGCAATTCAACAGCTGGTCGCGATCAGCCGCGCGATGGTGCTCGACGCCAAGGTCTTGGTTCTCGACGAGCCGACGTCCAGTTTGGATCGTGGCGAGGTCGAACAGCTCTTCACGGTGATCCGCGATCTGCGCGCTCGCCGTGCCGCCATAATCTTTGTGAGCCACTTCCTCGACCAGGTCTACGAGATCGCTGATCGAATAACGGTTCTCCGCAACGGCAAGCTGGTGGGCGAGTACCTCGTCAGGGACCTGCCACGGGATGATCTGGTGAGCAAGATGATCGGTCGCCAGCTAGACGACCTCGAGGCCATCTCCTCGACCGCTACTCGCGCCATCGACCGCACGGCTGCGCCAGTTCTCAAAGCGACCGGCGTAGGCAGGCGCGGCGTGCTCGAGCCGGCGGACCTCGACGTGTTCGACGGTGAGATCGTCGGCATCGCCGGGCTCCTGGGCTCCGGGCGAACCGAGTTGGTGCGGCTGCTGTATGGCGCCGACCGATCCGACTCGGGCGACATCGAGGTGTCCGGCGCGCCGGCGAGGATGACCTCGCCTCGCCACGCGATCGACCGTCGTATCGCATTCTCCTCTGAGGATCGGCGTGAGGAGGGCATCGTCGCCGACCTGACCATCGCCGAAAACATCGTGCTCGGCATCCAGGCGCGCAAGGGATTCCGCAAGATCCGGCGCGAGACGCAGGAGTCAGTCGTTTCCGAGTACATGGCGGCGCTCGACGTGCGACCGGCCGACCCGGACATGGTCGCCGGCAACCTTTCGGGGGGCAATCAGCAGAAGGTTCTCATAGCGCGCTGGCTCGCTACAGCGCCCGAGCTCTTGATCCTCGACGAGCCGACACGTGGGATCGATGTGGGCACGAAAGCGGACCTTCAGCGCAAGGTCGCCGAGTTGTCGGAGCAGGGCTTGTCGGTGATTTTCATTTCGTCGGAGCTCGAGGAGGTGCTTCGACTCGCCCAGCGGATCGTCGTCATGAGAGACCGCAAGTCCATAGGCGAGCTCGACTCGCGAAGGTTCGATCTGGACGGTCTGGTCGACTTCATCGCCAACGAAGGCAAGGGCAGCGCAGCTTGAGGAGAGTCATGAAGCACCGACTCTTCTGGCCGGTTGCCACGTTGGTCGCCCTCATCTTGATCAACACCATCGCTCGTTCGCAGTTCGCCAGCATCACTGTTCGAGACGGCCGTCTCTATGGCGCCTTGATCGACATCCTGCGTCAGAGCGCCCCACTGATGCTGGTGTCGTTGGGGATGACGATCGTCATCGCCACCCGTGGGATCGATCTCTCGGTCGGAGCGGTCATGGCCGTGTCCGGAGCTGTGGCGCTCACGATCATCGATGGCTCGGCGGACCCGGGTGACCCCGGCGTGGTCATGCTTGCCGTGGTGGTCGCACTCCTGGTCTCGCTCCTGCTCGGAACGTGGAACGGGTTTCTCGTCTCCCTGCTTGGGATACAGCCGATCATCGCGACGCTGGTGCTCATGCTCGCCGGCCGCGGGGTCGCACTCCTGATCACAGAGGGTTTCATCACAACCGTCAACAGCACGCCGTTCGAGTTCATCTCGACGGGGTACCTCCTCCTGCCATTCGCCTTCTTCATATGGGTTGCGGCGGTCACGGTGGTCGCGTGGATGGAACGGCGCACTGCACTCGGTGTCCTCACCGAGGCCGTTGGCATCAACCCCGAGGCGAGCCGTCTCGCCGGGGTGCGCTCACGCGGCATCATCTGGAGCGCGTACGCGGCCAGCGGCGTGCTCGCCGGCATCGCGGGGATCATCTACGCCTCGAACATCAAGGCGGCCGACGCGAACGCGGCGGGCCAGTTCATCGAGCTCTACGCCATTCTCGCCGTTGTGCTGGGCGGTACCTCGCTCATGGGTGGCAAGTTCAGCCTCGCGGGAACAGTCGTCGGTGTGTTGATCATCCAGACTCTCGAGTCCACCATCCTCTTCCTCGGGGTGCCTTCGGCGGAGAGCCCGGTGTTCTTTGCTGTTGTCGTAGTGGTCGTGGTCGTCATCCAGTCGCCGCGTCTACATCGTGTCGTGCGCGACCTCGTCCGTTCGGCGCGCTCCCGCGGCGCGGCCGAACCCATCAGTGATGCCGAGGTTGCAGGATGACGAGCCTCGACACCGCCCCCACGACCACTCGAGAGCGGGCCGGGTACTTCGAGACTTTCATGAGCCGACGTGCATCGCTGCTTCCGACGCTCGCCGCGGTCTTGATCTTGATCCTCCTCTTTATCGGCGCGGAGATCTTCGTGCGGGGCGACTTCATCACCCCGAGAAACATCTCCGCGCTTCTGCTCGACAATGCCTACCTATTGCTGCTCGCCGTCGGCATGACTTTCGTGATCATGACCGGAGGAATCGACCTCTCTGTGGGTTCGGTTATGGCATTCACCGGCATCTGGCTGGCCCAGCTGCTCGCGGCAGGCACGCCGCTGGCGATCGCCATACCAGCGATCCTGTTCGCCGGCGCAATGGTCGGTCTGCTCATCGGAGTATTGGTGCAGTTCTTCGACGTCCAGCCCTTCATCGCGTCGTTGGCAGGCCTTTTCCTCGCCCGCGGCCTCGCTTTCGTCGTGAGTCTCTCGTCGATCAAAGTCGAGGCCACGGAAGTGCTTTGGCTGCAGTCGACACGCATCCAGCTCGGTGAGTGGTACATCACGCCTACCGGAATCCTGGCGCTTCTGGTGGTCTTCGTGGGAGCCTGGGTGATGCAGTTCACCCGGTTCGGCCGGACCACATACGCGATCGGCGGTAACCAGCAGGCAGCGCTGATGGGCCTCAAGGTGGCGCGCACTACGGTGGCCGTCTACGTCATCTCGGGTGTGTGCGGTGGTCTCGCCGGTCTCGTGCTGACCGCATACTCGGGCGCCGGCTATCCCCGCAACGGCGTGGGCACCGAGCTCGACGCCATCGCGGCCGTGGTCATCGGTGGAACGGTGTTGGCGGGAGGCCGTGGCTATGTGCTGGGCTCGATGGTCGGTGTGTTCGTGTACGGCACGATCAAGACGATCATCTCGTTCATGGGCGCCGAGCAGTCGTGGACGCAGATCATCATCGGTGCTCTGCTCCTGGTGTTCATCGTGGTGCAGCGTGCCATTGTCGCCCGCTCGGACCGACGAAGCCGTTCCTGAAGACTCAGTTATCGGCGGCTCGTGGTGCGACCAACCCGGTCTCGTATGCATCCACCACCGCTTGACGAGTGGCTTCGATCCCGTCCATCTCTGTCGGGTCCCGGTGCGGCTCGCAGGACCCCACCGACATCGTGGTCAGCTGTTCGGCAATGCCCCGAGCCCGGACGAGATCCTCACCAACGTGTCGATCTACTGGCTCACCAACACGGGGGCATCCTCCGGTCGGATGTACTTCGAGGATGGTCATGCCGAGCACCCGAGCGAGCCAACGACAGTGCCGATCGGCCTGGCCAGCTTCGCTTACGACTTCCGACCCGTCCGCAGATTGGCCGAGCGCGGCCATCGAAACATCGTGTCGTGGAACGAGTACGACCGAGGCGGTCACTGGGCGGCCTACGACGCGCCGGACCTCCTGCTGGAGGACATCCGCCAGTTCTATCGTCTCGTCAGAGCATGATCGAATGGCGGGTTGTACGCCCGGCTCGTTCTCACTTCGGTACCCGCATCCGTGCCGACTCGCCGACGACGACCAGCGCGCCGGTCACGACTAGGAGAAAGAGCCCGGGCAGCATCAAATGAGGCGCCTCGCGGATGTACCTCTGCGCTTCCGCCAGCAGCACGCCCCACGAGACATCTGGGAGCTGGAGCCCGGCGCCGAGAAAGCTCAGCAAGGCTTCGGCCCCGATGGTGAAGGCGATCGTCGGAGGGATCACAGCGATGACGGAGCCGAGAGAACCCGGCAGCACATGTCGCACGAGCAGGCGTGGGGGTGAGGCACCCAGCGCCCTGGCCGCATCCACGTGCGCCTGCTCGGACTCGCGAGATGTGGCTGCCCGGATCACACGGGTGTAGATGGGCCAAGCTGCAATTCCCATGACGATCGCCACGAGTAGCACGCCGCGGTCGTCGAGAGCGCTGAGAATCACAAGCCCGATCAAGATGATCGGCAGGGCGGTGACCAGATCCACCAGTCGCCCCACCAGGGCGTCGACCCAACCTCCGACGAAGCCTGATGTGGTGCCCACGGGTATTGCGACCGCCAGGGCGAGAATCGTGGCCAGGATCCCCACGAGCAGGGAGTTGCGGGTTCCTGCCATCGTCAAGACCAACAGGTCGCACCCTTGGAGGTCGAAACCGAATACGTGCCCGGGGAACGATGGCGGGTTGAGCGAGCGACTGAGGGAGCAGCCGCTGGGATCGAGGCCGGCAGGTGCCTCCGAGAAAATTGCCAAGACGGCCGCAGCTGCGAGCACCAAGGCGGCGCCGACCGTCACCCACCTCGAGCGTGCGGCGCCGAGCAGCTTCGATCTCAACGTGGTCCGTCGCCTTCGAGTCTGAGACGCGGGTCGAGCGTGGCCGCCACGATGTCGGCGACCATTCCGCCGAGGATCGCCAGAACCGATATCACCAGCACACCACTCACGACGACGGCACGGTCACGCCGCGCAACGCTGTCGAGTATCAGGTTGCCGATGCCAGGTATGTCGTAGATCGCCTCGACGATCACTACCCCGGTCAGCAGATACCCGAGGCTGGCGCCGAGGTAGGCGATCACCGGGCCGGCCGACGCCTTGGCAGCATGCACTCCCACGATCCGCAGATCCGAGTGCCCGCTGGCCACCGCGAACTTGGCGAAGGTCGACTGGAGCGTGTGGAGCATCTCGCTGCGAAACAGCAGGACAACTGGACCGGCGAGCATCACAACAAGGGCGATCATGGGCAGCACGTAGGCCTCCGGAGTGCCGTCGAAGGGGTAAGGGAACCAACCGAGCCCCTGATACCCCAGGGTGAAATACGACCGAAGGGCCCATGCCGTGAAGATGACGGGTGCGGCCGTTGCCGCCACCGCCACCCACCACGTGAGGACCGAGACCAACCTGAAACGCCGGAGCATCGACACCACCGCGACGGCGTAAGCAGTGGTCAGCTGCAGGACGAGACCGATTCCGATCAGCAACGCTGTCGTCGGGAGAGTCGCACCGACCACCGTGGAGACGGGCTGCGGGTTGAAGCTGATGGTCACACCGAGGTTGCCCTGCAACAGCTGGGTCAGATACGCCAGGTACTGGACGGGGTAGGGCTGGTCGAGGCCGTACTGGGCCCGCAACGCCTCCAATTCCTCCGGCGAGGGAGGCACGAACCCGAACAGGGCTCGGATTGGGTCGCCAGGGATCAGTGACATTCCGGCATGAACCACGAGGGTCAAAGCCAGCAGTGTGACCAGCGCCTGAAGCACCCGCCGGCGCGCAAACGACCCGATCGTCACCAGGTCAGCCTGAGTCGGCTCGAACCGACTTCACCCTGACCTTGAGAGTGTCTGGGACTTCATGCGTGACATTCGTCGGCTCCGGGGGTGGACTTGCCGGAGACGGCATCGTACAGCCAAGCTGAGCGTGGGCTCACCGGTCCCGGGCCCGCCGGTCTCAGCGAGAATCGTGGCCCGCACCGGCCAACTCTGTTGTGAGCCAGGGCCGGATGACGGGGATCACGTTGTCGGGTTGCATGGCCTGGGCGTGATCCAGCCCCTCGAGCAGACGCACCGACCAGTCGGCCGCTTCGAGCTCGCTGCGATTGGCTTTGAGCGGCCCTGCGATGTCCACTTGAGCGTTTCCCCACCGCTCGTCATAGACGATCTCGTCTTTGCTGCCGGCGAAGCACAGCCGGGGACAATCGAGTTGTGACAGGACCCGGCGATCATCGAAGTCTTCGAGGCTCTGGTACAACGCGAGGAACTGACGGGCCTGGGGCTCCGGCATGCTGAACTCGACGGTGGACCAGTCGCCCGCTTCCGCCACCAAGTGGAAGCTGGGTGGTGGGGTGGGCCCAGGTTCCGCAGCCATCCGATAGGTGGCGGCCGTCACGTCCAGCATCTCGGCGTATGGCCCATCCAGGGGTGGGAAACCTCCCATGACGAGCGCCGTCAGTCGGTCCGTCCTGATTGCCAACTGCAACCCGGCGAGGGCCAGCCACGAGTACCCGTAGTACGCAAATGTGTCTGCTCCCGCCGCGTTGGCGACTGCGAGCACATCGGAGGAGATGTTCGAAGGGGTGAGCGTGTCTGGCTTCGGTGCCGCCAGCACATGTCCCTCGTAGTCGAAGGCGACAACGGTGACGATGTCCTTCAAACCCTCGATCAGCGAACGGCCCAACGCGGGGTCCGCCCCCCACTTCCGCATCTCCTTTGCGGCCTCGCCCTCTGCCGGAGTCGGGTTGACAGGTATGAGCAGGAACGGTCCTTCACCCACGATCTCGATGTCCAACTCGCTGCCATCGTGCATCGTTGCTTTTGTCATCAATGTCTCACCTCCAGAGTTGCCCTATCTGTTTCGTCGTCGACTCGAAACAGTGTCGAAATCTACGGGTCTCACGTTTCGGCGATGGATGCGGACCCGTGTTGACGTCCGTGGATCCATAGCCAGATCGTTGCTAGCGATCGACCTGCGGTCGTGTTAACGACTTGTTCGACAAGCAGAAACACTGCTGAAACAGAGCCTCGGAACGATGCTCCCGCAACGACCAACCCGGCTGGGAGGAGTGCTGATGGATACTGGTGATGCGGCGTGGGTGTTGGCGTCCTCGGCCCTGGTGTTGTTCATGACACCGGGTCTGGCGCTGTTCTACGGAGGCATGGACCGGACGAGAAACGTCCTGAACATGTTGATGATGAACTTCTGGTGTCTGCTCGTCATCCCCATCGCCTGGGTGGTCGTCGGTTATTCCTTGGCGCAATCGGGTGACGGTGCATTCCTCGGCAACCTCGACCTGGCTTTTCTCAGTGGCCTGGGCATAACCGGCGAAGATGGCGGATCGACTCTGTTGACAGTCGCATTCCTGGGCATGTTCGCCGTGATCACGCCGGCCCTCATCTCCGGCGCCGTCGCTGATCGCATGAAGTTCTCGGCGTGGGCCATCTTCGCCCCGGCTTGGTTGCTTCTCGTGTTCAGCCCGGTCTTCAAATGGGTATACGGAGGCTGGATCGGAGACCGGGGTGGGCTCGACTTCGCAGGCGGCACCGCCATCCACGTGAACGCAGGTATCGCCGCCCTCGCCGCGGTGCTCGTGTTGGGCAAGCGCAAGGGCTGGCCGGGCCAGGGTCACCCGCCGCATTCGATGCCGCTGGTCATGCTCGGTACCGGGATCCTCTGGTTCGGCTGGTTTGGGTTCAACGCAGGCTCGGCTCTGGCGGCCAATGGCGTGGCGGTGCAGGCATTCATGAACACCTTCCTGGCGGCGGCGGCCGCCGGATTGTCGTGGGGGTTCGTCGAGAAGTTCCGGGACGGCCATTTCACCAACCTCGGTGTGGCTTCCGGGATCGTCGCCGGTTTGGTGGCAATAACTCCCGGCGCCGGTTTCGTGGCCGGGATGTCGCCGATCTGGATCGGGTTGGCCACCGGCATCATCTGCTGCTTCGCCGTGGGGCTGAAGACCAAGGCCGGCTATGACGATGCACTCGACGTCGTCGGGGTCCATTTCGTCGGAGGCCTCGTCGGCTCGCTGGCCATCGGTCTCTTCGCCGACCCGGTGTTCTTTGGCGGGGAGTTCTTGGCGGGAGCTTTCTACGGTGGAGGGCTCGAGCTCCTCGGTGTGCAGGCCCTGGCCAATGGAGCGGTCATCATTTACAGCTTCGTGGTGACAGCTCTGATCATGGTTGCCCTGAAGGCCACGATCGGTGTCCGGGTCTCTGAAGAGGTCGAGACCAGCGGCTTGGATCTGGCCGAGCACGCCGAGACGGCATACAGCAGTGGCAGCGCCACTCTGGCCGGGCACTGAGAAAGGACTGGGGAATGAAACTGATCATCGCCTTCATCAAGCCCTTCAAGCTGGAGCAGGTGCGGGACTCGCTCAAGACCGCCGGGGTCTCCGGGATGTCGGTAAGCGATGTCTCTGGGTTCGGCCGTCAGGGGGGCCAAACCGAGGTCTACCGGGGTGCCGAGTACGAGGTGGAGTTCGTGCCCAAAGTGCGACTGGAGGTCATCGTCACCGACGAGCTGACTGGGCCGGCGGTAGCGGCGATCGAGTCCGCGGCGCACACTGGGGAGATCGGGGACGGCAAGATCGTCGTCGTGCCGGTCGAGGACGTGGTACGCATCCGTACCAGTGAGAGAGGTGCCGACGCCATTTGATTCCGGGGAGACCCTTCTCCACGACTTCATCGACCTCCGTGACTCGCTGCGACGGCATCGAATCGGTCATGGAGGTCGTGAGGTGTGCGCGGCCCTGACGGCGAGCCTGGACAAGACGGTGTCTGACCTCGTTGCCCCCGGGACGACGCCGATGGCGGTGGTCGCTCTCGGCGGTTACGGCAGAGGCGAGCTGAGCCCGTATTCCGATGTCGACCTGATGCTCCTCCACGACGGCAGGGACGCCTCGGCTGCTGCCGCCGACCTGTTCCGCCCTCTCTGGGACGCCAAGCTCCGCGTCGGCCATTCCGTGCGCACGGTCCGAGAGGCGTCGGAGGCTGCACGAGAGCGATTCGATACCCAGACGACGCTCCTGACCAGTCGTCTCGTTGCCGGTTCCGAAGAGCTGTTCGAACAGCTGATGGGAGCCGTCACCCGGGTGACGCGGGCGCGTCCCCTTCGTCGGTATCTGGTGGAGGCCGAGCGAAGCCGGCGGGCCGAGGCGCCATATCGGCTGATGGCCGTCGATATCAAGACCGGCCGTGGCGGTCTGCGAGCCCTGCAGGGTTTCGAGTGGGAGCGTCGACGCCAAGAATTGATCGGCAAGTTCTCCACCCAGCACGAGCAAGAGGAGGAACAGGCGCGTGAGGTCCTACTCCGGGTTCGAAATGGCCTCCATGCCATCACCGGCAAGGCGCACGACGTGTTCTCACCCGAATTGCGCGAGCCGGTTGCGCGATGGCTGGGACGTGAGACATTCGAGACCGCGGGCGACCTGGTGGCCGCCATGCAGTCGATAGACCGACTCGCCGAGCGCAAATGGCCAGAGATCCTGGAAGGACGACCGGTCAATTCCGGCCGACGGGTTTGGTCCCGGGGGGCATCTCCAATTGAGTCGGTCAAGCCCGACGCGCCGCCAACGATCGAAGATCTCGACCGGCTACTGGAGACCGGAGAACGTGGGCGCGCCGTCTTCGACAGCCTGTGGGAGGGAGGACACCTCTCGGATGTGCTCCCGGAATGGGGCGTTGTGGCCGCGCTGCCCCAGCTCGAGCCCTTTCACCAGCACCCCGTGGCCGCACACCTGTGGCGCACGGTGGCGGAGATGCAGGCAGTCCTCGCGGACAACGGCCCGCTTGGCGCTGTCGGACTCGAGTTGGACCTGCCCTGGCTGCTCCGACTCGCCGCTTTCCTTCATGACATCGGCAAGGGTCACGGCGGAGAGCACGCCGAGGTCGGCGCCGAGATCGCCGCCGCGTTCGCCGAGCGAATGGGGCTGGACGCCGATACCACAAATCTCTTGGTCGGTGCCGTGCGTCATCATCTCCTTCTGCCGCTGACGGCCACCAGACGAGACCTGGCCGACCCGGCTGTGATCGACGAAGTGGCGTCCGAAGTGGGCAGCCTCCAATTGCTGCGGGTGCTCTACCTGCTCACGATCGCCGATTCCAGGGCCACCGGGCCTTCGATGTGGAACGAATGGAAGGCGAGCCTGCTCAAGACGCTGTTCCTGAGATGCGGCATTAGGTTTGGCGCCGAGGAGCCTGCCGTCACGACGGGCGCGGCCACACGGCAAGAGGTGATGGCGCGGGCGGACGCATCGATGGATGCGATGGCGGCACATCTCGACGCGATGCCCGAGGACTACCTCCGAAGCGTCGCAGTCGAAGAGGTCCTCTGGCATCTCGAGTTGGTCTCCGACCTGGCTGGGGTGTCGAACCTGGGGGTTCGAGATGGCGAGCCGATCCAGACTGTCGTAGTGGTTGGCCCAAGCCAACCCGGCTTCCGTCGGACTGTCGCCGCGGTCTTCGCCGCCAATGGCGTCGACGTGCTCGAGGCTCGATTGTTCGGCCGATCGGATGGCCTGGTCGTCGACTCGTTCCAGGTCAGGGATGGCCGCACCGGTGGGATGGTCCCAGGGGAGCGATGGACCAGGGTTCGTGCCGAGGTTGAAGCCGGTCTTCTAGGACAGCTCGACACAGACGACAGGGTCGCCGTCCGCGCCGCCGCATATCCCATCTCCGAGGTGTCACGCCCACAGCCCAGTGCCCGCATCTCTACCGATCCCGCCACGGGCGATCTGGTCGTAGTGGTGAAATGCTCGGATCGCATCGGGAGACTGGCTGAGATCCTCGGGGTGCTCGACGGTATGGGTCTCGAGATCCGTCTTGCCAAGCTCGACAGCCGGGAGGGCGAGGTGATAGACACGTTCCACGTCGGCAAGGGTCTTTCGGAGGCTGTTCTCGACCTGACAGAGTTGGAGCTGTTGATCGCCGACGGCGTCACGCCCTAGGCATTCAGACCATCAACAGTGAGCCCTGCGGCGTGATTCGATCGCTACTCGTGGCCTGGTACACACGATGGCCATCGGAGTAGACGTTGGTGTTTG
>Ga0190271_10002667_pt1 | contig 10917 bp, 9 predicted proteins | sample Popmic356T_FD_133747 | JGI IMG/M metagenome (GOLD analysis project Ga0190271, IMG submission 133747) | Populus adjacent soil microbial communities from riparian zone of Weber River, Utah, USA - 356 T | ecosystem: Environmental > Terrestrial > Soil > Riparian zone | place: USA: Utah | collected...
GCGAGTTTCGGCCTCGCCTGATCACATCCGCAGCACGATCTTGCCGAAGTGCTTGTTGGCCGTCATGTGCGCGTAGGCGTCGTCGGCTTCAGCGAACGGAAACACCCTGTCGATCGGCAGGTTGAGCTTGCCGGAGACGACCTCGTCCCAGATGTCGTTCTTCACCGCGGTCGTGACCGCGCGGATTTCCTCGACGGTGCGGCTGCGGAAGGTGACGCCGATATAGTTGATCCGCCGCAGCGCGTGCAGGTCGTAGTCGAACTCGCCGGTCATGCCGCCGAGCCGGCCGACATTGACGATGCGGCCCTCGTACTTCGTTGCGCGCAGGTTGTCGTTGGCTACTCCGCCGGAGACCTGGTCGACGATCAGGTCGACGCCCGCGCCGTCGGTGGCTTTCAGCACCTGGTCGACCCATGTCGGATCCTTCGAGTCCACCGCAAGGTCGGCGCCGTATTCGCTCAGCCGCGCGCGGCGGGCGGCGTCCGTGGAGGTGCCGATCACGAGCCGCGCGCCCTTCAGCTTGGCGATTTGCATCGCCATCAGCCCGACGCCGGAGCTTGCGCCCTGGATCAGCACAGTCTGGCCGGGCTTCAGTGCGCCCGCGGTGACGACCGCGTTGTGCATGGTGTTGAGCGCCACCGGTAGCGTCGCTGCCTGCTCGTAACTCATGTTGTTGGCCGGGATATGGAACGCGCGGCCGCAATCCATCAATCCGAACTCGGCGAATGCGCCGGAGATCGAACCCATTACGCGATCGCCGACCTTGACGCCCTTCGCCTGCGGTCCGACGGCAACGACTTCGCCCGCGCCTTCGCCACCGAGCGTGGAGCCAGCACCGCCGCGGCTGCCGTGCGCGCGGCCGCGCGCCATGCCGAGGTCGGCGCGGTTGAGGCATGCGGCGCGCACCTGTACCAGCACCTGCTCGCCGGTCGGCTGCGGTTGCGGGATATCGACGATCGACGGGCCGTTGTCAGTCAGAACATACGCTTTCATGACGCTGAACTCCTTGAGGACTTACATTGCGCCGCCGCCGGCCGTCAGACCGCCGTCGATCGTCATGACGACGCCAGTCGTGTAGGCAGAGCGGTCGGAGGCGAGGAACGCCATCATGTCGGCGATCTCGCGCGAGCTCGCGGCGCGGCCGAGCGGCATGTGTTTGGTCAGTTCGCGCCAGCGGCTCTCGTCGCCGAACTGCTCCCTGGCGGTGAATTTCAGCCGCGTGGTCATGCGGTCGGTTTCGACCGGGCCCGGATTGATGCCGACGACGCGGATGTTGTCGGCAAGGCTGCGGCTGCCCAGCGCGCGGGTGAACGCCATCAGCCCGGCGTTGCCGGTCGAGCCGGCGATGTAACCCGCATTCAACCGCTCGCCGGCGGCGCCGAGAATGTTGACGATAACGCCGTGGCCCTGCGCCTTCATCTTCGCGTAGATGTGGCGGGTGAGGTTGATGTAGCCGAACACCTTCAGCTCCCAGGCGTGCCGCCACTTTTCCTCATCCACCGCCGTGAGCGTGCCTTGCGGGATGTCGCCGGCGTTGTTCACCAGGATGTCGACCGGGCCGCTCGTCTCGGCGAGCTTTGCCAGCGCCTTGCCGTCGCGCAGGTCCACCACATGCGGGGTCACGTTGACCTGATGTGCCGAGCGCAAGCGTTGCGACAGCTCCTGCAGCGCATCGCCGCTGCGCGCGGCGATGATGATGTCGCAACCTTCCTCGGCGAACACTTCGGCGCCCGCTGCACCGATGCCTTTCGAAGCGCCCGTGATGAGCACGCGCTTGCCGCGCAGGTGAAGGTCCATGGACGCCTCCCGACAGTGACTGCTTCCAAACGCGAGAAGCGCAGATCGGGTTTTCGATCTGCGCTTCTGTAGCCGCTGAACGCGTTGGAGGAAAGCTTACGCCGCGGCACCCCGCCTGGCGCCGCCGGAGATCATGCCTTCGAGCCGGTCGCGGATGATCTGTTCCGCGTCACGGACGATGCGCGTGATCAATTCGTGGCAGGTCGGAATGTCGTGGATCAGGCCCTGGATCTGGCCTGCCGACCAGATGCCGTCCTTCCAGTCGCCGGTGCGGTAGACCTCCTTGCCGCGGGCGCCGGCGACGAGTTCGCGCACGTCCTCGAACTTGGCGCCTTCCTTTTCCATCTGCACCACCTGGGTGGAGATCGGGTTCTTCGCCACGCGCGAGGTGTTGCGCATGGTGCGGAAGATCAGTTCGGTCGAGCGCTCGTCGTTGGCGACGATCTGCTCTTTCACCAGCTGATGGATCGGACTTTCCTTGGTCGCCATGAAGCGGGTGCCCATGTTGATGCCTTCGGCGCCAAGGCTGAGCGCGGCCGCGAGCCCGCGGCCGTCGCCGAAGCCGCCCGAGGCGATCATCGGGATCTTCACCTTGTCGGCGGCCGCCGGAATCAGGATCAGGCCGGGCGTATCGTCTTCGCCGGGGTGACCGGCGCACTCAAAACCGTCGATCGAGATCGCGTCGACGCCCATGCGTTCGGCCGACAAGGCATGGCGCACGCTGGTGCATTTGTGGATGACCTTGATGCCGTGCTTCTTGAACTCGTCGACATGCTCCTGCGGCTTGTTGCCGGCGGTCTCCACCACCTTGATGCCAGAATCGATGATCGCCTGGCGATATTCGGCGTAGGGCGGCGGCTTGATGGTCGGCAGGATCGTCAGGTTCACGGCGATCGGCTTCTTGGTCAGGGTGCGCGCCCGGTCGATTTCCTTGCGCAGATCGTCCGGGGTCGGCTGGGTCAGCGCGGTGATAATGCCGAGGCCGCCGGCCTCGGAAACCGCCGCCGCAAGTTCCGCGCGGCCCACCCATTGCATCCCGCCCTGCACAATCGGGTGCTCGATACCGACGAGATCGGTGAAGCGTGTCCTCAACATACGTATACCCCTGCCGTTTCCAGTATTTTACCGGCGCGCTGGCGCCACCGTGCTTATAAAGTCAGCTTGCCGCCGCGGAACGGGATTGTCTACCGGGAGAGACCTGTCGTCCGCGCGCAAGGCCCATGCTTGCGGGACGGGTTGATACCGGTCCTTGCCGCACCGCACCAGACGCGGGCGCCTGCGCCGGCCGCACGGCTGCAGGAACCATGCAAGGCTTGCGACCACGCGCCAGCCTCCCTTAAACAAGAGTAATGACAAACGCGCCGGCAGCGCCGCGAAGCACAGGGGCCCGAAAATGACCACCGCAGCAAAAACAAAAGGTCCGCTCGACGGCATCCATGTGCTGGAGATCGCGCATTTCATCGCAGGTCCCCACGCGGCGATGATCATGTGCGATCACGGCGCCGACGTGATCAAGGTCGAGCCGCCGACTGGCGAGCACGCGCGCAATGCCGCCGCCGTCGACCAATATGGCAACAGCCTTTTCTTTGCCGTCCACAACCGCGGCAAGCGCGCGGTATCGCTCGACCTTGGACACAAGGACGCCAAGCAGGTGCTGGACCCGCTGCTGAAGTGGGCCGACGTCATCATCACCAACTATGCCGCGGGCGTGCCCGACAAGCTCGGCTTCGGCTACGAGCGGCTGCAGCAGATCAATCCGCGCGCCATTCTCGTGCACATCACAGGCTTCGGTAGCTGGAGCGACAAGAAACATTACGTCGCCTTCGACGGCATCATCCAGGCGATGAGCGGGGTGTGGAATCTCAACGGCCATCCGGACGGCCCGCCGCTGAACTGCCAAGTGCTGGTCGGCGATCACGGCACCGCGGTGCATGCGGCCAGCGCCGCGCTGTGCGCGCTGGTCGAGCGCGGCCGCACCGGGAAGGGACAATTCATCGAGGTCGGCATGCTGGAAGTGCTGTCGTCGATGCTGAACTCGCTGGTGCCGGACTATGAGGTCAACGGCGAGCCGGCGCGGCGCTATGGCCAGCGCCCGTTCGACCGCTTCGGTGGCTCGTTCAAGGCCAAGGACGCCTATTTCACCGTGGCGCCCGCCACGCCGAGGATGTGGAAGGATCTCTGCACCCTGATGGGGCATCCGGAATGGGCACATCCGAGCGTCGGCCGCAGGCCGGGCTACATCGCCGATGCGGAGCTTCGCAAGCAGGTCGACAAGACCGTCGAAGAATGGGCGGCGCAGCGCACCGCTGACGAGGCCGTGGAGACCTTCCAGAAGCTCGGCATTCCGAGCGGCGTGGTCCGCACCATCGAGCGCATCATGGAGGAGGAGGGTGCGAAGCCCAATTCGCGGGTGCTGACCAAGGTCAAGCTGCCGAACAATCCAAAACCGGTCTCGGTCCCGGGCCGCTCGTTCCGCTTCCCCGACGAGACGACCGAGATCAAGTCGGCGCCTGCCTTGAACGAAAACACCTTCGAGGTGCTGTCCGAACTCGGCCTGTCGGCAACCGAGCTTGACGGGCTCGTGTCGTCCGGCGTTCTGGCCCGGCCGCCGAAGGACGACACCAGCGTCGCCGCTGCCGGCTAACGCTCTGCCTTGCGACCTGCGCGAAGCAGTTCGCGGACCTCGTGAAGGTCAAGGGCTACACGCAGGCAAAGCCTGCGGATTTCATCCGTCGGCTGGATCAGGTCGGGGACCATGACGGTCATCATGCCGGCGGCTGAGGCCGAGCGGATGCCGTTGAACGAATCTTCCAGCGCGAGGCAGTTCTCGGGGGCGACACCAAGCCTCTCGGCGGCCTTCAGGAACGGGTCGGGATTGGGTTTGCCAAGCGCGTAGTCGCCGTGCGCAACGACGAAGTGAAAGCGGCCGCCCAGATCGTGCGCAGTCAGGTTCCGCTGCACATCCTGGTGGCGGGACGAGGTGGCGATCGCGCTCTTCAGGCCGGCCTGGTCGAGCACTGCGAGCAGTTCGGTGACGCCGGCCTTCAGGTAGCTGCGGCCAGCCGACAGCTGGTGGAAACCGGTCGCCGACTCGCCCCAGAAGGTATCGACGTCGAAATCGCTGCCATAGTGGTCGAGCAGCCGCGCACGGCTGCTGTCCGGCGGCAAGCCAATCAGGGTGAGGAAGACCCGATCCGGCATTTCGAATCCGAGGCGCAACGCAGCCGCGATCATCGCATCGCGATAAAGCGCCTCGGTGTCGAACAGCAGGCCATCCATGTCGAACACAACGGCCTGGGGGATTCGGGGAAAGCTCATGGCGAGGCCCACTTAACGGCCCGCAGCTGCATCGCAAAATCAAGTTTTGCATCATCAAATGACACGTCCGGCGCGACGTGAAAGGTACGCTGCGGGACCTTCGGCCATCGCAACATGGCTATGCGAGCCGACTCGCGTCGCAACACGTCATGCAGTGCTGCAAATCGTGCAGCATGTTCCGACGCATTTTGACGCAGAGCGTTGTAATGCTTCATTGTTTGACACCCCTAGGGAAAGCTGTAACGTTTCCACCAACGAAAGTCGTACGGCTTGGATCGGGCTGAAGCGGCTTGGGGAGGAGTGACGTTCGCGGCGTCACCTTAAGATGACGGAAAAACTACAAAGTACCGCCGCGCCCGCTCTCTGGTTCGATCCATTGGATGCGTTATGGGACGCCAAATCCTTCATCGGCTGTTGATCTCACTCCCGGCGCTGCTGGGTGTGCTGTTCCTTTGCTTCTGCCTTATGCAGGTGGTGCCGGCCGACCCGGCCGCGATCATCGCCGGTCCCGACGCCAAGGCCGAGACGATCGCAGCAATTCGCCTGGAACTCGGTCTCGACCGGCCGATTATCGTGCAGTTTGCCGAATACATCTGGCGCGTCGCGCATTTCGATCTCGGCCGATCGATCATCTCCAACAAGATGGTGATCGAGGAGATCGCGTCGACCATGGGTCCGACGCTGGAACTGATGATCGCCGGGCTCATGATGGCGATACCGACCGGTATGGCGCTGGGCACGATCGCCGCGGTCAAGCGCGGCACGTGGATCGACCGGGCGATCATGGCGGTTGCGGTTGCCGGCGTTTCGATGCCGATCTTCTTCATCGGCCTGATCCTCATTCAATACGTCGGCTACAAGTGGGCGCTGCTGCCCTTCCTTGGCCGCGCCGGGCCGGTCTGGGACGGCGGCTTGCCCAACCTGATCCTGCCTGCGTTCACGCTCGGCAGCGTGTTGATCGGTCCGATCGCCCGGCTGACGCGTACCGCGGTGCTTGAGGTGCTCGGCGCCGACTATGTGCGCACCGCGCGCGCCAAGGGGCTGCGCGAGCGCATCGTCATTGTGCACCACGCGCTGCGTAACGCGCTGATCCCGGTGGTGACGCTGATCGGCCTGCAGGCCGCATTCCTGCTCGGCGGCGCGGTCGTGACCGAGACGATGTTCTCCTGGCCCGGCGTCGGCCGGCTTGCCGTCGGCGCCATCATCTCGAGCGATTTCCCGACGGCGCAGGGCGCGATCATGATCCTCGCGATGGCGTTTCTGATGATCAACCTGCTCGTCGATGTCCTGTACGTCTATCTCGATCCAAGGGTGGCGCGCCAATGAACATGCAGGCACCGCTGGCGCTCGACGCCGCCACCGAAGCTTCCGTCGCCCCCGACCAGATCGCTCTTCCCGGGCGCGCAAGCATCGCGCGCCGGCTGATGCGCGATAAGGCGGCGGCGCTCGCGGCCGTTTTTCTGTCGGCGGTGGCGCTGGCGGCGATCTTCGCGCCGTTCGTCGCCCCCTACGATCCGTATTACACCGACCTGTCGAAGGCGATGCAGGCGCCTAGCGCTGCGCACTGGTTCGGAACCGACACCGCGGGCCGCGACGTGCTGAGCCGGGTGATCTATGGCGCGCGCAACACGCTGACGATCGGACTGATCGGTGTGATCGTCGGCGGGCTGCTCGGCGGCTTCCTCGGCATCCTCGCCGCGTATTTCAAGAAGCTCGACGGCTGGATCATGCGCATCGTCGACATCATGCTGGCGTTCCCGGCGATCCTGCTCGGGCTCGCGGTCGCAGCCATCGCCGGCGCCGGCCTGACGGCTGTCATCATTGCCGTCGTGGTTGCAACCATTCCTGACGTCGCCCGTGTCGCGCGCGGCGCTGCCATTGGTGTGATGGGGCAGGAGTTCATGGAAGCGGGTCGCGCGGTCGGCGTGTCCGACACCGTGCTGATCTGGCGTTATCTGACGCTGAACTGCATTTCGACCATCTTCGTGTTCCTGACGCTGCGTTTCGGCCAGATCATCCTGATCGGATCGGCGCTGAGCTTCCTGGGGTTAGGCGCGCAGCCGCCGACCGCCGAACTCGGCATGATGGCCAGCCAAGGCCGCGACTTCCTGTTCATCTCCGAGCATATCGCCATCATTCCGAGCCTCGTGATCTTCCTGATCGTGCTGGCCGCCAACATTCTCGGCGACGCCTTCCGCGATGTGCTCGATCCGAGGCTGCAGCAGTAGCGCCCGGACGCTTCGTATGATTTCTGAATTGAAGGGGCCGTAACAAGAAGCCCGGCGAGACGCGCAACGACGCGGCAGGAGGATACGATGAAGGCGGTGCTTTTGGCGGCGGCGGCCGCGATCTGTCTGGCGTCAGGCGCGCACGCGCAGGGAACGACGCTGACGGTGATGAATTCCGTCGAGGCGGCGCATCATGATCCGGCGCGTACCAGCGCCGGTTCGATGCCGATGTACATGTTCGGCGATACGCTGGTGGCGCTCGACTACGATCTCAAGACGATCAAGCCGCTGCTGGCCAAATCGTGGACCATCAGCGAGGACGGCAAGACCTACACCTTCCAGCTGCGCGACGATGTGACGTTCTGCAGCGGCAAGAAGTTCACCGCTGCAGACGTCGTCTACACGGTCAATCGCGTCGTCGACAAGGAAACCAAATCGCCCTTTACCTGGCGTATGGGCAAGGTGAAGGAACTCCGCGCCAAGGGCGATTTCACGGTCGAGTACGAACTGGAGGAGCCGTTCAGCGAGTTGTTGCAGAATCTCACCGTGTTCCAGGCGACCATTGTCAACGAGGAAAACGTCAAGGCGCTCGGCCGCGACTTCGGCGTGAAGGGCATCGACGGCACCGGGCCGTTCTGCTTCACCAGCTGGGAGCCGCGCAACCAGATGACGCTGACCCGGCGTCCAGAATACAAATGGGGCCCGGATTTCTATCAGAACCGCGGCCCTGCCAAGTTCGAGAAGATCGTCTTCAAGATCGTGCCGGAGGAGGCGGCGCGCCTGGCCGCAATGGCGAGCGGACAGGTGGACGTCACCACCACCATGCCGGATCAGTACCTGCCTCAGGTGTCGAAAATGCCGAACTTGCAGGTGTTGCGGCCGGCTGCCGAGCAGCGCACCTTCTATCTCGGCTTCAAGACCTCGCGCGAAAACCTGCAGGATGTCCGCGTCCGCACCGCGCTCAACTTGGCGGTCGAACGCAAGCCGATCGCCGATCAGGTCTACTTCGGCAATGCCGAGCCGGCGGCGACCTTCATCCATCCGAAGACCCCCGGTTTCAGCGCCGGCATCCCCTTGCATCTCGGCAAGTACGATCCCGTCGAGGCCGGGAAGATCCTGGACGAAGCCGGCTGGAAAATGGGTTCGGACAACTTCCGCTACAAGGACGGCAAGAAGCTGACGCTGCAGCTCTACGGTTTTGCCGGCGGACGTTCGCCGAAGGTCGCCGAAGCCGTGCAGGGGTCCTGGCGCAAGATCGGCGTCGACCTGCAGATCCAGATGTGGGACGGCACCATCGTTTTCTCCAAACTGGCGCAGCAGGACTACGACCTCTGGTCGATCGCCTATCCCTACGCCAGCGTCGGCGATGCGGCGCTGCTCTACTTCCATTCCAAGAACATCCCGACGCCGAACCGGATGAACTGGAAGGACAAGGAAACCGATGACTGGCTCGATGCCGGCAGCGCCGCCCTGACCGAGAAGGAAAAGGACGAGAACTTCACCAAGGTCATGAAGAAGGTGCACGAAGCCGCGGTGTGGGTGCCGATCGTGCACGAGGGCGTGGTGCTGGTTGCGAGCAAGCGGCTGAAGAACTTGAAGGCGCACAATCCCTATCCGTCGTACCTGCTCTACAAGGCGCTCGACGTTTCACCGTAGTGCGAAGTGAGTTGAAAACAGAACAGGCCGCGGCATCGCGGCCTGAAAAGCCAGGCTGGAAGAGCCACAAGGAAGGAAGCAAGAATAATGAAGAAGGTACTTTTGGGGGCGGCGGTTGCGGTCGGCATGATGTCGTACGCGCAGGCGCAGACCCTGACCGTGATGAATGCGATCGAGTCCGCGCACCATGATCCGGCGCGCACCAGCGCGGGCTCGATGCCGATGTATCTGATGGGCGACACGCTGGTGTCGCTGGACTACGACCTGAAGACGATCAAGCCGCTGCTGGCCGAGTCCTGGACGATCAGCGAGGACGGCAAGACCTACACCTTCAAGCTTCGCAGCGACGTGACGTTCTGCAGTGGCAAGAAGCTCACCTCCGCCGACGTCGTGTACTCGGTCAAGCGCGTGGTCGACAAGGAGACCAAGTCGCCGTTCTACTGGCGCATGGGCAAGGTCAAGGATGTCCGCGCACCCGACCCGCTGACCGTCGAGTACGAACTCGAGGAACCGTTCGGCGAGTTGCTGCCCAACCTGACGATGTTCCAGGCGACCATTTTGAACGAAGACAACGTCAAGACCCTTGGCCGCGATTTTGGCGTCAAGGGATTCGACGGCACCGGGCCGTTCTGCTGGACCTTGTGGGAGCCCCGCAACCAGATGGTACTGACGCGCCGACCCGAATACAAATGGGGACCGCCGTTCTACGCCAACAGGGGGCCTGCGAAGTACGAGAAGATCTCCTTCCGCGTCGTGCCTGAGGAAGCGGCGCGTCTCGCGGCGATGGCCTCGGGGCAGATGGACCTGACGACGACCATGGCGGACCAGTACCTCCCGCAGATCGCCAAGATGCCGACGCTCTCGATCCTGCACCCCGAACGCGAAACCCGCACCTTCTATCTGGGCTTCAAGATTTCGCGCGACAACGTTTCGGATGTGAAGGTCCGCACGGCGCTCAGCCTTGCCGTTCAGCGCAAGCCGATTGCCGATCAGGTGTATTTCGGCAACGCCGAGCCGGCCGCGACCTACGTGCATCCGAAGACCCCCGAGTTCAATCCGGATACGCCGACGCATCTTGGCAAGTACGATCCGGTGGAGGCGGGCAAGCTGCTCGACGAGGCCGGCTGGAAGATGGGACCGGACAATTTCCGCCAGAAGGACGGCAAGAAGCTGACGCTTCAGCTCTACGGCTTCGCCGGTGGACGTTCGCCGAAGGTCGCCGAGGCCGTGCAGGGCGACTGGCGCAAGATTGGCGTCGATCTGCAAATCCAGATGTGGGACGGGACCATCGTGTTCTCCAAACTGGCGCAGCAGGACTACGACATCTGGTCGATCGCCTTTCCCTATTCGAGTGTCGGCGACGCGGCCAATCTCTACTTCCACTCCAGGAACATCCCGACGCCGAACCGGATGAACTGGAAGGACGCCGAGACCGACGAGTGGCTCGACAAGGGCAGCGCGGCACTCACCGAGAAGGAGCGGTACGAGAACTTCTCCAAGGTGATGAAAAAGGTGCACGAGAATGCGCTGTGGGTGCCGGTCGTGCATGAAGGCGTCGTCATGGTCGCCAACAAGAAGCTGAAGAACCTCAAGGCACACAACATCTACGCGTCGATGCTCTACAAGGCGCTCGACGTCGGACCGTAAGGTTCCCGATGCGTAGCTCGGCGCCCGCGGTCAACGCGGGCGCGATGAGACAAACTGCAGACTTACCTGAGGGGGCGACTTCACAAGGGAGTTTTGCAATGCAGGCTTTACTGCTTGGAATTCTGGCTGTGGTCGTTGCACTGGCCACGCCGGCGCAGGCGCAGACGCTGACGGTCATGCGTGCGATCGAAACCGCGAACTTCGATCCGGCCAAGCAGAGTGCCGGCAATGAAACGATGTATCTGGTCGGCGACACGCTGGTGTCGCTCGA
>Ga0190271_10002668_pt1 | contig 10916 bp, 9 predicted proteins | sample Popmic356T_FD_133747 | JGI IMG/M metagenome (GOLD analysis project Ga0190271, IMG submission 133747) | Populus adjacent soil microbial communities from riparian zone of Weber River, Utah, USA - 356 T | ecosystem: Environmental > Terrestrial > Soil > Riparian zone | place: USA: Utah | collected...
GCGTGAACGAACAAGGGGGTCGACGCGCGCGAGCGAAAAAAAGCAAGCGTGCCCATGAATCAGAGAATGGCCTTGGTCACCGCAGCTTGGTTCTGGAACAGAACCTCGCTCGTCTCGACCGAGATGACGCGCATGAACAGGTAGTACTGTACGCGATGCGCATTGGGCGAGCGCTCGTCGGTCGTGAACACCTTGCCGGTGATGACGTAGCGCGCACCGAGCTGCTTGCCCCAGCTGGCCACCTGCGTGGGGTCGAACGCGCCCTGACTGTTTTGCTGGCGCTGGATCTCCTGCATCAGAGACTGCTGGTTTTCCAGGCTGATCACGCGCACCGGCGCGGCGTTGACCAGGTTCGTTTCGACCTCGGAGATGAGCGCGCCGAGTGCGCTCTCGATGTGCTCGCTGGTCTCGTTGCGGATCGGGAGCACGCTGACCGGCGGGCGGTCTTCGCCCTGCCACACCGTCATGATGCGTGCGTTCTTCATGGCATCCATGTTCTCGCGCAGCATCTGCGAGAGGTCGCGTCGATCGAGGCCCGTTCCCATGGCCGCGTAGTCGAGGCCCGGCGTGTCGGAGCCGCGCACCGCCTGAACCTTGTGCGCGCAGCCAGTCGCGCCCAACAGTCCCACACACATCACGAGCGCGAGCAACTTGTGGCCCTGCTTCATATCCGACGTACCTCCAGGAATGGTTTGCGGCGTACCTTAGCACTGCGCTTTACATGGGAGCGAAGCTTCACCTGAAACGGCACGACTTGTAGGCGGTGACGTCTCGGGACGGAGAGCCGCGCCTCGTCACCACCTCGGCGGTCTGCCCTGCATCTGCTTGCACGGTCGTGCGCGGCTCTGGATCCACGTCGGTCCAGAGCGCGCACTCGACGGCCCTGGTGCACGTGTTTTTCAGCGTCACGACGTGTGTGAAGCCGTATCCGACGTAGCGCGCGCTGGCCTGCGCCTGGGCGCACTCGTCCACGTTCTGCGCGGCAGGGCCGGTCTGCTCGCGGTCTTTTCCTTTGTCTTTGTCTTTGGCGTGGGCCTGGAGCAGAGCCGCTCGCGGCGCAAACCACGGCGAGGCCACGGACAACACGAGCAGAGCGGCGAGCGAAAAGTGGCGCATCGGAGCACTCCTGTAGCGGGCGACGAACGGAGCCAGCGAGACATTCAAAGGCCCGTGGTCGCTATTTGTCGGCAGCGCGCGCGGGCTCGCCCGGCGAGGTCTCGCCCGTGAACCTCGGCGGCAGTCGATTCCAGACGGCGCGCCGGCGGGCATCGCGAATGCGTCGGCTGAGCTCGGGCAGCCCGAGCTCCGAAAAGCGCCCCGCAATGGACAGCGGCGGGTCGCTGGCGAGCGATACCGAGATGACCCCACGGTCCGCATCGTACTGAGCATCGAGCACGCTGTCCCATTCGTAGACACGCTCGGCGTGGCTGGGATCCAGGCGCACGCACAGCCCGTCGCTGCGGATGGCCACGTACAAATCGCGCCGGATGGTGCGCAGCAGCTGGATGATGGCCCACAGTGGACCGCTGGCCGTCAGCAGCACGCCGCCCAGCGTGGCCCAGGGCGCCCACGCGAAGGGCACGTAGCGCTGGCTCATGGCCGCGCCGACCAGCGTGCTACCCGCGGGAAGCAACAGAAACGCAGGCGCAAAAGCCCACCAGAGCGCGTGCTTTTGCTCGATCCGGTACCACTCGACCAGGAGGCCCAGCGACGCCCGAAAGGCGCGCTCCTCGTCGGTCATGGGCGGCAAGCCACGTGGCTCGCCTGGCGCGTCGGCCGGGTCGCTCACCCCGCTACGATAGCGCGCAAACCTGCCGCCACGCGCTCGATCGCGCGCCAGGCGTCACTGTTCGTAATGCCAGCCGCTGGTGCGCATGTGCAGGCGGTGGCGGGGGCCGGGGCCGTCCACGGGCCCCCCCTCGTAGGCCACGTCGCCTTGGTACAGAGACAGCAAGCCGTCTTCGACCTCGTACGGCCTGGGCAGGTACACGATGGGCTCGCTTTTTCGCAAAAACGCCGACACCTCGTCGGTCGAGCCGAACGCCCGCAGCACCCACAGCGTGACGAACGTGGGCGGCGGCAGATCGAGCTGGCCGCCCGCGTGTTCGGCCAGGGCGTCGTCCGCGCGCAGCCAGCGGTGCGCCTGAATCTCGCTGCCGTCGACCACCACGTCGACCGGCGTCGCGCCCGACGCGTCGACCACCGCCGCAAAAAACCAGGTCGCAAAGCGGCGCGGTCGACCGATCGGGGTGGTCCAGTGCGACACCGGCAAGAGCTCGTCGGGCGTCAGCGACAAGCCCGCTTCTTCCTGACACTCGCGCACCGCCGCGCGCCGCGCGGTCGCCTCGGCGTCGCCCTCGACTGTGTCGAGCGCATCGACACGACCGCCGGGAAACACCCACGAGCCGCCGTGGAACACCAGCTTGGTCGCGCGCTGCAGCATCAAGATCTCGGGCCCGCCGGGCGCGTCGCGCAGCACGATGACGGTGGCGGCAAGGGCGATGGGCATGTCGGGCGAGCTGTAGTCTTCCACGCGCGAAGGGTGGCCAGCCGCGCCCGCGTTGGCAAGCGCGCCGCACCGTCCCGCTCGCGTGGCCAACGATCGATGATAGACAAAGACCATCATGCTCGACCTCACGGGAAAGACCGTCTGGATCACTGGCGCCTCGGCGGGGCTGGGCGAGGCGCTGGCCCACCGCTTCGCGTCGCGTGGCGCGCGGCTGTTGTTGTCGGCGCGGCGCGTCGACAGGCTGGAGCGCGTGGCGGGCGCGCTGGCGGCGCAACAGGTCGAGGTCTTGCCGCTCGATCTGGCCGACTTTGCGTCCCTACCGGACAAGACCAACGAAGCCGTGGCGCGCATGGGCCGCATCGACGTCATGGTGCACAACGCCGGCCTCGGGCAGCGCGCGCTGGTCACCGAGAGCAGCTTCGCGGTGGACCGCCAGCTGCTCGACGTCAACTTCCTCGGCCCCCTCGCGCTGACCAAGGCGCTGTTGCCTTCGATGCTCGCCTCCGGCGGCGGACACTTCGTGGTGATCAGCAGCGTGCTCGGCCTGATGTCGATGAAACGACGCGCCGCCTACTGCGCCTCCAAACACGCGCTGCACGGCTACTTCAACGCGCTGCGCGCCGAGCTCGACGAGCGCGGGGTACGCGTGTTGCTGGTCTGTCCCGGCCACATCGACAGCGAGTTCTCGCAGCGAGCGCTGGCAGCGGACGGCAGCCCACACGGCGTCGACGAGGCTGGCAGCCGCGCGGGCCTCTCGCCCGACCAGTGCGCCGAGCAGACGGTGCGCGGCTTGCTGCGCGGCGAGTCCGAGATCTACCCCGCCAAGTGGGAAACTGCGGGCGTGTACCTCAACCGGCTCGCGCCCTCGCTGATGCGCAAAGTGGTCGCGCGCATGCGCGCTCGCTGACCGTTTGTCCGTTTCTGAGTCAGCGTCGTACGCGTGCCCGTGCCCGTGCCCGTACGCGATCTCCCGTGCTCGCTCTCGTGCAGGGCCCAGAGGATCGGGCACGGGCACGGGCACGCGTACGATCCAGACTAGAGTCGAGTCAGCCAGGTCACTGCGCGAACTCAGCCCCTGAACGTCGAGAACTCGACGTGGAACTCGTACCCCGCGCCGACGCCCTCGATCACCAGCCAGTACGAACTGTCGGCCTTGACCGCGACCTGCGTGGCGTTGGAGCCGCACGTCAGCTCCGAGAGCTGCGTCGACAGCGGGTTGCACACGCCCTCCATGACCGACCAGTTGTGGGTCTGCGAGCCGCTCACGTTCACGGTCACGAAGCCGTCTAGCTTGGACGTGAAGCCGTAGATCCGGTCGGGCAGCTTGCTCGCGCAGGCGCTCGCGAAGTCGTCCTGGGCCTGCTCGAACGTGAAGCCGTAGTACTGGCCAAGCTCGATCTGCACCACGTTCGCGCACGAGTCGGCGCTGGCCTGCTGCTGCATGCACTCCGGGTCCTGGCCGTCGAGCATCCCGTCGCAGTCGTTGTCCTTGCCGTCGGTGCAGATCTCGGCGCCCTGATAGACGCAGCCGCCGGCGTCCACGGGCACCCCGGCGTCGGGGAAGGTCTGCGTGCCGGCGTCGAACATGCCCGCTTCGCCGCCACTGCTTGCGTCGGCGACACCGGCGTCGGCGACACCCGCGTCAGGCACGCCCGCGTCGCTGCCGCACACGGGCATCTGGTCCACGATGCCGTCGCAGTCGTTGTCGAGGCCGTCGCAGATCTCCGGCGAGCCGGGGTCGGGCAGCGTGTCGCAGATGGTCGTCACGCCGTCCGCCGAGCACTCCAACGCGCCCCGCGCCACACACTGGCCCACCCCGACCTGACAGATCTTGCCGACCGAGAAGGCCTCGTCGACCTGGTTGTTGCAGTCGTTGTCGAGCCCGTCGCAGCTCTCCACCAGACCGGTCTTGCGGTTGGGGTTGGCGTCGTCGCAGTCGCCCTCTGCGACGGTCTGATCGTCGTAGTCGCAGTCGTCGAGGCGCACGCTGCCGTCGCAGTCGCGGTCGACGTTCTCGCCGCACTTTTCGTCGGCGAGCGGGTGGATGGTCGGGTCGCTGTCGTTGCAGTCGGAGAGCCTGGAAGCGCCCACGGTCCAGCCGTCCCCGTCCACATCGACGTCACCGACGGGCAGGCTTCCGATGGTCAGCTCGGCCCTGGCCGTGAGCGGCGCGGTCTTGCCGTCGGTGACGCTGATCGTGACCGTGGCCACGCCCTCGGTGTCGGCCTTGACCCTCAGGTAGCTGCTCTCCCCGACGACCTCGGGATTGCCCTGGATCGTGACGCCGTCGACCACCCAGCTGAAGCTGAGCGCGTCGCCGTCCGGGTCGACGGCCGACGCCTGCAGCTTGAGCTCGCGACCGAGCTCCAGGTTGGCCGTGAGTGGCGTGAGCGCCAGGTCGACCGGCGCCCGGTTCTGCTTGGCCTCGACGATGGTGAGATCGACCGCGCCGATCGGACCGTAGGTCTCGCCGTCGAACGCGCGACAGCCGACCTTGTAGTTGCCTGCGCTGAGCGGCGCGAACAGCGCCTGGTCGCCGCGCACGTTGAGCGTCGACGCCGCCACCAGCTTGGTCGCGTCGGCCGTCGGATCGTAGAGGCCCCACTCGATGCGCAGGGCACTCGTCGCACTCTCCGCGTCGCTGGCGATGGCGCTGACGGCCACGGCCTCGCCGACGCGTCCCGTCTCGACCTCACGACTGGGCAAGCAGCGTGGCGCCGTGTTGCCCATGACGCGGTCGATCACGTCGATGGCAAAGATGTGCTCGAGCTTGCGCGCGCCATCCGTGCCCCGGTAGCTGACCAGGTAGCGGCCCGCGGCGTTGGCGCTGAAGCGCCTGGCGTCGGGCGCACCGGTGATGGCCGCCAGGGTCGCATCCGGCGCGTCGTCGAGCAGGCTCCAGCTGCCAGCCTGTCCACCGCGCACGACGCGTGCCTCGAGCTTGGTGTCTTCGCCACGGAACAAGCTGATCACCGCAGCAGGGCTCGCCTCGATGCCCGCCAGCAGGCTGTCGTCCGTGTCGTCGAAGCCGTCGAGCAGCCCGTCGCAGTCGACGTCTCCCACCGAGCTCTCACCGATGGTCTCGAACGCGGCGCGCTCGACCGCGGCCACGCCGAGGTCGTCGACGCTGACCGGGTCGAGCGAGGCGTCGCCCGGGAAGTAGAGCAGGTGCACGCGCGCCGCGAGGCCGAGCTGCTCGCCCGTCTCGCCCGCGAACGTCACATCGGTCGCGCCGCCGCGCAGGCGCAGCGCGATGTCCGCCAGCTCGGCCAGGGGGCGCGCGTAGCGCTTGCTGCCCAGCAGGTTACCGAGCGCATCGGTGTGCGTGATGGTCGCGCTGCCGTCGCCCGGCACGTAGAGCGTGCTCGTAGTCAGCCGCTGGGCGCGCAGGACCTCGGTGCTGTCGTGCGCCTCCAGGAGGTCGAACACCTGCACGGCGCGCAAGCTACCCGTGAAGCCGGGGGCACCCAGCAGGTCTTGCAGCGACGGATCGGCACCGCCGGTGGTGACGCTCGCGCGCACGCTCTCGCTCAGGTTGTTGACCGCGGCGAGCTCGATCTCCATCAGCGGCGAGGTCACCTGCGCGCGCGCCATCAGCGTGCCGGCGCAGACGCTCTTGGCGGCGGCGTGGTCGAGGTGCAGGTCGAGATCGAGCGACGACTGCAGGGCCGCGTAGATGGAGAAGTGCTGCGCCTTGGCCGTGACCAGACCATTGGCGACGTCGAGCTGCACCATCGGTACGCGCCGCCAGCGCCCGACCGGATCGTAGACGTACACGCCGAGCCGCGAGGCCGCGTGGGTGACGTCTTTGGGCAGCGGGATGGTCACGCGCGCGGGCGAGGCAAACACCTGGCCCGCCGGACCAAAACGCACCGCGCTGACGGCGCCCGCGCTGTTGGGCATGGCAGGCGCCACGTCCAGCTCGCTGACCGTCATCTTCACGCTGCCGGACACCGCACGCGCACCCACCGACACGCCCGCGCCGCGCAGCCTGCTAGCTTGCGGACTCGACGCGTACACGCTGCCGCCCGCGTTCTCGTCGACGTCGCCCTCGGCGCGCAGCGTCGCCTTGGCGACCGAGATGTTGATCTCCTGCGCGGCCACCTGGCCCGAAGCCGAGACGGCGCCGCGCACGGTCGCGCGATGCGTACCGGACTGCCCCGCGGTCGGATTCCACTCCACCATCGCGCCGCGCACGCGCATGCCCGCCGGCGCGTCGCTGCCCAGCTCGAGCCCGGCCGTCTTGCTGCTGGTCTTGACCAGGTAGCGGTACGGGTCGCCGGCCAGCACGTATGTCGGCGCGACGCTCACCATGCGCGCCATCCGCGCCGGTGCCACACCCGGGGTCCCCCCGTCAGCGCTGCCGCCGCCGTCCAGTGTTCCGCCCCCGGTCACCCGCGCATCGCGGTCCCCGCCCACGGGCACGCTTGGAATATCGACGTCGGGGATCAGATCTCCGCAGGCGGTGGACGACAGGCCGACGACCAAACACAGCGCGCGACGCAATTTCAAAGGCTTCCCCCGGGGCACGATCCGACCATCGCGCTCCCGTCGCTCCCATGGAGGAACCGACTAGCGCAAAACAGCAGTCCGATCGTCCCACGCCAGCCAGCGGGGAGAGAAGCAGCAGCCCGGACGCTGCCTCATTTCGGTAGTACTTGGCCCCGCGAAGCAGTGCGAGGGACTACGTGCACGCCCAGCAGCCGAAACCACGCACCAGCGTGCTCAGGCTACCGCAACTAGCTGGGCGCGTAGCTTGTCGCGGGCGACCGCGAGGATCTGGCCGGCGCGCTGGCGCGAGACGCCGAGGGCGCGTCCCAGATCCGCCAGGCTCTTGCCGTCCTCTTCGAAAAACTGCTCGCGAACCAGGGCTCGCTCGCGATCGGACAGCGCCGTGAGCGCGCGCTCCACCGTTCGCTCGCACACGCTCTGGTGCTCCGCCTCCGCGAACGCCTGCTCGGGTCCGATGTTGTCGTCGGGAAACTCGACCGTCGCCGCGTTGTCGTGCGGCGCGAGCGAGACGTCGCGCGACGAGAGCGCCACGTCGACCAGCTCGACGTCGTGCTCGGAGACGCCCAGTGCCTCCGCGATCTCGCCCAGGGTCGGGCGACGGCCGAGGCGCTGGGTCAGCGTGCGCTCGGTGCCGCGCAGCCGAGCCCGGGCGATGCGTGCACCGCGTGTCGAGGGGACGCCCACGATGCGTCGGTTGGCAAGTGCGTAGCGGCGCACGCAAGCGCGCACCCACCAGCCGGCGTAGCTCGCAAAGCGCGTCTCTCGGGCCAGGTCGAAGCGGCGCACCGCTTCCATCAGGCCGAGCACGCCCTCGCTGACCAGGTCGTGGGTGCCGAGACCGTCTCGCGCATAACGCGACGCGATCTGCACCACGAGCCTCATGTGGCTTTCGACGAGTTCACCCACTGCCCGCGGGTCGCCGCGTTGTGCTCGGGTCAAGAGCTCGCGCTCCCGATCTGCAGCTAACAGCGGCTTTTCGCCGGCCTTATTGCGGTAGTGCCGCCAATCAAAGTCGGTCTCGCGCACAGTGCCTACCTCCTCGTGACGGAGGCTCTGTGCAGTCGGCGTGCCAACAAACGCTGGCCTTTCGACGCACGGGACGCGGCCCCAGGAATCGGCGGCGGATCGGCGTGCCGCCCGCAAGATCGTAGGCCGCGCAGGCTGCCACCTGGACTATCGAGGGCGGCGGCGGGCGCGACCGGGGGGAAGCGAGCAATTCCGGGTCGCGCTTTTGCGCCTCACTGCTTCAAGGTCGCCCCAGTGCACGTAAGCACCGGCTCAGTGAACGGTAAGGACCGCGATGTGGCTGGTCCGGACGATGCTCTGCGAAACACTCCCCAGGAGGAGGCGCTGCACGGCTCCCTTGCCGGTCGAGCCGATACAAATGAGGTCGGCCCCCAGCTGCTCGGCCAGCGCCTCGATGCGCTTGACGGGGTTACCCCGCACGACGTGGCGGGTGATCCCGTCGCCGTCGGCGCCGATAGCTTGGCTGACCACCCGGGCCAGCTCCTGCTCGAGGAAGCGTAGGTAGCGCTGCTCTTGCTCGGGTGTGGGCCAAGGCGTCCCGAGCGAGGGATCGCTGTGACCGTCGTAGACGTCGGGGTGCACGTGCACCACCTCGAGCGTCGCTCCAAGCCGACGTGCCAGGCCGAGCGCAAACACGAGCGCCCGATCCGCCGGCGCGGAGAAATCATGGGCGACCAGAATCTTACTGAGTTGCATGGGGGCTCTCCGTGTTCTGACTGCGCAACGTTGCACGAAACACAGCACGGCGGCGCCTTCGCGCCAAGTGGTCATCCCAAAACCAGACACCACCGACGCGAAAACCAGACACCTCGAGCGTCGACAAAACTGTCTGGTTCGCCGAGAAAAAGAGCAGGAATACGCCGCTTCTGGTCGTGGTTGCGTTGCCCGATGAGCGACCCCGGCGCTACCATCTCAACGCACCAACAGGACAGCGAGCGCCCATGGCAAAACCACTAGACAGCATCTCCCGAGTTCCCGTCGCCGCGCGCGTTTCCTCCGCGCCATCGACGGCGAGCGCGAGCTCGAGCGCAAGCGTCGCGCCCAGCGACGAGCTGGCCGCAGGAAAACCCTCAGGTCCCGAGGAGACCACGAAGCTGGCTGGCATCCTCAGGGACGTACGCGCCGGCGTGATCGTCTTTTTGATCGCGCTGCCGCTCTGCCTCGGCATCGCCACCGCTTCCGGCGCGCCCCCGCTCTCGGGGCTGATCGCCGGCATGGTGGGCGGCCTGGTCGTGGCCTTCGTCAGCGGCTCCTCGCTCAGCGTCGCCGGTCCGGCGGCAGGCCTCACCGTCATCGCGCTCGACGGCATCCAAAAGTTTGGGCTGCGCACGTTCCTGATGGCGGTGCTGATCGGCGGCGTGGTGCAGGTCGCAATCGGCCTGGCAGGCGCCGGCAAGCTCGGGCAGCTCGTCCCCAACGCGGTCATCCGCGGCATGCTGGCGGCGATCGGGCTAATCCTGGTGCTCAAGCAGCTGCCGCACGCGGTCGGCTACGACGCCGACCCAGAGGGCGACTTCGCGTTCCAGCAGGGGGACGGCCACAACACGTTCTCGGAGCTGTTCTACTCGTTCGAGTCCTTCACCGCCGGCGCGGTCCTGATCAGCGTGTTCGCCTTCATCGCGCTGTTCGCCTGGCGCAACTACCCCGGGCTGCCGCTCGCGCGTTTCGTGCCCAAGGAGCTGGTGGCCGTGGGGGTGGGCGTGGGAGGAGCCCTGCTCTTTCAGGGCACCGGCATCGAGCTCTCGCCCGAGCATCGCGTCAGCGTGCCCTTGCTCTCAGATGGTGGGCTGTCGGCTCTGTGGACCCAGCCAGACTGGTCCGCCGTGCAGCGCTGGGACGTGTGGAAGATGGGCATCACGCTGGCCATCGTGGCCAGCATCGAGTCGCTGCTCTGCCTCGAGGCCACCGACCGCATCGATCCGCTGCGCCGCGCGTCGCCTCCCAATCGTGAGCTGCTGGCGCAAGGCCTTGGCAACATGATTTCGGGTGCGCTCGGCGGCCTGCCGGTCACCGCGGTGGTCGTGCGCAGCTTCACCAACGTGCACGCCGGTGGGCGCACGCGCCTTTCCTCCGTGGTGCACGGCGTGCTGATCGTGGGGGCCACGCTCGGCTTCGCGCACGCCATCAACTACATCCCGCTGGCCGCGCTGGCGGTGGTGCTGCTGATGGTCGGCTACAAACTCACGCCACCCTCGCTCTACTTCCAGGTGTGGCGCATGGGGCGCGAGCAGTTCTTGCCGTTCATCACCACCGTGCTCGCCATCCTGGTGACCGACCTGCTCACCGGCACGTTGCTGGGTCTCGGCTCTGCCATCTTTTTTGTGATCTGGGGCCACTACAGCAGCGCCATCGTCATCACCGACGACGGGCGCTTCCGGATGATCCGCTTCGTCTCCAGCGTGTCCTTCCTGCACAAGGCGCGGCTCAAGGCGGCATTCGACAGCGCGACGCCCGGCGGGCACGTTATCGTCGACGGGACGCGCGCGCGCACCGTCGATCCCGACATCGTCGACGCCATCTCCGAGTTCGAGCAGACCGCCAAGGTGCGCGGCATCGAGCTCTCCATCCAACGCAGCGACTCTGCACTTCACACCTACTTTCGGACCGGGGCCAGCGCATGAAAGCCAGCGACCTGATGCTTCTCAACAACAAGTCGTGGGCGCAGGAGCGCAGCGCGGTCGACCCAGAGTTCTTCACGCGCCTGGTGAACCAGCAAAAGCCCCAGTTCCTCTGGATCGGCTGCTCCGACAGCCGCGTGCCAGCCAACACCATCACCGGCACCGATCCAGGCGAGATCTTCGTACATCGCAACATCGCCAACGTGTGCGTGGCGACCGATCTCAACATGCTCAGCGTGCTGCAGTACGCC